>ERZ764778.262-NODE-262-length-65287-cov-6.111218_pt1 | contig 65287 bp, 59 predicted proteins | sample MGYA00374951_ERZ764778 | MGnify/ENA primary metagenome ERZ764778 (study PRJEB28918, sample SAMN05720193) | bioreactor metagenome | isolation source: Anaerobic biogas reactor | place: USA:Washington, USA | collected 2015-08-08 ...
CAAAGAAAGAACTTGCTTTAACCCGCAAACTTCCTGCAAGGGCACAGTGAATGCGACCTATGATAGATGCACCTTGATAGATTTTTGATAGCAAAAGTTCGGCAACCCGTTGGGATAAGGATAACTGAAATCATATACTATCAAATGGAATCAAAGTATCCAAACAAAAAAGTTTAGAAACGAGATTAACTCGGCGAGTGGGAATAAGTGCTAATAATCTCTGCAGAGTCTATGTAGATGATGATGCTAAAATACTTACCGGAGATTAGTTTAATATAATCATCCAAAGGAGCCTGCCTATGAAAAGGATCGCTGTGTTCGTGCTTGCGGTGGCAATGTGTTTCCTGGCCGCCGATGCTGTGCCCGTGAATGCCCTTGTTCCCGGCAATATAAATGCCTCCAGTTCAAAAATCATCACGGATGGAATCAACAATGTGGCGGAGGAACAGGCAGAGATGCTCAAGGGCTTGGGGCTGTTTTTCGGTACGGATCATGGTTTTGACCTGCATCGGAAACTTACTCGTGCGGAAGCCGCCGTTCTCATCGTACGTTTCCTGGGCGAGGAGAAAAAGGCTCTGGAACAGAATAGCAAACATCCCTTTACGGATGTGCCTGCCTGGGCAAGCCCGTATGTGGGATGGTTATATCAAAATAAAATCACCAATGGCGTCGGCACTAAGCTTTACGGCAGTGCCCAGGATGTGACCTATGAGCATTTTGCCGTTATGCTGAGCCGCATTTCTATTGGCTCCGACGATTTCATCTCATCCGGGGTTGGCACAGAGGAGGAGCGACGCTTTATAGATCGGGAGAATCAGGATCCTCCCGGAACAGACTTTTTCCGTGCCGATGCAGTAAGTATGCTGACGCGTTTTATGCGCTGCACCTATCTCAAAGATCAAAACGAACCCATTACAGTCGCACAATTATTGCTGAAAAAAGGCGTATTCACCGCCGAACAGTTTGTGAAAGCCGGGCTCAAGGTCTACCCTGTTACTTACTCCCAAGGGGAGGACGGCAGCCTGACGGCCCGCCTGGAGGGGGTACCGTTCCGCAAAAGCAAGCTTACGGGCATCAATGGCGATACCTCTTACCCAGCCAGGGAAACACCGTATTTCTATGTTTGGAAAGATGAGGGCGATGCAACCGTGCTTTACCGTATGGATTGCCTGACCCTTGAGGCGGACGAAGTAACTCGCTGGACGCGAGAGAATATGCCTAAACCCTGGCATATTGCTTATTTTGCTACTTTGGGCGGTAAGGACTTCTTGGGTATATGGCATGGTGACGGCGTAAGCCTTGTTTCTTCAGATGGTATGAAGACGGAAAAGTTAGCTATGGGCAAGGACTTCGGGATCGATAGCAAACAGTACTGGGAACCTTATATCTGGAGCAATGATAAACTTGTGGTGACAGTTGATAATACGGTCTTTGTCATCACAGATAATAATGTGGTCCACCATGTGCTTCAGGCAGGTGTCACCTTTGTCGGCGCGGAAAATGGCCTTGCGGTGCTGTACAGTGAGAAGAATGACCCTGGAGAGATTCAGGGTGTACGCCTTGATGACTGGACCATAACCGATACCTACCGTGTTCCGCCGACCGAAGATAGCATTTACGGCAATCGTCCATTGCTTCGCCAGTACTGGGGCCAGCTATACGGCAGGGGCGGGGCTGGTATTTATGGCGAGGCCGGGTTGTTTACAGTCCGGGAAGGACGTCTGGAGCGTGTCACGGAACGGCCCGTGCTGGATGTGGGATTTTTGAGGATCGGCCCGGTGGGCGCGTATGTTGTTCTCAGCCATGAGCCTGGAAGTCCGCTTGGCAGCATGATTTATGAGTATGACGGCCCACTGCTGACCGGCAAGGACGGATATGCGGAGATTGAGCGTCTGAGCAACGACCCTCCTCACGGCATTGTTATTGACAGCATCCAAGGCGCGGATTCAATGGTCTTCTTCTCTTCCAGAACAGGGGTTGGCATGGATCATTATGATGTTTTCACCTACTATCCGGTTCACAATTCAGAGGAGGACCATATGGGCATTGTGGTCATGTCTTTTGCGGCGGGGCGGCCCGAAATCTCGTTTGCGGAACATGACCAGCAATGGTATGTTCTTCAGGAACAGGAGCGGCTAAACGCGCTTGGCTACAACCCTTGATAATTAGCTTGATGACGAGAACAAAATGGAATTGTCACTATACATGAAATCGAAAAATTAATGGATCAATACGATATTGGGTGTTTCCCCGCCTCATGCAGTTCAATAACTGAAAGGAGGTTAATGGCCAAGTATGCCGCTGATCTGCTGACGTAAAAGTCAGCCTTGTTTTATGCGGAGCGGGGCATCATCTCTTCTCGACTATTCTTGCGAATACTTTGTAACCTTTTCAGTCCCACCACAAAGGCGGCGCCTATACCAAAAATAAAATGATTCCATGAGGAATGGATAATTCCAAGTATGAATGGGCAGACATAACAGGCAATGAGGGCACTTAAATCATGCTTTTTTGTGATACTATACGCCGCTCCCCATATGCCTAGAATCATTAAAATAACCCACCAATCGTATATTATAAGCATGCCTCCGATGAAGGTGGCCAGACCTCCGCCGCCATGAAACTTTAACCATGCGGGCCAGATATGCCCTGTCATTGCTGCAATCAATGCAAAGAATTCTCCATTGGTCATGATCCCCATGCCAATGAGTGCGGCAACTAGTCCCTTTAGACCATCGAGGATACCTGTCAACATCCCTGGTAGGACACCAATTTCTTTGAATACATTGGTTGTTCCTACATTTTCTGACCCTATAACGCGTATATCAACCTTACGCCATATCCACGCTAAAAAAAATGCAAATGGAATCGATCCAATCAAATACGATACAATAATTAGTTTCAACAACATTGCTTATCCCCCTCCCATGACCTGGTCCCTGAGTCAAATCCCACGTCTATTAATGACCCATTCCCTCCTGCCAATTCAGGTTATGCTATATTTACATGTTAATCCTATTTATTTTACCGGAGACAAACGACTCACTTCAGCAAAACAAGACAAATTGCATCAAAAGAACTTATACTATTACTATATCATGATATGAGACAAAATCGGAATTATTATCCGCCTTATCATGGGTTGAATCGGTATAGGGCGGTCGAATGCCACAATCGGGTTTTAGACAGTTGAATAAATAGAAATCACATGTTAAGCCGCTAAATGAGCGATTTTTTTATGTCAAATTTTCACGAAGGCCCAATATATTGATATAATCCGTTTACCATATTATAATTAGGAATAATTTAATATTATTTGGTGTTATAAGAAAAGTTTAGAAACAGAGTCTGCTTGGCGTCGCACAGAAATTCATGGTAGCGTCGCCGATTTATTAACAGGAGAAAAATGGGGGTTTCCCGGCATCCTGCTTGCATGTCAAATTTGCAGTGGGGGATATAAGTGCGGAATCTGGAAGTCTATACCTCATAACCTGTATCATTCAAAGAAAGAGGAGAAACTATGGATACCAACAATAATATGGACATTGTAGAAAATGCTAAAGTCTGCGACATAAACGGCTCATTGGACGCAATTAAAGGAATGGATGAGGCAAGGCGAAATACTTTATCAACCCTTGGTATCTCTACGCCAGCGGATTTACTTAAAAAGGGCGCTAAGATGTTTCCCCGCTGGGAAATTGCAAATCATCTTATGGAGGCCGAGGATAGCAGTTCGAACCCCTTCCAGGGACAAGAGGATATTTATTATAACACTGTCACATCTTATGTAAAACAAGCTTGCTTATGGCAAGTGATGGACATAGATCCTGACACGGCTTATCTCCTGGTACAGATGGGAATACGTCATGTGAAGGATCTGGAAAAGGCTGACTGTGAGACTACCTATACAATTATGCAGGTGCTATGGCAATCCCAGCCCCAGTATAAATTGATAAGCTACGCCGAGTTGGAGAAGCTTATTATTAACGCAGTCGAAATCACGGGTCTGCCGCCCTATTATCCGGACAATATCGCCAGCATCTATTTCACGATCGAGTGTGAAGACCCGGTTCCTGCCCACCTGTTTAGCGAGAGCGAAGGATTTTATTATCCCGTAAATCCGGAGCAAGGCCTGTCGCTGGATTCCGATAAATCACTGATACCCGTCAAAGGTATTGGCGTTCGCCGCAACGATCTGTTTGCGGAAATCGGCATCCCTACCGCTAGTTCCCTGCTGAATAATGGCCGGTTGATTTCTCAGCGCCAGGAGATAGCCGCAAAAATTGTGGATGCGGAAATCAACAGTTATAGCCGCAGGGTCACCAAGCCTCGGGCAAAAAAATTGCGGGAAACCTACCTGAAAATCATAACCTCTTGCGTAAAGCAGATCGACCTGTGGCGGGTAGAAGGCATGGATGTGGATACCGCTTATTTCCTGGTGCAGATGGGCGTGCGTTTTGTGGAAGACCTGAGAATGGTTGATGCGGAAAAAGCCTACCCGATTTTGATCAAGCAGGGTCTCGTCCAGCCCGAGTATCGGGTAATCGATAAAAGGACCCTGCAGAAGCTTATTGATAATGCGGCGGCGGCTTCCAATGATTATACGGTTTATCAAAAAAGCTTAGACGAGAAGCTTGAAGCAATTTTAAAGAAACATGTACCCGGTATTAATAAGGAAAAGCTAAACAGCATCAAAGACAGCTTTTATATTGAAGATCGTATGAAGGGCGGCTCCATCGAATGTGATGATGACCCTCCTGTGTATTTATTCCGTGACGGCTTCAATACGAGAGAAAATCTCAATAACGACGATCTCTATTATGGCCTCAGCGTTTTGCGTGACATTGAGCTGGTGCTGCCTTTGCCGCGAATCATCCGGGGCATCGTAATGCTCGGTGAGGATAAAGCCCTGGAGTTGGAGCCTAATCTTTTGTATGGGGCTGTGGTGGAGGTAATCGGCGTTGCCAGTCCCGTTACCGACAAGACGGAGGATAGCGAAAATCCCTATGGCTATCTTGACGGCGACGGAAAATTTGTGGTGGTTTTGCCGGAGCAGTACAATCTGAAGGACAGTGTAACCCTGAAGGTTTCCAAAGATAAATACAGCCAAAGCTTTAATTTCACGGCTACGGATATTCTGCGGCATGTCAAAGAAAATGAAACCCTGCGTCAGTTGAACGAGTTGCAGCTGCTGATACGGGAGAAAGCGCCCTTCCTGGACGAGGATACGGTCAACAGCCTGGCCGCGGATGAGGAAGTGGCTGATTTGATGAGGAAAATCAGCCTGCAGGATCTTAGCACTAATAATATCGGGACGATTATCGACCACCTGCTGACCAACGATCGTTTGGAGGCGGTTTTCGGAGAGAAGGAGGATTTGGGGGAGGCTCTGGTTATTAACCCCTACGTTTTCAAAAACATTAGCTCCAAGCCCAGAAAAGTGCTGCCCAGCGTAAAGCTTATGGAAAACGACGGTGAATCCACCTATTTGCCAACAGATACAGCCCCTTCCCAAATATTTTCCTATTCCATTCTGAACCGGTTGACGGAGCCCACCATCGGCCAAACCGCAGGCTCCAAAAACAAGAGCAGAAAATCCATTGATCAGGGCATAGACGTAATGAGTTTCAAAAATACCGTTGCGGCCAATCCGGATCAATGGCCTCAGGCAACCTCATTGGCCATAGGCTACATTTTGAATATGCAGCAGGCCTGGGTTCCTGACGGTTTTGCCTTGGGCAGCCTCCTGTATTCTCTGGTGCTGGCACCGGGAGAGGAGCAGAGATTAATCGTAAGGGAGAAAACCCAGTCCTATAGTATCAGGGACCAGGGTGAAGCTAAGGATTATACTGCCCAGGAGTATACAACGGAACAGGACGACAATATGAGGGCAGCTTACGAATATGCCCTAAATCAGCTGGCAGAGGGAAACTCCGCCATGCAATACAAAACCAGCACCTCATCCTGGGGCGTCGGCGGTTCTTTGTCCGGCTCCTACGGTGGTATTGGCGGCTCTCTGGGGATAGGCTACAGAAAATCAAAATCTACGGGTAGTGCCTCTTCCTCCGCCTCCCAAGCCAACAGCCACAATGAGATTTCTAACGCCGCCCAATCCTTCCAGCACGGGATAAAAACCGCCTCGGAAAAAATATCCCAGGCCCAAAGAATGGCCATCAGCATGGCTACCAGTGCGGAAAACCAGTCGGTGGCCACGAAGATCATCGCCAATCACAATCACTCCCATGCCATGACCATCCAATATTGGGAGGTCATGCGCAGATATTCCCTGGAAACCTGCATTTCCGGCGTGGACCTGGTATTGTTTATACCCCTGCAATTGATTAATTTCCTCAATGGCCAGAATTACAACTTTCTGAAGCTTTCATCCGCTTCCTCCGCCGCATCAAATTCTTCCTCGGAAGAGTCGGTGATGAACCCCGGCATTTTCAACAAAAGATACGAGATCCTTTTGAAATATGCCGATACCCTGTCCGTTGCTTTACCCTATTCCTATCGTACAGGCATGAATTTAATCAAGCAATTTGCCGCTCTGCCTAAGTGGATGATGGAAAAAAACCAGGAGTCCGCCAGCGTATACACCTTAACCTTCCAGGGGATTTTTCTGCCCTTTGATGATATCAACGTGGATATGGTATTGAAAAACGGCGGGGGAACCTTTGCGGGAGATGTGGAGTATGAGAGAAACCGCTTTGTCAGCTATATAAGACAATCCTCCGTATTGAAAGAGTCCATCAAAGCGATTCGCAACTTGTCCCTTGCCACCAATAAATCCCATGAGAGCCTGGCGCCGGGGAATATTGTAAAGACCTGTACCTGTACCTTTATGCTTCCGGCAGGATATAGCAATGAGGATATTTTGTATTTTCGGATAAAACATTCCAGCGATTCCTTGAATTATGTGTTGTATAAAGACCCGGATGAAAAAACAGCGGAGGGAAAAACCGCGGGTCAATTAGAAAGCTCCTGGATAGACAAATACTGGGACCTGATGAAAGATAGGGATGACTCCGCTGCTGATCAGAGGAAGATAGACTACTATAAAAGCTTTTTGCCGGAAGCCTACGTTACGCCCAATGTATGGCTTTCGCCTTTGGAGCTAAGGTCGCTGGGGGCCCTGAAAATATCTGCCGTCAGCTTAAAAAAAGAAAACATTAATGTTTCCCAGACCAGTACGGAGCTTTCCTCAACGATATATGTTACGGTACGGCATAATGTTCCCGTGCTAAAGTATAGTGAATTGCAGCAGATCGAATCCACACTGCATCATATTGCTTCCCATACGATGAAATATTCCCAGGCAGTATGGAACGCACTTTCCTCTGATGAACGGGCTTTGATGCTTGAGCAATATACGATAGAGATGGATTTTTCGCAGATCACTGGGGATACAGATGGTTCGGGACAGTCAAACCAGTGGGACAATAGGCAGCCTATAACCATTCCGCTGCTGAATTGTATTAATGTTAAAAAAATGCTGGGCTTCTATGGCAATTGCATGCTCTTTCCCTTTACCTATCCTCAGTCCTTGGCGGAGAAAATCGGCAAAACTGCCGTGGAGCTGCAGGATTCCCTTTACCGGTATCACACCAACTATTTTCGGGTGCCCACCACGGTAGTTTCCATGCCCACAGACGGTATGATCGGAGAGGCTGTGCTGGGAGAGACCAATGTCAGCGAGGAAATCGATCTGACCCGGTTCTGGAACTGGAAGGATTCTCCCATTGAACGAATGACCCTTGACGGCAGCTATCTGGACGGTACCGATTATTTGGCCGGAAAAACCACCAAGGATATTAGCGCGTTAAATATGGAAGGGGTTCAGGCCACGGCTCCGGTGACGGTGCCGGATCTGATAACGGCCCTGGTAAATAAGCAAACACCCAGTTTTGACAACCTTACTGGCCTGGAGCAATTGGCCCAGATACTCAACACGGCCACCAACACCACAGCTACAGGAAGAGACGCGGCCCTCAAAAGCGCTGCGGAATCTATGAAAAATGCGCTGGAGTATTCCTACAAAGCCGGTGGTGGCAAAAGTGAGGACGAGAAGACTTCGCCAGAAGGCGGCAGCAATGCAGGCGGTAATGCAGGCGGCGGTGGCAGCACATCGGGCGGCAGCGCGGACAAAGGCAGCAAATTGGGTAGCAATGCTGACAGCGGCAGCACATCGGGCGGCAACGCGGACACAGGCAGCAAATTGGGTAGCAATGCTGACAGCCGCAGCACACCAGACGGCAACGCGGACACAGGCAGCAAATTGGGTAGCAATGCTGACAGCGGCAGCACACCGGGTGGTGACACCCCGGGCAACGGCAAAAAAATAGGCTTCATCATTAACTGCTCGGACCCAAAGGGCAATCCTATTAATACTGTAGAGGACGGTAAAGTATTCGAAAAAGTATTTGCGTATTACGGCATCGATTATACGGGCAGACAATTTTATAATGCAATGACCACGGAGGTACACGAGGGGATAAAGAAAAATGTTGATGGTCTTTCCGAAAATGATACCGTCTATGTTCATATAGCCTGCCACGGAAGTCCCTTGCCTAAGGATGGATCTGATGACTATTACGATCAGGCCGGACTATGGCTTAGCCTTGCGGATGATGGCAGTGGAGAGGCGGACCTGACACCATACGACAGCCAGCGTTATGACGATGGTGATGTCTTTGATCCAGGTCTGTATGATTTGTTTAATTACAATAACAAGGCCCAAAAGATCATGTTTATTGATGCCTGCCATGCCGAATCGATGATAGGGGCGGTAAAAGAGTTGAAAGACACTAGATACCATACGTCATCCCCTAATACTCCCACACCGTCGCAAGACTGGAAAATATTCTTTGGTGCCTGGCCCGAACAGTATTCCTGGGATGCCGGGGGCGCTCCGAACTATGCCACGAAGTCGGGCGGCAAGGCAACAGATGTATGGGCGGCGGGCATTCGGCAGATTAATAACGAGCGTGCCTATTCGCCAAGCGGGGGTAAAAATGTAACGCTTTCGTTTGGTGACCTTTTCGATTTTCTGCTGAACTATCAGCCTAAAGAGTTGGCAATAAAACCTTACACAAGATATTTGAAGGACAAACAGAACAATTACGTGGTGGATCAACAGGGGAATCGGGTGACAAAAACCTACTATGAATTATTTAATCCGACAGAGTCAGTATTGGCTAGAATGTCCTCCCAGGATATGTTTAAAGACATAACAATCCCGTATGACGGAAAGTATATCAAAGCAGAAGAATACTTTAAAGATATCTTGTACAATCCTTCGGGAGAGGCTATCATGGAGAAACTGAGAGAAAAATTTGACGATACCCTTCCGGCAGAATATAATCATCAACTTCATCAAAAGCTGGTTCTGTATTATCAGATTTTATCGACGTATCCCGAATCACCGGGCAATGAAAGAGACGACATTTTATTTGAAAGACCTGCGAATCAGCTCAAGGATTTAGAATTTTAAACTGTGAAGGAGGGAGACCAATGACAGAGGCTATGGAATATCAACAATTGTTTTTGCAGTTGTTGCAGCAGGAAGCATCGGAAGAGCTGGTAAAGCTCCGGCAGCTCATCCTTCTCAGGATGGCCTTGGAGGGCGATGTAAAAAGCACCCGGATTCCCACCCCTGCTAATATTACGGAGGTAGGCGGCTACTATAACCTACTGGCAAAACTGAATCAGAAAACCATGCAGAGACAGTTGATATCCTCTGCATTGGGGTTGTCGTCGGATTACGCTCCCGATGTCATGGAGGATGCGATTAAAAAGTTTGTAAAAGAGCTGTACGAAACAAAATAAAGCAACGTAAGGTATAACTGAATACGATGAAAAAAGGCTCTCGCGCAAACGGCTTTTTGGACCAGAACACAACTTGCTTTTCAGAGACCGTCTTCTTACGTATCTTTCCGCTTCTCATAGTTAATAAAAAAATATTAGACTCCCAGCGTTACAGCGGGAGTAGATTTTACTCAATTTAGCCATTATAGTTAAGAAGTATAATATATATGCAAGGAGGTAATTCGATGTCTTGTTATTATCTTATTGGCATTCGCATGGACAACAGGGTTGATAATGCTTTGAATTTTCAAGACCTGCTGACAAAAAACGGCTGCAACATAAGAATGCGGTTGGGCCTCCATGAAACCAGTGATGATGTATGTGCAAATGATGGGATTATCGTGTTGCAGCCCTGTGGAGAAAAAGAAGATATCGATCAGATGGTTAAGGATTTAAACAACCTTCAGGGAGTAACCGCGAAGCTCATTGATTTAAATTAAAAACAGAATTGTATAAGCAACGTTCCGACGGATGGAGTGGGATTAATTTGTGAATCCCCAAAATACTAAGCAAATCAGGGTTTTCACTCATAGAGACAATTACTGAGCTGAGGAGTAACCGGTACAGAAAAAGCAGAAAGCCATTCACGATTTTGTGACTGACTTCCTGCTTTTTATCTGATCAATTTATATTCCCAACAGGTTGGACAAGATCTGAGCCGTTTCACGGGGGTGGTGATACCTGTCGGAATTAGCTTACTATTGCTGCCGTCGAAGGTCGGCGGAATCAGGCCGATAGCTTACTGCCGTTCTTTGCTTAAAAGCCAGATTGGCCACCCGGGCCTTTAAGTTTAATGGATAAGTTATTTCCGGCTGTTTTAGTTCTTTATTGTTTAACGCAAGATGCTGTTGCTGATAACTACACGCTGAATCTCGCTGGTTCCTTCATAGATTTCCGTAATTTTGGCATCGCGCATAATTCTTTCCGCCGGATAGTCCCGGGAATATCCATAGCCGCCGTGAATTTGCACTGCCTGGTTGGCCACTCGATTGGCGGTTTCGGATGCTTTTAGCTTGGCTATGGCGGCATCGGTGCCGAAATCCAGGTTCTGACTCTTTCTCCAGGCGGCGTCATAGGTTAAAAGCCGTGATGCTTTGATCTCTACGGCCATGTCTGCAAGTTTGAACTGGATGGCCTGCAAAGCTGAAATGGGTTTGCCGAATTGCACCCTTTGCTTGGCGTAGTTTACGGCAAGCTCATAGGCGCCCTGGGCTATTCCTACTGATTGGGCGGCAATACCGATTCTCCCGCCATCAAGGGTGGCCATGGACATTTTGAAGCCTTCCCCTTCTTTGCCCAAGAGGTTTTCCTTGGGTATGCGGCAGTCTTCGAAAACCAGATCGCAGTTTTGTGTACCTCTCAAACCCATTTTCTTCTCAAATCTCCCAAAGCTGAAACCGGGCGTTCCTTTTTCCACGATGAAGGTGCTAAATGCCTTGCTTCTCAACTCTTTAGGCCCGGTGCGGGCAAATACCACATAGATATCGGCGGCTTCAGCATTAGTGATGAATATCTTCCTCCCGTTTAATACATAGCTGTCCCCGTCCAAATCAGCCTTGCAGCTCATGGAGATAGCGTCGGAGCCTGCTCCGGCTTCCGTAAGCCCGAAAGCTCCCAGTTTGGTTCCTCTCACTAAAGGAATCAGATATTTATGTTTCTGGGCTTCCGTTCCCCAAGCATAGATGGGCCAGGCCCCCAGGCTTAAGTGGGAAGAAAGGGTATCGGCTGCCGAGGGGTCTATTCTCCCCAGTTCTTCCACGGCAATGGCATAAGCAAGGTAATCCATCCCCGCTCCCCCCCATTCCTCTTCAAAGGGGATGCCGGTCAGCCCCAGTTCTCCCATTTTCTCAAATACGGTGCGGTCGAAATATTCTTTTTCATCACGGTCGGCTACGCCGGTTGCCAGGACGCCTTCGGCAAAGTCCCGGACTGATTGCCTGAGCATCTCATGTTCCTCGCACAGCTTGAATTCCATTACTCCCTCTCCTTTCTTGGGCGCGACTTTTTATCCGAATGGTACAATTCCTTATTACATACGGCAACATAAGTTAATCGCTTCTTTTGGATATTCTCACTGAAATAAATAAGATTTATGGCTGCCGGGGCGTTTGATTCTTTCAAAGGTCTCGCTCCTGACTTAGATATGGAACCCCGTATTCCATTACGATATATCGCCGGCCTGATTGGGGCTGAAGGTTTGCCTCAAGAGTCTTAACCGATAAAAACATCCTATCATTTTCCACTAATAGAGAGAATAGCATAACTGCTTAAAGAGAGTAAATCAATTTAATAAAAGATTCAGTATTTTCTATTGGGATGATAAAAGGATTTCTCTTTACAGAGACTGTTTATAAATATTGAGATGATGATAAGATGTAGTAAAAAGCTGTCCAAGCAGAAAGAAAGGGGTTTAGCAATGGGAAAGATGTTATTCTACGGTATGACTGGAGAGAAGATGTGTTTTCTGCACTTATTATTGAATGCCCTGGATTTGTCTTCAGCCGGACATGAGGTAAAAATAATCTTTGAGGGGCAATCGGTTAAGCTTGTACCGCTGTTTGAAGAAGAAATGAATCCGCTCTATAAAAAAGCTAAGGAATCGGGGATTATAGCGGGAGTATGTAATGCGTGTTCTAAGGTTTTGGGGGTCTATGATCAGAATAAGAGTACCGGCCTGGCTATGTTGGATGATATGTCAGGTCATGCCGGAATGAAAGGCTACATTGATGCGGGATATGAGGTGATAAGCATGTAGCTTGGATAGCCTGATAAGCGAAGTTAATTAAGCAGCTATAGCGGAGTCTTGAATGTATTCCGCTTTTGTGCAGCAAATGAAGTTGTGTTTGCTAATCTCCCGGGGATAATGGGCACGAATCTTGGAGATAATCAAGGGAAAACACCGGGAGGGATTCCTATGGACTCTATGGCTAAAGGAGCGGCATTTTTGATATCTCAGCAGTTGAACAATATCCAGGAGGAGTTGGATATTCGCTTGAATAGTACTCCAGCCTCCTGCCTGCTCCATGAGGAGATACAGGCGCTTTGTGACAGCATACGGGAGCTTAGAGAGCAGTTGGCTCAGATTAATGAAATGAGCTGAATTCCCAAAGATGGCTATGGAATATGAGCTAAGCTTCAGATGGGGTTAAAACCCCACCTGAAGCAAGTCTTACTTTATTGACACGTTTAAGCCTCTTTGCTAATATCAGGCTAGATAGTTTAATAAGCGAAAGTGTGCCTAGGGTTCCGTGCGTGCAGCAGTCTGGTCCAAGTGGCGCAGGCGCTGTGGCGCTACACCGGAGGGGAAAAAGCCCGGGCGGGTAGGTTTCGCATCAGAAAGCGAAGCTGACAGCCCGGGTTAATAATTTACTAGGAAGTGGTATTGTGGCCGATGTAGCTATTTTAATGGGGAGCGATTCTGATCTGGGGGTTATGAAAGGGGCATCGGATATTCTCCAGAAGTTTGGGATTGACTACGAAGTAGCGATTCTTTCCGCTCATCGATTGCCTGTTGAGACGGCGGCCTTTGCCCAGCAAGCGGAGGAAAGAGGACTGAAAGTAATCATTGCCGGGGCAGGGGGAGCGGCACATCTGGCGGGAGTTTTGGCATCCCATACTATTCTTCCGGTTATTGGGGTGCCCATCATGAATGGCCCCTTGAATGGCGTGGATGCTTTATATTCCACGGTTCAGATGCCAAAAGGTATTCCTGTGGCTACGGTCGCTATTAATGGTGCGGCTAATGCCGGGTTATTAGCGGTACATATCCTGGCATTGGGTGATAATAAGCTGGGTCAAAAGCTCAAGGATTTCCGCCTTGATATGGGAAATGAGGTGCGGAAAAAGGGATTGCGGCTGCATGACCTGGGGTTTGAAGGATATATGCTGCACAAGGGGGGCAAAAAATGATTGAGCGCTATACCCTGCCTGAAATGGGACGGGTTTGGTCGGAGCAGGCCAAGCTGGAGAATTGGCTAAAGATTGAGGTTTTGGCTTGTGAAGGCTGGGCTGAGCTTGGACTCTTGCCCCGGGAATCCTTGAAGAATATTCAGGCGCGGGCATCTTTTGATATTGACCGGGTCCAGGAAATCGAGGAGGAGGTTCGCCATGATGTTATTGCCTTTCTTACCAATGTGGCGGAGCATGTGGGAGAGGATTCCAAGTATATTCATATGGGGATGACTTCCTCGGATATTTTAGATACGGGCTTGGCTATGCAGCTGCGGGATTCGTGTGATCTGATCCAGGTTCGGCTGGAGAAACTGGCGGGTATAATTGCGAATGAGGCTCGAAAGCACAAGTACACGCTGATGATGGGACGGACTCACGGGGTTCATGCCGAGCCGATTACCTTCGGCCTTAAGATGGCTCAATGGTTTACGGAGATAGAAAGAAGCATTGTCAGGATAAAAAGAGCGCGAGAGACCGTGGCCTGTGGGAAAATTTCGGGAGCAGTAGGAACTCTGGCTCATATCGATCCCCGGATTGAACAATACGTTTGTGATCATCTGGGTTTGGAGGTATGTAAAGTCTCTACTCAGATTATTCAGCGGGACCGGCATGCCGAATATCTTACTTCTCTGGCGCTGGTGGCGGGTTCTCTGGAGAAGATGTCTACTGAGATCAGGAACCTGCAAAGAACGGAGATTCGTGAAGTCGAAGAGCCTTTCAGGGCAGGACAAAAGGGTTCTTCTGCCATGCCTCACAAGCGCAATCCTATGATGAGTGAAAGGGTTACGGGACTTGCTCGGATAATTCGCAGTAATGCCATGGCAGGCCTGGAGAATGTGGCCTTGTGGCATGAGCGGGATCTTACCCATTCTTCTGCCGAAAGGATTGTTCTTCCCGACAGCTCAATATTATTAGATTATATTTTGGACCGTTTTATCGGAATTATGGAGGGGCTGCAGGTCAATGCGGACCGGATGAAGGCTAATATTGATACTACTCTGGGCCTGGTCTTTTCCCAGCAGGTTCTTCTGGCTCTTATTGATAAGGGCTTCCTGCGTGAGGAGGCTTATAGGCTGGTGCAGAATACTGCCATGGAATCGTGGCATACTCAGGCACCTTTTAAAGAGCTGCTCTTAAAGAATCAGCAGATCAGTCAGGTTCTCTCTCCTGATGAAATAGAAAGCTTGTTTGATTATGCTCTTCATACTAAAAATGTGGATTTAATTATGGCCCGGTGTGGCCTGGAATAGGGGTGTTTAATGGAAAAGAAGGATTTTGTATACGAAGGCAAAGCCAAGCGGGTCTATACTACTGAATCACCTGATCTGGCCATAGTCGAGTATAAGGATGATGCTACTGCTTTTGACGGGACTAAGCGTGGTACTATCGAAAGCAAAGGGATCATCAACAATCTTATGTCGGCTATGATATTTGAACAGCTGGAGAAGGCGGGAATCCTTACTCATTTCGAAAGATGTCTCGATGATCGCAATATGCTGGTTAAATTGGTTCAGATTATTCCTATCGAAGTGGTGGTGCGCAATATAGTGGCGGGCAGCCTGTCAAAGCGTTTAGGCCTGGATGAGGGGACTCGCCTTTCTCAGAGGGTGATTGAGCTTTATTATAAATGTGATGAGCTGCATGATCCCATGATCAATGAGGATCATGTTCTGGCAATGAATTTAGCCGGTGCTGATGAATTAATTGTTATCAGAAAGCTGGCAATTAGTATTAATGAGTTTTTAGTCCCTTTCTTCGCTAAGGCAAATCTCCAGGTGGTTGATTTCAAATTGGAATTTGGCCGGTTCAAGGGCCAAATCATCCTGGCCGACGAAATATCGCCGGATACCTGCCGTCTATGGGATGCCGAAACCGGTGAAAAGCTGGATAAGGATCGATTTAGACGGGATTTGGGTGGTGAAACGGAAGCTTATATTGAAGTCTTAAATCGGCTGAAAGGGGCGAGATAAATGTATACAGGCCAGGTGTTTGTAACTTTGAAAAAGGCGGTTCTCGATCCCCAGGGTGATACGGTTAAACGGAGCTTGCACACTATGGGTTACCCGGAAGTAAAGGATGTGCGAGTGGGAAAATACATTGAGGTAAAGCTTGATGGGGCCACCAGGCAGGAAGCTGAGGAACGGCTGGATGAAATGTGCCGCAAGCTTCTGGCTAATCCGGTGATCGAAGAATTTCATATTGAGATAGTGGAGGATGATCAATGAGATTCGGGGTAGTAGTATTTCCGGGCTCCAATTGTGACGCCGATTGCTATTATGTGATTGACCAGGTTTTGAAGGCAGCGGTGGAATTTATATGGCATAAGGAGACTGAAATTAAGGGGTTTGATGGACTTATCCTACCGGGGGGCTTTTCTTACGGAGATTATTTGCGAACGGGTGCGATTGCCCGCTTCTCTCCCATAATGCAGAGTGTGAGTGATTTTGCTGATCGGGGCGGATTGGTGATTGGAATATGCAACGGTTTTCAAATCCTTCTGGAGGCAGGACTTCTGCCGGGGGCTATGTTAAGAAATAATAGTCTGCGGTTCAGTTGTCTTCCGGTTAATCTTAAGGTAAAAACTGATCAATCTGCTTTTACTGGGGGTTTTGAAGCTGATGAGGTTATTGCTCTGCCCATAGCCCATGGAGAGGGTAATTATTATTGTGATGACGTTACTTACCAGGAGTTGCTGGATTTTGATCAGATCGCATTTACTTATTGTAATAAAGACGGGTTAGAAACACCCGGAGCTAACCCTAACGGCTCCCGGGGTAATGTGGCGGGCATTCTGAATCGGGAGCGCAATGTATTGGGCATGATGCCTCATCCGGAAAGGTTTTCTGAAGGTATTCTGGGAGGAGAAGATGGAGCCAGGATATTTGCTTCTATGCTCAAGTCTTTCAAGGAGGGATTAGGATGACCCCACGTAAACCCTGGCGGGAAATGGGTTTGACTGACAGCGAGTATGATATGGTGCTGAAGATAATGGGCAGAGAGCCTAACCGGGTGGAGTTGGGGTTGTTTGCGGTTATGTGGTCGGAGCATTGCGGCTACAAAAATTCGCGTCCGCTGCTGAAGCTTTTTCCTACCGATGGACCCCGGGTAATAGAAGGGCCGGGGGAGAATGCGGGGGTGGTGGATATTGGAGATGGCCAGGCTCTGGTTTTTAAAATAGAAAGCCACAATCATCCTTCGGCCATTGAGCCTTATCAAGGGGCTGCTACGGGAGTTGGCGGAATTGTTCGAGATATTTTTACCATGGGTGCCAGGCCCATTGCTCTCCTCAACTCTTTGAGATTTGGAACCCTGGACAATGAAAGAAACCGGTATCTGGTGAGAGGTGTAGTAGCGGGAATTGGTGATTACGGCAACTGTCTGGGAATACCCACGGTAGCGGGTGAGGTTTATTTTCATCCCAGTTATGAAGGAAATCCACTGGTTAATGCCATGTGTGTGGGTTTGGTTAACACCGCCGAGGTGATTCGGGCCATTGCCGGTGAGGTGGGTAAGCCTCTGTTGCTGGTAGGGGCGAAAACGGGCCGGGATGGCATTCATGGGGCTACCTTTGCTTCAGAGGAGCTTTCGGCGGAATCTGAATCTCGCCGTCCGGCTGTTCAGGTGGGGGACCCTTTCATGGAAAAGCTTTTAATGGAGGCATGTCTGGAGCTGATCAATGAGGATCTGGTGGCGGGCATGCAGGATTTGGGTGCGGCGGGGCTGACCAGCTCGGTGGCGGAGACTGCCAGTAAAGGCGGATGCGGTGTGGTAATTGATGTGGAAAAGGTCCTGCGCCGTGAAGAGGGTATGACTCCCTATGAAGTCATGTTGTCGGAGTCTCAGGAAAGGATGCTTATCATTCCCCGGGAAGGTGCGGCTGACCGGATTCAAGAGATTTTTGACAAATGGGGCCTTGATGCTTCCATAATTGGGCACATTACTGACAATGGAATGTTTACGATTCAGGAGGGGGACCAGATAGTCGGTGAAGTATTAGTGAAGGCTCTGACTGATATGTGTCCGGTATATCATCGGGAAAGCAGGGTGCCTGATTACTATACTCGGGCCAGGCTTTTTGATCTGGAATCGATTCCTCACGAATTGGATTACAACAATACCTTGTGTGATCTCCTTAATGTCCCGTCTATTGCCAGTAAAAAATGGATTTATCAGCAGTATGATCATCAGATCATGACTAATACGGTGGTGGTTCCGGGTAACGGGGATGCTGCGGTATTGAGAATCAAGGGAACCAATAAGGGTGTTGCGGTGACTGTAGACTGTAACAGCCGAATCTGTTATCTGGATCCGTATAAAGGCGGCATGTGGGCAGTATGTGAAGGGGCTCGCAATCTGGCCTGCAGCGGTGCCCGGCCTCTGGCTATTACCAATTGCCTGAATTTTGGCAGTCCGGAAAAACCGGATGTATATTGGCAGATGGATCAGGCGGTGCGAGGCATGGCGGAAGCGGCCAGGGTTTTGCAGACTCCGGTGGTGAGCGGCAATGTAAGCCTATATAATGAAACCAGGGGCGGGAAGGCTATTTATCCTACACCGGTAGTAGGCATGGCAGGATTGTTGACCGATGTGTCTAAACGCCTGGAAATGGCTTTTCAAGATCCCGGCGACTATATATTGCTTCTGGGGGAAGTTCGTGATGATATAGGAGGAAGTGAATACCTCTGCCTGGCTCATGGGGTGGAGTCCGGCGCCGTTCCGGATATTGACCCTGCTGATGAGGCCAAGCTGATTGAGCTGATCCTGAGTCTGAATGAGAAGGGGCTATTGAAATCATGTCATGATATTTCTGAGGGCGGCCTGGCAGTATGTTTGGCCGAGTCTGCTATTAAGGGGAATATTGGGGCTGAAGTGAAGCTGGCTTTGGAACCTGGGCAAAGATGTGATGGGGTAGTTTTTGGCGAAGCTCCATCCCGGGTGGTGGTGAGTGCTTCTCCCCAGGATCTGGACGGGATCAGCGCCAAAGGAAAAGAGCTTAATGTTCCGGTAACTGTTATTGGCAAAGTGGTTGGACAGTACTTGGAAATGGCAGTTGATGACCAGGTAATAATACGACAGGAAATTGGCAAGTTAGCATCTATATGGGGGAGGGCAATTGAATGCCAAATGGATTGAAAAAGGGTTGGCGTGATGAATGTGGAGTTTTTGGGGTATTTTTGAGAAATTCCGCTATTTCCAATGAGGCGGCCCGGGATACCTATTATGGGATGTATGCTCTGCAGCATCGTGGTCAGGAAAGTGCGGGGATAGCAGTGAGTGACGGCCGGGAGATCAATCTTTATAAAGGGATGGGGTTGGTTTCCGAGGTATTTACTCCGGAACTGGTTCAAGGTTTAATGGGGAACATTGCCGTTGGCCATGTGCGTTATTCAACCACCGGCTCCAGTCACGTGATAAATGCACAGCCTCTGGTTTTTCGTTATTTGAGGGGGATGGTGGCCCTGGCCCACAATGGAAATCTGGTCAATGCGGTTCAGCTGCGTAATCAGCTGGCAACCTTTGGATCAGTTTTTCAATCCACTTCCGATACTGAAATCATAGTAAATCTCATTGCCCGTTACGGCCAGGACCGTTTGGAGGATGCCCTGGTCAAATGCATGCTGGATATCAAGGGGGCCTACTCTTTGGTAGTGATGACTGAAGACAAGTTGATTGGAATGCGTGATCCTATGGCTATCCGGCCTTTGTGTCTGGGGGCTTCGGGTGATAATCATTTTCTGGCATCGGAGTCGTGCGCTCTGGACACGGTAGGGGCCAAGTTTGTACGGGATATCCGACCGGGAGAAGTGGTGGTAATCGACAAAGATGGGGTAAACTCCATTAACACTCTGGCGACTGAACGGACGGCTCATTGTATTTTTGAATATATTTATCTTGCCCGGCCTGACAGTGTTATTGATGGTATTAACGTCAATCGCTACCGGCGATTGATTGGGAAGCAGCTGGCCCGGGAAACTAACTTGGACGCTGACATTGTCATTGCGGTTCCGGATTCGGGAACGTCGGCAGCTTTGGGTTATGCGGAGGAGTCGGGAATCAGATATGAGGAGGGCTTAATAAAGAACCGCTACATTGGGCGGACTTTTATTCAGCCTACTCAGAAGATGCGTGATCTGGGGGTCAGACTTAAATTAAATCCGGTGGTTGAGGCGGTAAATGGCAAAAGGGTGATCATGGTGGATGATTCCATCGTACGAGGCACCACCAGCAAGCAAATCGTAAATATGCTGAGGGAGGCGGGGGCGGCTAAGGTTCATATGGCGGTGGCTTCACCTCCAACCATACAATCCTGTTATTATGGAATAGATACATCTCACCGGGATGAGTTGATTGCGGCCCAGATGGATGTTGAAGGAGTCCGCAAGTTTATCGGGGCGGACAGCCTCCATTACCTTTCAATGGAGGGGCTTTATAAGTCAATGAAGGGTGATGCGGCTTCGTTTTGTGCGGCTTGCTTTGATGGCTCTTATCCGATTCCAATTGAAGAATCTGCCTATATGAACCATGAAAAGCTGCAGCATCTGAGAGGAGGATGTTAGTGACCAGTCAGAAGATGAGTTACCGCCAGGCGGGGGTTGATATTGAAGAGGCTGATCGGGCGGTAGGCCTGATTTCCTCTTTGATCAAGGGGACCAGAAGGCCGGAGGTGGTATCGGAAATAGGCGGTTTTGCAGGACTGTTCAAGCTGGATCTGGAGCGGTATCCCCAACCGGTGCTGTTATCCGGGACGGATGGAGTCGGGACTAAGCTGAAGGTGGCTCAGATAACGGGTATTCACGATACTATCGGCATTGATCTGGTGGCTATGTGTGTCAATGATATTCTGGTTTATGGAGCTGAGCCGCTGTTTTTCCTGGATTACCTGGCAGTAGGCCGGCTGGTGCCTGAACGGGTAGCTGATATTGTCAAAGGTGTGGCGGAGGGATGCCGTCAGGCCGGCTGTGCTCTCATTGGTGGTGAAACGGCGGAGATGCCTGACTTTTATGGGAATGACGAATACGATCTGGCCGGGTTTGCCGTAGGAGTGGCTAATCAGGATGAGATAATTAATGGTAAAAACACTCAAGCCGGCGATATGATCATCGGTTTGGCTTCGTCTGGCCTTCATTCGAATGGGTATTCTCTGGCGCGGAAAATAGTGTTTGAACGAGCCGGGTATGGCCCGGATCAGGTGCCGGAGGCTTTGGGGAGGAGTGTGGGGTCAGAGCTGCTTACCCCTACCCGGATTTATGTGAATAGCATTATGCATCTTATGAACTGTGTGGAAATCAAGGCAATGGCTCACATAACCGGAGGAGGTATTCCCGGTAATCTCAGTCGGGTGCTTCCATCTGGATTGGAAGGAAGAATCAAGACCTCCAGTTGGACATCTCCCGCCATTTTTAAGCTGCTGGCGGAGCTGGGTCAGGTTGAGACCGGGGAGATGTATCGAACTTTCAATATGGGGATTGGTTTTATAGTAGTAGTTAGCCCGGAAGAGGCGGAGGCGGCCCTGGCGGAATTGCGGGCAGCAGGGGAGAATCCCTGGGTTATCGGTGAGATGGCTGTGGGGGACCGGGGGATTGTGTTGGAGTAGTTTGAACAGCAAGGAGAAAGTGTTATGACCAGGATTATGCCGCTTAAACTGGGAGTGCTGGCCTCGGGCCGGGGATCCAATTTTGAAGCATTGCAGGAGAGCATCGAGGCTGGTGCAGTACCGGCGGTTATTAAGGTGGTTATTGCTGACAAGCCCCAGGCACCGGTATTGGAAAAGGCCGCTGCCCGAGGCATCGAAAGCTGCTATATAAACCCGGGGCAATTCGCCGGCCGGCAGGCCTATGAACAGGAGTTGGCTAGGGTTTGTGTGGAGTATGGAGTGGAACTGGTGGTATTGGCAGGTTATATGGGAATTTTAGGAGATACTTTTATAAATAAGTTCCCATTGCGAGTCATCAACATTCATCCTGCTTTGCTGCCGTCTTTTTCCGGATTACATGCCCATCGGCAGGCAATAGAGTATGGAGTAAGATTTAGCGGGTGCACCGTTCATTTTGTTGACCTGGGAGTTGATACGGGACCGATTATTCTCCAGCAGACAGTGCCGGTATTGCCGGAGGATGATGAAGACTCGCTGGCGGAAAGAATTTTGCGTGAGGAACATATCTTGCTTCCCCAGGCAGTTAAATTAATAGCCCAGGGACGCGTTGCTGTTGAAGGAAGACGAGTTACTATATTAGCAGAGGAGGAAAATTAACATGGGAAAAAGGGCGCTGATAAGTGTTTCGAACAAAGCTGGAGTGGTGGAGTTTGCCCGGGGACTTGAAGCTCTGGGGTGGGATATGATCTCTACCGGAGGCACCTATGATCTGCTGAATAAATCGGGCGTGAAAGTGACTCAAGTTGCTGGAGTCACTGGTTTCCCGGAGATTTTAGACGGAAGAGTCAAAACACTGCATCCTAAAATACATGGGGGGATTTTGGCTCGCCGAATCCCTGATCATTTGCGCCAGCTGTCGGAAAACGAAATTGAGCCTATAGATATGGTGGTGGTCAACCTTTATCCCTTTCGGGAAACAATTCAGAAACCGGGAACAACTCTGGAAGAGGCCATTGAAAACATTGATATCGGCGGACCTGCCATGATTCGTTCGGCAGCCAAGAACTATCAGGATGTACTGGTGGTGGTAAGCCATCAGGATTATAATATGATCCTGACTGAGCTGGAATCCGGAAGTGGGGTCAGCCGGGAATTCCGATTAAAACTGGCCAAAGAGGCCTTTGCCCATACAGCTTTGTATGATTCCATGATTAATCAGTACTTGGGTGGGTTACGGGGAGAGAAGTTTCCTGATGTTCTGATTTGGGGCGGAGAGAAGGTTCAGGATATGCGTTATGGAGAGAATCCCCATCAGGAAGCTGCCTTTTACCGCCAGGCATTGGCAACGGGTGGTTTGCCAATGGCCAAACAGCTGAATGGAAAAGAACTGTCTTACAACAATGTAATTGATGCGGAGGCGGCCTTCGCCCTGGTGCGTGAATTTCAGGAACCGGCCTGTGTCATCATCAAGCACACTAATCCTTGTGGAGCTGCTATCGGCAAAGATTTGGAAGAAGCATATATACGGGCCTTCGGCGCCGATCCGGTATCAGCTTACGGGGGTATAATTGCTTTCAATCGTCATGTGGATGTAAAAACGGCCACAAAGGCAGCTGAGCCTTTTATGGAGGTTATTATTGCCCCGGGATATGACGATGAGGCCTTGGCGGCATTTCAAGCTAAAAAGAATTTGCGGGTGCTGGAGTTGGATATGAAGCCTTCGGCGGGATTGCAGATAAAAAGTGTTGAAGGCGGTATAGTAATCCAGGATATTGACGGAGCTTCACTGGATGCGGCTGAGCTAAAGGTGGTTACTAAAAAGCAGCCTACTGCTCAGGAATTGGCTGAACTGGCCTTTGCGTGGAAGGTAGTCAAGCACGTCAAGTCTAATGCCATTGTTGTAACCCGGGATAATACCACTCTGGGTGTAGGGGCCGGCCAGATGAACCGGGTGGGCTCGGCAAAAATAGCTTTGGAACAAGCTGGGGACAGAAGTAAGGGAGCTGTATTAGCCTCTGATGCTTTCTTCCCTTTTAAAGATACAGTGGAATTGGCAGGACAATTCGGAATTTCTGCCATAGTCCAGACGGGTGGATCGATACGTGATCAGGAAAGCATTGATGAATGTGATCGTCTGGGGATAGCCATGGTATTTACGGAGATTCGCCATTTTCGTCATTAATCCGTAAACAGGGTCAGGTTTTTGGTGTTGCTGCTGAAATCCAGGCTGGTTAATGGAGCAGGCGGCACCCTTTAGTGATATAAGGAGGGTTTAGCGGTGGGGAAAAACGTACTGGTAATTGGGCGGGGTGCCAGAGAACATGCTATAATATGGAAGCTAAGCCAAAGTGATGGGATAGGACGGATTTTGGCCGCCCCGGGCAATGCCGGAATGGCTGAATTAGCAGAGTGCTTTGATATTAGTGTTAACGATACTGAAAGACTGATTGAATTGGCTAAAGAACAAGAGATTGATTTGACTATAGTCGGGCCGGAGGTTCCTCTTATGGCCGGGATTGTGGATGCTTTTGAAGCCCAAGGTCTTAAAATATTTGGGCCCCGGAAAAATGCGGCTATTTTGGAGGGCAGCAAAGTATTCTCCAAAAATCTTATGAAAAAATATGGCATTCCTTCAGCAGATTTTGCTTCTTTTACTGATGTGGAAGAGGCCAAAGCTTTTGTACGGGAGCGGAGAGCGCCTATAGTGGTCAAGGTAGATGGCTTGGCAGCGGGTAAAGGTGTTGTAGTAGCCCAGGATGAAGAGACGGCCCTGAGTGCTCTGGAGAATATGCTGGTGGATAAGGCTTTTGGCAGTGCAGGCTTGGAAGTGGTGGTAGAGGAATGTTTGGAGGGTGAAGAGGTTAGTGTCTTTGCCTTGTGTGACGGAAAGAACGTAGTCCCATTGGTGGCCGCTCAAGACCATAAACGGATATTTGATGGTGATCAGGGTCCTAATACCGGTGGGATGGGGGCTTATTCCTCCCCCGGGTTTTATACTCCGGAGATACACCAACGGGTGATGGAAGAAATATTGCAGCCGATTGTAAAAGCTATGGCTTCTGAGGGGCGTCCCTATAAGGGGGTGCTTTTTCTCGGGTTGATGTTAACTGCCAAGGGACCGCAGGTGCTGGAGTTCAATGTGCGTTGGGGCGACCCGGAGACACAAGTGGTTCTTCCTATGCTGGACAGTGATTTCCTGGCCATGACGGAAGCGGTTGCGGACGGAACTCTCAATAATATCCCGATGGCCTTTGAATCAGGAGTGTGTGTGTGTGTGGTCATGGCAGCGGAGGGATATCCCGGGGAGTACGAAACCGGCCGGGTTATCACCGGACTTAATGACGTGGGCCCGGACACCATGGTGTTTCATGGAGGCACCCGGCGGATTGGTTCCCAGGTGGTGACTGATGGGGGCCGAGTCCTCAGTGTAGTTTGCAAAGGGGAGACTATTGCCCAGGCCATCGATAAGGTCTATGGGGAGATTCACCATATTGATTTTGCAGGCGCCCATTATCGCAAGGATATTGGCGCCAGAATGTTGAAATTATAGTTGCGGCCCATGAATCGCTATAGGAACTTGAAAAGGACTGATATAAATTATTACTCTGGAACAAGTTAAAGAGAATCAGGAAGTAAAAACTTATATGGAAATGGGTAACCAGTTTATAGGCAGTATTGGAGCGCTGGAACACAGTATCGCTCATGCGGAACTGACTGCTGAGCTTAGTTATGACATCATATTTAACCTTGGCTATCCCCGCCGGGAGGCTGAGCTGGCGGCCATTGCCGGTTATCTTCATGACATCGGGAATCTGATCCACCGGTATCGCCATGGAACCTGGGGAGCAATAATGGTTTTTGAGATTCTGAGTGAGATGGGTATGGACCCGGAAGAGGTTACCACTATCATGGGAGCCATAGCCCACCACGAGGAACAAGCAGGTGGCTATTCAGTAAGCAATGTTTCTGCTGCGGTTATCTTGGCGGATAAATCGGATGTCAACCATTCGCGAGTACGCAAAAATGACGCAACCTCCTTTACGGATAGAGATCGGGTCAATTATGCGGCCAAAGATTCATCGCTTTTTATTAACGCGATGGAACGGTTGATTGTAATGAATCTGACTATTGATACCGAAGTCTGCAGTGTAATGGATTATTTCGAGATTTTCTTAACTAAGATGATGATGTGCAAACGGGCAGCGGAATACTTGGGATGTCGTTTTGACCTGGTCATTAACGATGTGCAATTGTTGTAAGGAGGGATTCTGTGTCCGGCATGAAAGCGCTTAGGATAGCTGAAGATAAGGAATTGTTAGTATCTGCCTTTCTGGTGCTGGTTAATGAGAAGGAATGCAGTGTTTTTTTGGATGACTTATGTACCAAAAACGAATTAGAGATCTTATCCCAACGTTTGCGGGTAGCGAGCATGTTGGTGGAAAATGAAACATATAATCGGATTGCTGAAATAACTGGTGCCAGCACCGCCACCATCAGCCGGGTAAAACGATTTCTAAACGGATCGGGCGGTTATAAAATGGTTTTGGAGCGACTCAGAGAAAAGAGTGATCTGTAAATGAACAATTATGAAATTGTAAGAGGAACCAAGGATTTTCTCCCCGATGAGGCGGCTCTGAAACGGGATTTTGAGAATAGAACCGTACAGACCTTCCTTGAATGGGGTTATAGGGAGGTTATTACGCCTACCTTCGAGTATCTGGAGGTAATCGAAGGAGGGGCCGGAAATAACCTGAGACAGGAGCTGTTTCTTCTTCAGGATCGCGATGGGCGTCTCTTGGTGCTGCGTCCGGAGATGACGATTCCTATTGCGCGCATCGTTTCTACCAAATTTCGTGATACTGATGAACCTTTACGCCTTTTTTATAATGCAAATATTTTCAGACATACCATGCCTCAGATGGGACGTTATAAGGAGTTTTACCAATTAGGGGTGGAACTGATTGGGGCGCCGGGAAAAAGAGCGGATGCGGAAGTAATAGCTCTGGCCGCTGAAATTCTGGGCCAACAGGAATTAGAGTTTAAAATCAGCTTGAATCATATCGGGATTTTTACCAGCCTGCTGGCAGAGAGCGGGCTGAACGAACAGGCCAAGGATAGCATAAAGGCATTAGTTCTTAAGAAAGACTTGGTCGGCATGGGTGAACTGTTGTCCGGGCTGACTATGAATCCGGATTTTAAAAGGGTTTTGCTGGAGCTTCCGGTGATACATGGGGGGCCGGAGGTTTTGAATCGTCTGGAGGCAATCCGCAAGGTGCCCGGAGTTGATCAAGCAATAGCCGAACTGACTAAGGTTTATGAGCTTTTAGCTATATATGGGATCCAACAAGATGTTGTTATTGATCTGGGGATATTAAGGGGGTTTGACTACTATACCGGTATAGTCTTTGAAGGATATTCTCCTCAACTGGGTTATCCTTTGCTGGGAGGGGGCAGATACGATAAACTCCTGGACAAATTTGGCTGCCCTCAGGCTGCTACCGGTTTCGCAGTGGGGATCGAAAGGGTTTTATTGGCTTTGCAAAACCGCGGAGCAGTTCTTCCGCAGCGTTGGATAGTATCAGGGAGTGATCTTCGGGCTGTTCTGAAAAAGGCCAGGGATTTGCGGGCAGAAGGACATATTGCTGAGGTTGACATCCAAGAAAATTCAGAGAAAGATGTCATTGCGAAGTTAGCCGGGGCAAAAACCGGCTGATATCTAGTACGCCGAAGACCAGAAGCCTTCGGAATGAGCAAAGCATAAATAGTGATTATTTATTATTGATAACATCGGATGACTCTGGAGGTGATTGCTCATTGACAGGTTGATTAGCCGATGTTAAACTTTGGGGCGTATATTACTTTAATTCATTAAAGCGAGGCAACTTATGAATCCGGAACAACTTACAATAGCTCTGCCCAAGGGGAAGCTCCTGGGGCCGACTTTACAAATGCTGGATCATCTCGATCTTCCAATCCGGGGAGTCAGTGATGGAAAGCGAAGTCTGGTTTTTGATTTTCCAGATCAAAAGGTTAGTTATATAATGTGCCGCCCTACGGATGTGCCTACTTATGTGGAGCACGGTGCGGCGGATCTGGGGATTGTAGGAAAGGACATTATCCTTGATCAGGCCAAGGATGTTTATGAGATGGTGGACTTGGGCTTCGGTTATTGCCGATTTATTGTGGCAGTGCCCCAGGAAAGGGTTGGTCAGCCTCTGGCTGATTTCAATTATCAGCGGGTGGCTACCAAGTTCCCCCATGTAGCTGAGGAGTTTTTTCGGGAGCAAGGCCTGCAGGTTGAGGTCATTAAATTGCATGGTAATATTGAGCTGGCACCCCGAGTGGGGCTGGCGGAAATCATTGTGGATATAGTCTCAACCGGGAAGACGCTGGAAGAAAACTTCCTGAAGGAGAAGGCTAATATTGCGGTTTGCACAGCTCGGGTGATCGTTAACCGGGTTAGCTACCGCACCAAATATTCGATTATTGAGCCTATGATATCAAAGATGAGCCGATTGGTGGCGGAAGGGGTGGTGAAGGAATGATAAGACGATTTGCCGGCAGTGGACGGGAGCTTGATGAGTTTTTGGCCAAGGTTTCCGAGGATCTTGATTCCTTAACGGATCAGGTGGCCGAAATTGGGAATCTGGTTCGCAGCCAAGGGGATAAGTCCCTGGTTGAGTTTACTCTTCGCTATGATGGAGCTGAATTGACGGAAGATAAGCTGATGGTGAGTGACGATGAGATTGACGAGGCTTACAATTTGGTCGATGGTGATTTCTTGGATGCATTGGGTGTTGCCATTGACAATATAGAGGATTTTCATTTCAAGCAGATGAACCCCAGCTGGATGGAGCCGGATGCGGATGGTAATATCATGGGACAGATTCACCGGCCGTTAGAAAGAGTAGGAATATATGTTCCGGGCGGGACTGCGGCTTATCCTTCTTCGGTGTTGATGAATGCGATCCCGGCTTTGGTGGCGGGAGTGGAGGAGATTGCCATGGTGACGCCTCCGGACGCCAATGGTAAAATTAATCCTTATACTTTGGTGGCGGCAGCGGAGCTGGGGGTTTCAGAGATATACAAGGTGGGCGGCGCCCAGGCGGTATTTGCCCTGGCTTATGGTACCAATACGATAAAACCGGTTGATAAGATTACCGGACCGGGTAACATATACGTTACTCTGGCCAAGAAGCTGGTATATGGAGAAGTTGATATAGATATGCTGGCGGGACCAAGCGAGATATTGATTGTAGCTGATGAAAGTGCTGATCCGGCCCATGTTGCGGCTGATCTCATGTCTCAGGCGGAGCATGATGTGCGGGCCCGCTCGATTCTGGTTTCGTACAGCTCGGATTTTATGGATCGGGTGGAAGAGGAGATTGAGAAGCAGATAGTAACTCTGTCCCGACGCACAATTATTCGGGAATCTTTGGTACAGAATGGAGCTTTCATTCTGGTATCTGATCTGGATGAGGCTTTCGAAATTGCTAATCGGGTGGCACCTGAGCATCTGGAAGTAATGGTGGAGGAGCCTTTTAGCTGGTTGGGCGCTATTAAAAACGCGGGGGCTATTTTCCTGGGACATTATACTCCGGAGCCGGTCGGCGATTATCTGGCCGGTCCCAACCACATACTGCCTACCGGAGGAACAGCCAAGTTTTATTCGCCGGTTACGGTAGCTACCTTTATGAAGAAATCCAGTCTGGTTTATTACAGCCGGATGGGTTTTGAAAAAAACCACAAGGAAGTTATTCGACTGGCTGAGGTTGAGGGGCTAACTGCCCATGCTAATTCCGTTAAGGTGCGAAGGAGATCGGCCGATGGACAATGATGCAAGAGTTGCCGAGATTCGCCGGAAGACTAGTGAAACCGAAATAGTATTAAATCTGGAGCTGGATGGAACGGGCAACAGCCAAATTGATATTGAAGTGCCATTTTTGAGTCATATGTTGGTTTTGCTGGCTGCCCACAGCCTGTGTGACCTGCGGATATGGGCACGGGGAGACACTCAGATCGATGACCACCATACCGTTGAGGATATAGGTATATGTCTGGGACAGGCGCTGAAAGAATGTCTGGGTGAAAAGCGGGGCATCAATCGTTATGGTAGTGCGCTTATTCCTATGGATGAGGCCTTGGCCCGGGTAGTCATGGATCTGTCCGGACGGCCTTATCTGGATTTTAATGTCCCTATGCCGATGGAAGCAGTCGGGAGCTTTTCAACTGAATTGGTGGAAGAATTCTTTCGGGCCATGGCCAATAATAGCGGAATGACTATCCATATTGATCTGCTGAAAGGCAGTAATACCCACCATATCATAGAAGCAATCTTCAAAAGCTTTGCCCGTGCTCTTAGTGAAGCTATTGCTTATGAGCCGCGAATCCAAGGGGTATGGTCTTCAAAAGGCCGACTGTAACATTTCCTGGCAGACTGTACATAATACTGGTTTTTTGGGAGTTGGTTTGTAATAATGATCTCCATAATTGATTATGGAATGGGAAATCTTCGCAGTGTCCAGAAAGGCTTGGAAAGCGCAGGGTTAGTCGCCCAGGTTACCGGTCATCCTGAGGAGGTGGCAGCTGCGTCGGGGGTGATCTTGCCGGGAGTGGGAGCATTTAAGGATGCGGTAGCCAGCCTCAACAGGACTGGTATGGCCCAGGCCCTGCAGGAGGTTGTTCGTCAGAGAATCCCTTTGCTGGGCATATGTCTGGGTATGCAGCTGTTATTTTCTGAAAGTGAAGAGAATGGTAATCACCGGGGTCTTGATATTATTCCTGGTCGGGTGGTGCGCTTTCCCTATGAGGAAAAGGTTCCCCACATGGGTTGGAATCAGCTTCGTCAAGTCAGGAGCAGCCCTTTGTTTATAGGAATTCCTAATGATTCATATTTCTATTTCGTGCATTCCTACCATTGTATTCCGCAAGGAGATGAGAGCATCGGAATCTGCCATTATGGCAGAGAATTTTGCTGTGCGGTCCAGAAGGATAGCATCATGGGCTGCCAGTTCCATCCGGAAAAATCCAGTGCTCTGGGCCTGCAGATATTAAAGAATTTTGGACGTATTGTTAATAAATAGATTCCTTTTGGAGGACAGGCGGTTTAGACCTATCTATACCGGAAGGAAAAAGAGGGGGATAAAAACTTGCTGATTTTCCCGGCTGTAGATATTAAAGAAGGTCGATGTGTCCGCCTGATTCAGGGCAGGAAGGATCAGGAAACCGTATATAGCCAAGACCCGGCGGAAATAGCCCGTCAGTGGGAGCGCCAGGGAGCCCAATGGGTGCATGTGGTGGATCTGGACGGGGCTTTCTCCGGTATTCCACGTAATCAAAGCATTATCAAGGATATGGTTTCCCAGTTGAATATTCCTGTTCAGCTGGGTGGTGGAATTCGAGATATGAAGATAGCCGCCAGTTTCCTGAACCTGGGAGTCAGCCGTATTATTATTGGAACAAAGGCTTTAGATGACCGATTTTTTATAGAGAATCTGCTGAAGGAGTTTGGCCCTGATAAAATCGTCATTGGCATTGATGCCCGAAATGGAATGGTGGCGGTAAAAGGGTGGGTGGATGTTACAGAAGTGCCGGCTTTGGATTTGGCTTTAGAAATGAAATCATTGGGGATTACCCGTCTGGTGTATACCGATATTAGCAGGGATGGAGAATTACAAGGGCCCAATCTTTCTGCAACTGAGGCTTTGGCTAAAGGAAGCGGCTTATCGGTGATAGGATCAGGTGGAGTTACCAGTGTGAAAGATATTGTGAAGCTGCGGCAAATCCCGGGGATTGAGGGGGCGATTATAGGCAAAGCCCTGTATGAAGGACGGATTACCCTGGGAGAAGCCCTTAATGCTGCAGGAAGATGAGGTGAAGAAACGTTGTTGGCGAAAAGGATAATTCCCTGTTTGGATGTCCATGCCGGGCGGGTGGTAAAGGGGGTAAACTTTGTAGACCTTCGCGATGCAGGTGATCCCGTGGAATTGGCAGCTTTTTATGATAGCGAAGGTGCGGATGAATTGGTATTTCTGGATATAACCGCTTCCTCGGAGGACCGCAGCATCATCTTCGATGTAGCCCGGCGTACTGCGGAGCAGGTCTTTATTCCCTTTACAGTTGGCGGAGGTTTACGGAATATTGAAGATATCCGCAAAATGCTTAAAGCCGGTGCCGACAAGATATCTCTCAATACGGCAGCGGTCAAGACTCCATCCTTGATAACCGAAGGAGCAGATAAATTTGGCTGTCAATGTATAGTGGTGGCTATCGATGCACGTCAAATAGAAGGAGAAAAATGGGAGGTAGTCATTAATGGAGGGAGAACTCCCACCGGTCTTGATGCAGTAGAATGGGCATGTCAGGTGGAATCACTGGGGGCGGGTGAGATTCTGTTGACCAGTATGGATAAGGATGGAACCAGGAATGGTTATGATCTTCCTTTGACCAGAACCATAGGTGAGGCGGTGAGAATACCGGTTATCGCTTCAGGTGGTGCCGGGAATCTGGAGCATCTTTACGAAGCGGTAACGCAAGGAAAAGCCGATGCGGTTTTAGTGGCATCGATATTTCATTATGGTGATTATCGGGTAGCCGAGGCTAAAAAATATCTGGCGGACCGGGGGGTGGCGGTAAGATAATGACTAATATGTCTGATCAGTTAAAATACGATAATAATGGCCTGATACCTGCTATTGTTCAGGACAAAAACAGCAAGGAAGTTCTGATGATGGCTTACATGAACCGGGAAGCGCTGGAGCGAACTATTACTACCGGTGAAACCTGGTTTTTTTCCCGGAGCAGGAATCAGCTCTGGCATAAGGGAGAGGAGTCCGGAAATATCCAGTCGATAGTTGAGATTCGGTATGACTGTGACCATGATGCTCTGTTGCTTTTGGTGGAAGCCTCCGGACCGTCTTGTCACACCGGGCATCAGAGCTGTTTTTACAGAAATCTGGAGGGTGATGAATTAAGTACCCGCCTTTTTGATCCGCAAGAGGTATATGGGGAAGGCTCACCGGCTATTATGGCCGAGCTCCAGGAAGTAATTCGGGGCCGGTATATTCAGCGGCCGGAAGGTTCTTACACCACATATCTGTTTAACAAAGGGATCGATAAGATCTTGAAAAAAGTCGGAGAAGAAAGCGCCGAGGTTATTATTGCCGCCAAAAACCCGGATAAGGGCGAACTGGTTTATGAAATTTCCGACTTAATCTACCACCTGCTGGTATTGATGGTCGAAAAGGATGTAAGCCTGGCTCAGGTGTTCAAGGAACTCCGGAGCCGCAGGTAAGCGAGCCTGGGAATGTCACTTCAACTACAGTAAACAGCTGCGCATATGAAAGCCAGCTATTCCTCAGAACCAGAATGTCTGGATTGTTACCCTGGCAGATTGTCGCTATTTGAGTTATCCTTAATAGAAAGACATGATAATTTTTACTGGAGAAAAAAATGAAAATTCTTGAGAAACTTAATAATTCTCAACTGGAAGCGGTCCGGCATAATGACGGACCTTGCCTGGTCCTGGCTGGTGCCGGAAGCGGAAAAACCAGGGTATTAACCAGAAGGGTTGCCCATTTGGTCGAACAAGGGGTATCTCCTCATGAGATAATGGCCATTACTTTTACCAACAAGGCGGCCCAGGAAATGAAAGAGCGGATAAAGGGACTCATTCCCAACTTCAACGGCCAGTGGATAAGGACTTTCCATTCGGCTTCCTACCAGATTTTGCGTATGGAAATAGAGAAATTAGGATATCGCAAGGGCTTCACCATTATGGATGAAGGGGAGCAGCGTGCGGTCATCAAAGACTGTCTGAAAGAATTGCAGGAATATGATGCCAAACCTGAATTGGCCTCTTTTTTCATAAAGCAGGCCAAAAACAGCATGAGTGAACCGGGTGATTATTTCACCGGGCTTAAGATGGCGCCCCAGCAAAGGGACCTCTATCTTCAGTTGTTCAGGCTCTATGGCAGTCGGCTGCGGGAGCTGAATGTTCTTGATTTTGAAGACTTGATTGGCCTTACGGTAAGGTTATTCAAGGAATTCCCTGATGTTTTACATAGCTATCAGACCAGGTTTCATTATGTAATGATAGATGAATATCAGGATACCAACTATGCTCAGTTTTTGTGGACCAACTTGTTGGCCGGAGCAAACGGCAATCTCTTTGTGGTAGGTGATCCCGATCAATCCATCTATAGCTGGCGGGGTGCCGAACCATATAACATTGAACGGTTTTTGGAAATTTACCCGAAAGCCAAAGTGATCACCCTGGAGGAAAATTATCGTTCCACTAAATATATTCTGGAAGCAGCCAACGCTATTATTGTTAATAATGGAGGACGTTTAAAGAAGAACCTGATTACTCAAAATCCCAACGGCGAGCAGCTGTTGCGATTTGGTGCGGCTAATCATCAGCAGGAAGGGGAGTTTTTGGCTCAGTTTATCAAAGATATTGTAAAAAGAAAACAGTATCGTTATATGGACTGTGCCATATTTTATAGGACTCATGCTCAGTCGAGGATTATTGAAGAGGCCTTGAATCGTCAGTTAATACCTTATCGGATTGTGGGAGCAGTGAAATTTTATCAGCGTAAAGAGATCAAGGATATCATGGCTTATCTGAGACTGGTAATAAATACGTCTGATGCCATGAGCTTTCGACGTGCGGTGAATACTCCCCGGCGCGGGGTAGGAGAAGTAACCATCAAAAAGCTTGAAGATTTGAGCAATCAAACCAGGATGCCCATCGTTGAAGCGTTGCGGGATATCGAGAATGAAAAAGGCTATACTACAAAGATAAGAGAATCCCTGCAAAATTTCTACGGGCTGATAAGCTATCTCAGGGAGATAGCCCCTCAGGTATCCTTGGCAGAGCTGCTGGAAGAGACTTTGAAGCTGTCCGGATATCTGGAGGATATCAAAGTCAATCATCCTCTGGAAGCTGAAGAACGGGCTGAAAATCTGCAGGAGCTCAAATCATTGATGATCGAATATGAAGCAGATGGCAAACGAGATTTGGCAGACTTCCTGACTGAAGTGGCCCTGCTGCAGGAATCCGATGAGACCGACTATTCCGACGCGGTTTTGTTAATGACCTTCCACGGCGCCAAGGGGCTTGAATTCCCGGTGGTGTTTATGACCGGAATGGAAGAGGGAATTTTTCCATCTTATCGGGCTGAGACCCATGAGGAGATGGAGGAAGAACGAAGGCTATGCTATGTGGGAATTACCCGGGCCAAGGAGAAGCTCATTATGACTCGTGCGGTGAACCGCATTATGTATGGCAATGATCGTTCCAATATGGCCAGCCGTTTCCTGCGAGAGATACCTGATGAATTGTTTGTTACTATTTCAGAAAATGATGCCAAGCTAAATCTTAATCCGCCCAAAGTAAAGGGACGGGTTCATAATATTCATGAGGGTGATCATGTTCAGCATCAAAAATTTGGACGAGGTATGGTTCAGCAGGTTATTGCCGAAGATATTGCCGTAGTTGATTTTGAAGATTGTGGGGTTAAAACTCTTAACACCCTTATGGCGCCTATGGTTAAAATCGCTCCGGAGGTGTAAGGTGGACCAGGTCAAAGAGAAGATCGCCCACCTGATTGGACAGATAAGCCGTCATGATTATCAGTACTATGTATTGGACACACCATTGATAACAGATGGGGAATATGATCAATTAGTACAGGAATTGTTGCGTATTGAAGGGGAGTTCCCCCATCTGATCCTTCCCGACAGCCCTACTCAAAGGGTAGCGGGCCAGCCGTTACCGGGATTCAGGACTGTCCGCCACCGCGTTCCATTATTGAGTCTGGATAATAGTTTTTCCTATGGAGATTTGGATGAGTTCCATCGACGTGTCAAGGAACGGATAGCCCCCAGCGAACCCTCCTATGTATGTGAGTTGAAAATTGACGGGGTGTCGATTGCGCTTGTTTATGAGGACGGGATTTTGACCTCGGCGGCTACTCGGGGAGATGGGATAACCGGGGAAAATGTACTGCAAAACGTTCGCACTATTCGCAGTGTACCCCTGCGTCTTAATAAACCTATCCCCCGCCTGGAGGTCAGGGGTGAGATTTATATAGCGAAAACCGATTTTCTTCGTTTGAATCAGGAACGGGAAGAAAAGGGGGAAAAGCTCTTTGCCAACCCCCGAAACTCTGCAGCGGGAAGTCTGCGCCAGTTGGACCCGCAAATAACGGCCCGGCGTCCTTTGCGAATTTTTATTTACGACCTTTTATACAGTGAAGGGGTTGAACCGGCGGATCAGGCCCAGCTTCTGCAATTCTTGTCGGAATTGGGTTTCCCTATCAATCCCCACTGGCTGAAAACCAAGGACGTCCGAGAAATTCAGGGGTACTGCCGGGAATGGGAGGAACGGCGGCATCAGTTAGACTATGAAATCGATGGGGTAGTGATCAAGCTAAACTCCCTGTCAGAGCGAATTGTAGCGGGAAACACCAACAAAAGCCCCCGCTGGGCCACTGCTTTTAAATTCCCGGCGGAGGAAGAGGAATCTCAAATAACTGCTTTAGAGCTGAATGTAGGGCGCACCGGAGTAATTACGCCTACGGCAGTCATGACGCCGGTACTGATTGCCGGCAGTGTGGTCAGTCGTGCCAGCCTGCATAATTTTGATCTGATAAAGGAACGAGATATCCGCATTGGCGATCGGGTATTAGTGCACAAAGCCGGAGATATTATTCCGGAAGTAATTCGGCCCCTGATAGAAAAACGAACCGGTAATGAAACGGTGCCGGAATTTCCCCGTTACTGTCCAACTTGTGGAGCAACGGTGATTCGTTTTGAAGGTGAGGTGGCCTATCGCTGCGATAATATCAATTGTCCGGCCCGGCTCAAAGAAAGCTTGATATTCTTTGCTTCTCGCGATGCCATGGATATAGAGGGATTAGGTCCGGCGGTTGTCGAACAGCTGGTTGATAAAGGATTGGTTAAAAACGTGGCGGACCTGTACAGCCTTACTGAGGAAGATTTTTTATCTCTGGACAAGACGGCCAAGAAGAAGGCCAATAATCTTCGTCAGGCGGTAGAAGCCAGCAAAGTTCGTTCTCTGTCCCGGCTTCTTCATGCCTTGGGTTTAAGATATGTGGGAGGCAAGACGGCTCGTATTCTGGCTGAGCAATATGGGGATTTGGATGTTATTGGCTCATTGAGCAGGGAGAGCTTAGTGGAAATTCCCGAAATCGGAGAGAAAATTGCCCAGAGCATAGTGGCTTTTTTTAATGAACCTGAGAATCTGGAGACTATTGCCAGGCTTAAGAAAGCGGGGGTTAACACCCGGGAAAATGTAATATTGAAAGAGTCGGGGCCCTTTACCGGTAAGATACTGGTCCTGACCGGTACTTTGGAGACCCTTACCCGCAGTCAGGCCGGTGAGTTGATTACCGGACAGGGAGGACAGGTGTCTTCCAGTGTAAGCCGAAAAACTGATTATGTAGTGGCAGGAGCGGACCCTGGTTCGAAGCTGGACAGGGCACTGGAACTGGGAATTCCCGTTCTTACTGAACCGGAATTCTTAGCCTTCCTGGAGGATTAGTGGTTTTGCTTTCTGTTACCACTGCCCATATGATTTGGCTTAGGCGATTCATTTAAAGCACTCCTTGTTATGAGTCGTCATTTTGCTTGGATTATAGCACAGCGGCGGGCTTTCTGTTATAATACTGTGCATAAGATTTTTCGAAAGAGAGGGAGCTATTGTGGCTTTGACCATCAAGGAAGTTGAACACGTGGCTTTATTGGCCAGATTAAATCTTTCTCCCGGAGAAAAGGAACTTTTCGCCCAGCAACTCGGAGCAATCCTGGAGTATTTCGGAAGGCTTAATCATCTTTCCACCGATGGAGTAGAGCCATTAGCCCATGTTCTTCCTCTTGCAAATGTAATGAGAGATGATGAGATCTGGACCCCATTGGATAAAGAAGACATATTGGCCAATGCTCCTCTGGAAGAAGAAGGGCAGTTCAGAGTACCAAGGATAGTGTAAGGAGGAGTCTTGTGAAGCTATATCAGCAAACTGCTCAAAAAATCGGCGAGATGTTAGCTAAAAAGGAAGTTACATCCCAGGAGGTTCTGGAAGCTACCGCAGAGCGAATTCGCCAGGTGGAAAATAAGGTTCAGGCTTTCACTACCCTCACCCTGGATGAAGCCGCATCCAGGGCTCAAGCGGTTGCATCCCGGCAGGATTTGGGGGGGCTGGCCGGAATACCCTGCGGGGTGAAGGACAATCTGTGTACCAAGGGGATAAGAACTACTTGTTCTTCACAGATGTTGGAGAATTTTATCCCTCCCTATGATGCAACTGTGATCAGCAAATTAAAGGAAGCCGGTGCCGTGATGGTAGGCAAGTTGAATATGGATGAGTTTGCCATGGGTTCATCAACGGAGTTTTCGGGTTTTTTCCCGACTAACAATCCCTGGGATCTTACCAGAATTCCGGGAGGTTCGTCTGGTGGGGCGGCGGCAGCAGTGGCGGCAGGAGAGGTGTTTTATGCCTTGGGCTCCGATACGGGAGGCTCAATCCGTCAACCGGCCTCATTTTGCGGGGTGGTGGGAATGAAGCCCACATACGGCAGGGTTTCCCGCTATGGATTGGTGGCTTTTGCCTCTTCTCTGGATCAAATAGGTCCCTTGACCCGTGATGTGACTGATTGCGCTCTGGTTATGAATTCCCTTTGTGGTTACGACCAACTTGATTCAACCAGTCTGCAGGTGGATAAGCCCGACTATATGAGTTTTCTGCATAAGGATATCAAAGGCATGAAGATTGGTTACCCCCGGGAATATTTCCAAAAAGGGGTAGACGATTCGATTAAAGATATAATCAAGAAGGCCCTGCTTACATTTGAAAGACTAGGAGCCCAGGTGGAGGAGACCAGTCTGCCCCATAGCGAATATGCTCTGGCGGCATATTACATTATTGCCACTGCTGAATGCAGTGCTAATATGGCCCGGTTTGACGGAGTCAGATATGGTTATCGTGATGATAAGGCTGAGGATGTTGAGGAAATGATGTGCAACACCAGGGCCCATGCCCTGGGACCGGAAACAAAGCTCCGCATCATGCTGGGTACTTATGCTCTTAGTTCAGGTTATTATGATGCTTATTATTTAAAAGCGCTGAAGGTGCGCCGCCTTATCAAAGAAGATTTTGATCGGGCTTTTGAAAAATACGACCTGTTAGTTTCACCGGCGACGACTTCGGTGGCTTTCAAGCTTGGAGAGAAATCTGCTGACCCCTTGGCCATGTACATGTCGGACATTCTCACCATTCCGGTAAACCTGGCTGGAATTCCGGCCATTTCCATTCCGGGGGGACTGGTTGACGGCCTTCCGGTGGGAGTACATCTTATGGGACCGCCTCTTTCAGAAGGAAAGCTGCTTCAGGCGGCTTATTCTTTTGAGCAAGCTACCGATTATCACTTGAAGACACCCGTATTGGAGGTATAAACAATATGTCGCGTTCCAAATACGAAGCAGTGATTGGGTTAGAAGTACATGTTGAACTGAAGACGAATTCTAAAGCTTTTTGTGGATGTGCAACTTCTTTTGGAGCAGAGCCCAACACCAATGTTTGCCCCATTTGTCTGGGTATGCCGGGAACTCTGCCGGTTTTAAACCGACAAATGGTGGAGTATGCCATTAAGACGGGGTTGGCCTTGAATTGCCGGATTGCTGAATTCTGCAAGTTTGACCGCAAAAACTATTACTATCCTGATTTACCTAAGAATTATCAGATATCACAATACGACTTGCCCATAGCCATCGGAGGCAAACTGGATATTGAAATTGAAGGGGATGGCGCCTCAAAAACTATCGGCATTACCCGGGTACATATGGAGGAGGATGCCGGTAAATTAGTGCATCAAGGCAACATTATGACCACCCCTTATTCCCTGGTTGACTTAAACCGGGCTGGGACTCCTTTACTGGAGATAGTTTCTGAGCCTGATATGAGTTCCGGGGCAGAAGCCCGCAGGTATGTGGAGAAGCTGCGTGCTATACTTTTATTCCTGGAGGTTTCAGACTGCAAGATGGAGGAGGGCTCACTTCGATGTGATGCTAATATTTCCGTTCGCCCTAATGGCCAGACTAAATTAGGAACTAAAGCCGAAATAAAAAACATGAATTCTTTCCGAGCATTGGAAAGAGCTGTGGAATATGAGATCGACCGTCAAATTAAGATTCTGGAAGAAGGCGGAACGATAATTCAGGACACCCGCACCTGGGATGAGGTGCAACAGATCACTCTCAGTATGCGTTCCAAAGAAGAGGCCCATGACTATCGCTATTTTCCCGATCCGGATCTGATGCCGCTGAAAATTGATCAGGCTTGGACAGAGCGGGTGAGGGCAAGCCTTCCCGAGTTGCCGGATCAAGCTTGTCTTCGTCTGGTGGAAGAGTATAATCTATCTCAGTATGACGCAGCTTTATTGACCGCCACCAAGGATGGATTAGAATACTTTGATGCTTGTGTCCGCCAATATCCTCAGCCCAAAGTAGTAGCCAATTGGATTATGGGAGAATTGGCCCGGCTTCTGAACCAGAATAACATGGAGATTAAGGATTGCCGTATAACCCCCCATGCTCTGAGTCAACTGCTGACACTCTTGGAGAAGGGAACCATAAGTGGCAAAATAGCTAAAAAAGTTTTTGAAGAAATGTTCCAAACCGGGGCCTTGCCGGATAAGATAATTGAAGAGCAGGGTCTGGTACAGATTTCTGATGAGGCTGGTATTTTGGCTATAGTAAAAGAGGTAATAAACGCCAATCCCAAAGTGGTGGATGACTTTAAAAATGGCAAGGGCAAAGCAGCAGGGTTCTTGGTCGGGCAGGTTATGAAAGCCAGCAAGGGCAAAGCTAATCCAGAAATTGCAAACCGACTCCTTAATGAGGAGTTGTCACGCCTTTAAAGTCCCCATGATTACAGCTGATTGAGCGGACCCAAAGCCATATCCACCTGGACCCGTCCGGAATTGTGCTGGATGGGTGTAGCTGTGCCGATACGTGGATAAATGATATAATTCATTACGTTAAATAGATTTCGGTTTGTTGCAGAACAAATAGAACAAATTAATGTTGGGAGCGATTCGACTGCCTCCCGGCTAGATGTTTGGTGAAGGAGTGAGGAGATGCCCACAAACTATTCAGGCAGAGATTGGTTTATGGAGAAGGGCGCCAAAGTCAGTATTGTTGATACTACTTTGCGGGATGGAGAACAGACCGCTGGGGTAGTTTTTTCCAACGCTGAAAAAATCAGTATTGCCCAATACCTGGATGAGATGGGAGTAGATCAGATAGAAGCTGGAATTCCAGTTATGGGCGGTGATGAGAAGAAGTGCATCCGTGAGATTGTAGGTATGGGACTGAAGGCCAGTATCATGGCCTGGAATCGAGCGGTAATCAACGATATTAAAGAATCAATCGAATGTGGTGTTGATGCGGTGGCCATATCCATATCCACTTCCGACATTCACATAGAACATAAATTGCAGACTACCCGTCAGGATGTGCTGAATCGCATGTCTGATGCAGTGAAATTCGCTAAGGATAAAGGGCTTTATATATCGGTGAATGCGGAAGATGCCTCACGATCCGATTTGGGTTATCTGATAGAGTTTGCAACAATGGCTAAAGAATATGGTGCGGATCGATTAAGATTTTGCGATACGGTAGGAATCCTTGATCCTTTGACCACCCATAGGAAGATAAAAAAGCTGGTGGAAACGGTGGGGATAGATGTTGAGATGCACACCCACAATGACTTTGGACTGGCTACCGCCAACTCTCTGGCCGGAGTCTATGCCGGGGCCAGGTATGTGGGAGTTACCATTAACGGTCTGGGAGAACGGGCCGGCAATGCCTCTTTACAGGAAGTGGTAATGGGGTTGAAGCACCTGATGGGAGTGGATCTTAATTTCAGGACGGAGATTTTTCGTGAGGTGGCAGAATATGTATCGACAGCCTCGGGAAGGACCTTATCACCGGCTCATCCCATAGTCGGCTTGAATATTTTTGCCCATGAATCAGGAATCCATGGTGATGGGGTGTTGAAGAACCCCTTGAATTATGAAGCATTTTCTCCCCAGGAAGTGGGGCTGGAGCGTCAAATAGTAATCGGCAAGCATTCGGGGACGGCAGCATTGAAGTCAAAGTTTGTGGAGTATGAGATGGAACTCAATGATAAGGATGCTCAGGGTCTGCTGGCTTTGGTCAGAGCTGCGGCCATTGAATTAAAACGCCCTCTTTTTGATAAAGAGTTGGTATCCTTGTATGAACAACAAATGACGGGGAGGGGGAAGTGATTTGGGAAAGACAATTGCAGAAAAAATCTTATCAAAGAAATCCGGATTAGATGCTAAAGCTGATGATATTGTGGTGGCAAACCTGGATTTCGTTATGGGTCAGGACGGGACATCACCTTTGGCCATTAATGCCTTTGAAGAAATGGGGGGCCGCAAGGCCTTTGACTCTCAGAAGGTGGCCATGGTCATTGACCATAGCTCCCCCAGTCCTTTGGAAGGAGTCTCGGCTTTACATCACAAAATGCGGATGTTTGCCGACCGGCACCAGATAAAGTTTTACGACATCGGGGAAGGAGTATGTCACCAGCTGATTCCCGAACAGGGCCATGTAGGTCCCGGCTCATTAGTTATTGGAGCTGACAGCCATACCTGCACTTATGGAGCAATTAACGCCTTTGCCACCGGAGTCGGGTCAACGGATTTGGCGGCGGCAATAATTTCCGGTCAGCTATGGTTTAAGGTTCCGCCTACCATAAAATTTCAGTTAAATGGTCAGCTTCCCCCGGGGGTTTTCTCTAAGGATTTAATCCTCTATCTGATTGGAGATGTTACTGCAGATGGTGCTACTTATATGGCGGCTGAATATGTTGGCGAAGCGATCAGTGCTTTGTCGGTGGAGGCCCGTTTTACTATAAGCAATATGGCCATTGAAATGGGTGCTAAAGTAGGCTTGATGGAAGCTGATGATAAGACAACAAAATGGGTCAGAGAGCATTCGACTCTGACTTTTGAACCGGTTTTTTCTGATCCTGACGCTGAATATGCCATGATCAAGGAATATGATGTAAGCCGGTTGGAGCCTCAGGTGGCTAAACCTCATCAGGTTGATAATGTGGCTCCCCTAAGCCAGGTGGCAGGAACCGAAATTCAGCAGTGTGTGATAGGAACTTGTACCAATGGTCGTTTAGAGGATCTGAGAATAGCTGCTCAGATTCTGGAGGGAAGAAAAGTGCATCCCCGCACCAGATTGATTGTGGCACCGGCCTCGCGCCGGGTATTCCTGGATGCGATGCAAGAAGGCATAATTCGCACTTTGGTTGAAGCCGGAGCGGTTCTTGTTACTCCGGGGTGTGGCCCGTGTGTGGGAACTCATAATGGCGTGCCATCGGATGGGGAGAATGTTATGGCCACTTCAAATCGTAATTTCAGGGGAAGAATGGGTAATAATAAAGCATTTATATATCTGGGCTCACCGGCTTCGGTAGCGGCTGCAGCAGTTGCCGGCCAGATCAGCGACCCCAGAGAATATTTGAGGCAGGTGAAATAGATGAGATTCCAGGGCAAAAGTCATAAATTCGGTGATGATGTAAATACGGATTATATAATTTCCGGTCGTTATAAGTTTAAGACATTAGATATGAAGGAGCTGGCCAAACACGTTATGGAGGATCTGGACCCCGAGTTTTATTCGAAGATCACTAAGGGTGACTTCATTGTGGCCGGCAAAAATTTCGGTTGTGGTTCATCACGGGAGCAGGCGCCTCTGGCTATTATTAATGCCGATATCAGCGCGGTAATTGCCAAATCTTTTGCCAGGATTTTTTATCGCAACGCTATAAATACCGGTTTGCCCCTGTTGGAATGTGACACCGACCGAATAAATCCCGGTGATGAGCTGGAAGTGGATCTGGAACAGGGTGTGATTCGTAATATTACGCAGGGCATTGATATTGCAGTAACTCCGTTACCCAGAGTAATGCTTAAAATACTGGCCGAAGGCGGTCTGGTTGAGCATTTCAAAACTAATGGCACTTTTAATCTGGATTAATAGCCGGTCTCAGTGAGACCGCGTCCCCGACTTAGTTTAAGGAGGAGTCGATTTGATGGATACTATGCACAGGGGGCAGAAAATAGAAAATCATCAGGGAAGGCTGAATGTTCCGGAGCATCCTATTATTCCTTTTATTGAAGGTGATGGAACCGGACCGGATATTTGGCGGGCTGCCTCTCGGGTTCTTGAAGCAGCGGTGGCCAAAGCATATGGAGGCCGGAGGTCTTTAGTCTGGCTGGAAGTATTAGCCGGGGAAAAGGCTTTTGACCGAACCGGTGAATGGCTTCCCGAAGAGACATTGAATTGTATCAGGGAGCATTTGGTGGCAATTAAAGGTCCACTGACCACTCCGGTGGGAGGCGGGATTCGATCCCTTAATGTTGCTTTGCGCCAGGAATTGGACTTGTTCGCGTGTGTTCGCCCGGTGAGATATTTTGAGGGAGTTCCTTCTCCGGTGAAACGGCCCGAGGATACGGATATGATAATTTTTAGGGAAAACACCGAGGATATTTATGCCGGGATTGAATATCCGCAAGGCTCTGAGGAAGCCCGGAAATTGCTGGATTTTCTCTTGAAGGAAATGAATGTTAATAAAATTCGCTTTCCGGCTACTTCGGGCCTGGGGATTAAACCGGTTTCCAGAGAAGGTTCTGAACGTCTGGTCAGAGCGGCGATACAAAATGCCGTCGATGAAGGCCGCAAGAGTGTAACTCTGGTTCATAAAGGCAATATTATGAAGTATACCGAAGGGGCTTTCAAGCAGTGGGGATATGATCTGGCAGAGAGAGAGTTTGCTGATCAGGTATTTACCTGGAATGAATATGACCGTATTAAGGAGCAAAAAGGTGAAGATGCCGCTAATCGTGCTCAATCCCAGGCTGAGGCTGAAGGCAAGATTATTATTAAGGACGCCATAGCGGATATTTTCTTACAGCAGATTTTAACCCGCCCCCGGGAGTTCTCGGTGGTGGCTACTCTTAATTTGAATGGTGATTACATCTCGGATGCCTTAGCTGCTCAAGTGGGTGGAATAGGTATTGCACCGGGTGCTAATATCAATTACGAAACGGGACATGCGATTTTTGAGGCGACTCATGGAACGGCACCCAAGTATGCCGGCCTCGATAAAGTAAACCCTTCTTCAGTTATTCTTTCCGGGGAAATGATGCTTCGCTATCTGGGCTGGCCTGAAGCAGCTGCTCTGATAATCAGCTCTCTGGAGAAAACTATCATTTCCAAAGTTGTTACTTATGATTTTGCTCGTCTGATGGATGGTGCCATCGAAGTAAGAACCTCAGAATTTGCTGATGAATTAATAAAAAATATGTAATAAGTCAGGGAACAACGGGAACGCTGCCTGGGCAATGAGGAGAAGGATTGCCCAAGCAGCGTTCCCGTTAAGCCTTGTTTGAAACCTTCCGATATTCCGCAAACGAAAGCCCCCAAATTCCCATGAAATTCTTTGGGATTGGCGGGTTTTGTATTAAATAGCATTATCTCTTCCATAAGTATCCTGCCTTTCGTCTGACATATCCGTGTTTAAATTGGCGGGCTTGAGCGGAAACTAATCACAAATATTTTTAGTTAGGAGGAAGAAATTTGTCTAAAATCGAAATGCGTGGAGGAATTATGGCGGAGCCTTTTCCGGGCCGAGTTGGAGAAGATGTTTACATTCGCTATGCGGGGCTTCTGGCTCAGTCTGGCGCGGATAAGATGTATTTGCATCTGGGTTATGGCGATCAATGGAATGATGTTAATGACTATGAAATGAAGCACTCTGATCAGGGATGGGAAACACGTGTGAAAATTACCCGGGCCGGACCGTTGAATTTCTGTTTTAAGGACCGTGCGGATAATTGGGACAACAACAACGGGCATAATTGGACCTATCAGATTGATCCTAACCGTTTCCGGTGAGAAAGGGGGCAAATCTTTGGCTAGAGCTGCAATCGAAGCAGGTGTAATTACTACTCCGGTCCCTATTATCGCCGGAGAATCAGTGCATATTATCTATAGTGGGCCTCTGGCAAAAAGCGGTGCCAATAAGGTTTATATGCATATAGGTTATGGGCCGGATTCTTCCTGGAAGATGATTGATGATTTCGAAATGAGTTCCAGCAAGTGGGGGTGGGAAGCGATAGTAGATATTGCGGGTGATGATCGGTTCAATTTCTGTTTTCATGACTGTGCCGACAACTGGGACAACAACAACGGGCACAACTGGAGTTATGAGGTCTTTAGCGGGGTAATATGAGGGGATGTTTAACTTGGTCAGATCCGGCAGGGAATTGTTTTAGACAGACAGCAGCATAAAATCATAATTTGGTCACAAAAAGCTCATTCTATTTAATGAGCTTTTTGTGTTACAGGAGGAATCATATGAGAATTGCCATGCTTACATGGGAGTTTCCCCCTCGCATAGTAGGTGGTTTAGCAATGCATGTTTTTGACTTGTCCACTGCCTTGGCCAGGGCAGGTCAAGAAGTTACTGTAATCACGGTCAATGGGCAGGAAATTGAATCCTGTCAGGATATGGAGGGGGTTCGAGTTATCCGGGCGCATCCGTATGATCTTCCCTCTCGGGATATTGTAAACTGGGCAGTACAATTGAATGTGGCCATGTTGGAAAAGGCGATCCAGGCTGTCAATGCCGAAGGTGATTTTGATATTATTCATGCCCATGACTGGTTGGTAGCCCATGCCGGACGAGCTCTGAAGCATTCATATCAACTGCCGCTGGTTGCCACCATACATGCCACAGAATACGGACGCAATAATGGCCTGCATAACGAAGTTCAGAGGGACATCAGTAATATTGAGTGGTGGCTTACTTACGAAGCCTGGAAAGTCATCTGTTGTTCGAAATATATGGAAAACGAATTATATAGGGTTTTTAATCTTCCCGGTGACAAGGTAACTTATATTCCTAATGGAGTTCATCCGGCCAGGTTTAAAGAGCGCCGGGTTCCGGAGGATTTCAAGGCGAGGTTTGCACTTCCCCACGAGAAGCTTGTATATTTCGTCGGTCGCCTGGTCAGGGAAAAGGGGGTCCAAGTCTTAATCGATGCGGCTCGAAAAGTGTTGGTTAACATTCCTGAAGCTAAATTTATAGTGGCGGGGACGGGTCCCTATGAAAAATATTTGCATAATAAGGCCCGGGAGCTTGGTTTGGGTGACAAAATGCTGTTTACCGGCTATGTGACTGATGAGGACCGGGATATGCTTTATCTGGTTGCGGATGTGGCCGTCTTTCCCAGTCTTTACGAACCCTTTGGCATAGTAGCCCTGGAAGCAATGGCCGCCGGTACTCCGGTAGTTGTGTCAGACAGCGGCGGTCTGGCTGAAACGGTGGTCCATGAGGTGGATGGATTATGTGCTATTACCGGGTCGTCTAATTCATTGGCCGACCAGATAATAAAGGTTATACAAAACCGTGGACTGGCAGAGAAGCTGAGGGGAAATGCCCTTGACAAAGTAAGGGAGCACTATGATTGGCAGATAATAGCGGATAGGACCTTGGACGTGTATCGGGAAGTAGCTGATGGCAACCGGCTTAACCGGGAACGGATTGGATTCAGTCCGCTCCGTGAAAGCGTTGTTCATCAAAATAAGGGAGTGATTAGTTGAAACGGGCAGATAAACAAAGTCAAGGTGCGGGCTTGATTTCCAAAGCGGTGGTAATGGCCGGAGGAGAAGGAACCAGATTACGGCCATTGACCTGCAACGTTCCCAAACCTATGATGCCGATTTTTGATAAGCCGGTGATGTCGTACGGGCTTGAACTCTTGAAAAAACATGGAATTAAAGATGTGGCAGTTACTCTCCAATACTTACCCGGTTCGGTTCAGGGTTTCTTCGGAGATGGCAGAGGCAATGATTTAAACATCAGATACTATGTGGAGGATTCACCTCTGGGCACAGCAGGAAGTGTCAAGAATGCTCATAAATTTCTGGATAAGACTTTTATTGTTATCAGTGGGGATGCCTTGACGGACTTTCCCCTTGGTAAGGCTATGGAATTCCATCGTTCCCGGGGAGCTCTGGCTACATTGATCCTGGCCCGGGTGGAGCTGCCGCTGGAGTATGGGCTGGTCCTTACAGATGGTGAGGGAAGAATAACTCGTTTTTTAGAGAAGCCTTCCTGGGGCGAGGTCTTCAGCGATACTGTCAATACCGGTATTTACATCCTGGAGCCGGAGGCCATGGAATGGGTAAAGCCTGGGACTCGATTCGATTTTTCCCGGGATCTGTTCCCTCAGTTTCTGGCCCAGAGGAAACCTCTTTATGGCTGTGTACTGCCGGGATACTGGTGTGATATTGGCAACCATCAACAGTACCGTCAGGTTCATAATGATATTCTCAACGGTCTGGTGAACGTTGAGGTGGAGGGGGAGCGTCGGGGCAGTATGATAATTGGCTCAGGAGCTCATGTTGCTTCCGGAGTTCGCCTGGAAGGACCTCTTTATATAGGAGCTGATTGTGATATTGCATCGGGAGCACGTATATTACCGTATTCAGCCCTGGGTCAGGGCTGTCTGGTTAAAGCGGGGGCTTCTTTGAAAAGAACTATTACGGGACAGGGGTGTGTAATAGGCAGCGGCACCGAAATTCGGGGGGCTATTCTGGGAAAAGGGGTCAGGACTAAAAACCGGGTGCAGATTTTCGAAGGGGTTATTGGTGATGATTCAGTGCTGGAGGAGGAAGTGGTCATTAAGCCGGAGGTCAAGATTTGGCCCCAAAAGGTAGTGGAAGCCGGCCGTATATTGGCCCAAAGTGTGGTGTGGTCAGAAAAGATTCCGCGCAGTATTTTTTCCCGCCGGGGTGTAACGGGCAATATTAACGGTGACTTAACTCCGGAAAAGCTGGTGCGCCTGGGGCGTGCCCTGGGAACCATATTGGCAGTAAAGACCAAGGTAGTAGTAGGGTGTGACTGGTCACAGGGAGCATGGGTGGCTAAGCAAGCCTTGGAGTCGGGTCTTATGGCAGCGGGAATTACTATTCTGGATGCGGGACGCACTCTGGCCGGTGCATTGCGTTATGCGGCCCGGGAGCTAGAGGCCGACAGGGGCTTTTATCTGGCCATGGATCAGTATAATTCTACCTTGACTTTGGTCATTGTGGACCAGGATGGGATAAACCTGATCAAATCTGAGGAACGGAAGATCGAAAATGTTTGGAGCCGGGAAGAATATAGGCCTATAAAAGCAGAACAGATGGGTATGTCGGCATTCATACCAGATATCTCTGCAGCCTATATGGCTAACATTTTGCAGGATATAGATAAAGACGCCGTGGCCCGGCAAAGATTTCGTGTGGTGGTTGCTTCAAATGAGCCTGAAGTGGGTGAATGGACGGCCGATTTACTGGACAGGATTCAATGTGACGTGATTAGGGTTGATTGCGGGGAGAATGATAGCCGACCCGGCTTTAAAGATGAATTAGAGTTCCTGGTGAATGAAACCGCTGAGTGGGATGCGGATTTAGGTGTTTATCTGGAGGAATTGGGAGAAACAATAGTTCTGGTTTCTCCGCGAGGCCAAGTGGTTAGGGATGAGTCACTGCTGGCCTTGACTTCATCATTGTTTAATGAAAGATTTGGCGATGTCTATTTGCCGGCCGATGTTCCTTTGACCATTGAGAAATTCATTTGTCAGATGGGGAAAAAGGTGGTTAGAACCCGGGTGGCATTAGGAGATTTTATGCAGGAGTTGGTTGACGGGAAAGAATGGAATCAGCTTAGGCTTTATACGGAAGGATTGTATTTTGTGGTTCGGCTTCTGGAGATGATGGCGCATTTGAACCATAACCTGGATAGCCTGCTGGACAACCTGCCACCATTTTTCTATGACAAAAGCGAGCTGCCGATTTCCTGGGAACAGAAAGGACGGATCATCCGGCGTTTGGCCGAGGATGCCAATAACAGAAGTGACCAGGAGGTGGAAGGAATTCGTTTATGGGGCGATTCAGGCAGCAGCTTAATTCTTCCCGACGAAGACCGGCCGGTTTGCCGGATTTATTCAGAGAGCTTTTCTCAGGAGACGGCTGAGTCTCTTACAGAGTTTTGTATGGAGACTATCAGGAATATATGCCAGGAAGAGGAATAATTCAGTGAGCATATAATCATGTTTTTTACCCATGCTAAAGATGAATAATATGATTGGAGGAAAAATGATGCCTGAATTGAGGCAGGACCCATTGAGTCAGCGTTGGATTATTATATCTTCGGAGCGAGCCAAGCGGCCCAATGATTTCAAGCTTAGACCGGTAGAGCCCCACGTCGGGGAATGTGTATTCTGTGCCGGTAATGAAAACAAGACTCCTCCGGAAATCTGGGCTTATCGCTCTCCGGGCACCGAGAGAGATCAGGATGGATGGTGGGTGCGCACTGTTCCAAATAAATTTCCGGCTCTGGGAATAGAAGGCTCATTGAACGAGCATATGAATGGCTTGCATAAGAGTATGAATGGGGTAGGCGCCCATGAAGTAATCATTGAAACCCCCAGGCATCAGATAGAAACTCATCAGCATTCCGTTGAACAAATGCAGGAAATAATAAGGATGTGGAGGGACAGGCATCTCGATCTGCGCCAGGATAAGCGTCTTAAATATGTGATGGTTTTTAAAAATGAGGGCTCGGATGCAGGTGCTTCCCTGGAGCATAGCCACAGTCAGCTGATCGCTCTTCCCATTCTGCCCAAGGCCATTGAAGAGGAAATTGACGGTATTAAGCGCCATCTGGAAGCTGCCAACAGATGCATATTCTGTGACATGATCGAACAGGAGAAGCAAGATTATTCCCGGATGGTTTTTGAATCAGAGAGTATGATTGCATTCTGCCCTTATGCGTCACGTTTTCCTTTTGAGATATGGATTCTGCCTAAGCGCCATGAACCGGATTTTGGCTTTATAAGAGAAAATGAGATTCAGGATCTGGGGATTACTTTGCAAGAGGTATTGGCCAGGCTGGCCGGCACCCTGGGAAGCCCTCCTTACAATTTGCTGCTTCATTCCACCCCGGTCAATACTGACATCGGAGTATCGTATCACTGGCACATTGAGATTCTTCCCCGATTAACCAAAGCAGCTGGGTTTGAATTTGGAACAGACTATTATATAAATCCTACTCCGCCGGAAATCGCGGCTGATTCACTGCAAAGCTTTCACTAACAAGACAAATGCTTAAGGAGTGATACATGAATGAAAATTTTAATTGCAGCATCGGAAATGACTCCCTTTGCGAAAACGGGTGGCCTGGCTGATGTTACCGGTTCTCTGCCCAAGGCGTTGAAAGACCTGGGGCATGATGTCCGAGTGGTAATACCCAATTATAAGCAGATCACTGCAGGAAAATATCTTACTGATTTACCGGTGCCAATGGATGGTCATTTGGAAACTGCCATTATCCGTCATACTAGTATTAAAGGGAAATATGAACAAATTCCGGTTTACTTGGCGGATAATCATAAATACTTTCATCGTGATCGCATGTATGGATTTAGTGATGAGTTTGACCGGTTTAACTTTTTTACCAAAACCTGCTTGGCTATGCTGCCTTATTTGGGATTTCAACCGGATGTAATTCATTGTAATGATTGGCACACTGCTTTAATACCCCTGTTCTTAAAAAACAAATTTGGGGAGGAGCCGTTTTATAAAAGTATTGCTTCGGTTTTTACTGTTCACAATCTGCAGTACCAGGGGCGATTCCCTAAAAGAGTATTAAGCTCTCTGGGCCTGGACGATTCTTTTTTTACTCCGGAGGAATTAGAGTATTACGGAGAAGTAAACTTCATGAAAGCCGGGCTGTTATACGGGGATCTTATTAACACAGTTAGTCGTAAATATGCGGCCGAAATTCAGACAGCCGAATTGGGAGAGGGACTGGATGGATTGCTGAGAAAACGGGCTCTGGATTTGCATGGGATTTTAAATGGCTTGGATTACCAAGAGTTTAACCCGGCTCAGGATGATAAGATTTATGAAAAATATGATGTAAATTCTCTGGCCAACAAACGGGAAAACAAATACCAGCTTCAGAAGGAACTGGGGTTGAGCATGGGTGATGTCCCCTTGGTAGGAATAATCACTCGCCTGGTTTCTCAAAAGGGACTTGACCTGATGGCCGCAATCATCGATGAGATTATGGGGTTAGGAATTCAGTTGGTTCTGCTGGGAACGGGAGAGGATTATTATGAAAAACTGTTCGCTGATGTCAAGATGCGTTATCCTCAGCAGACCTCGGTAAATCTTGGGTTTGATGCGGTGTTGGCGCAAAAAATATATGCCGGTTCGGACATATTCCTGATGCCTTCGCGTTTTGAGCCATGTGGATTAGGGCAGCTTATTTCTTTGCGATATGGCACAATCCCAGTGGTGAGAAGAACCGGTGGTCTGGCGGATACCATAAACAATTATGACTTTGAAACCGGTTATGGCAATGGCTTCGACTTTTTGGATTATTCACCTGAGGAGCTGTTGGGTGCTCTGAGGCGGGCAGTTCAATTATATCGCAACAATCCCGATGCTTGGAGCAAGCTGATTCATGTTGCTATGAATATGGACTTTTCATGGAACCGCTCTGCCGTCAAATATTTGGAGTTGTATGAAAAAGCTATTAACAAACGCAAAAGCACGTTGATGAGGGCGGTTTAGTAAAGTGAGGCGAAAGGCGTAAGGAGAGAGGCGTGATGCGGGGAACGAGGAATGGGAAACGAGGAGACGAGAGAACGGAGGACGCAGATTAAAGCAGATTAATATGATTGACGCAGATAGGAACGGTGAGGCGTAAGGAGAGAGGCGGGAGGAGGGGAACGGGGAGGACGTAAGACGCAGATGGACGCAGATTTACGCAGATGGGGAACGTGAGACATGATAGGGTTAGTTATTGGATAGCACCGGCTAATAACAAGATTTAAAATACTGTGAATTCGTAAGTAAACGGAAGATTTTCTTTCATTTATTGAGATAGGCGAAAGGCGTAAGGAGAGAGGCGGGAGGAGGGGAATCGGCGTAGGTCAGTGTCAAATAAACTGAAACATTAAAAGAAATTATAACAAATCAGCGTTAATCTGCGTAAATCTGTGTCTAAAAAACCCGAGGGGAGCGAGATGCAGGAGAACGCAGATTATTATGATTAACGAAGATAGGGCGGAGGAGTCCTATCTCTAATTCTTCCACTTCCCAATTTTCCTCCAATGACATACAATTATTAAATAATGAGGAAGCCGAAGGAGGGGGGAAATTGATGAAGGTTAGTGAAGTTATGGCAAGTCCTGTAGTCACGGTATCGGCCAGGAATTCACTGCAGGAATGTTTGGACATTATGCGGGAGAATAATGTGCGAAGATTGCCGGTGGTTGAAGGCGCCAAGTTGGTGGGGATTATTGTCCAGCACGACATTGAAAAGGCATTAAGAAGTCCGGGCAGGATTTCTCAAACTCCCGTGGAGTGGGTCATGACGAAAACAGATCTGTTCGTGGTTTCTCCGGAGGATAAAATAACTGATGCGGCGCGATTGATGAAGGCTCGAAAAATCAGCGCACTGCCGGTGGTTGAAGACGGGGATTTATTAGGGATAATAACCGACTCCGACTTGATGGGAATGCTAATAAGGCTGCTGGAGCGGCAATAAAATAGCAGACCCACAAGCATCTATCTCAAGCTCGGCAAAACCGAAGTCGAAGCCCTTTAAAGGGCTAAAGCTTGTGGGTCTGATGGAAGCCAGCAACGAACTCCTTTATAGGAGTGGTCAGGAATTATTTCCCGTAGGAAAACCTGAACCTTTTTAGTCCGAAGACTGTTTTTGTTGCTGGCTTCTGAGTATATTATGACCGCAGACTCGAAATATTATTCGTCATATATAAAATAAAATTAATGTGATCGGAAGGCAGGTAAATGAGTGTTTAAGGTGATGATTCCAGGGAGAGGGGAATTTGTTTTTAGCTGCTTGATTCTGGATATGAATGGAACTGTAAGTACGGACGGTGCTTTGATCCCCGGAGTAAAATGGAGGATAAAAAAGCTAAAAGAGATTTTAGATATATACCTTATTACGGCCGACACCTTTGGATCGGCCCTTGATGCTTCCGCCGATCTGGGAATTGAACTAGCGGTCATTAGTCCTATTGACGGTGGCCGGGACAAGTTTGATTTTTTGAAGCAAAAGGGCAGTAGTGAGTCTATTGCCATCGGCAATGGCTTTAATGATGTGGAGATGCTGCGGGAAGCCGGCCTCTCCATAGTTGTAATGGGAAATGAAGGCTGCTCAGTCCAAGCTTTGAATGCGGCCATGATTGCAGTTAATGACATTCGGGATGCGCTGGACTTAATTCTATGTAAAAATCGTCTGATCGCCACTCTGAGAACCTAGTACTCTGTAACACCTAATTCCTTACATTATCGCCGGTTAAATTTCCGTCTGACTGCGTTGTCGTCATTCGTAATACAACCAGTATTACTCAATCCTTCGCCTTGTCATACGAAAATTTTCCTCGCCGAGTAATGCAAGTTTTAAGTGTTACAGAGTACTAGATAATTATTTGTATTTTCCCCGCAGATTTATCTTCATACCTCTAAAGCCTCCAGAAGGCTATCTCGCAGTGCTGCATAATCAGGATCGATAAAAGTACGCTGATGCTTAGGCCGGCAAAATGGAACATTAACCTGAAGCCTGATCTTCGCAGGACACTCTGTCAGCACATATATTTGATCACACAGGCGAAGAGCTTCATCAACATCGTGGGTTACAAATATTGCCGTTGCCCCCAGGTCATCGAAAACCTCGATCAACCAGGATTGCATTCGTCTTCTGGTCAGGGCATCCAGAGAAGCGAAAGGCTCATCTAACAATAGAATGTCGCTGGAAAAAAGATAAGTGCGCAGCATAGCGGCTCTCTGTCTCATTCCCCCCGACAGTTGGCGGGGATAGTAGGTTTCAAAACCGGCCAAACCAAATTTCTCAATGGATCCGGCTGCTTCGCTGCGAGCCTGAAAACGTGATTTGCCTTTTAGAACTAAGGGGATAGCAACATTGTCCAGAAGAGTAAGCGAAGGCAGCAATAAATCTTTTTGCTGCATATAACTGACCCTTCCGGTTTGCCCGGTTACATCTTTACCATCTATCCGGATTACGCCTTGATCAGGAAGGAGTAATCCGGAAATGATATTTAATAAGGTGCTTTTACCACATCCACTGGGACCCAGAATACCCACCATGCTTTTCCTGGCTACCTCAAGGTTTATTTCTTTTAGAGTTAATAAATTGCCCAGGGTTTTGCATACGCCTTGAACTGCAATGTGGGACATTTAAATGGCCTCCGGCAGAAATTCGTTGGTAAAGGCCTGTCCAAATTCCAGCTGTTTTTCGATTAGTCCCTGGGAATACATCCAGTCTGCGTATCTTTGCCATCTCTCTCCTGACATTAGTCCCCATCGTTCAGCATCGGATTGGTATTCTTCCGCCAGGTAGGCTTGGCTGTGCAGGACAAGATCCCGGTTTAATTCAGGCACGGCACTCAGCAGGATTTCACCGGCTTCCTGGGGATTGTTTATGCAATAATCATAACCTCTGGAGGTGGCCCGCATAAAATGGGTTAGCATTTCCGATCTCTCTGAAATAGTAGTCTCGCTGGCTACCAGAACCGGAGAGTAGAAATCCAGAGCATCACTGTAGTCTCTTATGCTGAGATAATCTAGGGGAATATTTCTAAGTTCGGATTCGATTCCGGCCCATCCCCAGAAAATCATGGCAAAGTCCACATCCCGCTGAACGCTGGTGAAGAAATCGGCTGAACCAATATTGACCATCTCAACTTTACTGAAGTCAGCTTTCGTCTGGTTCATAAGAGCCTTGATCATAGCCTCTTCAGCCGGCGATCCCCAGCCTCCGTATTTCTTGCCTTCAAAATCACGGGGACTTTTAATATTTTTACTGACGGGGGCGGCAAATCCTGAAGTGTTATGTTGAATAACTGCCGCAATCCCTTTGATGGGTAAACCTGTTGTACGGGCCACGGTGACTTCTTCCTGATAGCTAAAGGCAATATCTCCCTGTCCGGAGGCTACCAGTTGGGCGGGGCTTCCTGCACCGGACTGAATTATCTCGATCTCAAGCCCTTCTTCTGCATAATAGCCCAACGCCTGGGCTGCATAGACTCCGGTATGATTTGTATTAGGGGTCCAATCCAGCAAAACTGTAACCTTGTCAAGCGGATCTTGCTCAACCTGACCGTTTCCTCCACAGCCGACTGTGCTGAAAATAAAGGCTAGGGCCAAAAAAACAATTAATGATTTCTTCATCTGACTTTCTCCTCTTCGGTTAATTTTAATTAATAAATTTATCATTCCACGGAATTACCAGTTTCTCAGTGATACTCACTAGAACGAAAAGAAGCATACTAAAAATAGTGATTAAGACGATAGCGGCAAACACCCGGTCAACATTAAAGGAATGCTGGGCCAGAGTCATATAGTATCCCAGTCCTTCTTTTGCTCCCAGCCATTCTCCGATTACTGCTCCCATTACGCTGTAGGCTGCCGAAATTTTAAGCCCGGCAAAAAATGAAGGCATCGCCAGGGGGAAAGTAACCAGGCGAAACGTATTCCAACGGCTGGACTGCATGGATTTGAACAACTGCAGGTAGTCGCGATCTACGGCAGCCATGCCGTTAAGGAGACTTATGGCGATGGGAAAGAAGCAGACCAGGGCCACAACGATGATTTTGGGCAACAGATCATAGCCAAACCAGATAACGAAAAGTGGGGCTACCGACACTATGGGGATTGTCTGGGACGTAATAATAATGGGATAAAGGGCCTTCCTGACAAGGGAGATCTCATTCATTACAAAAGTAATAATCAGTGCCATAATAATGGCCAGACTAAATCCCAGCAGACTTTCAATTACGGTGGCCCGAGCATGTACCAGCATTAAAGACCAGGTCTCGACCAGAGTGTGCCATATTTGTAATGGCCCGGGTAAAATCCACTCCGGGACATTGCAAAACTTCACCAGCTCTTCCCAAACTAGTAATATGAGGGCGACTGCCAGCAGGGGAAACAGATGGTTAGCGGTGTTTCTTAATTTTTTCTTCAATAGTAACACCACCGATTTTTTGATCAATCTTGACTACTGATATGATTCGACCGGCGCCCTGAGAAATGCATAATTGGTGAGCTTCGCCCACCAGTTTCAAAAGTTGATCAAGTTCTCCTTCCATAGTGGTTTCCATAGGGCCAACTAAATATTTCACGCCTGAATCTTTGATTAAGGTGATGACCTGATCAACCAGGGGATAGATTTTTTCTTCTGCAACCAGGGGTACAATCTGAAGGCTAACATTACAATTCACTGGTGATCCCTCCTAAAAAAAACGGTCTTTAACCTGAAAGGTAAGACCGTACTTCGCAATTTGCGCGAATTAAGCACATCCCTACGCTGGCATTACCCAGATCAGGTTAGCGGGTCAGAACAATAGTTCTTTCTCAGCCGGAATTTAGGCTCCCCGTGGCAATATGAAATTATTTATTAATGATACATATTTAAATTTATGTTACTCTATTAGCTATAAGAAATGCAAGGTTAACTCATACTTAAAAACATTCTGGACAATTATCATATAATTAGCGCAATGATGCGACAAAATTCGTGAAAATGATATAATTAAGTGAGAAATAACCGAAATTAATGTGTCGGCAATTAAATGACCCGGATTGCAATGTCCCGAGGGTGGATAGTATTAATTTTTATCAACCTGGGACTGGCATATGAGTTTGGGAAAGGAGAGGAATTAATGGGTAAAGTTGTCTTGTCTGCCAGCCGAGAAGCTCAAGACCTTGTAAAGGCCATTGAAGCTGCCAGCGGAACCAGGACCAGCCTATGTTACCAGTGTGGTAAATGTACGGCCGGCTGTCCGGTAAATTTCGCTATGGATTATCCCCCGCGTCAAATAATCCGATTGCTGCAGCTGGGCTTAGTTGAGGAGGCCTTGCAGGCTAAGAGTATATGGGTTTGTGCTTCCTGTGACACCTGCACGGCTCGGTGTCCAAGAGGGGTGGATATTGCTTCTATTATGGATGCCCTGCGAAGGGAAGCTCTGGGCAGAGGAAGAGTATTTAGAGATGTATCGGCATTCAACCAATCTTTCCTGAATGGGGTTAAACGTTTCGGACGAGTTCACGAAGCCTCGATGGTGGTGGAATATAATACCCGGAATATGAAACTGCTGAAGAATGCGGAGCAGGGACCTTTAATGCTTTCTAAAGGAAAGCTCAATATTTTACCTGAACCTATTAAAGGCAGAAAGGAAGTCAGCCGTATATTTGATAAAGTCAAGGAAATGGAGGGGGATCACCAATGAAAATAGCCTATTACCCTGGATGTTCGTTGGATGGCACCGCCAAAGAGTATGGGATGTCAACTCATAGAATGGCTGATCTTCTTGGTATTGAGTTCTGGGAAATTCCAGATTGGAGTTGCTGTGGCGCCAGCTCGGCTCATCAAACCAATCATCTGCTGTCCGTCGCTTTGCCCGCCCGTAGCTTGGCCATCGCAGAAAAGGAAGGAATGGATGTTTTTGCTCCCTGTGCGGCCTGTTATAATCGGTTTCGGGCGGCTGAAAATGAAGTGAGGTCTGATGCTAAGGCTAGGAGTCAGGTTGAAGAGGCTATTGGCATGACTTATGCCGCTACTCATCAGACGGTGTCAACCCTGGAGCTATTGGCGGAGCGGTATGGGTTGGACAATCTGGCCGCTAAAGTGACCAAACCCCTCAAGGGTATGACTCCGGCCTGTTATTATGGCTGTCTCTTAGTTAGACCGGTGGGAATAACCGGCTTTGACGATCCGGAGGACCCTCAAAGCATGGATCGGATTATGGAGGCTGTCGGTGCTTCACCGGTGAAGTGGGATTTCAAAACGGAGTGTTGTGGGGCAGGATTAGGAGTAACTCAGCCTGATATATGTCTGGAAATGACTTATCGGATTTTAATGAATGCCAAAGAGATGGGTGCGGACAGTATAGTAACGGCCTGTCCCATTTGTCATCTGAACCTGGATATGCGACAAAAAGCCATTGAAAAGAAATACCGGGTTGAGTTTAAACTGCCGGTATATTATGTGACCGAACTGGTATCTATAGCCTGTGGAGCGGAGCCCTCTTCAGTAGGAACCAACCACCACTTTGTGGAGGCTAATTCTATATTTGATCAGCTTCCTGCTAAAGCCAGGGCCATGGAAGAAGCTGCGGAAGCTGCGCAGGCAGGGAAAAAGGGTAAAAAAGCTGCTGCGGCTAAACCTGTGGCCAAGCCGGAAAAGGTTGAAGATGATGGGCCGTCTTTGGCACAACAGATTTACAATGACGCTGATCAGGCAGCCCGGCTGGAGGCTCTTCTGACAGCGGAGCCGGCCAGGGCCGCGAAACTCCAGGAAATCTTCGAACAGGACAAAGACAAAGCTCAAAAGGTGGCGGGTGCTTTGTTGGCCAAAAAGGCTAAAGAGACTTCCGGAGGAGAGGAGGGGAATTAAAGGTGAAAAGGATAGGGGTATTTGTCTGTGGTTGTGGAACCAACATTGCTTCCACGGTTGATGTTGACCGGGTAGCCGAGGTAGCAAGTGTGATGCCTTCGGTTGTTTTCTCAACTTCTTATAAATATATGTGTTCTGATCCCGGACAGGAGCAGATCAAGAAAGCTGCCGAAGAGCATAATCTGAACCGGGTTATTGTGGCCTCGTGTTCGCCGCGTATGCATGAGAACACTTTCCGCAAAGCCATGTCCGGCGCGGGATTAAACCCGTACATGTTCGAAATGGTTAATATTCGCGAACAGGTATCATGGGTTCACTCGAACAAGGATGAGGCGACTCAAAAAGCCATCGATTTGATTCGTATGGCGGTTGCTAAAGTGGAGCGCAACAAACCACTTCAGGTTACAACCATACCGGTTACTAAGAAGGCTTTGGTGATAGGCGGGGGAATTGCAGGAATGCAAGCCGCCATTGATATTGCCGAAACCGGCCATCAGGTAATCTTGGTAGAAAGGAGCACAACCATCGGAGGGAAGATGGCTCAGTTGGATAAGACCTTTCCCACCATGGATTGCTCGGCTTGAATAAGCACCCCCAAGATGGTTGCTGTGGCACAGCATCCTAATATTACACTATACAGCTATTCCGAGGTAGAAAGAGTAACCGGATATATTGGTAACTTTACGGTCACTATTCGTGAAAAAGCCAAATATGTGGATCATGATGATTGTACCGGTTGCGGGCTTTGTGAAACCAAGTGTCCTGAAAAAGTAAAAAGCGAATTTGATTTGGGTTTAGGAATTCGTCCGGCTATATACAAGCCTTTTGCCCAGGCGGTTCCCAACAAGCCTGTTATTGATGCTGCTAATTGCCGGAAGCTGATAAACGGCAAATGCGGGGTTTGTGAAAAAATCTGTCCGGTTAAAGCGATCCGATATGATGATCAGGACCGAGTGTTTCAGGAGGAAGTGGGCGCCATAGTTATGGCTACCGGATATGATCTGTTCCCGTGGGAAGAGGCTTATGGAGAATACGGATACGGAAGGTATCCTGACGTTATTTCCGGTCTGCATTTTGAGCGTATGGTCAATGCTTCCGGTCCTACCGGAGGGAAGATCAAACGGCCGTCTGACGGTAAAATTCCGCAGGATGTAGCATTTATTAAATGTGTAGGATCTCGGGATGATACCAAAGGCAAGAGCTATTGCTCCCGTACCTGTTGTATGTACACAGCCAAGCATGCCAGTCAGGTTATGGAGAAGATTCCCGATGGCCAGGCATATGTATTCTATATGGATGTTCGTACTGCCGGCAAAGGATATGAGGAGTTTTATCTGCGGTCAGTGGACCAGGGCGCCCAGTATATAAGAGGACGGGTCAGCAAGATCTATCCTCGTGGTGACCGTTTAGTAATCAAGAGTGAGGATACTCTTCTGGGCAAACCAATCGAGGTTGAAGTTGATCTGGTTGTCCTGGCTACGGCCATGGTTCCGTCGGCAGGTTCGGCGGAAATAGCCAAGATCGTAGGGTTTTCAGTTGATAAGGACGGCTTTTATCAGGAAGCCCATCCCAAACTTCAGCCCATGGAAACATTTACCGCCGGAGTATTTCTGGCCGGTGCGTGCCAGGGCCCCCGGGATATTCCGGACACGGTGGCCCAGGCCAGCGGTGCTGCAGTGAAAGTAGCGGCCTTGCTGAATAAATCCGAACTGGCCACTGAGCCAATGGTGGCAAACGTGGACCAGAGCAAATGTACCGGATGTGAATTCTGTGTACCGGTGTGCCCTTATCAGGCCATAAGTATGATACCTAAAAAAGAGAGAGCTCACGGTCAGGTAGTTGAACGACAGGTGGCTCACATCAATAAAGGTCTGTGTCAGGGCTGTGGCGCCTGTGTGGCCGCATGCCGACCCTGTGCACTTGACCTGGATGGCTACACCGGCGATCAAATAGTAGCGGAGGTGGATGCACTATGTCTGTAGAGGCAACTAAAGCTTGGACCCCTAAGATAGTAGCCTTTGCTTGCAACTGGTGTTCTTATGCGGGGGCAGATTTGGCTGGAAGCAACCGGCTGCAATACCCTCCCAACGTAAGGATTATTAGAGTGCCCTGTTCCGGACGAATAGATCCGCTTTTTGTATTGCGGGCCTTTAAGTCGGGTGCAGACGGTGTCCTTGTCTCCGGTTGACACCCGGGAGAATGCCACTATGGTAGTGGCAATTATTATTCCCGGCGGAGGCATACTATGATGAAAAGTTTCCTGCAGTATTTGGGAATTGAACCGGAACGCTACCAGATGGCCTGGATATCCGGCTCCGAGGGTCAGAAATTTGCTGACGTGATGACCCACGTGGTAGACGAAGTAAAAAAGGTTGGTCCCAACCGAAAGCTGAGGGAAGAGCATGAATGATTTCACTAATAAAGCCAGAGAAATAGCTAAACGTCTCCTTGCGGACGGGACGGTGTCCGTAGTCTTGGGGTGGGAGAAAGGTGATGAGCCTTACGCCAGCGCTCCTACCGCCATCACAGAACTGGCCGAGGTTGATCGGCTAATAATAGACGAATACTGCATTCATGAAATAGCGGCTCTTTTGACCGACTATCGTGATGGAACCGACAAGGTTGCTATATTTGCCAAAGGGTGTGATGTCCGCGGCATTATCAGAATGATTCAAGATCGGGTAATACCCCGGGAACGGCTGCACATTATCGGTATTAATTGTCCGGGAATGAAGGATCCAAACGAATATGCCCGGGCCGCATCAGGTTTTGGCAAGGCTCCGGCAGCCGAAATAGCGGCCAAGTGCCAGGTGTGCCAAAATCCTAATCCGTTTATTTATGATGAAATAATAGGTGATTTGCAAAAGGTTGAACCAAGTAATGAGCGATTTGCCTCTGTGGAAGAAATCGAGAAAATGACTCCGGATGAACGGTACAATTTCTTCGCCCAGGAGCTTAGCAAATGTATCAGGTGTTATGCCTGCCGCAATGCTTGTGTGGCCTGCAACTGCCGCACCTGTATTTTTGATGAATCTAAGCCCCAATGGGTGGGGCGTTCCACCGATACTGTGAACAATATGTTATACCACATTATTCGAGCCACTCATGTGGCCGGTCGCTGTGTTGAGTGTGGCGAGTGTGAAAGAGTGTGTCCGGTGGGCATTCCTCTTATGCTTCTGAATCGCAAGCTGGTTAAAGACGTAGATGAACTCTTCGGGCCTTATCAAGCCGGGTTGAGCCTTGAGGATGATGCCATTCCTCCCCTCAGCCGTTATCGTGTTGATGACCCGGACGAGTTTATGTAGGGGGGTGTGGCTATGAAAGTATTACCGTTGGATAAATTGAGAGAGGCGCTGAACATTATGGCTAACGATGCTGAAGTTTATGTGCCCATGCTTCGTGATGACATCAGCGGATATTTCCAATGGGCCGATAACCCCGCAGATGAGCTGGCCCTGGATCTGCTCAACACCTACTTGTCTCCTAAAAACGTAGTAATTCCCCAGACGGAACCTATGTACAAGTTCAAAACCAGCAAGCAGGATGTGGAAATCACTGAAGTTCAGGTCCGGGAGGGGGCCCGGATAATATTCGGGATTAAAGCCTGTGACCTGAAGGCGCTGGAAAATTTGGATATGGCCTTTTTGACCATGGGCTTTGAAGATGAGTATTATAAGGCACGCCGCCAGGACCTTACCATTATTGCTCAGGCTTGTTATAAGCCGGGTCCGGCTTGTTTCTGTGAAGGAATGGGAGCGGACCGGATCAATCCGGCGGCCGACGTCTTGATCCATGAGCTGGAAAACCAGGATTATGCCTGGGAAGCCAAGACCTCACGCGGAGAAGAGCTTACGGCTAAAATAGCGGCTTTGATGGAAGAGCGTGATGTAACTCTGCCCCAGGCAGAACCCCAGAGCCGAAAGGTGGATATGACCGGGGTGAGTGAGAAACTGGCGGAAATGTTTGAACATCCGGTATGGGATGATCTGTCCTCTCGCTGTATGAACTGCGGAATCTGTACCTATGTATGTCCCAGCTGCTACTGTTTCGACATCCAGGTCAGCAATCGGGGAGAAGCGGGCAATCGTTTTCGCTGTTGGGATTCCTGCATGTATCGGGAATATACTATGATGGCCGGCGGTCATAATCCCCGTGACTATAAAAAAGAGAGATACCGCAACCGTTTTTTGCATAAGCTGCAATTTTTTAATGAACGTTATGGCGCCAACCTGTGTACAGGATGTGGGCGATGTGTAATCCTATGCCCCAATGGGGTCAACATTATTGAAGTTATTGAGAAAGTTAAGGAGGTGAAGCTTGATGCATGATCATAACCACGAATGTAGTTGTAAAGATCATGGTCAGACTAATCCTCTGGTTCCAACCATGGTTAAAGTTCAAAAAATTGTGGATGAAACCTCTGATGTAAAGACTTTCTATGTGGTCGGCGAAAATGGCATTCCCTTCAAGGTCATGCCGGGCCAGCTGGCCATGGTTTCACATGTGGCCATTGGAGAAGGTATGTTTTCGGTTTCCTGGCAGGATGATGATCATTTGCAGTTCGCCATTAAAAGGGTGGGGCTGTTAACTGATGCTCTCCACGAAATCGAGGTTGGGCAGACCCTGGGGGTTAGAGGCCCATACGGCAACGGCTTCCCGGTAGAGGAATGCAAAGGTAAGGATATGCTGTTTATTGGCGGAGGTATTGGTCTTGCGCCGCTGCGTTCTTTTATTAAATACTGCTTCAAACATCGTGAGGATTACGGCAAGATTCAAATCATTTACGGTGCCCGGAGTTATGATGATCTTTGTTTTAAGAGAGAATTGTTTGAAGAGTGGCCCCAGGTACCCAATTGTGAAGTATATACGACTATTGACAATGCTGAAGATCAGTGGGCGGGTAATGTGGGCTTTTGTCCGGCCTACCTGGAAGAGATCAATCCGTCCCCTCAGGGAAGGATTGCGGTTACCTGTGGTCCTCCCATTATGATTAAATTTGTGCTTCAGGCTCTGGAGAAGATGGGCTATACAGATGAACAGGTCATCACTACCCTGGAGATGAGGATGAAATGCGGGATAGGCAAGTGTGGCCGCTGCAATATTGGTAGCGAATACATCTGTCTTGACGGACCGGTTTTTAACCTGGCCCAACTCAAAAAGCTTCCTCCGGAGTGGTAGAATAATCCTCAACAAGATGGCTTAATCACAGGTCTGTTAAACAATGGGAAACAATAAACAGGGCGTATCTCAATTAAAGGGTATGCCCTGTTTTCGTTTTTCAGCAGGGGGATATACAGGGTTTACAAAGCCGTTAGATTGTATACAATAGAGACGATCAAGAACACAAAATTGTGCACAAGGAGGACTCATTAATGGATTCGAGACTATATAGTCAGGCAGATTTTGCCTCTATTGAGGGCAAAGACATAATGGAACGAGCCCAGATCTTTGCGGAATTTATGTCAGACTTGCGGGAGAGGCATCATCTCCAGTATCGTCGGGTATCACTTACCGGTTCAACTCCGGTGATGAAAGTAGTTGATCCCTATACCGGTCAGATCAGAGATATGATTTATCTGGCATCAAACGATTATCTGAACCTGACTCATCACCCCCGGGTGATAAAAGCGGGCCGGGATGCTCTTGACAAGTATGGTGCGGGGGCAGGCAGCGTACCTTTGCTGGGAGGAACTACTGACTTGCACGTGGGCCTGGAGGAGGATATTGCCCGGTTTAAAGGTTGCGAATCCGCCATCATATACACCTCGGGATTTGGTTCCAATGCCGGAACACTGATCTCTCTGCTTCAGAAGGAGGATTGTGCCATCTTGGATATGTTGGTTCATGCCTCCATAGTAGACGGTTGCCAAAGCACTAACATTCGCTATTTTAGTCACAATGACATGGCTTCCCTGGAAAGAGCATTAAAAAGATCTCAAGATAAATACCGTACTCGTCTGGTGGTGGTGGATGGCGTCTATTCCATGGACGGGGATATTGCCCGTCTTGATAGAATTGTGGAGCTTAGCCATCATTACGGGGCCTATGTCATGATTGATGAGGCACATGCTACCGGAGTATTAGGGGAAAATGGGCGGGGAACTCCTGAGCATTTTAACTTGGAGGGGAAAGTAGATATTGTTGCGGGAACTCTTTCCAAGGGATTAGGCGGAGTAGGAGGTTTCATTGCATCCAGTAAAGCTTTGGTGGAATATATTCGTTATTATTCTCGTCACTATATTTTTTCCAC
>ERZ764778.297-NODE-297-length-61884-cov-8.074172_pt1 | contig 61884 bp, 55 predicted proteins | sample MGYA00374951_ERZ764778 | MGnify/ENA primary metagenome ERZ764778 (study PRJEB28918, sample SAMN05720193) | bioreactor metagenome | isolation source: Anaerobic biogas reactor | place: USA:Washington, USA | collected 2015-08-08 ...
TGCATGAAATGCCCCTGGACGATAAAAAACATAGGCACGCTCCACATGGCCAACTCCCGGATAAATACCGCCAGCGGATCGGTTCCTCCCCGGTAGACATGACTGAAAACCACCGAAATGATACCCAGACCTTTTAATACGTCAAACATCGGATTCCTCATTATTTACCCCTCTCGTATTAAAAATTTTGCGATTGGTGTTTAAGAAAATTTATGCCATGCCCTTCATACCTATGTAAAGTAAATAGATGGCCATTAAAGTAAAAGGTAAACCGGTTCAATGTGATGTGACGATTTAAGTTTGGATCATATATAGAATATAGGCTGGATAATGTCAATCTGCTGCGGCCTATGGATAGGCCCAAACAATGCAAGCACCATTGCTGTCTATTTTGGTTTGCGGGCCAACAGTGTTTTGGTCAAACGCCCCACCGCCAGCATTTCGCCTTTATCGTTATATACCCGGGCCTCAACAAAAGCCATTCTTTTACCTGATTTCAAAACTTCCGCCCGGGCTTTGACCGTACCGGAGCTGACCGAAGAAAAGATGGATACATTAATATCATGGGTAACATAAAAATGACCCGCGGGCAGGTTTGTCTCCAGAGCCGCAGAAGCAGTCAGATCGCAGAGGGTATAATACATGCCCCCATGTAAAACACCGTTGGCATTCATGGTCTCATTTTTTACCGTCAACATCATCTCGGCAAAACCCTCGCCGGCATCCACATACTGCAAGCCAATAAACTTGTGATAAGGCAGATTTTCAAAATTTTTAATTTGCTCTGCAATCTTCTCGTCAAAACTCATCCTTTATTCTCTCCTGTTCCTGAATTATTTTTGCCAGTTCTCTAAATGAATCCCCGGTAACTAATTATTACACCGCTATCTTTCTAGAATTATGCCATATTTTCCTTCCTGGCGGCAGAATATTACAGCTCCAACCGTTATAAATTACTGCTTGTTTAAATGAGGATTTTGCATTATGCAAAAATGCAGCGCCCGACTCTATATCTGTTTGCTACTGCACTACCCGGAAAGGTTGGCGGCCAAAGCAAATCAGACCAAAGACAGATAAAAACCAAACTAACATTTGCCACATACCCCCCTATAGTATATAATATGGTAAAATACTCTTCCCTTATAATTTTAATTTAGTCTAATTTTTCCCAACTCCTAATTTACAAAAGGCAGGTGTTGATTGGTGGGTAAAAAAGTTATTATTGTAGGCGGAGTGGCCGCCGGCGCAACCACTGCGGCCAGATTGAGAAGGTTGGATGAGACAGCTGAGATCATCATGATTGAACGGGGCGAGGATATTTCCTTTGCCAATTGCGGACTCCCCTATTACGTTGGTGATGTAATTCAAAACCGTAACCATCTGCTGGTACAGACCCCGCAGGGTATGTCCCGGCGTTTTAATCTGGACATACGTACCCGTCAGGAGGTAGTACGTATTATCCCGGCGGAAAAAGCAATTGAGGTACAAAACCTGCAGGATCAAACCGTTTACCGGGAAAATTATGATTATCTCGTTTTATGTCCCGGCGCCAAACCTATTGTACCTGATTTTCCGGGGGTAGATAAACGCAACGTTTTCACCGTAAGAAATATTCCCGACACTGATTACATCCGTCATTATATCGATGTCGGAGAAGTAAAAAAAGCCGTAGTCGTCGGCGGTGGATTTATCGGCCTGGAAATGGCGGAAATGCTCCATCACCGGGGAATTGCCGTAACCATTGTGGAAGCCGGGCCACAGGTAATGAATGCGCTTGATACCGAAATGGCTGCCATCGTGCATAATTATATAAAAAGCCAGGGTATAAATCTTGTCTTAAATGACCGCCCGCAGGCTCTGCAAGGCGATGCCAATGCAGATAAGGTTATCTTGTCCAGCGGCCAAGAGATTGCTGCTGACCTGGTGATCCTGGGCATCGGCGTCAGACCTGAAGTCTGGCTGGCCGAACAGGCCGGGCTTGCACTGGGGTCAACCGGCGGAATCCTGGTGGATGAAAGCCTCAAAACGTCCGACCCCTATATCTATGCTGCCGGTGATGCCGTACAGATTAAAGACTATCAAAGCGGCCAGGATGCACTCGTTCCCCTGGCCGGGCCGGCCAACCGCCAGGGCTGGATTATTGCCAACAATATCGCCGGACGTGCGCTTAAATACCCCGGCAGTCAAGGTACCGGCATTGTCAAATTCAAAGATCTGACCGTTGCCATGACCGGCAAAAACGAAAAACATCTGCAGCGCATGGGCTGGGACTATATGGTCTGCCATATTCACCCCAATTCCCATGCCACCTATTATCCGGGCGCTACCCAAATGACCCTGAAACTGCTGTTTACCCCCGGGGACGGCCAGGTTTTAGGTGCACAGATCGTGGGTTATGACGGAGTAGACAAACGCATTGACGTGTTAGCCACTGCCATCCATGCCGGCTTGAGCGTGTTTGATCTGCAGGAACTGGAACTGGCTTATGCGCCGCCTTTTTCTTCCGCCAAGGATCCGGTCAACATGGCTGCTTATGTGGCCGGCAACATGGTGCGGGGAGATGTGGAAGTGGTCTATTGGCAGCAGGTTGAAAACCTGGTCAATAACGGTGCTTTTCTACTGGATGTACGTACCCCCGATGAAGTTGAGTATGGAATGGTACCGGGGGCCCATCATATCCCGCTGGACGATTTGCGCGACCATCTGGACAAACTGCCCCGGGATCGGGAAATCATCACCTACTGCCAGGTAAGTCTGCGCAGCTATATCGCCAGCCGCATCCTGCGTCAGCATGGTTTCAAGGTCAAAAACATCAGCGGCGGCTATAAACTGTACAGTTCCATCCATAAACCTGCCTAAATATGCTTTGAGTCAGGGGGGTAAGCCCCCTGACTCTTTATGGTTTCAAATAGCCGATCGGGAAATCCTGTTCCACTTATTGCTTATAATATTATTCTACCGTGACTGATTTGGCCAGTTTTTTGGTTTATAAGCAGTCCCGCAAGCAACGACATATATCTTTTTAATAATTCTTTTATATTCCACGGGCAGAGAATTTTGTGCACATATTGCTATGCTTTTTGTAACTCTGCTGACGATTGTGGCAACCGGGGGGCACCCGCCGAAATTTCGATAAACCCCCGCCTCGTCACCCGCTGTGTGCGGGTCTGGCGCTTACAGGCCTGGGCAGGCCTCTTTTATTTTTCCTGGGCTTCTTTTACGGCCGCACTTATTTCATCTATCACCTCCTGCAATAAATGCTGATCCGGACCCTGGGCCATAATTCTTACCAAGGGCTCGGTTCCGGAAGGTCTTACCACCAGTTTCCCGTTTTCCCCCAGTTTGTTTTCGGCCCGCAGCAGTGAATCCTTGACCAGCGTATGAGCCAGGATGGTATCCTTGTCTTCCAACTTGATATTGACCAGTATCTGGGGCTGTTTTTCCATCTCCCGAGCCAGTTCGGAAAGAGGTAAACCGGTTCTCTGCATTGCTTCGGCCAGTTTCAGTGAACTCAACAGACCGTCGCCGGTGGTGGCATGCTCAAGGAAAATGATATGTCCGGATTGCTCGCCGCCCAGCAGGGCTCCTTTTTCAATCATCTTTTCCAACACATAACGGTCGCCGACAGCGCAGCTGTCTACTATAATGCCTTCTCTTTTCAGGGCGATTTCAAGACCAATATTACTCATGACCGTGGCCACGACCCGGTTGGGTTGCAGTGCCCCCCGGCGGAACATATCAAGTGCGCAGATGGTCATGATAAAATCTCCGTCCACTTCATTGCCGCATTCATCAATGGCAATGCAGCGGTCAGCATCGCCGTCATAGGCGATGCCCAGATTAGCCTGGTGATGGACGACCGCACTTTTCAGGGAAGAGGTGTGCGTCGATCCGCAGGCCTCATTGATATTTATGCCGTTGGGCTGATTATTGATGGCGATCACCCTGGCGCCCAGACTCTCCCACAAGCGTGGTGCTGCCTGATAAGCCGCCCCGTTGGCACAGTCCAATACTACGGTGAGATTGCTTAAATCCTTCTGTTCGGTATAGCAGGAGCCTAAAAAGGCCAAATAACGATTGGTGGCCTCGGCCACATCATAAATCCTACCCACATCTGCTCCCTGCGGTCTGACTAAATCCCTGGTTCCGGCCAAAACCAGCTTTTCAATCCGGGCTTCGATCTCGTCGGGCAGCTTGTAGCCGTTGGAACCGAAGAATTTGATGCCGTTGTCCTGTACCGGGTTGTGGGAAGCAGATATGACTACCCCGCAGGATGCTTTATATTGCTGGGTCAGATAGGCCACCGCCGGGGTAGGAATAATCCCCAGGGTCAGAGCATCTGCACCAGTAGAACAGATCCCGGCCAGTAAAGCTGCTTCCAGCATATCGCCTGATACCCGGGTATCTTTGCCCACCATTATCCGTGCTCTGGAATTGCTATCCTGCTGCGCCAGCACAAAACTGCCGGCCCGACCCAGATCAAAGGCCATCTCCGGTGTTAATTCCGTATTGGCAATCCCTCTTACTCCGTCAGTCCCAAATAGAATACCCATTAATAATGTCCTCCCTAGCAGCGCCGTCTCAAAACCGACGCTGGTTTTTTAATTAAATCATTGTGATTGATTGAGACTTTTGTAAAATCAGCTTTAAATCAAAAAGTTCGAAAATATTTTGGTAATAGCGCTCAATATTTTGTGTATTTCTCGATGTTGCATTTTGAAATCATGAAAATCCTCGTATATGGATGGTATGCTTTTTTTCCCGGTTTGGGTAAAGTATTTTATTGGCAATCTTCCCGAGCAGGTAGTTGACTGCCTCTTTGCACCTGACAGCTGTCAATCTCTGCTATCAAACGCGGTGTCTCAAAGCCGGAAATGATCTTTTCCGCCACCTTTAATCCGTCTACCGCTGCGCTGACGATGCCACCGGCATAACCGGCTCCTTCCCCACAGGGATAGATACCCTCTACGGAAACGGAATTCAGCGTCTGATCGCGCTCGATACGTAATGGCGCTGAAGTACGAGTCTCCACTCCGGTCATTATGGCCTGCTCATGGATAAATCCGGGCGCCTTTTTATCCCAAACCAGCAGCCCCCGGCGCATGACTTCGGCTATTTCCTGCGGCAGCAACTGCCACAGGTTGACCCCGGTTACGCCCGGTTTATAACTGGCCAGCGTACCATTCAGACCGGTGGAAACCTGGTAATTGATGAAATCTTTCAGGTACTGTGCCGGGGCAAAATAATTGCCGCCGCCCATAACAAATGCTTTCTGTTCAAGTTCCTGCTGTCGCCTCACCCCCCCCAACGGCTCATGATCCCAATCTGCCGGCTGCACCGTAACCACCAGAGCACTGTTGGCCAAACCACTGTCACGGCTGAAATAGCTCATGCCGTTTACCACTACTTCGTCAGGCGCTGATGATGAGGCGATAACGGTTCCGCCCGGACACATGCAGAAAGTATACAGGGAGCGTCCGGTACTGCGATCCTGGTAAGTGAACTGGTAATCAGCCGCCGGTAAACGGGGATGGCCGGCATATTCACCATACTGGATCGTGTCAATCAACTGCTGGGGATGTTCCACCCTGACCCCCAGGGCAAAAGACTTGGGAATCAGGCTGATCCCTTTGCCGGCCAGCAGCTTATAGACCTCCCGGGCGCTGTTGCCTACCGCCAAAACCAGGACATCACAAGCAAGCTCGGTGTCATTGTTTATTATTATGCTTTTTAGCTGCTTCTGGTTAATAATTATATCTGTTAAGCGGGCGGAAAAATAAATTTCGCCGCCCAAGCGGATTACTTCGCGACGAATATTTTTAACCACCTGACGAATGCGATCGGTTCCCACATGCGGTTTTTTCACATACATGATTTCCGGATCGGCGCCGAATTCGGCAAATGTTTTCAGTACATATTCGACTCTCGGATCGCCGCTGCGGGTAGTTAGTTTTCCGTCGGAAAAAGTTCCCGCGCCGCCTTCCCCAAATTGGGTGTTTGAATACCTGGACAAAGATCCCCCTGACCAAAACCGCTCCACCGCCTGTACCCGCTGATCAACATCCTGGCCTTGTTCGACCACAACCGGACGGTAACCATGGCGGGCCAGCAAAAGCGCGGCAAAAAGTCCGGCCGGCCCCGCCCCCACAATAATTGGGGCAATGCCAAGTTTATTGCTTCCCGGTATAAGCGCTGCCGGCTGTTTCTCCTCCAGCAGACTGATTTCCGGTTGTTCAAAACATTCCGGTGCAATTTTGATGCCCTCGGCCAGCTCAACGTCCAAGGTATAGGAAAAATAAATGTTTCGGCGCCGGGCGTCGATGGCTTTTTTTGTCAGTTTCCAGCTCAAGATATCCCGGGGAGCTATTCCCAATTTATGGGCAGCCAACATAGGCAGACGGGATTCATCTTCATCCAGCGATAAGCGTATTTCACGCACTCTTACCTTCATGGTTCCACCTCGCCGCCAATCGGTTCAATATTTACGACCACATGAATCTGTGCCGGTGAAATAATCATTCCTTCCGGCGCCTGCAGCGCTACCACCTGGGTAAAGCGCTCTTTCCTTTCCGATAGATCGATTTCCTGACTGATTATTTCTTCCATGGGGGTCAGGATGTTTTCTTCACCCAGCACGGAAACCACATCTGGGTCTGAGCTGACCTGCCCCATTTTATAACCGTCCGCCACTTTTCCTTTGAATTTTAGTTTCACCGCCAGCTCTTTGGTTACCTTTTTACTTTCTGCCACCGCGTAGACATTTACGGTCGCCGGAACCAGCTCGATACCTCGGTTTATCTTATTGCCTTGTGCGTCCCTGGCTACCAGCGGTGACTGCTGGCTAATAATACCCATTTCTTCGCCCGCATTGATCTGCGCATATACGAAGGCTACCTTGCTGATGGCTTGTGGTTCTCCCCTGACGATGCATTTTTCCGGAGAAATAGTCACATCGCGCAGTTCAACCCCAACTGGCAGGCTCTGGGCCAGCTCATATTTGATTGTAAAGCTCCGCTCAGCCGGGTTTTTCAGTTCAATATCCACTTTGTCCGGTTGCACTGTAGCAAACATCACTCCCTGCAGCGGTTTGACCTTTACTGCTACGCGGTATGATCCCGGCTGCATGCCGGCAAGATCGACATAGGCAACGACGCTGCCGGTGTCTTTCGTACTCCCCCATATTCTTACCGACACGCTTTCCGGTCCGACAACGGTCAGTCCTGCCGGTACATTATAATAATTCAGGTTAGCTTGCTGATAATTTTGACTCGTCGCTGCTCCGCCCTGGTTCACCACGTAAAACCACAGCATTACCGCCATCAGCAGAGATAAAAGTTTCATCCCCAAGCTTTTATTTTTCATCTCCTGCTTTTTATTTTTCATTTAGGCAGCCACCTCCTCCAAAGGCCTGCTTTCTCAGGCTCACTCTGCAGTAATTCCCGGATCAACAATTCCTGCAGGTACTGCGGCTCCAAAGGTCTGAACAGACGGCCGCCGTTGGCCATGGATATTTTGCCGGTTTCTTCAGATATAATAACGGCAATGGCATCAGATTCTTCGGTAATGCCCAGACCGGCCCGATGCCGGGTACCCAGTTCCCCGGGCAGTTCAGAATTCCGGCTCAAGGGCAAAACACAGGACGCTTTGGTTAAACGTCCGTTACTGATAATTACTGCGCCATCATGCAAAGGCGTGTTGGGAACAAAAATATTGATCAGCAGACCGGACGAGACCAGCGCATCCAGGTTGATTCCGTTTTCAGTATATTCAGCGATACCGGTGTCCCTGGTCAAAATAATCAATCCCCCGGTTTTAGTTCTGGACAGGACGGTGACTGCTTGCGTAATTTCGGCAATAATCGTCTGGTAACTTTCAGCATCCTGACGGCCGGCCGAGGATTTGAAGAAACTGCCTTTGCCCAGCTGCTCCAGCAATCGTCTCAGTTCAGGCTGGAAAACGATGGGCAGGGTAATGGCAAAAATAATCCATAATTTATCCAACAGCCAGTTCAACATATGTAAATCCAGTATGCTGACTACGATGGAAAAGAGCAGTAAAATAACAAGGCCTTTAAACAGCTGCACCGCCCGGGTTTCTCTGATCAGGCCAAATATACGATAAATAATATAAGCGACAATAAATATGTCCAAAAGATTGCGGAATATGTTCCAGGGGCTGGCAGATACCCCTGACAATAAACTGAAGTCCAATTCTGTTCCTCCATTATCGATTAGATCACGGCTCGCAAATAATGAAACACGGCCAGGATACCTTCCCGTAATGTAATGATGCCCTTTTGACCGGTCATCACATTTGATACCGCATAAGGATTGCTTTTCTCCAGGCAGACATTGTGCAGCGGATATTCAAAACCACTGATGGTTACCCCCCGCGCCGTATCGGTAAGTGAAAGGATGGAAACCAGCTCGCCCTGCCCGCCCAAAATTTCGAGTTTTTTATTAACCAGATAAACGCATACCTCGGGTGTAAGATGACTGATTTTAATATCCTGTTGGAGCAGAGCCATCCCGCTGTATAGATTGGATAAAGTATGGTCGAGCCTTTTCCCCAGCGAGCCCAGCATAATAATTTCGGCAGCCCCCATTTCAACTGCCAGGTTAAGCACTGCCTGGGTATCGGTTTCGTCCTTGCGGCGGGAAAGCAATTTAAACGGTACACCTAAGTCGGCAAAATGGGCCCTGACTTCCGGCCGGATTGAATCCATATCTCCAACAATGGCCGCCGGATGCCAGCCCAGCTGATAGGCATAATTTGCCCCTCCATCTGCACATAGTATGCTTTCTGCACCGGAAAACTTACCGCTATAAAAATTAATGTCCCCGTATAGACCATTGCCCATTATAATAAATTTCACCGCTGGCTTTCCTTTTCATGGTTCTGATATTTCCATAAGACTATCAATTCAAATTGTAATATGCAATAGCTACCATGTACACCCCGGGGATAGTTGATTTTTTTACCGCCAAAAAACAGTTTTTTTTACTATACCGGATTGTTTTATTAATGGATATTTAAAATTGACAAAAAAAAATACGTTCACTATAATTCTAAATAATTGATTGTAGCAAGGAGGCGAAACATATGGCTTATATCATTACAGATGAATGTATCAGCTGCGGCGTATGTGTGGATGAATGTCCGGTCGAAGCAATCACCGAAGGAGAAGACAAATATGTAATAAATCCTGATCTCTGTACTGATTGCGGTTCCTGTGCAGATGTATGCCCGGTCGAGGCACCTGTGCCGGCTGATGAATAAATGTTGACCTAATCATTTTTAATTAAATTAGGGATAAATAAAAAAACCCCCGCAAGGGTTTTTTTATTTTTGGCATTTTTTATTTAATGCACTTTGCCTGCTAAAACATTGGCAACTGTTTCACTCAGTTCCTTAACCCCGTAAGGTTTGGGAATAATTCCCTTGAATCCCCACTTTTCATAATCAGCCATGATGGGATCATTAGAATAGCCGCTGCTCACGATCACGCAGGCCTGCGGATCCATTTTCAGCAGTTCCTTGATGGCTTCTTGGCCGCCCATCTGGCCCGGAACCGTCAGATCAAGAATAACTGCATCGTATACCTGTCCCTTTTCCATGGCCGCATGATACATTTTTAAGGTACTGCTGCCGTCGGCTGCAGTATCTGTTTCATAACCAATGGAATCCAGTATTTGCGAGACCGCCTCCCGGATCCGTTCATCGTCATCCATGATCAGTATTCTTCCCCGGCCCCGATTCATAACGAATTGAATGTCATCAGATTTAATTTTTTCCATATCAAAGGCGGGCAGGTAGACATTAAAAGTTGTCCCCTGGCCAATCTGGGAATCAACGGTAATATAACCATGATGCCTGCGGATAATGGAGTAGGAAGTAGCCAGTCCCAAACCGCTTCCGGTTGGTTTGGTCGTAAAATAAGGATCGAAAATTTTAGAACGTATCTCCTCCGGTATACCGTCTCCCTTATCGGCAACACTGAAACGCACGTATCTTCCTGCCGGCAGGGTGGTGATTTCTTCCTCACCAATCACCATGTTCTCGGCCGAAATCTTGATTGTCCCCCCCTGGGGCATAGCCTGAATTGCATTGATAAGTAAATTGTTGGCCACCTGATTTAGTTGTCCAATGTCGGCCAGAACCGGCCAGAGCTGCTTCGGTTTATCAATTTCACTGCGTACATTGGAACCGCTTAGGGCAAATTTAACCGAACCGGTAATCAACAGATCAATATTAACCGGTACTTTGATGGGAGCGCCACCGCGGGCAAAGGTTAAAAGCTGCTGGGTCAGCCCTTTAGCTTGGAAAGATGCTTTTTCTGCCTCGCTCAGCAGAGTAATCATTTCCACATCATCCTCATGCATCATTTTTATCAGCGCTAAATTACCGACAATTACGGTAAGCAGATTGTTAAAATCGTGGGCGATACCTCCTGCCAGCACTCCCAGCGAATCTAGTTTGCTGGCTTTTAACAGTTCACCTTCAATCTTTTGTTTATCAGTTATATCTCTTAATGCCCAAACCATGCCCATAAAGTTGCCTTTCCGGTCATTAATAATCGCCCGATTGGATTCCACGCTTCGTTCCTCGCCATTGAGACAAAAGACCATGTTATAGATATTTCTGGCCGCCGGCTTTATGGACATAAGTTCATCATATACCGGCCGGGGGCGGGGGTTGAGATCCAAAACAGCCTGGAAGAAATCTGTCCCCACTGCCTCCTCAGCACTTCTGCCCAGCATTGTTTTAGCCGCCTCATTGACAAGCGCAATTTTTCCATCTTTATTAGTGGCCACTACCCCATCAGCAATGTTTCTTAGTGTTACCGTCAGTCTTTCCGTTTGCCGGGCCAGATCTTCCTCGATCAACCGACGCTCAGTGATATCGCTGGAGGCCATCAAGGCACACAATTCATAGTTAATCATAACCGCCGCCATGGAACAAAGGCCAACCCTGACCTCGCCATGTTTATTCGTATATCTGGTCTCCAAATTCCGAAGCCAGCCTTTGGTCATCAGGATTCTAATCTGCTCCTTGCTCAGTTCAGGTTTCATCTGCATATTTAACTCCTGTGGTGTCCGGCCGATCACTTCTTCCCGGGTATAACCGGAGTAGTTTAGCCAAGCCTCATTTACATCGATATATCTGCCGTCGCTCATGACATTAATACTGATTGGTTCAGGACTGAGACGGAAAGCAAGGGAAAATTTCTCCTCGGAAATACGCAAAGCCTCCTCAATTTTTTTACGTTCTTGGATCTGAATACGCAGGATCTCGTTCATTTTCTCCAGTTCAATCGTTCTTTCTTTAACTCTTTTTTCCATTTCATCATGGGCTTTGCGCAGACTTTCCTGGGTCTGACGATAGACGGTAATATCTTCACCCAGTACCATAATTACATCATTGTTAACTTCCTCATTAATCGGAGCCAGGTGCAGCCGTACCGGATGTTCACTCCCGTCTCGATAAAGCACCGGAATTTCAAAAATTTTATATGTACCGGTGGCCAGAATATTTTCTATTTCCGCACCCAGTTTATCACGATAAAGTTCGGGGAAGAAGTCTTCGATGTGCTTATCCAAAAGCTCCTGCCGGCTATACTGCCAGGTTTGCCAAGCCTTGCGGTTGGCATAGTAAATATGACCGGTGCTATCAAATATGCAGACAAATTCGTTAATATTATCAATTAGCTTATTCAGATAATTTAATTGTTCCTCTAAACTCAGGGAATTTTCAAAAGCCAGATCTTTTTTCTTATAACCCCGCTCCAGGGAAATCGGCCGGAAAGGTCTATCTTTATGATCATACCCAAATAATTTGCCGCCTGGCTTTTGCGGAGCAAATATTTGCCGCGCCAGCAAAGCATAAATGACGATCAATAAAACGGTCAGCAAAGCGATGAAAAAATAGAATAAACCCCCATTGTACTCCCGTATTTGCGGATGGAAATATAAATAATGAAACATTCCTGTTAAGCAGGCTGCCGCTATCCCCAGAGCGATAAGCAGTTGGTAGATTTTGTTGCCAAGTTTCAATTGATTACCTCCATTTAAAGCAAGCCTGGAAATCCATGCTGGCGCAGGGCTTCATAAAGAATAATGGCCGCTGAATTGGAAAGATTTAAAGAACGTCCCATATCTATCATAGGAATTCGGATCAACTGCTGCGGATAACGTTCCAGGATTGAATTGCTGAGGCCACGGGTTTCGCATCCAAACACAATTACATCTTCAGCCTGATAGTTGACCTGGTCATAACTTAATTTGGCCTTGGTGCTGGCCAGATATAAGTTTCTGTGTGCATACGCAGCGGCAAATTCTTCAAAATCTTTCCATACCTGCAACTTTACATGTTCCCAATAATCCAGTCCTGCTCTTTTCATATAACGATCCGCCAAAGAAAATCCCAGCGGCTCGATGAGATGCAGACGCGTTCCAGTCAGAGCGCAAGTGCGGGCAATATTGCCGGTATTCTGAGGTATTTCCGGACTAACCAATACAATCTCCAATGTTCCACTTCCTAACAATTCTAAGGCATAATTTTAAAAATATTTGTCATATTACTAAAATTATACATAAGTTTGTCATTCATAACAATTTTAGAAAGAGGCAATACTATCTCAAATAATTAATAAAGGAGCGATCAATTTGCATAAAAACACCCGGCAATTGCTGCTAATCACTCTCGGCATGCTGCTGGTTGCTGCTCTGCTGGTCTTCACCGGATGTCAGAAACAAGCCGCCAAAAAGCCATCCATCAGTAAAAAGCCTGCCACATTGGCTCCCGAAGTCAGTAAAATAAAGCAGGAACCTACCATAACGCTTTACCGCAGTGCCACCGGTCAAAAGCAGGAATTAAAACTGGAAGAGTATATCAAAGGGGTGGTAGCAGCCGAGATCGGGCCGAAATTCCCGATGGAAGCCATGAAAGCCCAGGCCATCGTAGCCCGCACCATGACCCTGGCGCTGATTAATTATGAAACTGGTACCCGCAGCAAGCATGGAACCGATGCCAGCGATAATCATACTGAGTTTCAGGCCTATGATGAGAAAAAAATCACCGATAGTATTTCCAAAGCAGTTGAGGCGACCCGCGGTGAAATATTAACTTACAACGGCAAATTCGTTTATGCTGAATTTCATTCTGTGTCAAAAAATAAAACCGCCAGTATAGAAGAAAGTTTTCCTAAACTGAAAAACAAGGCCGGCCCATATATTGTTCCGGTGAAAACCAACGGGATGAAATACGCACCCGCCAAATACCGCAACTGGACTGTCAAGATCCCGCGCAGCGAAATCCAAAAAATTTTGGGACCCAAAGCCGGAAATTTGAATGATATAAGGGTCAGTAGAAAAGGCCCCTCCGGCCGGGCTTTAACCATAACCGCCGGCTCTGCCTCCATCGCCGGGGTGGATCTGCGGCAGCGAGTGGGTTTTGATCGCCTTTTTTCAACCTATTTAACCTCCATCAAGGCGCAGGGCAACTATATCGTCTTTAAAGGCAGCGGGTGGGGACACGGCGCGGGTATGGAACAGTGGGGGGCTTTCGCCATGGCCAAGGAAGGAAAAAAAGCCCGTCAGATTGTGGAACATTATTATCCCACTGCAGTCTGGACCAAACTTTATAAATGATAATGCTTTGGAATCTATTGATGCGCTCTTTTAGGTCATATTTAAAATAAATAACACGGCCCGGCATGCAGATAGCAAATTATTGGGGCTCTTCATGGGAAGCGGCCAGGTAAATGCCGGTCAGAATAAGCAGACCGCCGATGATTTGATATGCAGATAGGATTTCGCCAAACAATATCCAGGCTAATATACTGGCTCCCACTGATTCCCCCAGAATCGATACTGAGACAATGGGAGCCTTTACATACTTCAAGGCCCAGTTCAATATCCCATGCCCGGCGATACCGGGCCCCAGTGCCAGCAGGAAAAACAAGGCCCATTCGCGGGCAGGGTAGTGGCTTAAATTCAGACCCATCGCCAGAGAAGCCGCCAGGAAAACTATGGCTGCCGCCAGGGAAACAAGGGCGGTATACGTCCAGATCTCTACCCGGGCTCTGACTTTCCGGCCGATAATAAAATAGACCGCCACAAAAAGACCGCTCGCTAACGCCAGCATATCCCCCCATATTTTCCCGTGTGCCAGGTCACCGGTACCGATGCAAAAACTCCCCGCCAAGGCAATGAAAATGCCCCCGGCAATCCAGTAATTAAGTTTTTCATGCAGGATAAAAATTGAAAATAGTAATACGAAGATGACTTGAAGATTGGTAAACAAAACCGAACTGGACACGCTGGTATAATTAAGCGAAGTGATCCAAAAGGAAAAATGCAGGGCCAGAAATATACCAGCAACGATGATTAACTGATAATCCTTTTTACTCAGCTGCTGACATTCATTGAGGCTCCGGCGCCCACCCAACCATAAAGCCAGGATAAAGGTAAAAAGTACCCGATAAAAGCCGATGACCATCGGTGCAGCTGAGGAATAACGAATGATGATGGCCGAGGTGGCCATACAGAGAACGGAAAAAGTGAGCAGAAAGTATAATCGCGCAGTTTTCACGCCCCTGCACCCAGGTAGGATTGTATGACCGCATCATCATTTTTAATTTCCTCCGGGGTTCCCTGGGCTATTTTACGGCCGTAATCCAACACCGCAATACGTTCGCAGATATTCATCACGACGTTCATGTCATGCTCCACCAGGATGATGCTTAATTGTCGCTGCTCCCGGATTTTTCTAATCAAAAGCATCAGTTCTTCCTTTTCGGTGGAGTTCATGCCCGCGGCCGGCTCATCCAGCAGCAGCAGTTTGGGATCCAGCGCCAGTGCCCGTGCAATTTCCAGACGGCGTTGTTCACCATAGGCCAGGTTGTCGGCATATTCATACCGTTTATCAGCAAGATCAACGAGTTCCAGCAGCTGCAGCGCATTGGCCAGAGTTTTTCTTTCCTCCCGGCGTGAAGACGGCAGACCTAACATCCCGGCCATGAAACCGCTGTGGCTGACGCCGTAGCTGCCGACCCGCACATTATCCAGCACCGAAAGCTTGTTAAACAGCCTTATATTTTGAAAAGTACGGGCAATGCCCAACCGGGCAATTTCATAGGCAGGCAGGTCGTTCAGACGCTGACCGTTAAAAATAAGGTTGCCCTCGGTGGGTACATAAATGCCGGTAATGATATTAAAAAGTGTCGTCTTGCCGGCGCCATTCGGTCCAATAATGCCGAATATTTCTTTTTCTTCAATGCTCAGATAGACGGAATCCAGCGCCCGTAAACCGCCAAACTCCTGACTGATGCACTCCAGGGTCAGGACTGACATGATTTCACCTCTTTGCGGGAAAAACGTTTTTTGATGTCATAGATGCGGACATCACCCAGTAATCCGTTGGGTCTGAATATCATTAGGATGACCAACAGGGCGCCATAGAACAGCAGGCGATAGTCCTGTACGATACGCAGCATTTCCGGTGCTATGGTCAATATTACAGTTCCTAAAATAGTACCCGGTATGCTGCCCATGCCCCCCAAAACAACCATATTCAATAGCTCAATCGACTTCATAAAGCCAAAGTTGCCCGGCTCGATAAAGTACATATAATGAGCGAAAAGCCCCCCGCCCAGACCGCCCAGAAAAGCACCGGCGGTAAAGGCCAGAACTTTCAGTTGGGTGGTGTTGACACCACTGGCCTCAGCTGCGATCTCATTTTCGCGGATGGCATACAGGGCTCGGCCGGTACGTGAATTAAGCAGTTTATAATTCAAGTAGACAACGATAATAACCAAAACCCATACCAAAGTGAAGGTGGTTTCCTGTGGGATTCCGGAAAATCCCACGGCTTTTCCGCCGGGTTCGAAATTAAGGAAAAACACGCGTACAATTTCGGCAAAACCTATGGTCACCATGGCCAGATAGTCCCCTTCCAGGCGCAAGGTAGGCAGTCCCAGCAAAAAGCCGAATAATGCCGCCAAGCATGCTCCGCCCAGCAGCGCCAGGAAAAAAGGCAGGGCAAAATGGACGGTTAAAATGGCCGAAGTATAAGCCCCCAAGCTCATAAAACCGGCATGTCCCATTGATAACTGCCCGGTCACCCCGGTAGTCAGGTTCAGTCCCAGGGCCAGAATAATATTAATGCCAATTAAAATTAGAATACGAAAGTAATAGGCGTCTATATATTGTGAAATAATTGCATCCATTCAGCTCACCTACACCTTTTTTGATATCTTTTTACCCATCAGACCCTGGGGACGAACGATTAAAACCAGGATCAGGATGGCGAAGGCGATAGCATCCTTGTAGGAAGAGGAAAGGTAAGCTACCCCCATAATTTCCAATACCCCCAGGGTCAGGCCGCCGACCATGGCTCCCGGTACCGATCCGATTCCGCCCAGTACGGCAGCGGCGAAAGCCTTCAGACCGGCCATGGTACCCATATAAGGCCAGACCGCATTATAATAAATCCCCACCATAACCCCTCCGGCAGCGGCCAACGCTGAACCGATGGCAAAGGTGTAGGATATGACGCGATTGACATTGATTCCCATTAAAGAAGAAGCATCTATATCCTGGGAGCAGGCCCGCATGGCTTTGCCAATACGGGTTTTTTGAATCATCAACTGCAGGCCCACCATGAGAAATGCTGATACCAGCAGAATGATGATCTGCAGGGAGGAAACTTCCACCGAACCCAGATGAAATGTTTTCTCGTTCATAACCTGCGGATAGCGGGTGGTGTTGGTTCCACGCAGCAAGGCCATAAGCGTGGAAAGAAAAATCGATACTCCGATGGCACTGATCAGTGCTGACAGGCGGGTAGATTTTCCCCGCAGGGGGCGATAGGCGATCCGTTCCACCAGTACACCCAACAACATACAAAAAGCCATAGCGCCAAGCAAGGCCCAAAAAATATTTACCCCGAAGGCCGCCACCAGGAACAAGCCCGCAAAAGCCCCGAACATGTAAATCTCTCCATGAGCAAAATTTATCAGCTGTACAATTCCGTAAACCATCGTATAGCCCAGCGCAATCAATGCATAGGTGCTGCCCAGGGTCAGACCATTGATTAACTGTTCAAAGAACATAAGTTTCCTCCCGGCAAGTCTAGTTGATTGATTATTATATATACTGCGACACCCAAACATAAATATTATATCATCTATTGCGGCTGCGCAAACGATAAACTGAAAATACAGTTTGCTGTCTTTTAAAAAATGCAGCGGTAAAGAAGTGCGAGAGCACTGAAAAAGTACATGCTTAGTCATCCTGAGGAGCCAAAGGTGACGAAGCGACGCTGCCGCTCAGCATGACACATTTAAGAGACTTTTCCAGCAGCCTCGGAAGTGCTCCTTTATGGGCATAATATACAGGTCTTTAGCTCCTCACAACCGGTCTGGCTCAATATAGCCGACGGAAAAACATCTTAGCTCAAAGAAACCGGAACTCAAGCTCCGGGGAACTCGAGATCCGGCTTTCACAATCCATATATGCTCAGTATAAACGTGACAACTAAATATTGACTGGGATTTTGTCTTCCAATGCAAATTTGCCGTTTTTGATGGTTAAAAGGCAGACCGGGCTCTTGACTGGTTCACGATCCGGGCGGATGGTAGTTTTGCCGGATACCCCGGGATAATCCTTTAATTGTGCCAGTTTGTCCTTGAAAACAGTAGGATCTGCACTCTGCGCTTCTTCCATGGCTTTGGCCAGGATCATGACGGCATCATAGTATTGAGCTGAGAACATGTCCGGATCTTCATTGTATTTGGCCTGATAGGCTTTAATGAATTTATCAGTTTCGGGACTGGGCTGATCACTGGAGAAACCGCAATACAAAATAACTTTTTCTTCTACTGCGGATTGTCCCAGTTTGGCCAGATCCTGTCCATACAGACCGTCGCCGCCGATTAATTTAATATCGAGGCCTTTCTTCTTCACTTCATTCATAATTAAAGCAGCTTCCGTATAGTAACCGGTGAAAACCAGCACATCGGCTTTAGCATTTTTCAGTTTGGTTACCTGAGCGGTAAAATCGGTTTCACCATCGTTAACGCTGTCTTCCAGTACTATTTTTCCGCCTTTGGCCAATATCGCTTCTTTAAATACCGGGGTCAGAGCAGTACTGTAACCATTGTTCAGGGAAGTAATAATCGCAATATTCTTCCAGCCCTGTTTGTTGATCATCCAATCCACCACGGCCGGAGCGGCAAATTTATCCAGCAGCGTATTTCTGAATACATAATCTCCAATTTCCACCACACCTGCTCCGGTGGCACCGGCTGAGAAAATAACCACTTTATTTTTCTGGGCAATATCTGCCGCTACCTTAGTCAGACCGGTACAGGGATCGCCTACCATGGCGGCAACCTTGTCCTGGGTTATATATTTGGTGGCAATATTGGCGATCTCACTGCTCTCGCCTTTGTTGTCTTCATAAATACCTTCCAGTTGTTTGCCCAGTACGCCTCCCTGAGCATTTATTTCATCAATTGCCATCTTCATGCCTTTTTCCCCAGGCAGTCCGTAATTGGCCACGGAACCGGTTTTGGCGCCTAAAAATCCCAGCTTGATGGTATCCTGATCAGAAGCTTTTCCATTCCCCTTGCTTCCTCCACAGCCGGCCAATAATGTGGTAAGCATCATAAAACATAACAGCAGCGCAACATTTTTTCTAAAATTAATTTTCAAAATCAATGCCCCTCCTTACACAAAATTTTAAAATATTACATTGTCAATAAATTTATACTGACAATCGATTAAGATTCCCCTCCTCCCCCGGTCAGAAAAAGTCCAATAAACATATTATTCATTAAACTTTTAAAAAATCCTGCCTTTATAAACAAAATTGTATAATTATTCGAAAAAACGGGTCAGGTATCCAATGAATAGATCAGATTGTATCTTTTTTCTCCTTCCGGACAGGTGATGGCCAGCAAACGGCCTGGTTTTTCTTCAAATCTACGGATTACCCGGAACGGATCATTAGTGGCAACGTTAATAATAAACATTTAGGTCTCCTTTCATGACACAAATAATCCCAGCGGAATATCGCTGTAATCGTCGGCCTGCAGAAAAGATTCCACCATTTGGGTATGGCGATATTGCTCCAGCAGCTGCAAAAAAAGCAAATCAAAACTGCTCCGGGATGCATCCCCGGTCTGTGGCAAGAGTCCCTGCTGTTCAGCAAATATCTGCGTTGCTGCCGCCCCGGCCCAGCTTATCTTATAGATCAGTTCTTCCGTTTGACCCTGCAGCGGGGTACAGATATAAAAGCGGCAAATGAGAGAGCGCAGCGCATAGATGCTGCAGATTCGTTCCTGCAAAAAAATACAGGGATCAGGACTCAACCTCAGCAAACCGGCGGCAAGTTTTTCTTTTTGAAAATATTGCCGGATGAAATCCTGGTAGTCAAGATCAAGCCGGGCTGCTATTTTTTTAAATGCTATCAGATCCGGGATCACATAAGCACTATTGCAGCAATTGACCTGACAGGCCTTGCAGGCATCGTGATAAGCAGCGGCATATTCTTTATGAATCAGGGTATCATCACACAGCGGCTGCCACGCATCGAGCAAGTCCTGCAGGCTGGCTGAATCATCCTCAACCTTGATTCCCAGCAATATTTTGCCGTTATCCTCTTTTTGACCGATAGAAACTTTACTCATTCCCAGATTACATCCTCTTTAATGACCCGGGCCGGATTGCCGCCCACCAGCGTGTAGGGGGGTACGTCTTTGGTAACGACGGCATTGTTGGCCACGATTGCCCCCTCCCCGATCGTTACGCCCTTTAATATGACCGCCCGGCATCCTATCCAGACATGATCTTTAAGCAGGATGGGAGCAATTTTGGTGGTCGGTACCTCACCTTTTAACCCGAACGGATGGGAAGAAGTATCCATAAACAAAACGTGCCAGGATATGGCACAATTTTTGCCGATGTTGATTTCTTTTACCGCCAGGAGATTGCTGAAGTCAGCTATATAGGTATTATCACCAATATAAATACGCGCGTTGTCGCCCATGGAAATACGCACATACCTCTCCAGCAGCACGTTGTTGCCGACATGAATTTGGGCGCCTTTACCGAGATAAAACTCCTTGGGATTGCGGGCCCGGAAATTCTCGCCACAGGAGGCCAGCTTTTTTTTCACCAGATAGGTATTGTATTTATCCTGAAGTTCTTTCCATCTCTGCACTGTTTCCAGCTCCCCGACTCTATCTTTGCAATTTGCGGTAAATTTCTTCCAGTATCTCACCGGTGCTGCCAACACTTACATCCAGTTTATAGCGGGCAGCATAGTCCAATTGGGTCGGGCCTTTGTTGATGATTACCAGATCCTTGGCCAGGGTACAAAATTCATTGACAAAACCGGCTAGCGGATAAACCGTCAAAGAAGAACCGATTACGATCAGCAGGCGGGCGTCAAGGATAAGCTGACGGGCGCCGATGTAATTGTTTATGTTTTCTCCAAACAGGACTACATTCGGTTTGATGACTGCGCCGCAAGCACTGCAATGAGGCACGGTTTCAGTATTGTCCGCAAAATATTCATGATCATATATTTTTTGGCAGTGGGAGTTCATGCAAATAAACTCCTCGGCATTGCCATGCACCGCAATAACATTCCGACTGCCGGCCTGCTGATGCAGATTATCAATATTTTGTGTTACAACCCCTTTTATCATTCCCTGTTCTTCGAGGCGGGCCAGTATTTTATGCGCCGGGCTCGGCTCCACCTCAGGAAACTTGAAATACTGACGATAGAAACTGTAGAACTGGTCAGGATGCGCTTTAAAAAAGTCAATATTGATGATACGCATCACCCGGTCCTCGCCTAATTGCCGGTAGATGCCCTTATCGCCTCGAAAGTCGGGAATACCTGCTTCGGTACTGATTCCCGCCCCGGTTACAACCACCGCGTTTTGGGTAAGTCTCATCAGATTGGCTATCTGCTCGATCATGTCCGCCATTTTATCCCTCCCCATTCAACTCCTTGACGCCCTGCCGAGCCAGTTGGTCACAACGCTCGTTCCACTCATTGCCGGCATGGCCTTTGACTTTTTCCAGCCGCACCCGGTTTTTACCGGTCAGATAAACCAGTTCCCGCCATAGATCCTGATTGGCCACCGCTTCCTTTTTACTGTTGCGCCAACCGTTTTTCTGCCAGTTTTCTATCCAATTCTGCTTAAAGGCATTGACTACGTAAGCGCTGTCAGAATAAACGATAACATCCCAGCCGCTTACTTTTAATGCTTTTAAAGCTTCAATCACCGCCTTTATTTCCATGCGTTGATTGGTAGTATCAGGCTCACCGCCATAAATCTCCTTGACCCGGTCGCCATGCAAAAGCACTGCTCCCCATCCGCCCGGGCCGGGATTGCCTGAACAGGCTCCGTCTGTATAAATGCTTATTTGCTTCACGTTTTCTCCCTTATTTGTGAAATCTTCCGAACTTTTATAACACTGTGAGTAAACCGATCCTGCCCACAGGATATCCAAAGCTCTAATAAATCTTCGCCAACTCTTCCTTAACATCCTTCCTGAGCAAATATTTTTATCTTCTTTAGAATTATCATCCCGGAAAACAGCAATGATAATAAACGCTAAATGCGCATTTTTAAACCTATAAAACATCCCCGGGCAGTGATTAAGTTACGTTTAGATAAAGTTTAATTTTTCGCTTTTTCAAAACGAATACTTGATTTAGGCTTCCTGGATTTTTTTATCCGTGCTTTCCGACTGAGCCACATAGCCACCAATATCGCCATCCAACAGGGCCTGATTATCTTTTTGCCGCTCTTGGTTTATACTTCTGGCCCGGTCTTTCAGCTGGCTGTTATCGGTGGTATAAAAACCTGAGCCTTTAAAAACAATCCCCACATTTTTGCTGATCAATCTTTCCACTTTTCCGCCGCACTCAGGGCAAGTGGTCAGTGCTGCTTCGCTTATCTTCTGCACTTTTTCAAATTTACCGCAATTTTCACATCTATAATCGTATATAGGCATGAATCTTCACCTCTTCTGAAAGATAATAACACATTATTATTTATATTTTTCAACTGGATTTGTCAAGCTAATTCATTGGGCTTATTCAAGATACAAGGCAGGCATCGCTTATAAAAGACCGCTGCTGACACTATAATAGACAACGATTGACATGAAACCGTTCCAAACACCATGAGCGAGGGTTGAAGCCCAAATACTATCGGTTTTTTCATATATATAACATAATCCTGCACCGCCTATGGCCAGGGGAATGGTTCGCCACAGATCAAAGTGAACCAGGCCAAAAAGCAGTCCGGCCGAAAGTGCCCCCCAAAACGGACCAAGATGTTGCCTAAAAACCGGATAGATCATACCTCGATAATAAAGTTCCTCGGAAAAAGGAGCCAGGATTGCCCCCGCCGCAAATACCGGCAAAAATACCCTCCACCCATGAGCTGAGCGCAGCACCTCTTCAAAATACTGCGGTGGAATTTCAGGCTGGAACTGCTTGATAATAAATCCCAACACAACAACTGTCACGATCAATACGATGCCGCCTAATAAACCATATTTAAATAATTTTTTCAGGGTGACTGCTTTTAAACCCAGATCAGACCAGCTTGCGCCAGTGGTAACTATGGCAAAAAACCAAACCAGCAAAACGGTAACTATAAATTGAATGAAAAAAACCACTAGAAAATACCCGGCTTCCCCCATGCCCAGGCCGGCACTTAATTCGACCAGATTAGGGCTGAACCAGGAAACTAAAAAACCAACCACGGTTATAACCAGATAGACCAGAATAATTTCCATCCAACCCCAACGGGGTTTATCCTCCAAATTTTTACCTCCTTTGCCTTAGGTTTTTATAAAACATGTTGCCGCAGCATCAAACTTGGCGGCCAGTAAAAACTGCTTATAAAATGGCTTTCCCGGGCATAATATTAATAAAAGGCAGCTGGTTTGCGCCTTTTTACGGGAAAGGATGGTGTAAATGGTTCCCCTAATTTTTATTATTATTGTAGTTACAGCCTTAAGCCTGTTGATTTACTGGGTAGTGGCAAGTAACAATACCACCGAACATATTAAACCTAAAACCGACCGCTTTCATTATGAACTTGCCCCAGAACTGTCGACCTATGGAGAAAGTGAATTATATGTCCCGCAAAATACAATAAAATTTAGCGGCAATGATGCTAAAAATATGCTGGCCTACTGGAATCTAAGCCAGACAAAGTTTGAACAGGAGTCCCGGCACAATAAAATCATGCCCGATACGGAACGGATTGTGCTGCGCCTTTATGAAGTCAACGAATGGCGCACCTATTATGATATCAAGGTGAAAAGCCTGTCAGGCAGATGCCGTTTTGAGCTGCGGCCGGGTAATTATTATTACCTGGAATTGGGCATCAGCAGCCGGGATAAATTTATCTCCCTCCTGACTTCCAACCCAATTAAATTTCCTCACCCGGCAACGTCCTGATTAAAATTATAATTACAAGCTATTCACCTGGAAGAAAGCCAGGGTGATGAGCAACAGCAGACTATAGCTAAAGAGGGTCAGGGCACTCATTCGTTCCAGACGCCAGTTGAAAAGCTTGGCTACCGGCTTGCGGCCGGCAAAAAATTGTCTGAAACTTAGCCCCAGCCACAAAAGATGGTATGATTCCAAAGCGATAACTGTAATCGTAAAGTAGTGCATGAAAGGATTACTGACCGTAAGCCAGGCCATTCCCAGATAACTTACTTCAATCAGCAGAGAAACCCAATACATCAGCCACATCCTGCCTTTGGAAGCAGGACCTGTTTGCACCATCCACTGGGCTAACGATTTAAGTATCTCGAGTTCAAATGACTGAGGTTTTCCTTTTATAATACGAATAAAATACCAGGCGTAAAGTAAAAATAGTACAGCGGCAGCTATACCCAGTACCAAAGTCATAAATTACAACCCTTTCGGTGCTTCTAAAGAATAAGCTCCGTCCTTTCCAGACTTTGTATGGCTTTTTCAATTTCCCCCATGATAAAAGCGCGATCCTCCGGCCGATGCACATAATCAAGCTTGTCTACCTTTATAGTCAGCAGCCGGGCAATATTGAAATCCTTATAATTATCTTCATAGAACTGATTAAGCAGATTCCAGTATTCCCGCTCCACTTCGATCTCGTCCGGGCGTCCGCGTTTATGGATGCGGCGAATGGCCTCATCGGTATCGACTTTCAAATAAATCAGCAGACGGGGCGGATTAACATGTTCCAGCAGCGTATTCAAAAGATTATTATACACTGCATATTCTTCCGGAATCAGATAACCCTGTTGCAGATACATACGAGCAAATATCCGGTCTGAATAAATGGAACGATCCATCACCGCATGACCGACTTTCATGGCCTGTTGATATTGTTTGAAACGGTTGGTAAGAAAATTCGTCTGCATGGGAAAAGCCCATTTCTCCCGATCATAAAAAAATTTATGCAAAAGCCGGTTTTCGTCTTCAAACATTTCACTGAAAGGCTTTAGATTCAATTCCTCGCATATAATCTTAACCAAGCTTGATTTGCCTACTCCGGTCACGCCATCAACGACGATTTCCACTCTATTTCCGCTATGCAAATTAACTCCCCTTCCCCCTTGCGCAAAATACATAGTAATTATGATTTCAAAACTAATTATACTACTACCGCAAGCAGATTTAAAAGTCCGGGGACAGATGACCTCAACTAAGCTTCACTTTCCAAAATCTGACCGGTGTTGCGTACTTTGGTACGCAGCCGCACTTTGCCGCCCCATAAACGGGCAATATAATGAAGGGTTTCATGGGCATATTTGATCTGTAGTTCCTTGCCTTCCCATTCATGTTCCAGATATAAAATCCGTTCCTCCTTTTTCACTTCCATGACCTTTACGTTGGGAACCATACCCATGCCCACCTGTCCGGCCAGGGTATTCCTGATTTGTTTCCAGCCTTCCTCGTCGGCAACTTCGGTAATAACATAATCACGGGGGCCTTTTTTATTGTAGGCAAACAGATTTAATTCATCGCACAGCTCCCCGGTCAGATATCGGCGAATAAAAGAGCTATCCCGCTCCTGTTCCCGAACTTTAAAAATAAAGTCCGGCTCCTGGGGATGACGCCTTTCCAAATCCGAAAAAATTACAAAGCCCAGGTGATAGGGATTGATCCCTCCTTCATGAGGGCGCAAAACCTGATTGTGCCGGATGATGAATTCCAGATAAAGCGGCTGGGGCAGATCCAGTTGATTAAGCAGACGATAATGCCAGAAGCTGGCCCATCCTTCATTCATAATTTTCGTCTCGATCTGGGGCAGAAAATAAGCGCTTTCCTCTCTGATCATCTGCAAAATGTCCTTTTCCCATTCACTTAAAGGAGCATAGCGAATAAGAAAATAAAGGATATCATCCTCCGGCTCCAACGGTATGCGCTGCAAATCGGGTAATTTATGCGGACTGCTTTTTTCCAGCAAGGGATGGGCTGGAGGGGAAGGCAGAGCTTGTTGCAGCAAGCGTTCCTGCTGGCTTTTTTCATCCTCGTGTTTTTGTCCCACCTGACGGCAGCATTGCAAACGCAAGGCATGGGCAGCGTCCAGCACTCTTTCCACCCGGTTATAACCAATACTGGGATCACTGATATAGGAACGGATTCTGCGGGCATGGGATTTAAACATTTCCAGCACCAGCTCCGCCCGGGTACCATCCCTGAACAAGCGGTTGTTGCGAAAAAAATCGTTGTGCCCATATACATGAGCCATGGTTAAAATCTGCAAAAGCAAGGTGTTGTCTTTCATCAAATAGGCCAGACAGGGATTTGAATTGATTACCATCTCATACGGCAACCCGCTCAGGTTATAGCGGTAGTAAGTTTTTTTTCTTTCATAAGCTTTACCGAAACTCCAGTGGGGATAGCGAGCGGGCATACCCATATAGGCCTCATAGTTAAGCATTTCTTCATAATCACAGATTTCGAATTCCTGCGGGTAGGGATTGAGTCCGCTTTTTTCAACCAATGCCTCGATTTTTTTATTCCATTCCCGCAGCTCCTGCATACTGAAATTACTGCTCAATCCTTCACTCCCCTTCCTCTATATTCATAAAGCGTTTAAAGGCAGGCCAGATATGATCCTTGCCGGCCATCTTAACAGCCAGAAAATTTTTCTCCAAAATTTCCTGGGACAACAAATCAGCCATACTTTCACTGCTGCCCCAGTTGGAAACAATCTCCCCGTAGCCAAATAAATTACATAGCCTGCATAATTCACAGGCTTTGGCGATCGCCTTATCATTGTCTTCCGGCCAGTTGTCACCGTCACTGCAGTGGAAAGCATAAATATTCCAAACTGCCGGACTGTAGCGCTGGTAAATTATTTCAACCGCCTTTTCATAACCGCTGCTAATCATGGTTCCGCCGGACTCGGCACGATGGAAGAAATCATCTTCATTCACTTCCAGGGCAGTAGTAGTATGATTTATAAATACCAGTTCCACATTTACATAACGGTAACGAACAAATTGGTAAAGCAAAAAGAAAAAACTGCGGGCCAGAAATTTTTTACTCATATACATCGACCCGGAATTGTCCATAATGCAGATTACCACCGCATTGGACTCCGGTTTGGTCTGTTCTTTGAGACGCTGATAACGCAGATCATGTTCACTAAACGGGAAACGTTGCCCGGGTTGGAGTACGTCATTTTCATTTTCATCCCCATCCAGGCGCTGGGCTGATTTCATTCTTTTAATCCGTTCGATCATGGAGCGCTTTTTGGACAGCCGCGGCGGAATTCCTTTGCGCTGAATCCCCCAGCGTTTGCTGGTGGTCTCGGTTTGTAAAAGCGAAAATTTCTTTTTTTCCATAAAAGGCAGGCGCAGATCCTCAAACAGATAATCGGCCAGTTCTTCCAGCGTAATTTCGGTTTCGTAGATCTCCTCGCCTTCTGTGCTGCCGGCACCGTCTCCATTGCCGGGCATCGGCCTTTGCGTTTCGCTGATTCTCTGCCCGCGCTTTTCATCGCCTTTGCCGCCGGCCACCCCGGGATGGTTGTCTCCATATACAAACTGGTATTCTTTTAACCCCCGGATGGGGATTTTAAAGGTTTTCCCCTTGCTCTGGCCGATAATGCTTTCCTCGGCAATGATATTGCCCAGGTTGCGTTTGATATGTTCTTCCACCAACTGCCGGTGACGACGGCGGTCTTCGGCACTGCGATCCCGTCCTCCCCGCTCCTGTTCGCGAAAAATTGCCATGACCTCACCTTAATCCTTCCACAGGTTGTTGGCAGCATATTTCAAAATTACGTTGCAGCAATGCTCACAGTAACCGTTGTTTCTCATCGCTTCCACCATGGCATCATACTTCTGCTTCTGTTCCTGATCACGTACCCGGGCCTGGGTAACCACCCGCGACAGCTCACGTACTGAATTGATCAGCTTCTTTTCAATGGCCTCCTTAAGCGGTTCATAACTGCCAAATTCTATTTTCACCTGATTGCGCAGGAGCGAAAACATGTAGGCCGTGACATCATTGCGGAAACCTTTGGCGGCCGTACCGCTGATACCCAGCTGGCTCTCGATCGATTCCAGAAATTTTTCGTCGACATCCAGCTCTTCCCCGGTATTTTTATCCTTGAGCCGGGTTTTGTTGACATAGGCTTCGGCGTGGTCAAGATAATTATTGAAAAGTGTTTCCGCCTGTTCCTGATAGCCATGAATGAAAGCCCGGGTTACTTCTTTTTCCAAAATACGATGATACTCCTGTTTCAGCGTTTCCTGCAGCAAAGCCAGCAGTTTTTTCTTGTCTTCATCGCTGATATCAGTGGCCCGCACCGCCTTGACGAGTGATTCCAGCACCAAAATCGGATTGATGCAGTCACACTCAGATTCAGACAGGGCATTGTCGATGGCTTTCATAATAAAACGGGTTGAAATCCCGGTTAACCCTTCCTTGCCGGCCTCGTCCCGCAATTCCTGAATGTCCACCCGCTGGCTGGAATCCTTGACCACGATCTCCTCTCCATTGTAAATTCGCATTTTGGTTATGCTGTCAACCTTGTTGGAAGGAGCAAGACGGCTCATGATGGCAAACATGGAGGCGATCTCCAGCGTATGCGGGGCAATGTGGGCTTTGAATTTGCTCATTTTTAATATCTTTTGATAGATCTTTACTTCCTGGTCCAATTCCAGACAATAAGGAACTTCAATCTTGACGATACGATCCAGAATCGCCTCATTGGTATGATCGGATTTAAATTTGTTCCATTCAGCCTCATTGGAATGGGCCAGGATAATCCCGTCAAAATAAATCATCGGGCCTTTACCGGGAGAAGGAATCGACTTCTCCTGAGTGGCGGTAATAATCGTATGCAGATACTCAACGTCGTTCTTAAAGATTTCTATAAACTCTACGAGTCCCCGATTACCGGCATTAAAAGCGCCATTCAGGGACAGAACCCGGGGATCGTCTTCCGGATAAAGATCCATTTTGGATATGTCCACCGAACCCACCAATACGGAAGCATCCTGATTATTGGGGTCAACCGGCGGAACGACGGCAATACCTTTGCGGCCGCGGATGGAAAAACCCACCGTCCTAACGGGAAATCGTTCGTATTCCCCGTTATATTCATTGAGCAAACGGTAACGGCAAACCGGGCATAAATCACCTTCTATCCTTACTCCCAGCAGTTCTTCAAAATCCGGCCGTAAATTTTTGGGAACCAGATGCAGGGGTTCTTCCCGCATGGGACAATCTTTCAGGGCATAAATCGTAGGGCTTTGTTCCAGCGCCCGCTTGAGGGCTTCCATAATAGAAGATTTTCCTGACCCTACCGGTCCGACCAGATACAGGACCTGCCGGGATTCTTCCCCTCGCATGGTAGCGGAATGAAAATAGCGTACGATTTCCATGATTACCTTGTCGATACCAAAAAAGTCCTGGTCAAAAAATTTGTAACGCTTGATAATATCATTGCCATAAATACGGCGCAAGCGGGGGTGGTCTTCGGTTTTTATTGTATCCACGCCGGCGGCGGCGATAATTTCAAACATTCTTTCATGGGCCAGCATTGTTGTCTGCGGTTTTTCTTTAACCATCTCCAGGTAATCAAGGAGGGTTCCCTCCCAGTCCCCATGCCTTTTCTCCTGTCGATCTTTTTGTATAAGCAAATGGAAGTGGCTGTTCATTTTATATCCCTCCTTAATGAATACCAGCAACACCAGATTTAAATATAATGGATAATATTATATATATGCGGCTGTCCGGAATTTTTGTGCATTGGTTGGATTTTATTATTGCCCATAAAAAAACCGGTGGATTTAACCACCGGCTCAGCCGAGCGTCAAAAAAGGCGAATAGCTGCGTTATATAAAGAAAACCGGGATTGTGACAAGTCATAGGCGCAGTCAGTTTGCACTTATGCTGTAAAGTGCAAAAATCCCGTTTCAATCGACGTACTATATGTACGCTTCAATCACGGGATTTTTGCAAGCCTTGCTCTTTACGTTTTTTGCTGGCTCTGATGATGTTAAAAAATTAATACTTCAAGACCGTTCAATCTATGTACTAGGTATGGGAACAATTCCCCAGCGGGTATGTTCCCATACCTTACGCCTCCTCAATCACTGACTTTCCTATTACCTTGCAAACATTTTTGCCCGGTTTGGTTTTATATTTACTTATTTGACAGGCTGAGTGGGGGTAAGCGGTTTGGCCGCCAATATTTCTTCTACTTCTTTATATCCGGTCGGAAATGCATAATTATAACGGGCCGGAAGGGCAAAAACATATTTGGAATTGCGGGCAAGTTCACTTGGCCCTATAGGAGCAGCACCAATATGAAATTTTTCCTGCTGCAAATCTTGCCATTGGGCCAGGGTAAAAATCATAATGGGTATATCTTGGCGAGGTTTCTCTTTGGTCCACTGCGGATGACGGATGGAAATCATCGGGCCGGTGGTGGTAATTTTCTCGGATCCGATTCCCAATCCTTCCCATTTTTCATTAACGATCGAATAACCCTGCCAGGTCTTTGGCAGCGTGAAGGTAAATCCATATTGGCCATTCTTGTAAATTATTCCTTCCAGAACATAGTCACCCAGTTTTACTGCATCAATCCGCCAGCCCGGGGTAAACTTTTTCACCGTACAGGTTATAGACCGCCGGGCAGCTGCCTTGTCGCTGCCAACCTCGGTGCTGGTTATCGCAATAACTTCTCCCTTGACCCCATAGGTATCATTAGAATTTTTTTGCACAGAGCTTATTTCAATCCGATCCGGCCAGGGACTTGAACTTACTCTTCCCGGAGCATTAACAGGATCATTTTGCCATTTGGCCAGAAGCTCAGGGGATACCAAATCCCCGTAGTTTTTTTGCAAGCTCTCCTTCACTATACTTTCGGGGGCCATCAACGATACCGTTTTCATCTTTTGGCCAAAATCAGTCACTACTTTCCTGACCGCTTGTTGGTCAGCAGCGGCATTTGGCGTAGGCGTTGTCTGGTCTTTTTTCTTCTGCGCACAGCCAAATAAAGATATACTCAACAACAATACCAGTACAGCTACAAGTATTTTTTTCATAAACGATGCACCTCTTTTTTATTTTGCTGTATATACGTTTATCTTATGGAAATCCTTGCGCAATTTATATCAATTATTCCCATACAGAAAGGAAAGATGTCATGGCAAACATTGCGCTAATTCATTTTACTAACTGCGGTTTCCAAATCACTTGTTCTTAAAACGTAGGGTGCTACTTGCTCATGATGAAAATATTAGAATTTTTCTATGTTTTAGGATTTTGGAATTCTAACCAACTTAAATTCCGTTATAGTTATCCCACCGCCAGCGCAGGAACTCCCTGCTTGTTAAATCTGGTAGATATATTTTCGGTGGAATGGTTGCGCCATAGTCCATTCTTGCGCGGGTTGAAAGTTGAACCTCTCCAGTATCGGATATGCGCAAATGTCCCGCATCAAATAGTAGATGAATGTCCATACGCATGGGAAAACCATTCGCAACCGTATCCTCGCCTTTGTATTTAAACGGTTTAATATGTGCCGCTTCAAGGACTTCAGGCATTGTTACATTCGTAATAATGCAACGCCCATAGACCGCAAGCACTTCCTTGCGAAATCGTGCCTGATTGGGGCGGGCTGTACGCTGAATTTCAACGCGTTTTCGTTCAATATCAGCGGCCACATCAGCAATGCGAATACGTTCTACCGCCTGTTGTAGCGATTCATTATATGGCTGCTCGGCAAGTATAGCGGCTATCTCGGAATCGAGTGCATAATTGTATAAATACTGTTCGTCCATTCGTGTATTTTGTTCTTTCCGAATGATATACCCATAATTCGATAAAAACAAAAGATACTCGCGGGCAATACGTGAATCATTCGCACCCGGAGCGCAATTAGGCCATCCGATAAGCGTTATTTGCCCGACCCTGAACCAAAGAATGAAATTGACATAATCCGCAAGTTCCGCTTTGCAACCAGCGAGTGGAATGATAATCCGTATAAGCTCTTCTGTTGTAATATACCCCTGGCCATGTTTCTGCAATTCGCGAAAGATAGACAGCAATAGCCGCAGTGGGTAAATAATAAGCCCATTATCAATCCATAGCTGACACTCATCAGCACTTTGAATTTGCAAATTCGGAAGTTTAAAAGTCTGAATCGTAATAGCTGCAAATTCAGTCTGAGAGATATCGTGATCTGCAACGCGCCTTCCAAAATCGGTGAGTTGGATTCTGCCGGAACGATCTCCGTCTGCCAATAATCCAACCGCTCGCCAGTATTGCCCGGAGTTGCGTATTAGGTTCCGCTGGCCTGTGCGCCTTGCGAGGTCAACACCGACTGAGTCCTTAATGTCATTAGATAGCTCGCGAAGTTCGTTGGCAAACTCTTCCGAGCTGTACCTTACACCCTTCGGTTCTAATTTCCGCATACGGAAGAGAACTCCAAGCAAAACAACAGGATCGTTTAATCCCTCTGTACACTGCAAACTTGCCCATTTCCACTTGAAGTTAGGGAACGGTACTTTAGGCACAAAGTTTTGAGCAAACATAGTTTATTCCTCCGTATAATTATTAAACTGTTTTGCTACCGCAAGTGCAAGCAGAGGAGGAACAGCATTTCCTATCTGACGATAAACAGACGAGCGTGTTCCCGAAAAGACGTAATCTATTGGAAAACTTTGCACCGTAGCCAGCTCGCGACAAGACATTCGCCGCTGATTATTCGGGTGATGAAGCACGACAACACCTCCCTTATCATCTCCTCGCGCCGTAACCGTCGGTGCAGGTTTTTGCGGGTCAATCATGCGATGCCCAATGTAACCGTTAAAGCGCAATTTATACTTTGAATAATCGTGATTAGGAAGATCGTTAGGCTCATCAGGGTTGGGCAAAGAGGCCAATGCCTCGCCAACACCAATCCATTTAGCTAATCCATCTGAACCGTCTTCACTATACATAGGTGCGGGATATTCAAATTCATAGTTTAAATCCTTGCGAATGCCGATTATGAATACCCTTTGCCTAAGCTGTGGAACACCGTAATCAGCTGCATTCAAGACTTTTGTCTGCACTTTGTAACCCATGCTTGTAAAATCGTCAAGTATCATTTTCAGGACTTGACCTTTAGCAAGGCTAAAAATACCTTTGACGTTTTCCGCAAGAAAAAATTTCGGTTGTTTTGCGTTAATAATGCGCATTAACTGCTTATAAAGCTGATTGCGTTCGTCGTTTATATTACGCTTTGTGTTCGCAACAGAAAAGCCCTGACAGGGAAAGCCGCCGATGATTATGTCACAGTCCGGTACCTCGTTTGCATCAACTGTAAAAATGTCTTTACAAACAATATGATTGCCCAAATTAATCCTGTATGTTTCCACTGCATCGCCATACAAATCATTGGCCCAAATAATGTTATGTCCTGCCATTTTGAAGCCGAGGTCAAGACCGCCCGCTCCACTAAACAACGATACAACTCTCATAGTACCTCACGCTCCAATCTTATCAATTCTTGTCCGAGTAGTTTTGCAAACTGAACGGGTACAGCATTCCCAATTTGACGATAGCAAGAATTCATTTTACCGATAAACTCAAAATTTTCGGGAAAAGTCTGAATGGTTGCACTCTCCCTTATTGTAAGCCGACGTTCACCGTTATAATGAGGAATTGCACACACACCGCCTTTTCCATTACCGCGAGCAAGTATTGTCGGTGAAGGTTTATCAGGGTCTGTTATGCGATGTCCTGTGAAATTACGGTATTTAACCTTATAAGACGAGTAAATATGATTAAGTAAGTTACTGGGTTTATCTGGGTCAGGATAATGATCAAGTGCAGACTTTATTGAAATCCATGGTGAAGGGTTTCCATCTTTCCCATTGGTCTTTTTAGGAAATTCAAAAAGCATTTTTTCGCCTAAATCCCTGTGTTGTCCGATAATGAAAACACGCAACCGCGTCTGTGGTATTCCGTAATCAGCCATATTCGCAAGAGTGACTGTGACAATATACCCGGCGGCCCCAAAGTCGGAGACAATTTGCTTGATGGCGTTTCCTTTGCCTAGACTAAGTATTCCGCGGACATTTTCCGCAATAAAAAATCTTGGTTGCTTTTCTTTCACCGCTCTTAAAAAAAACTTGTATAGTTGATTGCGCTCATCCTCTACGGTTCTTAACATGTTCGCCTGTGAGAATCCTTGACAAGGAAAGCCTCCCACAATAACATCTGATAGTGGTATGTTCTCTATATCTATGTCCTTTATATCAGCACAGACAATATGACCGCCGATGTTCTTGGCGTATGTAGCGACAGCATCTTTATCAATATCATTTGCCCAAATAATCGTATTTCCAGCTTGCATTAAGCCTAAGTCCAGCCCACCCGCTCCGCTGAACAAAGAAACAATTTTCATGATTATGCCTCCTGTCCAAACACGAGTGTTAATCATTCGAATTATTGTGTTTAAATTATATAATATCACTTATGCCACAATTAAGGGCAATACAAACCTTAGCCAAATCCTCAGTTTGCAAAGTATTTTGGAACCTATGTTCTATATTAGCATCAGCTATACTATGCGTCAAGGAATATTATGATTTTGCATATATTTTTTACCATATCCAATGCTAGAAAAATACTTGTAGCTATTACACACCCATTTTTTGATTTTAATGGGCTCTAAAAAACAAAATAGCCTGACTATTTTAGTTGATATAAAATTATACGGCATCAGAAATTATAGCTCGATATTATGAAGACAAACACAAAGGAAAAGACGTCTTTTTTAATCATCAGACGTCTTGGCGGTTGCTTATCATATTATTTTACGCTCAGGGCTGCGCCGGTAGTTTGTCGGGTCTTTAATTTGCGAATTCCTCTTTCCAATCCTTCTACGGTTAATTCTTCCATCGGAAAGACCGAACCGATGGTTCTGATGCTGAAAGCTCCGTCCATCCAATCCCAGTATTTGGCGGGGATCGGATTTAGCCAAACCGAGTATTCGAAGTGTTTGCGGATTTTTTTTAACCATTCGATCCCGGGCAGGTCATTATGAAGATCCCAGTCGATCACCCCGCCGACCCGCATTAACTCGTAAGGCGCCATGCTGGCATCACCGACGATGATCACCCGGTAATCACTGCTGTAGGTACGTAAAACATATTCCGTATCGGTATAATCGCTTTGGCTGCAGCTGGAATCATGGTATAACCAATCATAAATACAATTGTGAAAATAAAAAACCTTCAGGTCTTTGAAGTGATTTGATTTATTAACGGCAGTGAACAGTTGATTACAGAGATGGCTGTAGGAAATCATCGATCCACCCGCGTCCATCAGCAGCAGTACCTTCATTCCGTTAACCCGCGGGCGCTCCCACACCAGTTCCAACCGGCCCGCATTTTTACTGGTCTGGTCGATGGTCCCGTCCAGATCCAGTTCATCCCTGACCCCATCCAGGCGGGTGGTAAACTGCCGCAGTTTGCGCAGCGCGATCTGAAACTGTCTGATCCCCAGGGTTTCATCGGTTCTGAATTCCTGGAATCTTCTCATACCTGCTACTTTTACCGCCGAAAGGTTACGTGAATCGCCCCCGACCCTGATGCCTCCGGGATGATATCCGGAATGGCCGAAGGGGGATGTGCCGCCGGTACCTACCCAGCGATTGCCGCCGTGATGCTCCTCGGTCTGTTCCCGCAGTCTCTCCTCCAACATGCGTTTCATCTCGTCCAAATCGATCTGCCTGTGGTTGCGTCTCATCTCATCCGTAATTTCGATCTGCGGCAGTTCCTTGTTCAGCCATTCCCATATTTTATCCGGCAGCCCTTCCGGCGTTTCGATATCACCGAAATAACTGGCAAAAGCCAGATCAAAACGGTCATAATGCGCCTCGGTTTTGACCAGTACCGCCCGGCACAGCTGATAAAATCCGGTCAGACTGGAGCCTGCCATACCCATGTCAAGCGCTTCCATAAGAGTTTGCCACTCATTCATGGATACCGGTACACCGAAATGTTTCAGATAGTAATAGAATTTTGTAAACATGTGCTACCCCTCATTTTTGCAAGGTCAGACCAATAACTGCGGTTAATCGGTCGTCAACAAGTCAACGGCAAGTTATTTAGCGATAATAGCTGCCGCCCATGCGGGGCTGAGCTTTGCTCTGACTTCGGTTATAAACCTGGTTTAATAAATTATCCAGATCTTCATTTTTCTTTAACAAAACTCCCAGGAAGGGCAGTTCCTGCTTGATCTTATTAGGGCTGATACCCCCCACCACCAACGCCTGCAACCAGTCAATGAGCTCACTGGTACTGGGTTTCTTTTGCATATTGGGGATGTTTCTCAACATATAAAATGTATCCATAGCCTGTTCCAGCAGTTTCTTTTCTACCTGAGGATGATGTACCCTGATGATCTTTTCCATGGCATCAGGCTCCGGAAAGGCAATATAATGGAAAATACATCTGCGTAAAAAAGCATCAGGTAGTTCTTTTTCCGCATTGCTGGTGATGATAACAATAGGCCTGGTTTTGGCACTGATCGTTTCCTTGGTTTCGGGGATATAAAAAGTCATCTGGTCAAGTTCCCAAAGCAGGTCATTGGGAAATTCCAGGTCGGCTTTGTCAATTTCATCGATCAGCAGTACTACCTGTTGTTCCGCTTGAAAGGCTTCGCCCAGTTTGCCCAGCTTTATGTACTGCTTAATGTTGGCAACGTCATGTTCTCCAAATTGACTGTCATAAAGGCGCTGGACCGTGTCATAAACGTAAAGTCCCTCCTGGGCTTTGGTCGTAGACTTGATATTCCAGATAATAAGTTCCTTGGTGAGGGCATCGGCAATACTCTGGGCTAAAACCGTCTTGCCGGTGCCCGGCTCTCCCTTAATCAACAAAGGTTTGCCCAGAGCGATGGCAATATTGACACTGTTTCTTAAATCATCGGAAACAATATAATCAGCTGAGCCCTTATATATAGCCATATTTTTTGTCATTTATAATTCCTCCAGTCAAATCTTGCGTTAGCTTTATAATAATCAACCTACATAGTAGCAGATGAATAAATTCAAGTCAACGCGCCGCATTTTTGCCGGCTATATAACCGGTTGAAAAAGCTGCCTGCAGATTATAACCGCCCGTGTATCCGTCAACATCCAGTACTTCACCGGCAAAATAAAGTCCTTTTACCAGTTTGGATTCCATGGTTTTGGGATTCACTTCCTTGACGTTGATGCCTCCGGCCGTAACAATGGCCTCGGCGATGGGCCGGGTACCGGTGATCGTAACAGTTAAATTCTTTAGTATTTCCACTATCTCATGGCGCTCCCCGCGGCTGATCTGGTGACAGGGTTTATCTGGATCAATCCCGCTTAGCTCAATAAAAACCGGAATCATCTTTTGTGGCAGGAGGTCATTCAAGCCGTTTTTAAACTGCCGGCGGGAATACTTTTCCAGATCACGCAGCAGCCTTTCATCCAACTTTTCCATACTCAGCGCCGGCTTCAAGTCGATTTTAAGCCTCACCTTTTCCCGCTGATGGTAAATATAAGTGCCGATATCACGGCTCATGGAAAGAATGATCGGTCCGGACAAACCAAAATGTGTGAATAGTAGTTCCCCGAAATCTTCATTAATTTTTTTACCTGCCGCGGTAAATGATGATGCCGCTACATTTTTAAGGCTTAAACCCTGTAACTGCTTAACCCAGCTTTCCTCGGTGACCAATGGAACCAAACCGGGCCGGGGTTCAATCAACGTATGCCCGCAGGATTGCGCTAATTTGTAACCATCACCGGTGGAGCCGGTGCCGGGATAAGAAAGACCGCCGGTGGCTACGATGACTGCATCGGCATTGATAAATCCGCGGCTGCTGTCAGCCCCGATGATTTGCGCTTGATTAATGCGCAGGCTTTTGATAGTAACCGAAGTTTGGATTAAAGCTCCGGCTTGCTGAACAAAATGGTGTAGTACATCAACTACATCCTGAGCATTATCAGAACAAGGGAATATGCGGTTACCTCTTTCAACTTTTGTTTTAAGCCCCTGCTGATTAAAAAATCCAACCAAATCAACATTGGAAAACTCATGCAGAGCACTGTAAAGGAAGCGTCCATTGCCGGGTATCCCTCTAATCAGGCCGTCTTGATCGACAGCGGCGGTTATATTGCAGCGCCCCTTCCCGGTTATTTTTAGTTTACTTCCTACCTGGGGCTTTTTTTCTGCCAGGATCACCTGCGCCCCCATGCCAGCAGCTATTCCGGCAGCCATCATCCCGGCCGGTCCTGCCCCGATTACAATTACTCTTTTCATTAACAAGCCTCCATCAGGCAAAATTATTTTAACCTTGTTACGTATGCCGCTTTTATCCCGGCTCATTGTTTATCTGTTCTTAAAATAGTACAATATATCTGTATTATATGGAAACAGAAAGAGAGGTAAACGGTTTTGGAAAAAACGACCCCGGCAAAGGTACCAGTTTTTATATGGGTAGTTATCGTCGCTTTATTGGCCGGTTTGTACGGATATGCAGCCTATTGGGATCCGGCCCGTCCTGAGAAAACCGTACAGAATTTTTATCAGGCTTATTTCAAAGGTGATTATGATACGGTAGCAAGCAATCTGAGTGTTTTCTGGGCGGTACGTTTATTGCCTCAATATGCGGAAATGAATGCGGCTGACTTGCTTGCCAACCGGGCTGAAATAGAAAAAGAAATCAGTCAGGTAATCGGTGAAGTGGAATCAATGTACACTGCGCCCCCTGATATTACTATAGAAATCATGCGGCCTTATACCCAAGAAGGTACAACCGGTGCGGTGGTAGTATATAAATTTAAAGATAAATCAGAAGAAATGGGTATGGAAGCTGCCATTTTAATCAGGGAAAAAGGCCGCTTTAGAATCCTCAACATGACTCCGGTTGATGAGCAAGACCTGCCGCAGATAAAAGCGGTTAATATCAGCGAAATGGACGCAAATTTCAATGAATTGCTAACTTCAGCCGAATAAGTATAGTAATCACTAATTAAATTTGGCAAAGATTTAAGCAAATAACATTATCCTTATAAGCAGGCCCAGATCACGTTTTAAATGTGATCCGGGCCTGCTTATAATTATTTTATTTTCGGGCTTTAGACAAAAGCTAAATGTAATCTTGGACGATAGTGAAGCACGATGCCATGTGGCATCCAGTGCCAAAGCGATGAAGGCAAGCGCAGCCTGAGCGTCGCCGGATCTAAGCACTTACGAAACTCCCCGTAAGGGACTGCTGATACACCCTATCGGGTATAATTAATGTGGCTTCGTTAGCGCTCAGAGTGATAGTAATATATGATTTTTTGAATTATGCAAAACTCTTACGTATAATTTTAAAGAAGCATTTTACTGAATGACCAATGTTTTTAACTGTTCAGACGCATCGGCCAACTCCCGCGCCATTTCTACAATGGACGTAACCGATCCGGTCTGCTGCTTTGACAGCCCTGCAATCTCTTGAATACTGGCGGCAGATTCCTGATTGGCGGCGGCTACATTGTCCATATTCCTCACCATTTCATCGGTTGAACTCAATATTTCCTCCAGCACTGCAGATACCTCCTGAATTGCAGCCATCATACTGTGAGCACCTTGTTCGATGTGGTTAAACATATTGCGGGTCATGTTGACGGCTACTCCCTGTTGGTTATAAATCTGGTTGGAGCGATCAATCTCTTTCACGGTTGCATCTATACCTTGCTGTATTTCCGCAATCAGTCGGGCAATGTCACGGGCAGCCTGGGCTGAATCCTCAGCCAGCTTTCTGACTTCTTCGGCCACAACCGCAAACCCTCTACCGGCTTCACCGGCCCGGGCTGCTTCAATCGCGGCATTTAATGAAAGCAGATTGGTTTGATTGGCAATCGCGGTTATTAATTCCACAATGTTTTCAATTTTGTTTGATTTATCTCCCAGTATATGTACCGCCTGGCTAACTGCTTGCTGGGCTTCCTGACTTTCCTCCATCATTTCATTTTGTTCACGCATGGCATTGATGCCCTCGTCTACAATTTCCCCAAAACTTGCGGTCTGATTGCTGACCACTTGCAAGTTGTTGCCTGCATTTTCCAGCGCCATTGAAATCTGCCGGTTCACTTCAGCTGTTTTAGTCGTAAAAGCAGCACTGTCAGTCGATGCCTCAGCCAGACTTGATACGCTTTGATTTACTTGCCGGGCGGATTGTCCTGTCTGGGTTGTATAGGCCAGCAGCGTTGCAGAAGAAAGGGCCAGCATGTCAGCCTGGGCCGCTACTCCGGTTACTATGGTCTGCAGCTTTTCATTTAAATCTGTGGCTTGCATTTCTTTTTCAATTGAACTTTGCAAAAGCTTTACAACTACCGAAGCAATAAATCCGGAAATGATGCCGAAGAAGATAAAAGTGGCATAACGAACTGCCAGGGTAAGGGTTAAGTTTTTAGTATAAATGATTTCAGGCGCGATGATGACCAGCAGCGTATGCAATACCAGGGTGAGAATGGTAGCATAAATCGACAGGCCCATATCCAGATAAAGCAGGCTGAGTCCCATAATAAGATAAAAATCGGCAAATACTTCCGGGGCCCCGCTCATTGCATAATCAAAACATAAAATACATATACCGAACATGGTTACAGTAATATATTTGACCCAGTCCCGTCCGGGAAAATATTTTATCACGGCATAGGTCAGGGCAATGGCAAAAGCAATAATTGCCATTTCTATCCCTATTAACTGCAGGGTAAGTTTGGATGAACCTTTGCCGCTGAAGAAGAGAGATAAAGATACGGCATTGGCCAGAATAAAAATGATAATGGTGGAAATAACCATCAAGCGGTGGCTATGCTGCATATGGCTTGCTTTTACATTGTTTACCTGCATTCATCATTCCTCCCCAAACAGGCCAAACCCAAGGCAAAAAATTCCCAATAATTATTAATTGTACAAAAAGATTCTAATTCCTGCCTGGCTAAATAATTATTTATTTATTCTGCAGATAAGATCCGCTCGCAATAACGCTGTCCGGGCTTACATAAACGCTCTCTCCAATCATGCAAACCGACCCTATAACTGAATCTTTTATAATCGTATTCTGTCCCACTACGGTATCATTCCAGATAACAGAATTCTCTATCCTGGCTCCTGCTCCAATCTTACACCCGGGACCTATAACTACCTGCCCTTTTATGGCCACATCACGCCCCAAACTCGCGCCCTCACCGAGCAGCAATGAACTTTGCTTATCCACACTCCACAACTCGCCGGTATAGGGAACCTTGACCTGGCCGCAAATAACATCCGCATTGGCCTGACGATAGGTTTTTATAGTGCCCACATCACACCAGTATTCGCCGATGGATACTCCGTAGAAGGGCGCTGCAATCTTGACCAGATAGGGAAAAAGCTGTTTGCCAAAATCATAGAATTCATTTTTGGGTATCAATTTAAAAATTTCCGGTTCAAAAATATAAATACCGGTATTGGCAGTTCGGCTTAACGCTTCCTGGGGGCGGGGTTTCTCCTGAAATTGAACGACTCTGCCATCATTGTCAGTCACCACCACGCCGAATTGCTCTACGTCTTCCACCGGTTTTAACGCTATTGTCGCCAAAGCGCCGCGGCGTTGATGTTCCGCCAATAATTTACCCAGATCGATGTCGGTCAGCGCATCACCGCTGATGACCACGAATGTATCATCCAGAAACCAATCACATTTCCTAACGCCTCCCGCAGTTCCCATCAGTTGCTCTTCCGGTGAATAAACCAGATTTACCCCCCGGGATCCGCCCTCAGCAAAATAATTCCTGATTACATCCCCATGATAATGAAGATTGGCAATAATTTCCCTGATTCCATGCTGGTTTAATAGCTGCACTGTATTCTCCATCAGCGGCCGGTTGGCAACCGGAATCATAGGTTTGGGAATATCAGACGTCATCGGCATCAGCCTTGATCCTACTCCCGCGGCCATTATCATTGCTTTCATTGTAATCCTCCCCAATTATCACCCTATAATATTTATTCGACCCATCTATATATTATAAAAAACCAGACTGTATTTAGCCATCAGCGGTTTAATACAATTAGCTCGACTTATGTCGAAAACAGTTATCGCTGACGAAATAATAAGGCTGAAAGCAGGTGGCTTATCAACGAAGAAGTAAGTAATGAACCAAGATTTCATAATAGACCCGGGCTACTGCACTGGGCAAGGCTATTAATTTTGTAATACTTACAGCTCAGCTTTGACACTTCCCTGTAACCCACCTATTACTAACCCGGAAACCAGATTTTTCGATTGTATACTATACTTTTTTTATGGCAACGAAACTTTTCGGTGGTTTGATTTGTGTTAATTAGTAGAGAGGAGGGTTGGTATTGATAGCTACTGAAGAAAAACAAATTGAGTCCGTCTTGCAAAAGTACTCTAAAATGTTGTATCGGTTAGCCTATGTACGGACTAAAAACAGAGCTGATGCAGAGGATTTACTGCAAGAGGTATTCCTACGATTTCTAAAAAGCAATATACAATTTAACGACGATGAACATTGTAAAGCGTGGCTAATAAGAACCACCATAAATTATAGCAAAAATTTACTAACTTCTGCCTGGTTTCGAAAAACAGTTTTTCAGGAAGATGGCCTGGAGAACTATGCAAACGTTGCGGAAAAGGGTAAAAGCGATATTTTTTATGCTGTATTAGAATTACCCGCAAAATACCGTGTGATAGTGCATTTATATTATTATGAAGATTTATCTGTTGCTGAAATCAGTACTATGCTTAATCGGAAAGAATCAACGGTTAAAACCCAATTATATCGGGCCCGGGAACTACTTAAGAAAAAACTGAAAGGAGATTATGGTTATGTTTAGAAAACAGTATAAAGAGGATTTTGATTCTATTACTCCCAATGATGAGTTTATAAACAATTTGTCTAAAAAATTGGTCGATAGTTCACCAGTAAATAGACCTGGAATCAGAAAACAACTAGTTGCAGGTGTAGTTATAGCTGCAGTAGCAGTATGCTTTTTAATGGGTGGCAGTATGATTAGCCAATACCTTAACGCTCCCAGCTTTACTCTAGTTGCTTATGCGGATGATAATAGTAAGGCCAAAGTAAGTATTGATGAGAATATCCAGGTAAAATTGCCTTTTGGAAAGATATCCAGAGGTAAAAAGCATTGTTATATTGATGAAACCGGAAAAACGGTACATGGCTATGATAGCGGTTTTGAACATGGCAACATTTCCGTAGAAGGCAAAAACATTTCCTCCGTTACTTATAACTGCGAGAAGGGGGAGCTTTATTACCATGATTCGGTTATGGAAAAACAAATGGAGAAGGATGGTAAAATTAAGGTATGTGAGTTCACCGCTCCGGTAGCAATGGTTACCTATAAGGAAGGGGAAGCTAATTCTTTTGAGAGACTGTGGAACGAAGGCTACTTTGATAATATCAAAAACGAATATTTTAAAAACAAAAGCACAAATCTTTCTGACTATAGAGTACAGTTTGGGCAAACCGGGGAGCAAATGAAAAAGGGCTTATGGAGAATCGAAATATACTATAAATTTAAAAATGGCTATCCTTTCATACAGCGCGGGAAAGAGGTTACTGCAACCTATTTTGAGGAACGTGGCAGCAGGTCTTTAGAAGCAGGATGGAGTCCATGGTATGCACTTGATATGGTATCGGAATATAAACCAATTAATTTTGCCGACTTGCCGTCAGATACAATTACCGTTACAGTGCATTTTACCAATGGTAAAACGGCCACCCGGCAATTAAACCTCTCATTTGACCGTTACGGTAACTTAATTGCCGAGTGCCGTGACAACCAATAAATCATTTTCCAGCAGCAGTATTTTCACCCATATCGCCTTTACCGCCAAGCAGTTTTAAACCGGCTTGGCGGATAAACTTTTTAGCCCAATAAAATAGCCGATTCCAGGGCGGATTATGGAATCGGCATATGCTTTCTGGCCGTTAAAAATCCTTTGTTAAGCATTTTGTACTACGCAGCATCTCTTACCTTTGGTAATCAGAAGGATACTTTACAAAAGAATTTATCGTAAACTACTTGTTATCGGGCATTGCCGTCAGCTGTTTTTTCATCATCAAATAGTTGATGCTGTCCACCAGCGCCTGCCAGGAAGCTTCAATAATGTTTTCAGAAACTCCGACCGTGCTCCATTTATCATATTGATTGGCGGATTCAATCAATACCCTGACTTTGGCTGCGGTACCGTCATTGCCGTTTAGAACCCTAACCTTGTAATCCCGCAAGTGCATTGCATTGATTTCCGGATAGGCTGTATTAAGCGCCTTGCGCAGCGAATTATCCAATGCATTGACCGGTCCGTCGCCCTCGGCAGCGGTATGGATAATTTCATCCCCGATGCTTAATTTAACGATGGCTTCAGATACGATTTCTCCCGCTTCGTTCTTCTCCATAATGATTTTTAAATTCTTGAGCTGATAAAATTCCTTATATTGGCCAAATGCTTTGCGCAGCAGCAGTTCCAGGGAAGCATCCGCGCCTTCAAACTGAAACCCTTCGTTCTCCAATTCCTTGATCTGTTTGATGACTTTACGGGTTTCGGCATTATAGCTGTTCACATCAAGATTTAATTCCCTGGCTTTGTAGAGCAGGTTGGACAGGCCCGACAGTTCCGAAACCAGAACCCGGCGATGATTGCCTACTTCTTCGGGATCAATATGTTCATAGGTTAAGGAATCCTTCAGCAAGGCATTAACATGAATGCCTCCCTTGTGAGCAAATGCTCCGTGACCTACAAAAGGCTGACTGTTGCTGCTGGGCATATTGGCTACTTCAGCAATGTAGTGGGAAACTTCGGTCAGACGTTTCAGTCTTCCTGGGGGCAGGCATTTTTTACCCATTTTCAGTTCCAGATTGGGAATAATGGAAGTCAGGTCAGCATTGCCGCACCGTTCACCATAGCTGTTAATCGTTCCCTGTACCTGTACACAGCCTTGTTGGACTGCTATCAGTGAGCTGCTTACCGCACAGGCGGAATCATTGTGGGTATGGATCCCCAGCGGTTTGTCCACTTTTTGCTTTACCTGGTCAATGATCGCGGAAACTTCCCAAGGCAGGCTGCCGCCATTGGTGTCACACAAAATCACACATTCAGCCCCGGCCTGCGCTGCCGTTTCCAATACCTGCAGTGCATATTCGGGATTATTTTTATAGCCGTCAAAAAAATGCTCGGCATCAAAAAATACCTGCAAACCGTTTTCTTTTAAAAATACGATCGTATCCCGGATCATGGCCAGGTTTTCTTCCAGCGTAGTCTCCAGTGCACGAAGGACATGAAAATCCCAGGCCTTGCCGAAAATCGTGGCGACTTTTACCCCGGATTCCAGCAAAGCCTTGATATTGCTGTCCTGTTTTACATTGATCCCGGCTTTGCGGGTAGAACTAAAGGCCGCCAGTTGAGCGTTTTCCCAGTTGTAGTCCCGCATCACCTGAAAGAATTCCAGATCCTTGGGATTGCTGCCCGGCCAGCCGCCCTCGATGTATGAAATACCTAGATAATCAAGCTTGCGGGCAATTTTGATTTTATCATCCAGGGAAAAGGAAATGCCCTCTCCCTGTGATCCGTCTCTGAGAGTCGTATCATATATTTTAACGTCTAACATTGTATTCCCAACTAAATATCCTCCCTGACAAGGCGTCAGCCTGTTATTAAATATCTGACCGATTCCGTCTATTGCAACGTCCGCTTACAAGCTCTTGATCTGGCTGACAACCAGATCTCCCATCTCAGCTGTACCAGCCAGCCGGCAGCCTTCCTCGATCAGATCCGGGGTGCGGTAACCATTTTCGATTACCCGGCTGACCGCAGTTTCTATTGCTCTAGCCTCTTTCTCCAGATTAAGAGAATATCGCAGCAACATCGCCGCAGATAATATCGTCGCCAGCGGGTTGGCTTTATTCTGTCCGGCGATATCCGGAGCACTGCCATGCGAAGGTTCATACAGGCCAACTTCTCCGCCAATCGAAGCACTGGGCAGCATACCGATGGAACCGGTCAGCATGGATGCTTCATCGGTCAGAATATCACCAAACATGTTCTCAGTTACGATAACGTCAAATTGTTTGGGATTACGAATCAATTGCATGGCACAATTGTCAACATACATATGGGATGTTTCTACATCGGGATATTCCTTGGCCAGTTCGGTTACGGTTTCCCGCCATAGCCGCGAAGTTTCAATCACATTGGCTTTATCGACCGAACACAATTTATGGTTGCGCTTGCGGGCAACTTCATAGGCATAGCGTACAATACGTTCAATTTCATAAGTGGAATAACTGAGGATATCAGTGGCTTTGACACCCCCGTCGATCTTTTCCCTGTTCTTCTCGCCGAAATAAAGTCCTCCGGTCAATTCACGGATAACGATCAGATCAACTCCGGCAATGACCTCTTCTTTCAGAGTCGAGGCATGGGTTAGACCAGGGAATAAAAAACAAGGACGCAAATTGGCATAAAGCCCCAGTTCCTTACGCAAAGGTAGCAGCGCTCCCACTTCCGGACGCAGATGTACCGGCAGCTGTTCCCATTTGGGACCGCCAATGGCACCAAGCAGTACGGCATCAGACTGTTTGCATATCTGTAAAGTTTCTGCAGGCAGGGGATGACCGACCGCATCATACGCTGCACCGCCCACCAGGGCTTCGGTAAACTCGAACTGATGGTTATACTTTTCTCCCACCGCCTGCAGGGCTTTTATGGCTTCGGGGACTATTTCCACACCTATTCCGTCGCCGGGCAGAACCGCAATTTTATACATAGAATTTTTTCTCCTTCCAAGGCTTAATATTGAAAATAAACCTGCTTTATTTTGCGATTTTATCCCTTACATATTCGATCAAACCGCCTTTGTCCATGATCTGCTGCATAAACCCGGGAAAAGGTACGGCCTGATAGCTGGCCCCGGTCCTCAGATTAAGGATCCGGCCGGTCTCCAACTCAACTTCTACCTGATCCCCTTCCCGAATGGCATCTACTGCCTCGGCTGATTCCAGAATGGGCAGTCCTATGTTAACCGCGTTGCGGTAGAATATACGGGCAAAGGATTTGGCGATTACACAGGATACGCCGGCAGCTTTAATCGCGATCGGTGCATGCTCACGGGAACTGCCGCAGCCAAAGTTCTTTTCGGCGACAATGATATCTCCCGCCTTGACCTTTTGGGGAAACTGGGGATCAGCGTCCTCCATGCAGTGCCGGGCTAATTCAGCCGGATCGAAGGTATTCAGATAGCGAGCCGGAATAATCGCATCGGTATCGATGTCATTGCCAAACTTGTAAACCTGTCCGCTAAACTTCATAAAACAAACCTCCTGGTTTAATACTTTAAAAATATCCCTGCTGGTCAAAAAGTATCCGTTTATTATACCTCCCAGGGAGCGGTTATTCTTCCTTTAATGGCACTGGCAGCGGCTACCGCCGGATTGCACAGATAGACTTCACTTTCGGGATGCCCCATTCTGCCAACAAAATTGCGATTGGTAGTAGCCAGGGCTTTTTCGCCTTTAGCCAGAATCCCCATATGTCCTCCCAGGCAGGGCCCGCAAGTGGGGGTACTGACAACGGCTCCTGACTCCACGAAGGTTTCGATATATCCGCGGCGCAAAGCTTCCAGATATATTTCCTGGGTTCCGGGGAAAATGATGACCCGCAGCTCCGGATGGACCCTATGCCCCTTAAGAATGGATGCTGCGGTTTGCAGATCCTCTATACGGCCATTGGTACAGGAACCGATCACCACCTGGTCAATCATTACATCCGCCGCTGCACTTACCGGGCGGGTATTTTCCGGCAAATGGGGATAAGCTATTAAAGGTTCCATTTTGGAGACGTCGTATTCTTTCTCATCCGCATAGACTGCATCGTGATCCGACTGATAGATGGTATAAGGTCTTTTCGCCCTTCCCTGCACATAAGCCAGGGTAATGTCGTCGGGAGCGATAATCCCGTTTTTCCCGCCTGCTTCAATGGCCATGTTGGCCATGCTGAAGCGATTGTCGATAGACAGATTGGTAATTGCTTCACCGCAGAACTCCATGGACATATAGCGGGCTCCGTCCACGCCAATATCTCCGATGGCCTGCAGGATAAAATCCTTGCCCCCCACCCATCGCGGGGTCTTGCCATAGTAAATAAACTTGATGCTTTCCGGCACTTTAAACCAGGCTTCGCCGGTAGCCATAGCCGCAGCCATATCGGTGGAGCCGACGCCGGTAGCAAACGCACCCAGAGCCCCATACGTACAGGTATGCGAATCTGCTCCGATGACCAGATCTCCTGGCCCAACCAGACCTTGCTCGGGCAAAAGGCAATGTTCGATTCCCATCGTACCGATTTCAAAATAATTTTTAATGCCATAGCCACGGGCAAAATCGCGCACTGTTTTGGCCTGTTCAGCTGATTTTATATCTTTGGCCGGGGTAAAATGATCCGGTACCAGTACCACCCGTTCCTGGTCAAAGACTTGCTTTAAACCCAGCCGGTTGAATTCAGCAATCGCTACCGGGGCGGTAACATCATTGCCCAGGACCAAATCGAGTTTGCAGTTAATCAACTCACCGGCTTCCAGATGCTCCCTGCCAGCGTGTGCGGCCAGAATCTTCTGACTGATGGTCATTCCCATGAAGGCCCCTCCTTTTGCTGATGAAAATGTGACTGCCCGGTGCTGATCAGGCAGATTCTTAATTACTAGCTGCCCTGATTGTTTACCAGCTGTTTTTCATAATAGTGTCTGTTGATGGCATGGATGTATGATTTAACACTGGCCTCAATAATATCAGTACTGAGACCGCGTCCATTGTAAATCTTATCCTCAATTTCTACCTTGGAAAGCACTTCTCCCAAGGCATCTTTGCCGCCGGTTACGGCATGCAGTTTATATTCCAGCAGTCTTCCGTAGATATCGGTTATTTTATCCACCGCCTGACAAGCTGCCTCCATAGACCCGGAACCGGTAGCGGCAGCCTCGAAAGGCATACCATCGATGCATAATCTAACGGTAGCAGTCGGTATCATATTGGTGCCGCTGGAAATGTGCAGGTATTCCAGGCTGAAACGCTCAGGAATGGCCCGGCCTTGCTCTTTGACTAAAGCCTCAATATCATCATTGCTGATTTCTTTTTTCTTGTCGGCCAGATCTTTGAATTTGACAAAAGCCTTCTGTAGTTCCTCGTCACTTAAGTCATAGCCCAGCTCTGCAAGACGAGCTTTAAAAGCATGTCGGCCGGAATGCTTGCCCAGTACCAGATTGTTTTTAAAAACTCCTACCAGTTCAGGGCTCATAATCTCATAGGTGGTTCTTTCCTTCAATACCCCGTCCTGATGGATGCCTGATTCATGAGCAAAAGCATTGCTGCCCACGATGGCTTTGTTGGGCTGAACCACCATTCCGGTCAGGGTGCTGACCAGACGGCTGGTACGATAAATTTCATCGTATTTAATATTAAGCTCTTTTTGGTAAAAGGCATGTTTGGTATATAAAGCCATAATAATTTCTTCCAGCGATGCATTGCCAGCCCGCTCGCCGATACCATTGACAGCGCATTCTATTTGCCGGGCCCCGTTGCTAATTCCGGCCAGCGAGTTGGCTACTGCCATCCCCAGATCATCATGACAGTGCACACTGAAAATCGCTTTGTCGCTGTTAGGCACGCGTTCAATGATGGTCTTCATGAAACGGCCGAATTCATCGGGAACCGAATAGCCCACCGTGTCGGGAAGATTTACCACTGTCGCGCCGGCGGCGATAACCGCTTCCACCAGTTCAATTAAATAATCCAAGTCGCTGCGGGTAGCATCTTCGGCTGAAAATTCCACGTCCGGGCAAAACTGCCGGGCATATTTTACTGCTTCAACAGCCTGAACCAGCACTTCTTCCCGGGACTTTTGCAATTTATATTTCAGGTGGATATCAGAACTGGCCAGGAAGGTATGAATACGCGGGCTTTCCGCATATTTAACCGCTTCCCAGGTTCGATCGATATCCGCCCGGGTGGCCCGGCACAATCCGGCAATTATCGGCCCTTTAACGCTCCGGGCAATGGCTTTGACCGCCTGAAAGTCACCGGGGGAAGCAATCGGGAACCCAGCCTCGATGATATCAACTCCCAGACGCGCCAGTTGCTGAGCAATTTCCACTTTTTCTTCCACATTCAGACTGACCCCCGGTGACTGCTCGCCATCGCGCAGGGTGGTATCAAAAAGATAGATCCGGTTTTTATCATTCATTGTTTATCAAAACCCTTCTCAAATGTAATTGAAGGGTGAAGCACCTATTTATTTTCTTTGACCAGGGCATCACCAGATTTTAACCACGGCATCATCGCGCGCAATTCTGCACCGACTTCTTCAATCAAATGTTCTCTGCCCTGTCTTTTCAGAGCATTGAACTGGGGACGGCCCACCTGATTTTCCAGCAGCCATTCCTTGGCAAATTTGCCATCCTGAATTTCCGCCAGGGCATCCTCCATGGCATAGCGTACTTCTTCCCCAATAACCTTTGGTCCGGTGATATAATCTCCCCACTCGGCCGTATCCGATACAGAGTAACGCATATTACTCATGCCGCCCTCATACATCAAGTCAACAATCAATTTAAGCTCATGGAAACATTCAAAATAAGCTATTTCCGGCTGATAACCGGCTTCCACCAGGGTCTCAAATCCGGTTTTGACCAGTTGGGTTACGCCGCCGCAAAGTACGCATTGCTCACCGAAAAGATCTGTTTCTGTTTCTTCTTTAAAGGTTGTTTCCAGAACGCCGGCGCGGGTGGCACCGATGCCCTTGGCATGAGCCAGGGCTAGTTCCTTGGCTTGACCGGTGTAGTTCTGCTGAATTGCGATTAGGGCAGGAACGCCGGCACCGTTTTCATACATCCGGCGTACCAGATGGCCGGGGCTTTTCGGAGCGATCATAAAAACATCAACATTGGCCGGGGGTACGATCTGACCAAAATGTATGTTAAAGCCATGTGAAAATACCAGGGCTTTGCCTTCGGTCATATACGGGGCGATTTCTTCCCGGTATACTTTAGCCTGGGCTTCATCGGGGAGAAGGATTTGAATAATATTCCCTTGCTGGGCAGCTTCCGCTACCGTCATGGGTTGAATCCCAGCGGCGATAACCCGATCCCATTCGGCCTGACTGGCGGCATCAAAAGGTTTGCGCAAACCGACAACAACGTTGACTCCGCTTTCATGCAGATTCTGGGCCTGTGCATGTCCCTGGGAACCAAATCCCATCACCGCTACTGTTTTACCCTTTAAAAGCTCCAGATTTGCATCCGCATCATAATACATTTTTGCCATTTTAATATCCTCCTTAAATTTAATTCTTTTATTATTTGTTCCCGCGCACCATGGCTACTTTACCGGTTCGCACCATTTCAATAATCCCAAAAGGCCGCAGCGAATCTTCGATGGCATCAATTTTATTTTCATCGCCGGTTACTTCAATAATGAGAGAATTCTTGCCGATATCTACGATCCTGGCCCGGAAAATATCTACAATCTGAACAATTTCAGCTCTAACCGTATTATCCGCCCTGACCTTGATCATGGATAATTCTCTTTCTACTGCTTTATCTTGGGTAATATCAATGATTTTTATTACTTCCACCAATTTATGCAGTTGCTTGGTTACCTGTTCAATAATCCGGTCATCACCTTCGACCACAATGGTCATACGTGATACTTCCGAAGACTCGGTGCGTCCAACCGTCAGACTGTCGATATTGTAACCCCGGCGGCGGAACAAAGTGGCCACTTTGGTCAATACGCCCGGTTTGTTTTCTACCGTGACTGACAGAGTATGTTTAGCCATCCTGTTCACCCCCCAGCATATTGCTAAGCGCTTCTCCGGGAGGAACCATGGGATAAACATTGGTATTGCGATCCACCCAGAAGTCGATAACGACCGGCCGGTCAGTGACCTGCAGCGCTTTTTGCAAAGCTTCTTCAACTTCCTCTGCACATTTAACTCGTATCCCCACCGCGCCATATGCTTCAGCAACTTTTACGAAATCGGGCTGTTGGGTCATGTCGGTATGCGAATAACGTCCGCCGTAGAAAAGACCCTGCCATTGTCTTACCATACCCAGATAATGATTATTGAGAATACAGATAATCACCGGCAGTTTATACTGAACTGCCGTCCCCAGTTCCTGAATATTCATCTGGATACTGCCATCCCCGGCAATATCGATGATAGTTTTATCCGGGCAGGCGATCTTGGCACCAATGGCAGCCGGAAAACCGAAGCCCATTGTCCCCAACCCTCCGGAACTAATAAAACTGCGGGGGTAACGGAATTTGTAATATTGACTGGTCCACATCTGATGCTGACCAACTTCCGTTGTAATGATCGCTTCCCCATTGGTCAATTCACTGATTTTTTCAATTACATGCTGCGGCGGAATCCGGCCTTCGGTTGAGCCCTCATAGCAAAGCGGATATTCGTCTTTCCATCTTTCAATTGTTTCATGCCATTCTTTCAGGTCTGGGCCAGGCTGCAAACGCGGCAGCAGCCCCTGCAGAATTTCCTTTACATCCCCTACAATCGGAACATCGACATCAACGTTTTTCCCAATCTCAGCTGCATCTATGTCCAGGTGAATCACTTTCGCATGCGGGGCAAAATTTGCTATCTTGCCGGTCACACGATCATCAAATCTTACTCCCATAGCGATCAGAACATCACATTCGCCGATCGCATAATTGGCATAGCGGGTGCCGTGCATACCCAGCATTCCCAAATACAACGGGTTGTAACCGGGAAAAGCACCCATTCCCATTAAGGTAGTAGTTACTGGTATACCCATTTTCTCGACAACTGCCAAAAGTTCTTCCGCCGCATCGGAGGCCACTACCCCGCCGCCTGCATAAATAACCGGTCTTTGTGCAGCATTGATAAGATTGGCTGCATTGAGTACCTGACCAGAATTGTAGCCTTTAAGTACTCTGTAGCCGCGGATATTTATGTCTTGGGCCGGGCCTGTAAATTCAATTGTTCTTTCCATAATATCTTTAGGCAGATCAATCAAAACCGGTCCGGGACGGTTGGTATTGGCTATGTAAAAAGCTTCTTTGATCACCCGGGCTACATCTTCGGTCTTTTCCACCAGGAAAGCATGCTTGGTTATAGGCAGAACTATGCCGGTAATGTCAGCTTCCTGGAAAGCATCACGCCCGATCATATGGGTCGGTACCTGACCGGTAATGACCACCATCGGAATGGAATCCATATAAGCGTTGGCGATACCGGTAACCAGGTTGGTTGCCCCTGGTCCTGAGGTTGCGATGCACACCCCGGTTTTACCTGTAGCGCGGGCATACCCGTCTGCAGCGTGAGCCGCTCCCTGTTCATGGCGGACTAATATATGCCTGATCGGGGAGTCGTACAGGGCATCATAAATGGTTATCGCCTGCCCTCCCGGATAACCAAACACTACATCTACTCCTTCTGCCTGCAGGCAACGCAGCAGAATTTCAGCTCCTCTTAACTTCACAACCATCACCTCTTTATAATAAAATAGCTTATTTTAAATGTTTATTGTTTATAATTCTAATTCTTTCTTATCTGTAATCTTTTGTTTATATAAGACAACACACGTTTAGTAAAAGGGGAGGAATAACTAATAATAGCGGGCTTGTTGATGGCCCGCTAATATCTTTTGCTTCTTACCGAGGGAATATTATTTTACAAATATTGCACCGGTACTGGCCGATTGAACCATCTGCGCATAACGCTTCATATATCCAGTTGTAATTTTTAGATCCGGGGCCTGCCATTTTGCTTTTCTGGCGGCCAGAATATCTTCGTCTACCAATAGTTCCAGCTTTAGCGCCGGAATATCTATTCGAATCAGATCTCCTTCCTCCACTAGGGCAATGATGCCTCCAGCGGCAGCTTCCGGGGATACGTGTCCAATCGATGCCCCCCTGGTAGCACCGGAAAAGCGTCCATCGGTAATCAGAGCGACTTCCTTGTCCAAACCCATACCGGCTATGGTGGATGTGGGAGTAAGCATTTCCCTCATGCCGGGCCCTCCGCGGGGTCCTTCATTACGGATTACGATTACGTCTCCGGCAACAATTTTGTTGGCCAGGATTGCTGCAACCGCTTCCTCTTCAGATTCAAATACCCGGGCCGGGCCTTGGTGCTGCATCATTTCAGGATCTACTGCGCCCTTTTTGACCACCGCACCATCCGGGGCCAAGTTGCCAAATAGTATTGCCAGTCCCCCGCTCTCACTATACGGATTATTTATCGGACGAATAACCGAATAATCAAGCACCGGGGTGGATTTAATATTCTCTCCTACTGTCAATCCCGTTACGGTTCTGGCCTTACGATCAACCAGGCCTTTTTTGTCCAATTCATGATACAGCGCCTGTACCCCACCGGCCCGATACAAATCCTCCATATGATGGTTGCCGGCCGGACTGATTTTGCATAAATGCGGAGTTACGGCACTGACTTCATTAAACTTGTCCAGCGATATATCCACCCCGGCCTCGCTGGCAATAGCCAGCAGATGGAGCACGGAATTGGTTGAACAACCGATCGCCATATCCATACACATGGCATTATGGAATGCTGCAGCAGTCATGATATCAGCTGGACACAGGTCCTTGGCAACCAGCTCCATAATTTTCATTCCCGCTGTTTTGGCCAGGCGGATACGCTCCGAGTAAACTGCAGGGATGGTACCATTACCCGGCAAGCCCATACCCAGGGCTTCGGTCAAACAATTCATGGAATTGGCGGTAAACATGCCCGCACATGATCCGCAACTAGGGCAGGCATTGTCTTCCAACCGGGCCAGTTCATCCTGATCAATTTTGCCGCTGGCAGCAGCTCCAACACCTTCAAATACTTGGGTTACGCTGACCTTTTTATCAGCCATATTGCCGGCCAGCATCGGTCCGCCACTGACGAAAATCGAAGGTATATTTAAGCGGGCAGCAGCCATCAGCATACCCGGTACCACTTTATCGCAGTTGGGTATAAAAACCAGACCATCAAAAGCGTGGGCCATCGCCATAATCTCAACCGCATCCGCGATCAGCTCGCGGCTGCCCAGCGAATACTTCATGCCGATATGATTCATGGCGATCCCGTCACAAACCGCAATCGTCTGGAACTCAAAAGGTACGCCTCCGGCCATTCTAATACCTGCTTTGACGGCCTCGGAAATTTTATCCAGATTAATATGTCCGGGAACAATATCATTCTTGGAATTGACAACGCCAATAAAGGGACGTTTCATTTCTTCATCTGTCAGACCCAGAGCTTTAAATAAGGAGCGATGGGGAGCTTTTTCCAGACCCTCTTTTACTATTTTGCTCTGCATGGCAATAATCCCTCCTACATCAATAATATAGTACCCCAAATACTTATTTCAGAATATTGCAAATATCTCAAAAATGAAAACAAAAAACCCTCGCCCTGATCAGGGACGAGAGTTATTCCCGCGGTACCACCCTGTTTGTCGCCAACCTAGCCAGTCTGCGACCACTTGGAGCCAACCATCTGGATTGGCTAACTTGATAACGGACTTTTTCGTCCGGCATCACCTACTCAGCCAGGCAGCTTTTCAGGTCGCAGCTCAGGAATGAGTCACCTGTAAAATATTGATACCGGTTTTCAGCTGCCCCGGTTCTCTGCAATCAATCATGTTTACAAGTCTGTTTCCTTCATTGCCGAATAATTGATTTCTATTGAGTATATTTGAAAGCTTTCCATTATGTCAATATGTTTCTCTTATTTTTTTAAGTCAACTTTGCGCAAGTACTCTTTTAAGCCAATCTGATAGCGAAAACCTTCCCGAGGCCGTTTCTTTTCTTTTAGTCTGATCTTCTTTAACATAGACCATAATAGCCGCGTGCCCTCCTCCGTCTGACAGGCTTCGGAAGGACTCATCCCCCGCAGATTGTGCAGGTTGGAATGATACCATTTATTCAGGTACAATTCTTTTAAAGCTGCTTCCAAATCAGGATATTGTTTTTTCACTTCCATATCCAGGATATCGAACAAGCCTTCCTCTCTCGTCTCCAATCCGTTAAACTCTAAAGCTTCATAAATATTGTCTTCAAAATGCTGACGAACGGAAAGTAATTCCCTTTCCCCAAATGCAGACACGGTTACCCAATTACCGGCAAGGATATATTCAGCCATGAAATTCGGCGGATCAAAGCGCTGATCGAGTTCATAATATACCTGAAAATCATCATACAGGTTTATCATTTTGGCGTTTAATTGGCCAAGCTTTTGTATCACTTTATTCCGATCTTTCATTAAATATCTGAGTGTTATAAAACGCATTCCATCTTCATAAGCAAAATCATCATCAGCAGCAAGCAGGATTTCTTCAAAATTACTGTATTGACCGCTCAGATAATTATGGGCATTGGCCAAACTGATCTCATATTCTCCCCTTTGCACCAGGAAAGGATAATAAATGTCGCAAAACATCTTATGAAATTGATCTACGACCTCTTTTTCCTGTGATATAATCACGAATTCATCCATGTTAATAATCAAATCCGCGATCACCCCGGTCATAAACGACACCCCATGGTTAAAATCTTCTTCCTGACAAGTCAGACGCATATGGATTCCGTATGGCAATTCCTCAACTTCACGAATATTTTCAATTTGATCAAGGACATCGAAAAGTTCATCCAAATCGATTATTTCATAGACCCGGCAATAGACCTGCAAGGCGAAAGGGTTCCATACTGATTTAGACTCAAGCAGCCGATGATTGACAAGTTCTATATTAACGATGAACCAGTAACCCTGCTGATCTTTCTTTAAATCCAGTTTATAATCGCTTTTATAAACCTCCCGATCCTGGAGGATTACCGCAAAAGCGCTTAGTTTAGCATTCTCGCCGGAGGCACGCACTTCCTCAACCTGTCCTTCTATAATTAGCGCACCAGGATTAATTGCTTCTTTAAATTGATAAAAGAGTTTACCGGTAATAAGCTGTTCATCCAGAATCGACAACAGGTAGTTATAATCCTGATATCTTAACGCATAGAAAAGACTATTGCCTAATTGACGCGGCGTCAGACGGGCAGATATTTTTCGGTTTAATGCATTAGCCCAGGCGGCAGTGAATTCAAGGGGCTCATCCAGATAACGCTGGTAAAGAAATCTCCCCAGTGCCGGTCGGCTCATATAACGGACATTTAATTTGTAGGCCTCGGATATTAAATAACACGCTTCCAGGTAGTCAATTTCAATCATATCATTAAGCATGGCATGATCTTTTTCGTATTGTAACTGAGAAATATCCTCAACAATAAACAAACTGTGAATCCCATCCGCACTAAAGGTCAGGAAAAAACATTCTACATATAGTTTGCCGTTATCCTTCTGCCATGCCAAATCAATACTTATACGTCCGGTATGACGGCTGCAGCTGACATATGCGGTATAAAATTGGCCGGGGCAGGGTTTTTCCCGCTTGGTTTTCAGCCCTGCCAGTCTATATTTGCTTAAAGTCCGCTGACATAGAGCTTCATATTCCCAGCCGTATTCTATATTGATTAATTCGAAATAATCAACCATACCCGGACTGTAAAATGATCCCAGCCCCTCAAGCAACTCCACTCTTAATTCCAGCGGGGTTTCTTCAAAACTATCCAACAGCAGAATTTTGCCCGCGTTGCTGTCAATCTGGTTAATAATTTCATCAACCTGTTTTTGTAACATTTTTCTGGTGTAATGGCCTTTACTATTTTTCATTCTGATCCCCTATACAAATAATAAAACTTCGATCCCATTTGTAATGTATCATTTTGACGGATTAATGGCAAATCTTGCTCCTTCCCGGACACTCAAGAATTAAGCAATTTGGCGGGAAAAATAAAAATAAGGTAGAATCAAAGCAGGCATGAAAAAATATATAATCGAGGTGAATGAAATGTTTTGGGAAACTGCCGGACCCGCTAATACTGACCGTACCCTGCAACTGGCGGTTAAAAAAGGCCAGGAACTGGGGGTGAATAATTTCGTCATAGCTTCCTGCAGCGGAGCAACTGCACGAAAACTATTTACCCTTGCCAGCCCATCAAATATCGTTTGTGTCAGTCATCAGGTTGGATTTGCCAAGCCCGGAGAAGATGAAATGCTGCCGGAAAACAGAGAGTTTTTTCAGGCCCACGGAGTGCCAGTGCTGACTACTACCCACTTGTTGGCCGGGGTCGATCGTGCCCTGCGCTTTCAGTTCAAAGGAGTTTATCCGGCCGAGATCGTAGCTTCTACGCTGAGGATGTTCGGACAGGGAATAAAAGTAGCCGTTGAAATAAGTTGTATGGCTCTTGATGCGGGCATGATACCTTATGGTCAGGATGTAATCGCCATCGGCGGAACTATTGAGGGAGTTGATGCGGCCATTGTAATACGGCCCGAACACTCAGCGCAATTTTTTGCCTCCCAGGTAAAGGAAATAATCTGTATGCCGAAAAATAAAAAGTAAATATTATAAATATCGAATTTTGATTACTATTATTAACAAGCAGCGCTATATTTTTCTGCTCTGCAAAATTTAACCGGCCATAAACCAATCAGATTCTGCAAAAGCTATCTTTAAAGGAGGGATATATTTTGCAGAAAAAATCATCCATGAAATTTGAGAATCTGATGGTACCAATGGCATTTGTAAACGGTTTGTTTTTGGGTGGTTATGCCCTGCGCATGGCCAGAAAATATTGGGAAGGCGGGCCGCAGGACTAACCCTTCCTTGGCCACCCGGCGGGCTCACCCAAAAGTGAGCCCAATTTTGTTTGTAAAATTTTTAATTAAGGATTTTGCTTACTTGCTCTTTTTCTATTGCAACATTAAAGATTGGACTTCTTGCAGCGAATTTATCTGGTTGGATTTAATCATAGCCGGAGACAATGTGTAAAGAGCATCACCGATATATATAATACGGTTGATGCTTTTTTCTGTATTGTTCCAATAATTGCCGGCTTTTAAGTAATCCTCGTCGTCCAGATGGGTTATTCTGCCCTTGAACTGCAGACCCTTCTGCAAGTCTATATTGTACACATATGCACCCTGGAAAGAAAAACTGCCGTAATCCGGTATGTTTCCATTTTTACGGACATTATGCTGCCCGATAGTCATTACCGTAACCGGCAGCGCGAGGAGATTTTTATCCCGTGAGAAAAGCAGGGCTTTATGGTTTCTTAAAAGCTCGGAGTCGCTGCCCCGATCGCCAATAACAACTTTACTCATTTCCACCGGCTGGCTTACATCAGTAACATCAAAAACGGCTATTTTAACTCCCTGATAATAGGCCATACTCTCGCCGTTGAAACCTGACAATTCGATCGTATCCTTGCCAAAACCAATGATATGATTTTCATCATAAGGATGCAGATAATCACTGTATCCGGGTATTTTAAGTTTACCCAGTATTTGCGGCTGGGTCGGCTCGGTCAGATCCAGGACGAAAAACGGATCAACGTCTTTAAAAGTCACCATATAAGCGCGATTTCCCATAAAACGAGTGGAATATATTCTCTCTCCGGGAGCAATGTTTTCAATCTTGCCGGTCAGCTGCAGATCTTTATCAAGTATATAAACGTTATTTTGGGATGTATATTCGTCATCGCGCCAGGTGTCACCAAAGGTAGTGGCGATGCGAAAATGATCATTATATTCATCCATGGAGAACTGGTTCAGGATGGTTCCCGGTACCTGGCCTTCACCTTTATATTGGAGCTTGGCATCCTGCATGCTGAATTTGAAAATTTTCGTATTGGGTACAGAAGAAATCGATTGTGTCTGCAACGGCCGGATTACATTGTAATCATACTGGCTTATGGCCACATAAAGGTTTTGATTGGATGCATATATGTTTTCACCACCGCCCAGATAAGTATTAATATCAGCAGGCTTTTCCATCTGCTGCAAATCTATTACGCCGGTAACCAGATAATTGGGGCTGATACAACCAGGGAAATAGCGGATGGTTTTAATATCCTGGGTTTCATATCGGTCAGCTTTCATTGTATCTTTGCAGATAGGGGTTATATCAGTATCATTCTGGATTGAATAATAATCCAGATAACGATTGCTGAGCAGATAGAATTTGGAGTCAGCCAACCGCGATGCAAGATAGCTGCCCTCTAAAACCAAACGTCTGATTGGGCTGATATTTTGTTTATCTTTGATATTATAGACAACCGCCCGGCATAATGAAGAATGGTGATAATAAGGAGGTTTTATGCGTTTTTGGGGCTGATCATTTTTATAGACAGGCGGATAGGCGGGCTGGTCAATATAAGTATTGCCCACAACTATCATGTAATCCCCTTCAATATATAGTTCAACCGGGGTGAAGTTTTGATCATTGAATTTGATTGTATTGACCACCTGCATTTTATCGGCAGGAACTGCTTTGATGATTTGAACCAGATTTTTATTTATCTGATAAATATATTGGCCATCCGTTTTTATCTGGTCCCCCTCATCCACACCCTCGACCTGTATATTGGTGGCTGAGTAATCCGCTGACTGCTCGGCTGACGGAGCCGATGCTGTGCTTTTCATATTTTTTACTACAGTACCATCATCCACCGCCATTCCTCTGTATATGGGGTTATTGTTTTGACCGTACTGCTCCAACAAACTGCGCAGATTTTCCAAAGAACCAACTACCGGCAAATCTTTTTCCGTCTGGGCAACGGCTATATCTTTTTGGCCGTCCAGATAAAAGGCCCCGCCAATCAGCAGACCCAACATAAAAATAATAAGAATTACCGGAACGGGAGATATTTTATGCCCGCTTTTATTCATCCCTGACCCTCCTAATCGTTTCTTAAAATTGATTACGCGAGGTCAGTAAAAACTCTTTCATCAGCTGGCGATAATCTTTCCAATCGTACCAGTTCACATCGCTCAGCCATAATAACAGGTATCACTGGCAGCAGCTATAGAGCTATATATATTTCTACAACTATGACGTTATTGTTATTAAAATTATTCTGAGAAACTGGCCTGCACTACCGGAGCAAATACCATCTGGGCTACTTTCTGGCCGGGCAAGATGCGTACCGGTTTATCGGTCACATTCAGCAGCAGTATCTTCACTTCGCCAACATGTTCACAATCAATCGTTCCGGGAGCATTGGCTACCACAATTCCCTTCCCCGCCATACCTGCCCGGCTGCGTATTTGGGCCTCATGTCCTTTGGGAATCATCATGGCAAAGCCCGTAGGCAGACTCCTTACTTCATTAGGATAAAGAACTATTTCTTCCTGAATGGCAATGGCTAAATCACAACCTGCTGCCCCCCGTGTCTCATATTCGGGTAATTTCGCCCAAGATACCAGTTTCTTAAATTTAACCTCAATCTTATCCAAATTATTTCCTCCTCTCATTCATTATTAACGTTCAATTCGCGATAAACAATTTTTAATGCTTATATTTCTATCTTAACTTATATAAAGTTACCTGTCTTTATTTCAAATATTAAAATATATTTTCATTGCCGTTAATTTTAATAGATTTTCCCATTAAACCGGCGATCTTATGAGTTGTTGTGATTTACCTAAAGGAATGACTACTTTCGAGTAGAATTTTTTGCTTAACGCTCTTTTATGGTCTGGATCCAAACAGAATAATTCCCTGCCCAAAAGGTCGATGACTTTTGGGTAAGGGTGAGACAAAATAGTCTAAGCATCTGATGTTTTGAGCAGTTCGTCCAGGGTCACAAAATGATAGCCCTGCTTCTGGTAGGCTTCAATTATAATCGGTAGTGCCAGCAAGGTTTTACTGCGATCCAATCTGCCGTCGTGAGCAAGGATAATCATACCTGGACGGGCTGCATCAATAACTCTCTTCGCCATAGATTGAGGGGTTGGGGATTGGGCATTTTCAACACAAATGGTCCATAAAACGGTTTGGTAGTCGTTACGCTCCGCTATATCAATTGTTTCCGGGCGAAACAATTTTTTAGGCGGGCGAAAATACTTCATATTCCGATTCAGCATCCTGCCCAGTAAAGCATCGGTTTTCTGTATCTCCTCTTCCGTTCCTGCTGCATTGGCCCGGCTTAAATCTGCGTGGGTATAAGTATGATTTTCGATTTCATGTCCTGCATCAATTTCCCGGCGAATAAGCTCTGGATGAGCTTGGGCATTTTCACCTACCACAAAAAATGTCGCTTTTATACTATATTTTTCCAGTATTTCCAGCACATCATTGGTATACAATGGATCCGGCCCATCATCAAAAGTAAGCGCGACCAATTT
>ERZ764778.303-NODE-303-length-60513-cov-33.143472_pt1 | contig 60513 bp, 61 predicted proteins | sample MGYA00374951_ERZ764778 | MGnify/ENA primary metagenome ERZ764778 (study PRJEB28918, sample SAMN05720193) | bioreactor metagenome | isolation source: Anaerobic biogas reactor | place: USA:Washington, USA | collected 2015-08-08 ...
CTGTTCTCTTTCTAAAGATTACCCTTCTACATCAATCTCGACTCCTGATTTGAATACAACGGCGAACTTATCATGAAATACCGTAACTTTTTCAATTAGCCGCCTTACTAATTGCTCATCATACTCCTCCAACTCGCAGGATTGCTCATTAAAGAAATTACTCATTTCAGCGATTCGTTGCCTTTTCCCTTCTCGATCTGCATTCTCTACAAGTGCATTTTGCTTTAACTCCCGAAGTCGATAAATTTCGTCAGCCACATCTTCATAGTCATTTTTTGATTTTGCTTGTATAAGGAGCTGTTGTTGTAACTCTTCCAATTTTCTATCAATATCATCGGTGGTATTATCATTTTCTTCACTAAGTATAGTAGTTATGTTTTTCTGCAACGCCTGGATGAAGGGCTCTTTGTTAGTCAAAAGTTCGTTAATAGCCTTAACCACTGCTGCCTGTAATGTTTCCTCGTTTATGGTAGGTGCCGTACATTCAGAGCCTTTTTCCTCTAAACGACTAACACATCTCCAAACAATAGACTTGTAACCTCGGTTATTCCAATGTACTCGTCGGTAAATATCACCGCACTGTCCGCAGTAAACTATACTCGATAAAGCATACTTACTGCTGTAGACTCTCTTTTTACCGCCTTTTCCGCTACGAAGGTTAGCTCTTCGAACCATCTCTTCTTGAACCTGCATAAAAAGCTCGCGTGGAATGATTGGCTCGTGGCTATTTTCTACATAATACTGGGGAACAATGCCGTTATTCTTGACTCGCTTTTTAGAAAGGAAATCAACCGTATATGTTTTTTGTAGAAGGGCATCACCGATGTACTTTTCATTCTGCAGTATCTTTTTCAGTGTTTCTGGTCTCCATTTGGCTTTGCCTGCCGCTGTTAGAATACTGTCTGCTTCTAGTCCTCTTGCTATCTGCAAAAGGCTGGCTCCCTCTAGGTACTCCCTATAAATCCGTTTAACAACTTTAGCACCCTCTGGATCAATCACTAATTGCTTGTTTTCATCCTTGGTGTAACCAAGGAAACGCTTGTGGTTGACCTGAACTTCACCTTGCTGGTATCGATACTGAATACCCAGCTTAACGTTCTGGCTTAGGGATTGGCTTTCTTGCTGGGCAAGGGATGCCATGATAGTCAGTAAAACTTCACCCTTAGAATCCATGGTGTTGATATTCTCTTTCTCGAAGAATACCGCTATGTTTTTATCCTTTAACTGACGGATATACTTAAGGCAATCCAACGTGTTTCTGGCAAATCGGCTGATTGATTTTGTGATAATCATGTCAATATTGCCTGCCATACACTCCTCGATCATTCGGTTAAATTCATCACGCTTTTTCGTATTGGTACCAGTGATGCCATCATCCGCAAAAATACCTGCTAAATCCCACTCCTTGTTCCTCTTAATATAGTTTGTATAATGCTCAATCTGAATTTCGTAACTTGAGGCCTGCTCCTCACTATCCGTTGAAACTCGGCAGTAAGCCGCCACTCGTATTTTGGGTTTACTCTCACTATTTTTATTATTTCCGATTCGTTTAATTGCTGGAATTACTGTTACATTCCTACTTACTGCCACTGGTTACACCTCACTTTCTATTAAACTGTAAGCATATTCTGCCTGCTTATATGGATCGTCATATTTTTGTACCAGAGGTTTTGCTTTGAACTTTACAGGATAATCCGTTTTTGATACATCTTTAGGCTCCCATATCCTTCCGAGTTTTTCTGCTCGCTTTTGTTTTTCTAATCTTGCTTTTTCAAATATCTCCTCATCAATAATTGGAGGATAGAATTCGTCTCCAAGGTATTGCTTGTTCTGTAGCATCCTACTTACTGTGGCATGGTAGCAATCTATCCCAGCTTTTATTGCAGCATTCTTCAAGGATAATCCTGACAAGTAACCTGAAAATAACTCTTTTACTTGTTCTGCTGCTATATCATCTACAACAGCCTTTCCATTTTCAATTCTATATCCAAAGGGTGTGTGACCCATCTAATTCACCAACCTTTCTTTCAGTGTGATTCCACATTTTAATACAAACCCAACTACCTCCCGTGAAAAGACAATAATCTTCTCTACATAATTTTCAAACAGCTCATCCTCATAGGCTGTGAGCATTTTGGACTTAGTCGTAAACTTAAGCAGTCGGTCAACTTCCTCTACTTTTGTAAAATTTCCGTTGACAGAATGGGTAAGTTGTTCCTTTTCCGCAAAAAGACTTTCTCTTTCTGCTTCCAATGAATTCTTTTCTTTATTAAACAGAGCAGGTTCCAGATATCCTTTGGCCATTAAGCCCGTCAGCATCTGACTTTGCTCCATGTTGTTTTCAATCTTGGTTTCCAACTCTTCGATTCTACGAAAACTCGCTGCATTATTCTGGCTCCGTAGCCCATTCAAAAGTGGTCTTAATATGAACTTGTGACCAAAAATGAGTTTATTCATCATCGTAACAAATGCAGTCTTTATATCTTCATCTCGTATGAACTGCATGGAACATTCCGTTATATGGCTTATATGCTTACTACAGCACCAAGCAATGTACTCTCTTCTTCCAGATGAATGAATCCGTCTTTTAAAGGTACTGCCACATTCCGAGCAAATAATCTTACCGGAAAAAGAATAACGGTTTAGATATTTACTGTTGCGCTTTTCGATTCCTTTTTCCTTTGCCCTCTGATTGAGAATAGCTTCCACAGCTTCAAAATCTTCATGGCTGATAATTGCATCATGATGATTTTCTACTAGATACATATTTTTCTCACCGTAATTGGTGTGCCTGTTAAAACGGCTGTCAGTATAGGTCTTTTGCAAAATAACATCGCCAGTATATTTTTCATTGGTCAAGATTCCACGAATGGTAGTAGCTGTCCAACGACCACCTCTTTTTGAAGGGATACCCTTTCGATTAAGATCATCTGCAATTTTCTGTGTACCTTTGCCTGATAATACTTCTGCAAAAATATACTTCACAATTTCAGCCTGCTTAGGATTTACTATCATGCGACCGTCAATGTTTTGATAGCCATAGGGTGGGTAGGAAATTTTAAATGTTCCGTTTTGAAATCGTCTTTGAATTGCCCATTTAGTATTTTCTGAAATGGAGATTGACTCACTTTCTGCAAGCCCACTTAATATAGAAAGCATCAGTTCACTTTCCATTGATTGGGTATTGATATTCTCTTTCTCAAAGTAGATATAAATCCCAAGGTCCAACAGTTTACGAACCATCTCCAAACAATCCGTAGTGTTTCTTGCAAACCTACTAATGGACTTTGTAATAATTAAGTCGATCTTCTTGTTTTCACAATCTGACAGCATCCTGAGAAGTTCCGTTCGGTTTTCTTTTTTAGTGCCACTAATTCCCTCATCATAATACAAGCCAACATACTCCCATTCTGGGTTTGCCTTTATGTAAGTCTCATAATGGGATTTTTGTGCTTGTAGACTTACTAACTGTTCATCACTACCCGTAGAAACACGACAGTATGCGGCCACTCGTAGTTTAGGTTTGATAATCGATGCAACCTTATTTCCTTCTATTTTCGTTATCTTTTTCATCGCCTCACCTCCTTCTTGGTAGGTCACATATTACCTCTGAAACCCTTATATATCAACGAATTCAGGGCATTATCTCTGCTAAAAAAGGAGAGAAAGATTGGCGATTAAGTGCCTCTATCTTGTTGAATTCTGCTTCCGTTATTAAACCTTTTTGGAGCATCTTTCTAAGTAATTTCTCTGCTTGAATATAATCAAACTCACGCTGTAGCTGCTCCTGTGACATTTTCTTTAATTCGATGCTTTCGTCTATAACCCCATCTGAGATCTTCATAACTTTTTTATCCTCATGCTGATTCATGTAGAATCACCTCCTACCTAATAGCCGCGGGAACAGGTCGAAGTTGAGGATTTGTAAAAATAAAATAAAATCAGAGCATAAAAAAAGAGCCTGCAAGGGAATAACCCCTACAGGCTATATACATCTAATAGTTAATATTTTTAGGGAAACTCTGTAAAGCTAAAGCATAATTGCTTATTAACTCGCTCCCCTTGATTAATCATACTTAATAAATGCATCCGTAAATCCCGCCTTTTTAGCTTTTGCAAGCTGTACCTCAGCATTTGCTTTGACAGTGTATGCACCTATTTGTACACGATAGTATTTCTTTTTCGCTGGTTCTGCTGATTTTTCTTCTTCGCTTAGAAGTTTCTTAACATCTGCTCTAAAGGTATCCATGGTCTTGCCATGCTTAGGAAACCAGTGCATAACATCCGCATGGTTACTGGCTATACCTTGCTTATAGCCTTCACTATGACAGATGATATCCTTCTCACTTAGTCCATAGAGTTTGCAAAGATGTACACAAAGCTCTACTGCTTCCTTATAAACAGCAGAAAAATACGAGGCATCGGTTAGACCGTCCTCGCAAATTTCAAAACCTATATGGGTATTATTCGCATCTCCTCCAGCATGCCAACCACGATGATTCCAAGGCAATGTTTGGTATGTGGCAATAGAGCCATCTGCTAACTTACCAATAAAAGCATGGACACAAACTTGACGACCTCCGGGTTTATCCTGATTCCAATGATTGTTGTATTGGTTCTTTCCGAGCAAACCGTCATCTGGACCAACATATCTCTTCAACCACGAGTTGTTAGCCCCTGTTGAGTGAATCATTATACCCTTCGGTTTTATTGTTTTGCCTGCTTTGTAGCAGGCATTGTTGATTAAGATTAGTTTTTTCAGATTCATTCTCTTTCACCACCCTTATCATGCAACTGTGCCAAGATTTCCTTAAGTTTCTGTGGTATTGGCAATCCAAGGTGCCCAGCATTTTCAAGCATTGAAATACCTTCATTTGAGCAGTAGAAAAATATGACTGCTGTTCTTACTGTGCTTCCATTTCCTATAAGATTGGTGTCAATGATATGGCCAATGCCGACCATAACAAAAATGAGCACCTTCTTAAAGATGCCTTTAAAACCAATCTCGCTTGATAGTGATCTATCAACAACGGCACACATGACTCCTGTGATGTAATCTGCTACAACAAAGGCTACAAGGGCATATAGAAAGCCATCAAATCCTCCTAAAAACCAGCCAAGAAAACCGCCAATTGTAGCAAATCCAAGCTGGATGCTAACCCATATCGATTTCATATTCTAACCTCACTTTCACATAAAAAAAGACATCTGTAAATAGATGCCTTAAGACGCATTTGATCCTTACTCTCAATAAGACTACTGCAATTCAACTATTCGATTTGTGATTTTTCTCCTAAAAACTGTTCCATAAGCCCCTTTAAATCTTGAATCTCCTTTTTAAGACTTACTATTGTATTTTGCGATTCTTGAGCCATCTTCTTATACTCCGAGAATGAAGTTTCTGCCATTTCTTGAATTCGAGCATCCGAAGTTTCTGCCATCAATTCTGCCTCCTCGCTGCTTTCTACAACAGCAGATGTGCCAAGTTCAAGCTTTTTACATACTAACTTAGCCAATCTTTCTGCCTCTCCTTCAGCGAGGGTGACATCTAACCCCCTTGTTGGACTGTGGGGCTGGTGAATAACTTTTGCTCCATTCACATAAATCTCATAGCCACCGTCAATCAATTTGTATTCAATCATAATTTTCCCTCCTAAAATATTATCCCATCTGACTGTATTTCCCCGTACCATACATCTGAAAGGTTTTTAGTTCCGTCATAGCCACACATAATCCAAAGTTTATCACCAAATACAGCCGACCCAACATCACTTCGTGGACTCCAATCAGCGTTATTGTAGGCTTTTGTCCAAGAAGATCCGTCAGTAGAATACCAAACATCATTATACGTAGAGCCACCAAAAACCCACATTTTGTTATCAAAAACTTCAGCGCTAAAACCCGTTCTGGCAGACCATGAAGCGGTAGCTGTAGCTCGAGTCCAGGTTGAACCATTAGTTGTATACCAAACATCACGCTGGTTATCCCAGCCTCCAATAACCCACATCTTATTATCATATACCAGCATTTTATGGTAGCGTTTAGCCGACCAACCTGGTTGCGCACCTTGAGTCCATACACTACCATTAGTTGAATACCATACATCTCTTACAGCACCGCTTGTACTACCACCTGTCAACCACATTTTTCCGTCAAACACAGTATAGCCAAACATATGTCTTTTCTCCCAGGCAGCCGCAGAAGTTGCCTGAGTCCAAGAAGAGCCGTTAGTCGTATACCAAACATCATTTATTTCACTAGAAGATGTAAAACCACCAAAAACCCACATTTTATTATCATAATTCAGTAGACCAAACAAATACCTACCTGTCCACCCAGCGCTTGAAGTAGCTTGAGTCCAAGATGTCCCATTAGTTGTATACCAAACATTTCTAGGTAGGTTGTTATTACTGTCAAAACCGCCCATATGCCACATCTTTCCGTCAAAAACAATTGCTTGACCATAATTTCTGGCTCCCCAGTTAATAGAAGCAGTTGTTCGAGTAAAACCAAGTCTTTTAGGTTCTGCAGAACCGCTGAGGCCAAAGATACTCTTGCCTTTAAGTATATTACTTGCTATGAAATTGCTGTCCGAGTATTGTACACTATTGGTAGTTGACCCGTCATAATAGCCAGGCTGGGGTCTAAATCTTAAAGTTGTACCGCTCACAATTCTACTTTGCGCTGTTACATGACCAGTCCTATTAGGCATAGACCCCGTTATTTCTCCTGCGTCTGTTGATGCAGTTTTACCAGAGAGAAGGTCAGACGCAGTAGCATTACCAGTTGCCCCTTCACCCTGTAAGATAAAATTTGTGCCATTGTACCTCAATGTATAAATGCTGCCTGCTATAAGTTTCCCAGCAGTTAAAGCATTCCCTCTTGGGTCTCTTATAGATTTAGCACCCTTGCTGTTAATATTTATCGTTGAAGCACCAGTGTTGCTCGCATTGATTTTAACCGCTACAGCCACCCCTTCTGTATAACTAGTCAGGGGTGGATTTAAGGTTACTGTATAAGTGTTTGCCGACCCTGATGCAACTCCATAGGGTATTTGTAAAATGTAATTTTCGAGGTGGGAATCCATTACTTCCTTATTAATAAGTGCAACATTTCCACCAGAATTTCCAACAAACACTTCCTTCGTGTCAGTGCAAAGGGCAGGTTCTCCCACATCTAAAGCAGGCAGATTTGTTTTTAGCCCTCGCCGTATTTGTATTTTATTGGCCATAATCTTTAACCCCCTTCCTAAAATGTGCCGCCATCAATTGCCCCACTAGCTGGAATATAACCTAATGATCTTACAAAGGCGGTTGTGGCAAGTCTGGTTGAATTATCCTCGGAACTGGGCGTTGGCGCTGTTGGAGTGCCAATAAACTCAGGACTATCTATATCTGCTTTGCCATTCCAAGTGTTTTTTTCCGCATCCGATACAAAACGATGGGTAGAACTTTGCGTGATCATAGTAGCTACATGGCTTGCTGGGTGAGTATAATTATTGGCACCCGCGGCCACCCCATCAAGCTTAGCTTTATCTTCTTTAGCCATCAAACCGTCAATTTCAGCTGTGGCTTTAGGAATTGCGTTTGCGGAAATAGCAACCCACTCGGTTCCGCTATATCGATAGGTGTAATCTGTATCTTTGACATTCACTGTCCAACCGTCTTGAGGATTAGGATAGGTAGTAGCGATACTTGCATAGGTATCAACCGACTCTTTCCAGTCAATATTTGTCTCTAAAGTGGAGAACTTGTTATCAATTTCATTTTTTGTGTATTTATCAGACCAGTTGGCTTTGTCTTGAGTTGTTACATGAACAGAGCTATTTCCAGCATGATTTGATATATCAGTATTTAGTGCTGCAATGGTTTTTACTGGAGCGTCATACCAGTTGGTTTTACCGGTGATGCTTTTGATGACTTTTGCTAGAAAAGAAAACAGCTGCGTCAGAGTTCCTGTATTTGAAACTGTAGCAGCTATCCCTTGGTCTATGGTTCTGTTCCCAATATTTTCATCTGTTATCTCATTTGCTCCAATATCGGGATTAATAAGTACCTTTTCTGTACCATCCCCTATATAGAGCTTTTTTGTATCAAGGGTAAAAGCCGGCTCTCCCGCCTGGAGACTAAGACTTGGCAGGTTAGTGCTTTGCCCTCGTTTAAGCTTAATTGTTGCCATAACTCACTCCTCCTTAAAATTCTCCACCATCTGGTGAATAGTCTACATATGTTTCAAAGAAGTCCCCAGCATCAATAGGTATAAACCCTAAGTTTTCCTGCAGCCACCGGACACGATTAAGCAATTCTCCAGCTTCTGCGTCACCGATTAGGCTTTCAATTTGTGCCAAGTAATCCTCGGCTCTTGTGCTGTATTCCTCTTGCTTAGTTAAAAGTTCAGTTTCAAAAGTAGAAGTGGTAGTTGTAAACCAGGCATTCATATCAGCAAGCCACTGTGCTTTTGCAGCTTCATATTCATTTAGAAACTGAGCTAAGCTGTTTTCATACCAAGCCTTCGTAGCTGTTGTCCATGCCTCCATTGCAGTAACCCAGTCGGCTTTGTCTCCCTCATACCCATCTAAAAAGGCATTTAGTTCAGCGTCATATTGGCTGGTTCTTAAATTAAACCAGCTTTGATATTGGTTAAAAATCGCTGTAGTATCAGCTTGCAAGATAGAGTTCACAATACCGCAGCTTTCTGTATCAAGCCTTGTATCAGTAATATCCGCTTCCCGTATTTCATAAGCCCCTTGAGCAACATAGATATTGGCAAGCCCCAGCTCATAGATATCTGCTCCTCGTTCTAAGGAAGGAGCTGTCGGATTTGAATTTGGTATCCCTTCTTTTATATAGATTCGAATATTCCGATCTACTTGGCTCCATCTAAGCACTACCTTGTCTATTCGGGGTTTTAGTCCATCGGCAGTAGAAACTTTGAGGATTAATGTATCGGTGTTTTCATATAGATATCCATTAATATAGCCTGTACCCTTGTGGGCTTTTATCTCCATCCTGTCATAGGCAGCAATTCTTAAATTGTCTGCAGGCAGTGGAAAAATGCCGTTAGTGATAAACTTTGAAAAGTAGCCTGCAAAAATCTCCGCCTTGTATTTTCTATCACCTGCCACTGAATTAAAAAAAGCGCTTCGTTCCATCAAACCACCCCTTTCAAGCGTTCTCCCAATGTGGGTAATGGATCGCCAAAGACTAAGTCCACATGAAGGCCGTCTGCATCGTAGGTTTCTATTATTTCCGTTATTCTGAGCCTTCTAGATATACCAAGTAGGCTTGATTTTACTGTTACAATATCTCCCAAATCAAAGTCTACTCGATAAACTAGGTTACTGTTGGTGTTGGCAACCGCATCAAAACTCTCCCGCCTGCGCCTCTCAAAAAGTCTCTCTTTACCTCTCAGTTCTAGAGCTTTTAGGTATTGCTCATTGTTTTCATATTCGCTTGATCTTAGGTCCTTGGCATCAACAAATATTTCCTTGCGGTTAAATCCCACTTCATCCCCAAGCACCACCATCAGTCTGCTGCTGCCTTCACCTTCTCCAGCAATCTTGGCAATGTTGGCATAATCCTTAATACTATCGGTGTAGTTTTGTGAGAGCAGATTTTCAAATTCCCTAGAAAAAACAAAGGGATGCTCACGTCCCATATATAGTGAAAGTAAAATTCCATCCTTGGTTAAAACTGCCTTAATGCCAATCCCAGCTTCGCTTATTATCCCTGTGACTGTTTCGAGCAAGTTCTTAAAGCTAACCTGCATGGAGATGTTTTTTCCAATCAAAATACTTTCATAACTAAGGCCTGGTATGCACCTGTCTGTATCGCCCGGGTTAATGGCATGATTATTGATTAATTGTCCAATACACTGGCCAAGATCTCCTTGTAGGTTTTCAGTGTCCCAAATGATTCTACTTTCAAGCACTACACCTAAAAAACGTCCACGCACAGTAATTACTTCTTGTTCCACCGATTCAATTAAGATTGTTTCTATTATTGCACCTTCATTATCGTTGATCTTTGCTAAAATGTTGCCAAGGGATAAGAGGGGTAAGTTTTCCGGTGCGCATTTTAACTCAAACTCCCCAACAATTGAATATCTCCTAACCCAGCTTAAATAGGAGTAGCTTTCAATATAGCCAATTCTCTCATAATTCCTGTTATATACATTAAGCAAAAGCTACACCCCCAAATACTGCGGTCTAAAATACACATTGACTTCTAAGTTATTAAGGTTTTTCTTTGCATCATAACGAAGGAGGTTAGTGCCCACTGCAAGCTGTAAAAAGTCGGAGTTTTCATCTAGACTGGCAAAGGCATTAGTACCGCCTTCTAAGCTAGATAACACTCGCTTATTGGCAAAGTGGGTTGATATGGTGATAATTTCTCCTACCTGCATCACCCTGTTTAGCTTGATAAATTTACCCGTTACCACATCAATAACCATGGGATCTTCTACAATCCCCTGGGCAATAAACTCGAAAGTTGCTCCACAAGGCACACTGCCTACATTTTCAACAGGGATGATCAGGCTCTCCTCACGAAAGCCCATCTCGATTCCTTCCTCAACTGGTATCTCTAATTCAAAGCCAAAATTTGGATGCCAGCCGGCTAATAGTTTAGTTAGTTCCTCCACCGTTTCAAAATAAGGTGAGGTGCAAAGGAGGCTAATAAAAAAAGCAGGAGTCTTCTGACTGTCTGCCTTAAATACCGGAGCTTCTTCAACAATGCAGGGAATGCTTAAATTCTTAAAGATCAGCCTTCCTTTATATTTCGGGTTAAACGAATTTAGTAGCATTTTTCTAAGTTCATAGGCTTTTTCGATGGAGTCTGCCAGTATCCTTCCCTCAATAGTGATATTTCTCATATCTAGACTCCCGGAGACAAACACACCGCCATCTTGGTTAGGAGCTTTAAAGGTGGAGATAATATGCTTTACTGCACCTGTGCCGTCTATGCTTTGTAAAAAGAGGGGTTTTCTTTGCCGCAAAGTAACGCTCTCTCCGGCATCATTAACATAGGTTAGTTCCAACTAGATCACCCCCATTGCAAGTTTTCGAGAGGTTTTTTGAAATTCCCTGGCTAGCTCCCGCTCTGATAAAGGCTTGGGAGAGATAATCGTTATATTTTGCGTGATACCCCCAGCCCCTGCTCTAGTAATATTTGCCCCGTCTTTTAATTCGATATCTAATCCCGTAATGTTTAGTGCTGCCTCTGCTTTTACTTCGTTTACTAGCGCGTTCATACTATCGATTAATCTTTGCCTACTTTTATCAATACCATCAGCAAAGCCTGCTCCAATTTGCAGTCCCACTTCATCTCGGAATACCCTTGAAGGCGAGCTAATGCCAAGAGCTGATTTGGCTGCATCAAGAGCTGCCCGAGCAGCATTGGCCACTGCTCTTGCCAAGCTTTTAGCAGCATCCATTACACCGCTGGTTATGCCGTCAATAATGTTTCTGCCCACGCTCCACCAGTCAATATTAAATGCCGCCTTCATGTTGTTTACCACTCCAGTAATTAAAACCGTTGCTGTAGTTTGAAGTCCTGTCCAGATATTGATGAAGATATCTCTAATGCTGTACCAGATGTTTTCAAAGTTTGCTTTAGTATTTTGCCAACTGCTGAGAAAGAAGTCGCTGATAGCATTCCAAATTCCTATTGCTGAAGTTTTAATCCCTTGCCATACTGAATCGGCAATTCTTGAAATATCACCCCAAGTTTGTTGGAAGTTGCCTTTAACAGCGTTAAAGTTCTTCAGGAAAAAGTCATACATCGCTGTCCAGACTGTACTGGCAGTTGCTCTTATGCTCGACCAGACATTTATGGCAATATCATTAATTCCTTTCCAGATTGCACTAAAATTATCGCTAGTTTGCTTCCAGCTTTCCTTAAAGAAAGCTTGCAGTTTTGTCCAGATTTCTTCGGCGCTAACGACAATTTTACTCCAGGACTTAATTGCATTACTGGTAAGTTCATTCCAAGTAGCTTCAAAATCAGTAGGAATCTCGTTTTCCATGCCTTTTTCTACTTCATTCATGTTATTTGCAAAGCCCAGCCCAATGCCAAGAGCCATATTTGTTCCCATTTCAGCAAAGACAGCAGATGGAGAGCGAATTCCCAATAACCCTTTGATGCCACCTACAATATCGCCGACAAAACCGCTGATTTTATCTTTAACCCAAGTAATCATGGATGCAATCCCATCCCATAAGCCTAAGACGATGTTTTTGCCTACCTCCACAATAGAAAGGGCAGCTTTGCCAATGCCTGCAATAATAGCTGTGACGATTTGGGGAAGGTTTGCGATCAGTTGAGGCAAAGCTTTAATAAGGCCTGCCGTAAGCTGAATAACAAGAGCTATACCCATTTCAACGATAAGAGGGAGGTTTTGCGTAATAAAGTCCACGATACCCGTAATAATGGTGGGCAAAGCGGAAATGAGCTGGGGCAAGGCATCTAAAATCCCTTGTGCCAAACCCATTATTAATAGCAGTCCAGCATTTAACAGGACGGGGAGATTGTCCAGTAGACTCTGCACTATTGTTGTAATAGCGTCTACAGCAGCAGGTATTAATTGTGGCAATGCCAAGCCTATACCTTCTACAAGCGCAGTCACCAGTTGCACCGCCGCATCAATCAGAAGTGGAAGGTTTTCAATTAGCGCCACCACAATGGTCATCACCGCATCTACTGCCGCAGGAATCAGTTCAGGCAGTAAGTTCAAGAGTGTCTCCAACACTTGCGTGAACAGGCTCGTGACAGTTTCCAACAACATCGGAAGCAGGTCACCTATTGCTGTTAAAATTGCATCGAACGCAGGCGGGAGTGCGGTTACGATGTTTTCTAAAACAGGCACGATATTTTTAACGACTGCACGGAATGCATCCACAAGATTTTCCGTCAAATTTGTCATGTCTGCATTAGCGTTACCGAGTCCTGCTGTAAAAGAGCCAAGTGCAGCTTGTAATAACCCAATAGAACCAGAAATGGTCTCAGTTGACTCTCTCGCAAAGTTTCCGGCATACTGCTGTGTGTTCTCAAAAAACATCTGCATTGCGACTTCCGCTTTTTCCGCTTGTGTAGCGGTATTCCAAGTGAAATCTAGTCCCTTAGCAAGAGCATAAGCTTCGATGTTTGTAGCATTCATGGCAACACCTAAGTTATCCATCATGGTAAAGTTGCCTTTTGCCGCTCCCGTAACCGCTTCCATGGCAGAAGACATATCTATACCCATAACAGATGCCATATCTGCTGCACGTTGCATCGCTTTTTCGGTCAATTCAAGACTTTTTCGCTGTTCAATGCCAGAGCCTTGGAACAATGCACCCATTTTATTAGCTGTTGCCAAATACTCACTTTGGGAAATTCCGAGATTTCTATAGGCTTCTTCACCGGTCTTTTGAATTGAAGCAGCATATGCTCCAAAGACTGCTTCTGAGCCACCTAGGTTTTGCTCCAATTCCCCAAACTGGGTAACTACCTCTTTACCCAATTTTATAGCAGCAGCTCCAGCAGCAACTGCAACTGTGCCCATAGCCACACCGATGCCCTTGAGTATACCACCAAGCTTTTCAAATTTACCTCCAGAATCTTCCGCACTTTTGCCTGAGTTGTCCAACTCTTCACCGAGATTATCTGCTTCAACCGCAGACTGCTGAAGTTCACGCTCCATATTATTGAGCTCTGCCTGAGCTCTGTTCAGCTGAATCTGCCAGTTTTGAGTGCGGCGGTCATTTTCACCGAAAGAGGAGGTGGCATTATCAAGAGCGGCCTTAAGGGTTGAAATCTTTTCTTTCTGTGCGTCGATTTCTTTATTCAAAACCGCATTACGAGCAGTGACCGACTGGATGGATTTATCGTTTTTATCAAACTGGCTGGTCACAAGTGCCATTTCACTGCCCAGCACCTTAAAGGACTGATTGATATCTCGTAGGGCGTTCTTAAACTCACGCTCGCCCTCGACGCCTATTTTCAATCCAAAATTGTCCGCCATACCTTCACCTCCTCCTATATGCCTGGTGGGATAATATCGTCAATCGTTCGAGTTTTCTTCGGCTTTTCGATCCCATGCCATTGCTTGTGGCAAGCCCATAAATCAAAAAACAGTCCAATTGGCATAAGCCAGAATTCCTCTGCGTCCATGCCCATCTGAACTGTTCCATAATAATAAAGTCGGGTAAAGACTTCAGCGTCCGTTACCCGACTTCCATGTTTTTTGGAGTTTCTTCCTCACTTTCCACGTTGCGCTTTGCACCTTTGAACATTGCTTCGGTGATTGCACTTTTATATTCCGCCAAATCAAGCGGTGAGGTAAGAAGCTCCACTTCTTCCTCTGTCAACAATTCTTCTGGTGCGTTCTTATTCTTAAGATTACGAATTAAAATGGACTGGTTTGCAAGCAATGTGATTAGCCAAACTATCTCGTCCAGTGCCATCTCAAAGTTTTCTGATTTCATCAGTTTTTCTCCAAGATTTTCAAGACCACCGTAACGACCAGCAATTGCCTTTGTTGCACGTGTAGTTAAAACCAGTTCATATTCTTTGTCACCTATTTTGATTGCAGCACTTCTCTCATTATCCATCATTTCTCCTCCTATGGTTCAGGTGTATATACGGGTTCATAAACTTCAGTGAACCAGCCTGTTATGGTGGACGATGAAACACCGGGGTCACCTTCTGTGACTTCTGCTTTCCATGGGTGCTTGCCCAACCCATCCAGCTTGTTCCTGCGCATAACTGTTCCTTCAATAGTAGGTGTAGAAAAGGTAATGGAATCCGCCTTTGTCTGTAAGTTGGTCGCTGGTAGTCCAAACTTAACGCGATACAACCAAAAATATCGATATGTTCCATTGGCCTTTTGCGCACGAAACCCAACTGCAACAGGTGTACCTACACTCTCACTTGCAGAAATTAATACCCCGTTGTCGTCGGTGGACGCACCAGTTAGATCTGCTGCTACTGTCGGGCCAATGTCATCTACACCGAGAGTGAGTGTACCGCTGTTAAAGTCCTTCACAACCTCGGCAGCACCATCATCGGCATACAGAATTGCTTCCACCAATTCTACCGAAAGTTCGGCAGTAATGGCTTTTGCGAGTACCGAAGGCACACCATAGGTTTCCTCGCCATTTGAATCCTCGGTTATTTTTGCATAGTACAGTTTATCCAAACCGATAGTTGCCATATGTTATTCCTCCATTCCATAGTTTTTCGCCACGTCGATGGCGTAATGATGATATCCAGTATCATCCTCGTGACCAATATACCTACGCTCAGTCACTGTAAAATCATCGTTTAACAAAGCCGTTGTAATCTGCCTCTTTCTCTCTAAGTAATTGCTCTTGGAAAATAGTGATATCCGTGCTTCCTGCACATCAAAGCCAGGGCGGTTATCCGCATGAACTTCAAAAACATCCGAAAGTGGGAGTATCACCACGTACTCATCCGGTGCCAAACCTGAAAAAACCCCGGTTTCTACGGGGATAGGTATTGCTACCAGAAGTGTATTTAGCTCCTCTAAGATATTCATATTTTATCAATCTCCTCCTCTAGCTTTGCGATCATCGCATTGATACAAGGTTTCCTAGATGCAGTTCTCGCAGGCTTTAGGAAGGGTTTTGCAGGCTGACCATGCTTACCATATTCAATGATTGTGGCAATTTTAGCATTGCTCTCACCATCAGAACGTGGCTCGGCAAAGCCAACTTTAACATTGAAGTTTCCGTTTCTATCTTGCTTTGCACTTGAAAGTCCTAGTGAAGATAGTAGCTCCCCAGTGCTTTTGGATGGATATTTTGTATTCTTACCAATCACTTTACTTAGATTTTCCTTAACTTTATCCAATACCACTTCACCGCCAACTTCCAGAACCTTAGGAAGAATCACATCAGTCTGGTCAGCTAATCGGGATACCTTTAAAAGGAATTCTTCTGGCATCTTTATATTCACTTTTGCCATATCCATCACCTCACGGTTGGTTCTATCTTTTCTGCTAAAACCTCGACATACATGCCTCGGTTTCTAACATCATCAACACTTAAAATCTGATATCTGCCATCATCACAAACGATGACCATTTCACTGGTCACCCTAAGGCCAGAAATTTTTCTAAACCTAAATAGGGAAGTTGCAGAAGAAAATGATGCCCTATTCGCCCACCGATCACTGCCATGCCGATCTTCCTTGTAGGCACGTACACTGGCAAGTATGTTATCGCCTATAGCAGCGAAACCATCCTTGTCTTTAATAGGCTCTGTACTGATGATATCAATAAAGGTGTTCATCTTTCCAAAACTCATAATTTACACCTTCCAATCCCGGTCTAGTCTAAGAAGTAGGTTCACTGTGTTCCAAACCTGCTGCCCCGCCTGTACGCTATCGGCGAAGAAACCAGCCGTCGAGCCATCTCTGCTTTCGTAGAAATGACTCGACAGCATGATTACTGCTTGTTCAGTTGTTGGGGGCATGATGTTTTCAGTGTAATAACCCTCAGCAACATGCTGATAACTTTCCGCATAAGAAACGGCGGCTTTGATGTAATGCAGCAGAAGTCCATCGTCTGCGTCATGCGTTAGGATCAGATTTGCTTTTACTTTAGGGAGAAGATTATCAGTTGTCATGCCGTCCGCCTCCTTCCGGTCATTCTTCGTCTGCAGCCATTAACCCAGCCGCTTTTAGTTTAGCGAGCAGAGCATTAAAACCTGTGACAAGAGTGGCTGTATCCTCGGCTATGCTGTCGGCTTGATTAGCAGCCATTTTTACCAGCCCAGAGACTGACTCCGTAGCATCGGTAGGATATGTTGGAGCATACAGCTTACCGTCTTCTCCGATTTTTACTTCGACGGTATCGTCCTCACCGGCAGCGGCGGCTTTTACACCACCGAGAGTCTCCTCTGTTGCCACGAGAAGCGGATCGGCGGAGAGCCCCGTTACCGAGGCTCCTTCCTTGATTTCAAGTGTTCCGCCTATAACAGTTTTTTCTCCGCCTTGTTCGGTATAATTCTTAGTGTTATAGCTCATAACGCACCTCCATTAAGCTTTCTGCTGAAGTACTTTTATGGCTTCAGGTAGAATTAATTTTCCATCCACACGCTGAGTTGCAACAAAGCCTACTTGGCCAGTAACAGCATAAAGTTCATTAAGCCTCTTAAATACACGACCCTGACGATCAGCTACCCAGTAATAACTAAAATCACCAAATGCGATACTCTTCGCAGCGGCAGCAATAGTTGGCATATATGCAGAAGTATACAATGGTCGATTGAGGATAGTATCCGGTGTACCTGCCTGTAAGGAAGGTTGCCATAGGTACTGTCCTTGACCATCCTTTAGTTTACGGATTGCTTTTACAGTGGCGTCGTTCATAACGAATACAGCCTTATTACGGTAAGGTGCCTTTAGTGAATAGAACAGATCAAGTACCTCGTCCATAGTAATTGCCGTAGCACCTGCAGTAGTCACACCAATTTGGGCACCACCTGTAGAAGCAAGGATACCTGTCGGTTTTCCAGATCCATCACCGGTAAAGAACGCCTCTTCCTCTTTGTTACCGATACGTCTTGCAAACTCCTTAGAGATGTAGGCTTCAAGATTGAACACAGAATCGTTGAGAAGCTCCTCGGAAACTTTAATCATGGTAGCGAGTTTGTAAGCTCCTATAGAAACCTGTCCGAAGCTATCATCGCTATCTGGGATAGTGCCTTCCTCATCAACCCAGGAAGCAGTACCTTTTGTAGCTACAACAGGAATTTTCCTATCGCCAGAAGATGTATTAATAACATTGGCCAGTGAACGGAAAATGTTCTCTTCTTCAAGAGCCTCTACTAAGGTACGTTCAAACTCGTCAGGCACAAGATAACCACCTTCGGAGTCTGTACCGATTTGAAGGGCATTTCTTACGTTTACATCAAGACCTTCCCCTGCACGAGTACGCATAGCATTCCAGAATGCTTTCTTGTACTCTGCAGACGCACGTCCTGTCTTATCTTCAGCATGTTTGGACGGTGTGTTTGTAATAGGGCTACTAGTGGCTTTTGAAAGTTCTAAGTCAATAACCGCCTGACGTTCCAAACGTTCTATTTCCTTACCAAGTGCTACAACTTCAGCTTCCATCTTTTCATAGGTTTGTGTGTCCTCTGCGGATAACAATCCATCACCGCCACGTTTTGAATCAAGGAATGCCTTCGCCGCATCCCAAACCTTAGCGCGTTTCTCGCGCAATTCAAGAATTTTACTCATTGTATTTCCTCCTTTAAATTAGTGAGAAATTAAAGAAAGCCGCTTATCCAGCGACTCTATAGGTGTACCTGTCTTTTGTTTTTGTTTTTTAGGTAGTTTGCTAATAAGTGAGTTGGTAACCGCCATCCTGCTAAAGATAAGGCTATCTGCCAAATCCGGTGTTTCATTTTCCATAAACATGATCTTATCTGCAAAACCAAGTTCTATGGCTTTGTTTGCATTCATCCATGATTCTGCATCCATCAGATGAGAAAGCTTTGTTCGGGAAAGACCAGTCTTTAACTCATAGGCATTAATAATACTTTCCTTAACTTCATCTAATAGAGCCTTTGCTCGCAGCATTTCCTCGCTGTCACCGATGGCAATGGTCGAAGGGTTATGAATCATGATCATGGATACCGGCGACATATATACATCTCCACCCGCCATTGCAATAACGGAAGCTGCACTTGCCGCAAGCCCGTCAATTTTTACAGTGACCTTTCCTGTATAGTCCATAAGCATGTTGTAAATCTGAGCTGCTGCAAACACATCCCCGCCAGGAGAGTTAATCCACACTGTAATATCACCGGTGCCAGCCAGCAGTTCATCTTTGAACATCTTAGGTGTGACCTCATCACCCCACCACGTTTCTTCGGATATCACTCCATTTAAATAGAGAGTGCGCCCTTCATCAGAATCTCGCACCCAATTCCAGAACTTCTTCATTTACTGACCTCCTTCGGTTTTGGCAAACGCTCCTGCGTCAGCCAATTTCGTCATATTTCCGTTAACCAGATATAAATCGCCACCTTCCTCAGCTGGGATACGGTTCATGTCCTCCAATTCACGGATATCATTAGCTGACATCCAGCCATTTTGCCGCCCGATAGCATAGCCATTCATTCGGCTTTGATAATCGCCGCGCAGCAGACCATCTAAATTGAACTTGATGAATACTGATGTTTTCTCAGAAGGCAAAATAAGCGATTGCTGGAGACTTTGCTCCCATCTCACCACCCACGGATCGAGAGTGTATTTTACAAACTCCAAAGACTGCTGCTCGATATTGGAGAAACTAGATTTCTCAAGATCTCCCACCATATGGGGAGGCACACGGAAAATCCTCGCAATCTCATTGATTTGAAATTTCCGTGTTTCTAAAAACTGAGCCTGTTCTGGAGGTATACCGATGGCTTGAAACTTCATGCCCTCTTCCAATACAGCGATTTTATGTGCCTTAGCTGTGCCTTGGTAAGCACTATTCCAGCTATCCTTGACTCTCTGTATGTCTTTAATTACTCCTGGGTGCTCCAGCACACCGCCGGGATTGGCTCCATTAGCAAAGAATGCCGCACCGTATTCTTCGGTAGCAAGTGACATACCTATTGCATTTTTTGCCATAGCAATAGGGCTATAGCCAATGAGTCCATCAAAGCCTAAGCCTGGTATGTGAAGTACATCATCTTTGCGAAGTGTGACATAGCCGCCCTTTGGATTTAGGCCACTTTCGTCTGTATCCCGGTAGTAGGTATAAACCAGTTCACCATTTGATGCTCGACTTACTTCCATCTTGTTAGGAAGTAGGGGATAAAGCGCAATTGCCTGGCCACGACCATTTCGAACTATCTGTGCATAAGCATTGCCCCAAAGTAAAAGATGACTCATCAGTGTTTCTCGAAACACAAATGAAGTCATCTCTGGATTTGGTTCATCATGAAGAAGGTAATACAAAGGGTGGAAAGGAATCTTTTCTTTACCTCCATCAGAACGATATCTATATACATGTAGTGGCAGTCCAGCAATAGCTTCAGCTAGTATTCTTACGCAGGCATACACCGCTGTTGCTTGCATTGCAGTACGCTCATTTACTGTTTTGCCAGATGATGTACCGCCAAATAGGAAGGAAAATGCACTACCCACACGGTTTTGCGGTTTATCCCTTGAACGAAACAGTCCTTTTAATAAATTCATAGGCCTCACCTCCAAATTGAAAGAATTACACCACAAACAATCATTGAAATTTATATAATTATTAAACCTCTCTCGTCATACACCGAGTCTCCACTATTACCTGGCCCACAGCGGATGGCGCGGTCGAGTGCCATAATAGTTGCCACTGCTCCATCTATTTTTTCTGTACTTTTTTCCTTGTCCGGTTTTATATTTCCAGCCGGATCTGTTTTTATATAGATGTTATCCATCATCCACCGTAGTACCGGATGCCCACCGTGTGCTATTCTTTCTTCTAATGTCAGTTTCATAAGTTCCTTTGTAGGTGGTGACATATCTTTAAAACCTTGACCGAAGGGAACTACAGTAAAGCCTAACCCTTCAAGGTTCTGCACCATTTGAACAGCGCCCCAGCGGTCAAAAGCAATCTCTCGAATGTTGTACTTTTCCCCCAGTTCTTCAATAAATTTTTCAATGTATCCATAATGGACTACATTTCCCTCGGTGGTTAAAATGTGTCCCTGCTTCTCCCAAAGGTCGTATTGCACATGGTCTCGTCGAACTCGGAGGTCAATATTATCCTCCGGCATCCAAAAATATGGGAGAATGGTATATTTATCTGTTTCATCCTCCGGTGGGAATACCAGCACGAAGGCTGTAATGTCAGTGGTGGATGATAAATCAAGTCCTCCATAACATACTCGACCTTCAAGGCTCTCTGGTTTTACTGGAAACGCACAGGCATCCCACTTTGCCATTGGCATCCAACGGACAGATTGCTTAACCCACTGATTTAGACGCAGTTGTCGAAAGCTATTTTCCTCAGCAGGGTTTTGCTTTGCACTTTCACAAGCTGCTCTAACTTTATCGATACTTACTGTAATTCCTAAGCTTGGATTTGCTTTCTTCCATACTTTGGGATCAGTCCAATCATCCTCTTCTTTGGCACCGTAGATTACGGGATAAAAAGTAGGATCGTATTTTCTGCCCTCAATAATATCAACCGCTTTTTGGTGTGTTTCATAGCAGATACTCTGGGTATCCGTCCCTGCAGTGGTGATAAGAAAATATAGCGGTTGGGTTCTCGCATCACCAGACCCTTTTGTCATAACATCAAATAGTTTCCTATTTGGCTGAGTATGAAGTTCATCAAAAACAACACCATGTATATTGAAGCCGTGTTTTGAGTAGGCTTCAGCCGACAATACCTGATAAAAGCTGTTGGTCGGCAGGTACACCAGTCGTTTAGTTGAAGCCAGCAACTTCACTCGTTTATTCAGCGCTGGACACATCCGCACCATATCGGCTGCTACTTCAAATACAATTGATGCCTGCTGGCGATCTGCGGCACAACCGTATACCTCTGCTCGTTCTTCACCATCTCCACAAGTGAGGAGAAGTGCGATTGCTGCTGCAAGCTCGCTTTTTCCCATCTTTTTAGGTATTTCTATATAAGCCGTGTTAAACTGCCGGTATCCATTAGGTTTTAAGATACCGAATAAATCACGGACAATTTGCTCCTGCCAATCGATAAGTTCAAAAGGCTTGCCTGCCCATGAACCTTTCGTATGGGAGAGTGCTTCGATAAAAGCCACAGCGTAATCAGCAGCGTCCTTATCGTAATATGACCCTTCAGCTATAAAGGCGGTCGGCTTATATTTCTTCAGTTTCCGCATAAACACCGCCCCTTTTATGGAAAAGGACATAAGAAAAGAGCCTCAATCCTATAGATGAAGCCCTTTTCTCTATCCTATTTAGATTTAGTTATTTCTTTTTATCCACTTCACCCGTCAGTATGAAATGGGCATATTCTGCTTTATGGTCTATTAAATAGACTACCAATTCATAAAACCCTCGTTCATTTGCCTCATACTGTACTCGGTCCACATCAAACATATTTGTGACTCCACTTTCTCGGATGGAAAGGATTTGTTGCTTAATTATCTCATTCATCGGCTACCTCCTCCGATTCTACTGAGTCGGTTGTCGCTTTGCGCAGGATTTCCACATCGAAGCCCGCACTCTTATAGCCTTCTAAAATTGTACTGTAATAATAACAACTAGGCTGTCCAAGCGGTCTACCATCATTCATGATGTAGACCATCGCCTTGACGGTTTTGCTTCCCAACTTCACTTTTATTGTTTCCTTTCGATAAAGGAACGGCCATCCCTCGTAACGGTCAAGTGCCGCTTCATCGGTCGGTGTAATCTCCCAAACTAAAACTGGTACGTTGCCACCCTCAAAAGGCTCGATTGTCGCCACAGCGCCCGCGTGTGCCCCTCTAAATAATAGGCGGTGGTCATTGATTTGACTTGCTCCTACCACCTTCGCTGTGGGGCATCTGTCGGCCATTTGCTTTAGATTAAGGTTGGAGCCATAGGCAAGGTATAATTTATTCTTCATTGTAATCCTCCTTCTTAGCTTTGTGGGTTAGGGGCAGCTCAGGCCGCCCGAAACCGCCATGCAGCTGAACCCGAAAGTGCTGCTGTCAAATGTTCTCTGCAGTTTGCAAATTCATCTCCAATGAAACCAATCCGGTTTAGATAGGTTCTCATGGCAAATTTCTCGTTTTCCACCTGCGGTTTCTTTGCTGATGCGCACTTTTGTGTTAAGGCTTGGTGGTTGATGGCAAGTGCTAGAACAATGTAGCTTCTTATCTTTCCTGCATGAAGTTCGCTATTGAATCCTCTAAGTTCAACTGTATGGTTTCCGGTAAAAAAGCTGTGAAGGTTGAGGAAATGGTAGCGGCTGTTGTGATAATGAGTGCTTCTACTCTCGCTGTAACCTTCGTACCAAATGTCCTCAATTTGTCTCATGGTTCTAGGCTTTTTACGGTTCATCTTCTCAACCAAAATACTGTCCATCTTTTTGCAGTAGCGCATTCGCTCCGGTGCAATCTGGAGTGCTTTATAAAATAAGTCGTTTTTGCTTGCAATGATATTTACAAAGTTTCGAATGCTTCGTGGGGTATGTTCAGCACCGTCTAGATGAATGTGAATTCCGCAAGATGTATTTGTAAAGGCTCCAGCTTTGCGAAGCTTTCTTACTAGCTCTTGCAAAGTTTCAATGTCCTCCCGGTAGGTTAGGATTGGGCTAACCAGCTCAACACTATAATCTCTACCTGCAGCTACTTTTCTTCTACCTTCTTTTCTTTGACAATTGATGCTCCCATCGTACATAAACTTCCACACTCGACCATCTGGAGTTTTTACCTTCTTGGTGTCGTAGTATGTCCCGCCTTCACTGTAAATGCCTTGCAAAAACTCTGCAGCGACTCTAGCTGCCCTTTCCCTTGTAATCCCGGTAAATTCAATCTCAATCCCGAATTTTGCACTTAACATCGTGTCTCGCTCCTTTTAAAGTGTGTTTGTCCTTTCGGCATGTACATATATCACTCTAAAAGGCTTATATAGCAAGACAATTCTGCAATATAAATCTACATATTTACTGCCATATTGGGCTTAAAATGTGTATTTTTATTCTTCGATTTTCTTGCATAAATCCTCTCCAAAAACCACTCCAAGTGAACTGCCTGAATCCCAACTGACGTGGATAGTTCCCATATCATCAACACTAGTAACCGTACCTTTATCTCCTGGCTGAAGCTTGGTATAAGGGTCATTCATCTTAAGTAGCATGACACGAGTTCCTGGAGTGTAATAACTTCTAAGTTGCTTTAGCATTTCTGGATGAATGATATTCATTATTCACTCACCTCCTCATGCTTGGCACTTCCGCTTTTGAAGGCAGAGCTACCCGACAGTTTGGAGAGGAGAATTTTTCGTTCTGTTTTGTATTCTGGCCCGATAAAGCCAAGTCTTAGAAGGAAACAACGGAAAGCGTACTTTTCGTTCTCCACTGATTTCTCGGTCGAGTTGACGCGGGTCTGCTTCTTTGCCATTTCACAAAGTGCTGTTACAAAGTGGGTATAAGCCTTAACCTCCTCTGCGGAGCACTCACTCTGGAACCAAGGGAAGGTTATAAATTCCTCATTTATGATAATGGGAATAGAGTCAGTATCAAGTGCTTTCTTTATAAGGGTTTCTTTGCTTTCTACCAATCCTTTTAGGTTACCAAGTGCAGTTTCGCTAAAACCCTCCCTCGGCATTTGAATAATCAAACTAATAGCTTCTTCGGTTTCATTTGATTCGCTGTATACGGGAGGTTCTTCGTAATCACTATTTGGACTTACCCTACCCCCAAGAGCCGCTTCATTGGGAGCTTGAATATTTTCAAGAACAGGCTCTGCTGCTGGAAGTGGTGTGTCAAATTCTACTGTAACCGCCTTAGAGTCATGAAGGCCTAATAGATCATTAACCAGTTCAGAATTATCTGGTCCTCTGACTACCCCGTTTTTGTCAATGTTGTAGTCTGCCACTTCATATGCAAATGTAGGCGCTCCAAGATATCTTGCAGGAGCATTCAGTTTTTGGCTGATTGCGTTGACTAGCTCTTTTCTTTTTGCTCCTGTGACATTATAGTTTATCTGCATTTTTTATACCGCCTTTCTATTTTCGGTACATACATATATCACTCTAAAGGCTGTTAATATCAAGTCATTTAGAGCATCTTTCTGTAGAAAAGACTCTTCCATTAATCGGCGGTAGCAACGTCTGGCAGGTCACAATATCTTATTTTCGAACCATCTCTTAAAAGAAACACACCGTCTGAGTTTCCAACTTGCTCAATATACCTTTTCACAATAACATCACAGTACTTTTCATCCAGTTCAATGGTGTAGCAGATTCTATCTGTCTGCTCACAGGCAATCAGTGTGCTTCCTGAACCACCAAAAGGATCAAGCACGATACAATTAGAAAGGCTTGAATTCAAAATAGGGTAGGCCACAAGTGCAACTGGCTTCATCGTAGGATGATCACTGTTTTTCTTCGGTTTCTCAAATTCCCAGATGGTGGTCTGCTTTCTATCGGAATACCAGTTATGCTTACCTTTCTTTTTCCACCCAAAGAGAATAGGCTCATGCTGCCACTGATAAGGGGAGCGACCGAGAACAAGAGACTGCTTTTTCCATATACAAGTACCGGAAAGATAAAACCCCGCATCAGAGAATGCTCTTCTAAAATTGAGTCCTTCGGTATCCGCATGGAATACATAAATAGAAGCGTCCTTTGCCATCGCTGCTTCGGTGTTCTGAAATGCTGCAAGCAGGAAATCGTAGAACGCTTCGTTAGCCATATTGTCATTTTTGATTTTTCCAGCGGTGCCTTCATAGTTAACGTTATATGGAGGGTCCGTAACTACCAAATTAGCAGTTTTCCCATCCATCAAGACATCAAAGGTGTCTTTCTTTGTACTGTCTCCGCAGACTAATCGATGCTGCCCAAGTAGCCAAACATCCCCTAAATGCGAAACAGCGGGCTTTTTCAGCTCGCTGTCTACATCGAAATCATCTTCTTTTATATTATCCTTAAGGGAATCCTTGAAAAGATCGTCCAACTCTCCTGGGTCAAAACCTGTCAAAGACACATCAAAGTCTGAAGCATTTAAGTCCGTGATGAGAAGTGCTAATTTGTCTTTATCCCAATCACCACTTATTTTATTTAGTGCAATGTTCAGCGCCTTCTCCTTTTGCTCATCCATTTCAACAACTACGCATTCTATCTCATCCATGCCCATACTCAGCAGGATTTTCAAACGCTGATGACCTCCGATGACTCTGCCTGTGGTCTTATTCCATATTACGGGTTCTACATATCCAAACTCCTCAAGGGAGCGTTTAAGTTTCTCATATTCCGGATCACCCGGTTTTAAATCCTTCCTTGGGTTATATTCAGCGGGGATGAGTTGTTTAGTTTTTATCTTCTCTATCAACATACTTTTCCACCGCCTTTCTAAATTCACTGTACTTATTTACATCCTCCCACGGGAATAGACAACTATTAAAGTGACCATAAACAGCTGTATCAGAGTAAATCACATTCCTTAGACGCAACTTCTCTATGATTGCCGCAGGTCTTAAGTTGAAAATCTCCTGTGCAGCAAGAGTTAATATTTCGTCAGAAACAATACCTGTGCCAAGGGTATTTACAGAAAAGGCTACAGGATTTGCCTTACCAATGGCATAGGATATACTAACTTCACATCTCTTTGCATATCCACACCAGACGATATGCTTTGCAATGTACCGAGCCATATAGGCACCGCTTCGGTCAACTTTGGTAGGGTCTTTACCACTAAGTGCGCCACCTCCATGGGATGCAAGTCCTCCATAGGTATCAACCATAATTTTTCTACCAGTTAAGCCTGTATCGGCAGCGGGACCACCTCCGACAAATCTACCAGAGGGGTTAATGAGAATTTCTGTTTCATCATCAAATGGGAAGTCCTCAAAGCACTGCCATAGGACATTGTTAAGGATATCTGTCCTAAGTTCTTCCTGTGTTTTATCCTTATCATGCTGTACCGATATCACAATAGTCTTTATTCTCACTGGAGTGTCCCCTTCATATTCCACCGTCACCTGTGCTTTACCATCTGGGTGTATACCTTTTATCAGTTTCCCTTTTCGGCAATCATCCAGTCTCTTTACAATCCTGTGAGATAGTACAAGGGGTAGGGGAAGCATTTCTCCCGTTTCCTTTGTAGCATAGCCATACACAGTTCCTTGGTCTCCAGCACCTATCGAACCATACTGTTCATTTATTCCATTTCTTACTTCCAGTGCAGTATCCACGCCAGTTGCAATATCTACACTTTGTTTGTGTACAAATACATAAATCAAGAATTTAAGAGGGTTGTATCCAATCTCTTTAAGGACATTCCTAACAATGTATCGGATGTCTATTTTCTCGCTGCAGGAGATTTCGCCCGCCACGATAATTTTCCCTTTGGTTGCCATTACCTCACAAGCGACACGTGATGCTTTGTCTTTACGTAAACATGCTTCTAAAATGCTATCTGCTATGATGTCGCATAGTTTATCAGGATGTCCAGCACATACACTTTCAGCTGTTAAATATCTTTTACTCATTATATATCTCCTCATCTTTATTTTCCTCTGCGGGCAGATAGCAGTCGCTCCATCACATCGTCCTGTGGGTTTAAACCAGAATACTCTGTAGCACAATTCTCTTTAACGATTTGATAAATCTCCATCCACAATCTGTTTGTCTGACTCATAAAGTTCTGACTCATAGCTACATAAGGACTTTGAATAGCATTGCCGGTAGTTGGATGCTTGGCAAGAAAGCCAAACTCAGTTACCGCCTCCTCACACTGTATCCATCTGGCCGCACTCATGGCATATCGTTCTAGAAGCTGTGGGAGCACCAAATGGGCACAGCCTCGCTCCTCAAGCCATTTCCAAGTAATTTCATAAATCTCGCTGGCTACTAGGGTTTTCCCGTCCTTTTGCACCGCTGAGAGCATGGCCCTTGGATTTGGCATTTCCTGCCCCTTTAAATCAGCGGTATTTTGGAAGTCAATGATTTCTAGCTTTCTCTTACCTGGATTACCCTGTGCAATTTTATCAGCAAGTGGTTTCTTTTTTTGACCAGAGCCTATACGGGCACCACCACGATTTGTTCCATCTTTGGCCATTCACTCACCTCTTTTCGTTGATGGGTCTATTACCCTGTTTGAAACCGCGAATTTTCACGCGTTACCCCCCGCCCGTTGTCCGCTTAAAGGCCTCTAGAGATTCGACTCCCCCCTACCTGGTTGACCAACGGTCTCCATCTCTTGCTGTGATAGCTGAGTGACAAGGAGTACAAAGAGCCATTAAGTTGCTTTCATCGTGAGTCCCACCCCTAGCCAAGGGAAGGATATGGTGGACTTCAGCTGCAGGAGTCAGTTTTCCCTGTCTTTTGCACTCTTCACATAATGGATGGGCTGCAATGTAACGGTCACGTATTCTTTTCCACGCACGCCCGTATCGCTTCCTTGTCTCAGGATCTCTCTGATATTTTTCATAACGAGAAGCTTCCTTTTTAGCATGTTCCGGACAAAAACGTCCATCTGTCAGCTCGGGGCAACCAGGAGAAGAACATGGTCTTTTAGGTTTCTTTGGCATTTCGCACCTCCTTTTAGGCATAGAAAAAGCCCCGCGGTATTTCCACGAAGGCTCTCTACAGTTCTTCACAATACCATTGTATAATGGATTTCTGATAAAGTCGTCCACGATATTACTCACTACTTTCCATAGAGAAGTAAAGCTAGATGCTGAAGCGCTCGATTCTTCTTATTGTAGGCAGAAGAACGCTCAATGTTAAAATGGTCGCATATGTTATAAACTGCATCAATCTGCTTTTTTTCATCATCCAAATAAAATTCCTTTAACACATACTGTTCATCATCAGATAAGGCATCCCATGCCGGTTGAAACCAGTCCATGTATTCCAGCGCTTGTCGATAGCGTTCTTTCAATACATCAATTTCATTAATACAAGCAATGAGCCTTTTCTCCCCTGCTTTTGGATCATTATTAGATGGCATCCCATTTAGAACCGGTGATGCTGGAGAAGTCATTTCTTCGTTGAGGTTTGCAATGTCCTCATCAGTATGTTCTATGATGTACTTCATACTGCTGTAATCTTTTAAAGCATTAATTGCAGCTGCTCTTTTATCTAAATATTGCCAGACAATGTTCATCGCATCACACCTCCTTTAGTGTAGCTTTAACTGCATCAATCAGAGCAGATTGGGTATTGTTTTTATCATTTAAAGCTTTCATTACACGCTCATCAATGGTACCTTTAGCTATTAAGTGATGAATCACTACGGTTTCTTTTTGTCCTTGCCTCCAAAGACGTGCGTTTGTTTGCTGGTAAAGCTCTAAGCTCCATGTTAGACCAAACCATACAAGAGTTGACCCTCCAGCTTGTAAGTTCAGACCATGCCCTGCTGATGCTGGATGAATAACTGCAAAGGGGATTTCCCCATCATTCCATCTTTTGATTGAATCGCTGGTAGATAATACCTCTACATCAAAGCGCTTTTGTATTCGAGATAAGTCATGCTTAAACCAATAAGCTATTAGAACAGGCTTGCCATTAGCAGCTTCGATTAAATCTTCCAATGCATCCAGTTTTCGGTCATGTATATAAAGGACTGTGCCATGATCATCATAAACTGCTCCATTTGCCATCTGCAGGAGCTTTCCTGAAAGAGCTGCTGCATTTGCTGCAGTTACTTCTTCACCTTTAACATTTGTAATTAAATCCCGCTTCATCGTATCGAGGGTTTTCATTTCTTTTTCAGAAAGCTTTACAGGCACTTCGTTTATAACTAAGTCCGGCAACTTCAGGTAATCTGTCCCTTTCATGCTAATAGTTATATCAGATATAAGCTTATAAATTTCTTCTTCTGCTCCTGGTTTTGGTTTGTAGGAGAAGATCACTTGCTGATTACGCTTATCTGGTACAAAGTAATCCTCCCGATACCTACCAATAAACCTACCTAATCGTTGTCCCATATCTAATAAGCGATACTGTGCCCACAAATCCATTAATCCGTTGGAGGATGGGGTTCCAGTAAGTCCTACTATCCTTTTTACCTTGGGTCTAACTCTCATTAAGCTTTTAAATCTCTTAGCTTGATGAGATTTAAAAGAAGATAACTCATCAATTACCACCATATCAAAGTCAAAAGGAATTCCACTTCTTGTAATGAGCCATTCTACATTTTCTCGATTGATGATGTAAACTTGTGCTCTTTCCATAAAGGCAGTTTTTCTCTTTACTTCAGAGCCAACTGCTAAAGTATATTTAAGACCCTTTAAGTGATCCCACTTTTCAATCTCTGCAGGCCATGTATCTCTGGCAACTCTTAGCGGTGCAATAACCAGAACCTTACGAACAAGAAAACTGTCCAGTGTTAAATCAAAGATGGCAGTTAAAGTTATGACACTTTTACCTAAACCCATATCTAAGAGCACTGCTGCTATAGGATGATTGAGGATATACTCAGTGGCATAAACCTGATACTCATGAGGCTTGTATTTCATGAAGTATCCCTCCAATCTGATCTATATGGTCCAGGCAGAATACCAAAAAACCAAGTGCCTCTAACTGTCTTTTTCGCTTTTCTTGTAGGGGTCTTAAGGTTTTACCAGGTGCTTTAACCTCTACAAAAGCTAGCTTTCTATTAGGTAAAAGAATCAATCTGTCCGGCATTCCATCAAAACCTGGTGATACAATTTTCAGTGCAATACCACCTATATCTTTCACTTCTTTTACCAGTTGCTGTTCAATCTTTTTTTCTCTCATATATCCTCCATGTTCCCTAAATCCAAAAAGTCTCTATACGCGCGTATATACGCGTCTGCAGGTAATTTCTTCTTTTTGTCTTTAGGATTATTTTTAATAATAATTATTGGAACAATGGAACAGGGGTTATAAAGTAGCCTACCTTACTAGGGGCTGCCGCCTGTTCCGATGAGATGTACCAAAAGACCGTTTTTGTTCCACCGGAACAGCTGAAATCTGTTCCAAAGAAAAAATTGTTCCATGTGTTCCAAACTGAATTACTCTTTTGGAACATAAACCCACTGTGGTCCATAAAGCGGGATACGTTCTTTTTTAACGAGACCTGTCCAGCCTCCAATACTCGCCATAATAGCTGATATTTCATTACCATCTACTCTTCGAAGGTTGGCTCGATCCTTTCCAAAGCATTCACACCAAATTTCCATATTAGAAACAGATTTTCGTTTCCGAACACCAACCCTATTGCTTTCACCAAACTCACTTCCATTGATATAGGCTCGTCGTTCATATAAATCCATGGTGTCCCAATCTTCAGGTAAAAGCAGATCAAGATACTCCCGTACCAAACCCTCACGCTCATCTGATTCCATAGCTTCTCGCTGTTCTTCTTTTGCAAGTTTCTCAAGACTGGCATCAAGGTACAATTTCTCTCCAGCCTTAACGAAGGTAAGAGCTTCAGCCCATATCTGAAGAATTTCATCCTGCTTTAGCTGCCATGACTTTTTGGTTCCATTCCCCGGAGTCTTTACCGGCCAGAAACGACGGTTTCCTGTAGTGTCACGTAAATAGCCTTTTTCAGCATTAGTTGTACCAAAAAATATACATTGCCTTAAGTGGGGAGTAGCCCTTCTGCCAAAACTAGCTCTATAAATATCATTCTGGCGAGATAGAAAACTCCTTAGGGTTTCCACTTCAGCTTTTTTCAGTCCAGCTAGCTCTCCAATTTCTAAAATCCAATAACCCTGTAACTTTTCTGCAGCGGTCTTATCCTTGGTATCCGATAAGTTCAAGCTATCAGAAAACCAATCCCCACCCAGCTTAGCTATAAGGGTACTTTTTCCGACACCCTGTGGTCCATTTAGAACCAACATAGAATCAAACTTGATGCCAGGAGTCAGGACACGAGAAATAGCCGCACATAAAGTTTTTCTTGTTACTGCCCGAACATAAGGGTTGTCTATTGCGCCTAGATAATCAATAAGTAAGGTATCTACTCTCGGTACCTTATCCCATTCAGGGAGTGCTTCAATAAACTCACGAATCGGATGATAAGACCTATCGTCAGCTACTTTTGCTACCGCTACATCATAGTTTCTTGCAGAGAAGGTTCCGTAGTGGGTGTCAATGTAGCTTATTAACTGGGCATCATCTGCATCTCTCCAGAACTTTGATGGATGTGGCCAAGGAACATCTCCTTTTATTTCAAGGCTGTCTGAAAGCTGATTAAACACAATGCTTTTCAGATTAGGATCATTTTCAAGTATCAAAATCAAGTTCCTTAGGGTATTCTTAACTGTTCCTGTCTTATCAATCTCCAACTGCTTTTCCCAATCTTCATCGACAAACTCTCTTTCAGCTTGAGCCTTTCTTTCCTCTACAAACTGCTCTTTCACCCGTTCATCCTCCAAAGCCAAATCTGTCATGGCTTTAAATGAAGGAAGTTTGCTAGGAGGAGTATTTTCTGCTACCTTTTCATCTAAGTCTCGAAGCTTATGCACTCGGACTAAATCAAAGGCGTTTAAAAGCATTCCACAAGCCGGGTCAGTAGCATGGTGGCTATAAGCAAATTTTCCGTCATAGATTACCAAGCCTGCTGAAGAATCAGCTGGAATATAATCAAATCGGCCATTCATAGTACTAGGCTCATATACATCTGTTAGAAAAGCTTCTATTGCCTCTTCAATGGTATAGGCCCTGCAAAATGCCCCTATAACTCCTTCTTTACTTAAGGGATCTGCTTGTTTAGTTATTTTTCTTTGCACCACCTCAGATTGCCGACTTGAAACTGGCCACATTGAAGTATCCCGCCAGTCTTCATATTTTGAAAGATAGTCATCTGGGTCTAACAGTTCTCCATCTTTCTCTTTAAAGACAAACTCTCCATCTGACGGTGTAGAGGGCCAATACATTAATCTCGAAGGTTCATAAGTGGTGTCATCGAATAAATCAATCCCTATCTCCTTTGCAACCATACGACCGAGAGCTGGGTATTCATCCTCTGTCACTTCTCTTTTAAGTGGAATGATAAGTCTTAATCGTGGCGCATCAGGTGTGTGTTTATGAGTTGAGTAGATGCAACATTTAAAATCATGCAATGCATCAATTTGATCCCAAATCCCTGGTTTTCCATAATCCATATCTAATGTAAGTAGGGAGCGGGAGAGTACATAGCCATTTCTACGCTTTCCTTCACGTAGAGCTCCTCCTACGAATCCACCCACATCTTTTATTGAGTCCTGCTGTGCACGACTCATTTTCCGAAATTCAGATACCGTTTCTGTGGTTCGTATTGTAGATTTAACTCGGGATATGAAGTCCTCCCATGTTATGTCTTTGTTCTTCCACTTTTTGTCCATTCGGCTGTTACCAACCGCTATCTTCATATCTTTTGCACCTCCTCGCAGTTTTCAGTAAAATACCGAATAGCCATACGATGCTTCGATGCTTTATCTATTTCTGCTTGCATTCCTTTTGAAATATAGGAACCAAATACCCACAGCTCCTCACACTTTCTGAGCCAGACCATTCCAAAGAACAATCCTAGTTTTCTTTGGTCAGGATCACTATCATCTAGCACTTGAGGATATAGCAGATGAGGAGCAAAAGGGATGGTTCCTTGCTCCACTGCAAATTTTAAGTATCCTCTAGCCTTTTTCTGATTTTCTTCTATATCCCCAGCAAAAGGTGAGCAAATAAAGACACAAGGTTTATAGTTTCTTGATTTTTCTTCACGCATAATATTTTCTATGGCTTCAGCTGCAGTTGGGTCAGGATAGCCTTCTGCGTTATATCTATCCATAGTTACATCTCCTCGAAGTCTGACTCTTGCTCAATCAGAGGTAAGATACCATGGTCCTTTAGAAGTTCATAAATAAACAAGCGTCCTTTCTGAGTCCAGTAGGTGTGCACCTTTGAATGTATCGTCCCATCCTTTCCTGGGTACGTATGTGTTTTTGTTGTCGTATATCCATGTTGGGCATACTTTTGATATAGGAGCCAGATTTTCCCTTGACGGAACTGAACACCAAGACTATGCAAGTATTCATTGAACCATCGGCCTGACTTCCCATAATCCTTGGCAATGGTTGTGATAGACACAGCATCCTTACAATTAAGAACCACATCGTAGTAACTAGCTTTAGGTTTCATTTCTGCAATCTGCTGTTCCTGAATGCTAATAGTAGTTGTCAATTCAAGATTTTTGGCTCTTTCAGCTTTAAGTTCTTGTAGTGCTTTAATTAAAAAGTCTGGATTAGCAAGCAACTCATCTGTAGCATAAAGTCCATGTCTTCTAATTGAAGGAAGCACCTCATGGGTTACCCAGCGTTTAAACTTTTTAGCTTCTGGTTTACGTGAAACCAATATCACGCTATAAAGACCACTTTCATTGATAATTGATACTTCCTGTTTTCCTCCAGGGGTGTCGATAATATCGACTCCCTTTTCATCACTGTCCAAGCGAGCCATAACATCACGACTGTTTCCAATCTCTAATACTGAGCACACATCTCTTAGAACCCACCAAGGACTTCCATCCTTCATTACTGTTCTTACTGTGTTACCATCGTAGTTGAAAATAGTTAATTTGTTCATATCGAACCTCCAACACATATAGTAGTAGAGCAATAAAACCTGCCCTCAGCTATATGCAAAAAAAGAGGAGGCTTCGAACCCCCTCAAATTAATCTTTTTTATAAAAATTACAATCAAACCCATCGGCGCGAAGCAAAAGTCCCTGAGCCCATGGAGGAGTCTGTCCCATAAGTGCACAAATATCTTGAACAGATACTTCTATTGGAACCTCTAAAACTACCTCATCGTGGACATGCATTACAATATCAAAATCTTTCTCATCAAGCTTTATCATGGAATAGCAAAGAATATCTCTTGAAAGAGCTTGGACGATATTTTCTACAAACTTAGGACCATAGCTTTCAATACGCTCCCACTTCTTTGTGCCACCAATACCTTCATAAGTTACCGATTCACTACCGAAACTGTTAATACCTATTCTTGGTTTGACATAAGTAAGCTGTCTACCAGAAGGAAGCCATATTAGAAGCATCCCGCTACGGTACTCAAAACTAATACGGCGGGTTTCGGTCCTGCACCTTTCTGTTGCAGCTTCTTTGACAGCACGATCAACATCCCACCAAAGTCTAACAATATTAGGATTTGAATTTCGCCAAGCATAGACCAAGGGTTTTAATTCTTCTTCGGTAAGACCCATGTCAAGTGCTCCCATTGCTTTTAATGCACCCACAGATCCACCGTATCCTAAGGCCAGCTCAGCAATTTTTCCTTTCTGTCTTAGGGGACTTCCCTTTGTGATTTCTTCTATAGGAACTCTAAACATTTGAGAAGCCGATGCCTCATAAATCTTGCCATGAGTAGCAAACACTTCATTTCTCCATGTCTCACCTGCAAGCCAAGCAATTACTCTAGCTTCTATTGCACTAAAGTCAGCAACTATAAACTTATATCCTTTCTTTGGAACAAAAGCAGTTCTGATTAATTCTGATAAAACCCCTGGAATGGAGTCATATAATAATTCCAAGGCTTCATAATGACCACCTCTAACCAAGCAACGTGCCTGTTTCAGATCCGGCAAATGGTTTTGAGGTAGATTTTGAACTTGAATTAACCTTCCAGCGAATCTACCGGTTCGGTTGGCTCCATAGAATTGAAGTAGTCCTCGAGCCCTTCCATCAGCACATACTGCATTTTCCATAGCAGAGTATTTTTTAACACTGGACTTAGCTAATAGTTGTCTTAATTCCAGCACTTCACTCAGATGATCTGGAGCATCCTTTAATAACTCCTTAACTGATGCCTTATCAAGACTATCTGTTTCTAAGCCATTTTCTGATAGCCATTTTTTCATCTGTGCAACTGAATTAGGGTTTTCAAGCTCAGTAAGTTCTTTTAGTCTGCTAGTTAGTTCTTCCCTTACTTTTTCATCGCATTGAATTGCTTTACTTACCAATTCCAAATCCAATTGAATACCTCGATCATTGATTTGCTGGTCTAATATATAGTTCTGCCACTCCTCTTCCGGCACAGGAAACTTTTGTAGCTTTGCCTGAATGGAAAGTTCAGCTTCAACGTCTCGAAGGTTATATGCCTTAAATCTATCCCACTTATCTGGAGCATGCTCAGGTAGATTTCGTGTACGACCATCATTTGACCTTATAGGTTTGCATGGTACAGAGAAATATCGAATAAGCTCCTTTCCTTCTGTCAGCTTTTTCTTATCAGCTCCTGTTATTATTGCTGCTCCTTCCAGTGATAAAGGAAGTCCAAGATAAGCAGACCATACCATGGTGCAACGCCAAGAATCAGGTTCAAGCCAAACACCAAAGTATTTAGATAAGCAAACTCTTTCAAATTGTGCATTAAATGCCCATTTTATAACCTTACTATCTAGAATTGCACTTTGTATTTCTTGTGGGATAGCCTCACCAGAAGCCAAGTCGACGACCTGAACAGGACCAGAATCCACACTGTATCCAAAAAGTATAATCTCAAAATCCGGTGCTTCAGCATAACGATAGACCCCGCTTTTGGCAAGGTCTACACTACTATATGTTTCTATATCAATACTGAGAGTTCTCATGATAAAAAGTCATCGTCCACGTCAGTGGCAAAGTCATCAGCTGCATTAGTTCTTCCACCCAAAGGCTCACTATCGCGGATTTTTTGAATATTTCCAAGACCACATGCTATACCCTTATTCCCATTGGAGTTAAAGGCATAAAAGTTGATACTTACTCTTGCATAAACACCGGAGTATACTTCTGAACGCTCAAGGATTGGATTGACATTTCTATCTACAATTTGTGGAGCTGTAATACTGTTGGCATTGATAAAATAGCTATTTGCATAAGCCTCATCATCTGGACGATCAATATCTCCGTCACGCAGAGGAAGCTTTAACGCCGCTTTATTAGGAATCTTGCCACCAAACTTACCTCTACCTTCTTCTATTGCAGCATTCACTGCTTCGTTAATAGCACTTAAAGTTTTAGTATCACTCTTTGGAATAATCAGGCTTACGCTGTATTTCTCAGCACCTCCATTGATGGATTTTGGTTCCCACACATTGGCGTAAGAAAGCCTAACAACTCCTGTTACTACTTTCGTTGGATTTGTTCTTTTTGCTGTTGTTGACATAGTTTTTATACCTCCATAAAATCATTTTTTGCTGATGATGTGTTCATTTCAGGACGCTTGTCTGTAATTGGTACTAGCGTTGGTTTTCCTGGTGGCTTCATAACAAGCCCACCAAGGACTTCATTGAATTTTGACTTACCCATTAATTTTTCCATTTCGGTAATGGTAATAAGGCTTTGCCTATATATTTCTTGGTATCCTGCATTCTTTGCTGCTTCTGCGACTGCTTCTTCATCTTTATATTTACGGTTGGAGCGACCTTCGACTACTTTAAACCCTGGCCACTTCTTTCCATGATTAACTGCTGCATCCGTCGCATAGGCTATAATCTCATTTGCCCAGTTAGTGAGATCACCGATAGAAGATAAAATGTCAGCAATCTCTTCATCAGATAAAAGTGGTGGTAGAGCAAACTCAAGCGTAGCCAGTTTCATTTTTGCTTCTGCTCTTGCTCTACATTTCACAGCTGCTCTGCAAAATTGACACCATTCACCGGGACAATAGTTGCCGTCACCATTGAAGGCTAATTCAGCTTTAGGTTTTAAAACTTCTTCAGCCCACTGATACAAGTTTTCTTTTGAGACTGTGGATGCACTGACATTTTCTCGACGGGGTTGATAAATTGTCATTGAAACCATCTCGATATCATAAATGCCATCAAATAGATCCAGTGCACCAAGGGCATAAAGTTTCATTTGAGGATTGTCTTCTGCGCTGACTAAGACACCCTGACCATACTTAAAATCAATAATGTGAAGAGTTCCATCAGCTATAATTAAACAATCCCCGGTTCCAAATCCCTCAGGTACATACTTTGAAAAGTCAAGCCGCTGTTCTATCAAGATTAGGGGATCACTACAAATTTGCTTAGCTTGCTCAATCACTTCAAGTACAAACTCCACGTAACCATCGGTATAATTGTCCATCTCATCTGAGTCGTATGGAGAGACCGGCTTTTTTGATCTCATCTTAAGTGCCTTTCGGAGTTTGTGTTCACTTAATGCATGAGCTGCTGTACCTTCAGCTGCAGCCTCACCACTGTTGTCATCAAACTCCTGTTCTAGTCTTGCCGATGGTGTACAGTTCATCCAGCGATGAGCCCCTGACGCGGAGAGAATTGCATGTTTACTCATTTCAACTCCTCCGCATCAGCAAGAATGGCAGCATACTTACTTGGATCAATCTGACTAAGTTTTGATGCACCATACTTTTCTAGAAGACCTCTAACCTGAGCAGTAAATCCATCATGACTTTTCTCCGCGAGCACCGCTCTTACTTCTTCTAAGGTAATTTGCTTTTCTTCAGGCTGTTTTTCATGTTTTGGCTGCTCTGACTTTTTATCCTCCTTAGGCTCATTACTTCCAAGGGCATCAGCTACAGCCTGAACACTATCTGCCAGTGCTCGAAGATCTGACACTACATCAAGAAGGAGCTTAATCTTACTCATGTCCTACACCTCCTTCCTTTATTTCCTTAATTTCTACCGTCTCAACTGAGTCACCTGGAGTAATTACTAACAAACTGGCTTTCTTTCCAAATAGGAAATCAAGCATTCTAGTTCGGATAGTCTTACGACTACTTTGAATGACGGAGCTTTTTTCGCCATTTGGCTTTGCCACATTAATAGTGACTTTATGTTTTAGGCTCATATTCCCTCTCCTTTCCGGGGCAATTTATCTCCCCTCACCGATAAGCGAAAAAGAGAGTTCTTTCGAACCCCCTTTCAGAAAAGATTTTTTAATAGATTCTTTAGAACCCAATTAGGATAGAATTTTTCTAAGTCTTTCATGAAGCTTCTTAAGGCGGCCGCGAATGGCAGCTTCTGTCACACCTTCTTCTGTTGCAATGTCAGTGTTGGATCGTTTCTCAAGATATACTTTTTGGAAAAGTTCTTTCTGTTGTGGTAAAAGAGACTCCATTGCCTTTGTTAACTTTTCCAGCGTATCTTGATGCTCTACCTCATCTTCTGCTTGTATGATTAGCTGTTCTGGATTAGCAGTATCATCTGCAAGATACTTATTGCGGTCATGGGCTGCTTCCTCTTCACCATCATGATAGGCGTCCAGATGTGCTGTCACCCTGTAATTGTACCGTCGTTGTTCGTCGACCTCGGCGTCATCCATCGCATGTAAAAGCTGAATGTCAGCTTCGGTGACGCCATCCTCACCTGGGGTAATTACGATCTTTGCTCCTTCTGCGGTGTAATAAATGTAGTTTGTTCTCTTCTCTTGACTTGTTTTGTACGCTCTTGACATGTTTTTGCATCCTTTCCGCCTAGAACGCCTTGGGCGGCAAGGATACATAAAAAGCCAGTGAATCGTATGTCCACCGGCCATAATCACCTTAAAATGAGCATAGTAAGGCACGGTGGGTACATCCGAAGCTACATAACACGGCCTATACCGTGTTAAACCTTCTTATGTATCCCGCCGCCTCTATGCGCATCTCAAGGCTTTGAAATTTTTTGTAGTAACTTATTAATTTTGGTTGCTTGGGCTTGTCTCAACTAAATCTGCCATAAACAACAAAAGACGACAGTAGGCTAAATTATCCTGATGGATATTAAAGCCCGCACTGTCGTCTAGCGCTCTGGCGGATTTGCTATTTAGTTAATCTCTGCTTTATGCTGCTGATGGAACAATAGTAGCACCTTCGATATTGAGAGTGCCGTCGGCATTAGCCGTTATCCTAACTGGGCAATTGCCGATATTGATAATGATAAGTCTGCGATCCTTGCTAATATCGCAGATTCTTTTTTTATTTTGGTTTCTTACCTCGTCGATGGCCATGACCTCCTCTCTGAAATGATATAAATGTGAACTTATCATCTGAGTACATTTTCATTATATTGGAAATAACGAAATGAGTAAAACTCTACCATTTAATTTATGGTGGCATAATTGGAAAAATTTAATATAATTAATTGTGTTATTTAGTTTTTGGTGGTATAATTAGACAATGTAATATACAATGAGAGTGAGGTGTGCCTATTGGGTAAAAGGCGGTTTGAGAAGAGAAAAGTATCCGAAACGAAAACCGAGGAGCTAAATATCAATGGGCTGCTTGCCCTTGAATCAGATGATAACGACCATTTTATTACGGTACATAAAAATTACTTTAATAATCACTTTAGACCTCGTTGTCCTGCTTGTGGCTCAGATAAAACTCGTAGTTCTAAAGTTGTCACGAGAACATTTAAAGATATTTTAGATGCTGATAATGATAAAGGTTTCAGAATTATCGATTTGGTGTTCAATCAACGTTATTTTCGTTGCGATGGATGTGGTAAAAGCGTATTCCCTGAAGATATTGATTTTGCATCCAAGGGCAGCAGATATACAAATCGGCTCTCTGACAAGCTAGCAGATGGCACACTTACTTACTCTTATAAAAGGGTATGTGATTATTATAGTGTTCCTGCTTCTACGGCATCTGTCGGCGCAATCATGCGAAGGCGTATACAATTTTGGGAATCTTCCATGGATCCAATTTACACACCTGAGACCTTAGCGATATTCGAAGTTGAATTCTACAAGAGAATCTATCCGGTAGTTTTCACAGTTCATAACGGTGAGCCTTACTGTCTTGACATTCTTGAAGAATCAACAGAACAGGCATACATAGCGTTTTTCAAAAAGTTGGATCCAAATAAGGTTAAAAAAATATACATTGACCCCGTGGAAAGCTTATACAACGCAATTCTATTCTACTTTCCGTCCGTTGCTGTAATGGTAACCGATGAATGTATACTACGATATGCTCGTGTTGCTCTACATGATGTGATATACAGGGACGGAAAGCGAATGCCGTTAAAAAACAAATACGCCACACTGATGCAAAAAAAAGCCAATATTACAGAAGTCTACACTAAGCGGCAAATAGCTTCCAGCTTTCAGAGTCGCCCAATCTTGAAAGCTGCATACGACCATTACCAAAAATTAATAACACTAATAGAAGGAAAATGGCAGTATAGTGATATTAAAGCATGGACTGATACCTTGCCTGACAATTTACCTGAGTTTGGTATCCTTGCTGATGTAGTTAAATTGTTTGAAGATAACATCAAATTGTTTTGTGAAGAAATTGGCAGCACATCTGGTCCATATTCGACCAATGTTAGCGATTTTATTACAACAATTAACGAAATGCCATTTTGCATATTTGATGTGCTTCGAGCGAGAATCATCTTTTCTGCTCCACCGGACACTATTGTTGAAAATGATACTAAAAAACGGATCGGCATCCGTGTCAGTAGGCTGATAAACAAACTCAAAGAAATTAATGAAAACATCAAGGAGGATAGATACTATGGACTCTAATGATAGAATCAAACAAGTTGGAATTAATATCAAGGAGAAAGCGAACCTAATCTGGAATGTGGCTAACAGTCTCTTTGGTGCTTATAAGCCGCATGAGTACGGTCTTGTTATTTTGCCTATGGTTGTTATCAAGCGCTTTCATGATTGCTTGCTACCCACACACGAAAAGGTTCGGGAAACATATTTGAAAGTCAAAGAACTTGCAGTCAGAGACGGCTTCCTTCGCAGCGCCTCCGGCTACAAGTTCTATAATACCAGCAAATATACATTTGAACTACTAAAGGCTGACCCGGATAATATAAAGGTTAACTTTGAGGATTACATCAATGGATTCTCAGATAATGTCATTGACATTCTTGCCAATATGGGTTTTTATGCACAGATTGAACGTATGTCAGATGCAGGTGTTTTATATCAAGTAATTAGCGATTTCTGCAGTGAAGAGGCTGATATGAGCCCTGACAAAATTTCTGCCGTTGATATGGGGTATATATTTGAAAACCTTGTGCAACGCTTTTCCGAGAGTTATGACGAAGAAGCAGGTTCACATTTTACTAGCCGCGACATTATATACCTTATGTGCGATTTACTTACCACCGAGGACAACTTTTTTTCGGAAAGCGCACAGCCTAAAACTGTATATGATATGGCAATGGGCACCAGTCAGATGTTAACTTGTATGGAAGAACGGATAAAGGCGTTAGATTCGGAAGCGAGTATCATTTGCTTTGGTCAAGAAATTAACCCCTTCACTTACGGCATTGCCAAGGCGGATATGCTCATTCGTGGTGGCAATCCTGAAAACATGCAGTTTGGTAATACTTTAAATGATGATAAATTTTCCGGTTACACATTTGACTATGTTATTTCTAACCCGCCATTTGGTATCGACTGGAAACGCGAAGCTAAAGATGTTGAAGCTGAAGCAAAGCTAGGGCCTAAGGGACGCTTCGGTGTTGGTTTGCCTAATAAGAGTGATGGGCAGATGCTTTTTCTACTCAATGGTCTAGCAAAACTGAAAGATACTGGACGCATGGCAATTATTCAAAACGGTTCTTCACTATTTACTGGAGATGCTGGGAGTGGCCCAAGCGAAATTAGACGTTATATTATTGAGAATGACTGGCTTGATGCCATTGTTCAACTGCCCAATGACAGTTTCTATAACACAGGAATTGCTACCTATATTTGGTTAATTACAAAAAGCAAACCTGAAACACACAAAGGATGTGTACAGCTTATCGACGCTAGCAAGTGTTTTGAAATCCGGAGAAAGCCCATTGGTAATAAACGAGTTGATATTACCGAAGAATGCCGAAATCTGATCGTGGAGGTTTACGGGAACTATACCGATGGGACATTTACGAAAGAACTCGACGACAAAAGGGAAATAATTTGCAAGAGTAAAGTTCTGGCTTCCGAAAGCCTTGGTTATAACAAAATCACTATAGAAAGTCCCATGCTAGATGAAGAAGGACAACCTGTTCTCAAAAAAGGTGTGCCTGTCGCTGATCCATCTAAGCGAGATACTGAGAATGTTCCATTGGATGAAGACATATACACCTTTTTCAAGAGAGAGGTCCTGCCGTATCGCCCTGGTGCATGGATTGATGAATCCAAGACAAAAGTAGGCTATGAGATACCCTTCACTCGTACGTTCTACGAATTTGCGGAATTGGAACCATCCAGAGAAATCGCAAAACGCATAGAACAGCGTGAGCGTAGCTTAATGGATAAACTTCATGCGTTATTTGGAAATGGTGGTGAGCAAAATGGTTGATACTCATAGCTACAATAAATTAAAAGATAGCGGTATAGACTGGATCGGATATATTCCAGAAAGTTGGAACGTCAGAACACTCTATCAACTGGTAACACAGGTCAAATGTAAAAACAGCGAACTGAAGGAAAACAATTTGCTATCACTCAGTTATGGGAAAATCAAACGTAAGGATATTAATTCAAACGAAGGTTTATTGCCAGCTTCTTTTGATGGATACAACATCATTGAAGCCGGCGACATTGTACTGCGCTTAACTGATCTTCAAAATGACCATACTAGTTTGCGAGTTGGCTTATCAACTGAAAGAGGCATTATAACCTCTGCATATACTACCCTCCGCCCTATCAATGCAAGACACTCGAAGTATATATATTATCTTCTGCATGCTTTTGATCTAAAAAAAGGGTTTTATGGTATGGGCTCTGGCGTGCGTCAAGGATTGAATTATGACGAGGTCAAAGAGTTGCGCGTCGTTCTTCCAAGTGATACAGAGCAGGATGTAATAACCACATATCTTGACAAGCAATGCGAACAGATCGACTCCATAATCGATGAAGCGAAAACAAGCATCGAAGAGTATAAGACTTGGAAGGAATCGATTATTTACGAAGCGATTACAAAAGGTCTTGACCCCTCAGCGAAAATGAAAGATAGCGGCGTTGTAGGAATTGGAATGATTCCTGAAAGCAGCAATGTAATTAGATTACGCTATTTAATAGAGGGGTATAAGGCAGGGCCATTCGGAAGCGCTCTTATCACTGAAAAATTACTACAAACCGGCAGAATCCTTGTGTATACACCTGAACATGTAGCAAATCAGAGTACCTTAAGTGAAAACAATCTATATTTACCTGATGATAGAGAAGCGGAAATGTCGCAATTTCTTGTTGAAAAGGGTGATATTGTATTTCCTATCGTTGGTTCGCTTGGACGTGCCATGCTAATTACTGACGAAATGCCTAAGGGAATTATCAACCAGCGATTAGCGAAATTTAAACTGTTATCCGAAAAGATAGATGTCGATTATTTTATGTGGATATTTGCTAAAAGCACTCTTTTAGCTCCATATATTGAAATCAACTGCCGAGGTTCATTTATTGTAAATCTTACAAAAGCAATAGTATATGATATGCCCATAGTTTTGCCAAAAAGCATGGATGAGCAAAAGAAAATCGCTTCATACCTAAATGATAAATGTTCTATTATAGATGAACTTATTAATGAAAAGGCAAAACTTATTGCTGACCTCGAATCCTACAAACGTTCTCTTATTTACGAGACTGTAACCGGCAAAAGAAAGGTGGTATGAGAGCATGAACGAAAATGAAAGGGCATTCGAAGAATATATTGAAAGTTACCTAGCCTCCGAAGAAGGTGGATGGACTAAAGCATCTGATGCAGGTTATAGAAGTGAAGAAAGTCGTGGCATGGCTCTGGATATTATTACTTTGACAGACTTTGTGAAGCGCACTCAACCCATGGCATGGCGGCGTTTAGAACGCGTTAGCAACATCAATCCTGTTAAGCAGTTTTACAAAGCGTTTGACAACGCTGTTACACAGGATGGCTTGATTTCTGTACTGCGTCATGGTTTTAAGCACCGCGGTATTAGTTTTAGAGTATGTTATTTCAAACCCGAATCTGAGTTGAACGAGACTGCAGTCGATAATTACAAAAAGAATATCTGCCAGTGCATACGACAATGGCATTATTCCGAGTTAAATAATAATAGCATTGATATGATGTTAGCAATCAATGGTATTCCGGTTGTCGCCATCGAATTGAAAAATCAACTTACAGGTCAATCTGTCGATAATGGCATACGTCAGTGGAAGTACAACCGAAACCCTAAAGAACCAGCATTCGGTTTTAACAAGCGTGTATTAGTGTATTTTGCTGCTGATTTGTACAATGTTATGATGACCACCAAGTTAGATGGCATTGATACTGTTTTCCTGCCTTTTAACCAGGGCAGTAACGGAGCAGGCAATGATGGCGGAGCAGGTAATCCTCAGAACGCTGATGGGCGCTATGTTACAGAGTATTTTTGGAAGGAAGTTCTGCAAAAGGATAAGTTGTTGGATATCCTACAGAAGTTCATCAATTTAGAGAAAACAGAATCAAAAAAGAAAATGCCAGATGGCTCGACTCAGACCACAGTTAGTACAAAAATACTGTTTCCCCGTTATCATCAGCTAGATGTGGTACGCAAGTTAGTAGCCCATGTACGAGAACACGGTTCCGGACATAACTATCTAATTCAGCATAGCGCAGGTTCTGGTAAGTCAAATTCTATCGCATGGGCGGCATATCGAATGGCTAGCTTACACGATAGCAACAACGTGCCGGTGTTTAACAGTGTTATTATCGTTACAGACCGCAAAGTCCTAGACCAACAATTACAAGCAACGGTCACGGGTTTTGATCACACGTTAGGTAGCGTTGTTACTATCGATGAAAAGAAAAATTCTGGTGACCTACGGGATGCCATTAATGCTGGCAAACGTATTATTGTTACTACTCTGCAGAAGTTCCCAGTAATTTACGATCAGGTTAACTCTGCTGAGGGGAAGCGCTTTGCCATTTTTGTAGATGAAGCGCATAGTAGCCAGACCGGTCGTAGTGCCATGAAACTGAAGCAGGCACTTGCCGATGTGACTGATGCATTGAAAGAGTATGCAGAAATAGAAGGTAAAGCAGTTGAAGAAATAGAAAAGAATGACATTCTTGTTCAGGAAATGCTTGGGCAAGGTAAACATGATAATCTTAGCTTTTTTGCCTTCACTGCCACACCCAAGCCTAAGACGCTGGAACTCTTTGGCGAACCCTATCCTGACGGTTCCTTTCATCCCTTCCATATTTATTCCATGCGTCAAGCTATTGAGGAAGGCTTTATTTTGGATGTTCTTGCAAACTACACCACATATAAAATGTATTATCAGATAGCAAAGAACACACCGGATAACCCTGAGGTGCCTGTATCCAAGGCTGTTAAAACTATCCGTCGTTTTGAGGAATTGCACCCACACAACATTCAGCAGAAGGCAGCAATTATCGTTGAAACCTTCCGCGAAATCACAAAAAAGAAAATTGGTGGTCAGGCTAAGATGATGGTTGTCACAGCCTCACGACTTGCCGCGGTGCGCTACTATCATGAGATACAAAAATATCTTAAGGCTAACGGCTATGACGATTTGAGTATCATGGTTGCTTTCAGTGGCACTATCAAAGATCCCGACGATCCAAGTGGAATCGAATACAGTGAAAGTAGCATGAATATCGATAGAAATGGACGTCGCATAAAAGAAAGTCAAACTAAAAGTGTTTTCCATGACGAGGGAAATATACTTATTGTCGCCGAGAAGTACCAGACTGGCTTTGATGAGCCACTGCTTCATACCATGATAGTCGATAAAGAACTGCGTGGTGTTAAGGCGGTCCAAACACTCAGCCGTGTAAATAGAACTTATCCTGGCAAGGAAGATACTTTTATCCTTGATTTTGTTAACGATGTAGACCATATCAAGGAGGCGTTCCAGCCGTTCTATCAGGAAACAAGCCTTGGTGAACAAATTAACGTTGATCTGATTTATACCACGCAGAAAATACTACATGGGTTCGGGGTATATACTCAGGAGGATATTGACAAGGCTGCAAACATTTATTTTGATCCAGATATTCGCAATGCAAATGCAACTCAGGGACAAATTTCCAATGCTTTAAAACCTGTGGCGGATAAATACAATGAAAAACTCAATCAGGACGAACGGTATCAGTTTAGACGAGAGGTACGAGCTTTTGTAAAGTGGTACAATTACATTACACAAATTACTCGTATGTTCGATAAAGATTTACACAAGGAGTTTATCTTCTGTACCTACCTTTCCAAGTTACTACCGCCAGATCCTGTTACGCCTTTTGATCTTGATAACCGCATCAAGCTCGAGTATTACAAGCTCGAGAAAACATTCGAAGGCTCTATTGAGCTTGAAAAGAAATCCGGGTCTTGGGCTCCTACCAGCAAAAAAAAGGCTGGTGGAACCACAGAAAAATTAAGCCCTCTTGATGAAATCGTTCAAAAAATCAATGAAGCCTACTTCGGTGATTTTACGGAGGCGGATAAGGTTATTGTAGATGATCTATATAAAAGAATGCGCAAGGATGAGAATGTGCGAAAGGCCGCACAGACAGATGATCGTCAGGTATATGAGCGGAACATTTTCCCTGGAATTTTCGACGAAACTGCCCAGAAGTCTTATATGGAGAATACGGAAGCTTATAGACAGTTATTCCTCGATGCCGATAAATATCGTTCCGTATGTATGGCGTTAGCTGATATGCTCTACAAAGAATTGCACGACAAGAAATCTGTGGAGTAAATTACTCTAGGGGGAAAGTACCATGCGAACGACCTGTAGTTTTCGGAGATAGGTGTTTGTAGGTGTATGTAAGAAGTACTTGAATAAATTAATGGTGACGAATACATACCTACTTCCACATCTAATCTGTCAACTCAACCCCTATGAAAAATGCCCGTTATCTAATCTGTCAACTCAACCCTATCGCTTTTAGGGCAGTTGATATGTTCCCGCAAACAATAAAAATAAGGGTTTCCTGACATTGTCACTTCAGGCTAAACAGCCAAAAGAAAAGTTCAATGTCTGGAAACCCTTTATTTATTGGCACTTTCAGCCATCTATTTTTCAACCCTTGACATCAATACTACGCACTCAACGTGCCTTGTTGCTGTGATTCTGATGACCATCGAGCCTGGTACCCCCTTGGCGTAAGGGTATATTTTCAATAATGCATATTCCGGTGCGGCGGAGCCGCAGTTCCGGTGAGTGGTGAGCCACCCTTCCGGAACTACAGAGCCACCATTCCGGCTTAAAAGCTATTAATCTTAATCTTGATTGGTTCCCCTGATACCGTACAGTTGACGCATCGAATCATCATCATCCGGATCGGAATGGATCTCAATGATGTATGAATCATGAACAATCCGGTCCAGAATCGCATCGGCAATTGTCTCTTCGCCGATCTTGGAATGCCAGCCTGCTGGCGAAAACTGTGAACAAAAGATGGTTGATCCTTTATGATGCCGGGCATGGATGATCTCAAGAACATCTCTTGCTTCGTTTTCTTTCAGAGATACCAGCATCCATTCATCCAGGATAAGCAGATTGAACTTTCGGTACTGATTCATCAATTTCTTGTAACTGCCTTCGTTTCTGGCGATGTCCAGCTCAATCAAAAGATCCGGCAGTCTGATGTATTTCACTGTTTGGAAGTTCTGACACGCTGCTATCCCAAAGGCACAAGCCATGTAAGATTTACCTGATCCGGCAGCGCCCATGATTATGATGTTATGTTTCTTCTCAATGTAAGTGCAGTCTGCAAGGCGTAAGATCTGTGTTTGATCCAACTTTCTGGACGGACGATAATTGATATCCGCGATGCAGGCATGGGTCTGGTCGAACCCGGCGCTTTTGATCAGTTTCTTTAAGCGATTGTTCTTGCGGCTGCTCCATTCAGCATCTACCAGCAGACCCATCCGCTCCTCAAAGGCAAGGCTATGGAGCGAGGAATCCATCATTTGTTTACTGAAGGCTTCTGCCATGGCAGTAAGGCGCATATCACGCATCTTGTTAATCGTCGGTTCATTCTTCATGTTTGCCAAACCTCCCGTAGTAGTCTGCCCCACGGGTAAACCCGTATGGAGCGGATGGATGTTCAGCAGGTGAAGGTTTTGCTTCTGTCATCTTGTCCTGCCCCGGAGAGAGAATCGCTTTGATGCTTTTCAAACTGGGCGACGGGGTATACGATAAAGCCCTCTTGCAGGCAGCCTCCAACCGCTCGACCGAGTATTTGTCCGCAAGCTTCAGAAGTCCTAAACAACTTCGGTAGCTTTGCTGTTCTACCTTGCGGGAAACCAAGATTGCTTTGACTGCGACAGTTGTATTGGGACCTATGTCTTCTGCCCATTTTATGAACCGTTCAGCATTCCATTGGATATACTTCTGGTGATCTTCCGGCATATGTGCCTCTACGGTGCTGTATTGATCAGTTCTTCCGTGCAGTCGCCGATGAGAGGCAATGCGATGGTTGTTGTAAAATACTTCTATGACGTTTCTGGTTACTCGTACATCAACTTTGCGCTTAATATACTCATAGGGCACCGAATAATGCATTTTATCGACTGATATGTGATAATTTAGCTGTACGGTGGCTACTCTCCAGGCAGCCAGCTCGTATGGGGTGGACGGTAATTGGAGCAATAATGGTTTTTCTTCCGCAAGGAAAACGCTTTGCCTACACCCCTCTTTTTTTTGAAAAGGGGTTGTGTTAAGCTCTTCGAGCTTTTCCCATATGTCATGGTTGAGCTCTTCCAGGGTGAAATATTTTTGTTTTCTAAGCGCTGCGATGATCCATGTGGATACTATGCCCACGGTGCCTTCCACACTTGCTTTATCCTTAGGTTTTCTTACCCGGGCTGGTACGACGGCAGTTTGGTAGTGCTCTGACATTTCATGATAAGTCTTGTTGATGACCGGATCATACCAGGAAGTTTTCTCAACACCCGTTTTCAAGTTGTCGGGGACCAGCATTCTGGCTGCTCCGCCAAAATATCCGAACATGTTTACATGAGCAGTAATCCAGCTTTCCATATCCTGTGACAGAAAAGCCTCTACGTATGCATATTGGCTGTATGGCAGTACTCCTACAAAGAGACAAGCTCTACAAAGTTCTCCTGAGATGCGGTCTGTCAGCACCATGGTTTTACCGGCCCAGTCCACTTCGATTTGTTCTGCGGGTTTTCTGGGGATATGCATGGTGGCTCTGGTTTTCTGTGAATACTGCTGATAGTAATAACAGTACTGTGAGTACATGAGGGGAAGTTCCCGATTGGCTTTACAATCCTCACAATACTCGTTCCACAGGAGCCTTAGACTGACTCCTTTTTTCGCCATCTCCTTATGGATATATTCGTTGTCAGGAAGACGACGGTTCTTTGGTGTGACGGAGTCTGGATAGAATAGCTTGTCCAGTACTGCGTCAGTGGTTTCTGGTGTCAGGGGCCAGGCAATGGACAGTTCTTTTGCCCTCTGCAGCACCTTGGCTACGGTGTTGCGTGAGCAGGAAAGGCTTTCTGCGATTGCCCGCTGACTGATCCCTTGGCTGTAGAGCCGAAGGATTTCTCGATATTCGGTCATTTGATGACCTCCTTAGAATGTATTTACACGATAACGTGCATGGCTACATTCTAAAGATATTTCTTGTGGTTGGCTCTCGTTCCGGAATGGTGGTTCTCATTTTCCGGAACACTGGCTCTCACTCACCGGAACTGTGGCTCAGTTTGGTCCGGAATACTCATCAATAATTCCGACGCTCAACATTTGTTTTTTTACAAAATAGTTGTGCTAATTATAATATGGCAACTATTATTTTAGAATATCTAATTTATCAAAGATAGAAGCTGCCAACAATAAAACCCTCAGTCTACTGAAGGTTTTAGTCTTAGCAGTTTAACTTTTTATAATGAGCATTGAAACTGATACTCCGTGGCATTCAGGCGCATTTTCTATAATTACAACACTTAAGCTTTGTTTATGGGGCATAGGGTTATTGCTGATATTAGAATGCCGAAGGTATTTCCTGCGATGTACTATAAATTGAATTTATAAACATAATAATTCTTTAGATGGCTTGAATATCTATCTCAACAGCATTTTTTATTTCAGTTACTATTGGTGTATATAAGTCCACATCTATTTTGGGGGTAGATAGTGAAACTATCATGGAATATCTAACTTTACTATCATGTTTACCCAAATAAGCACGTTCACGCCACCAACCAACAATGGGGTAGACAGCAATAAAATTACAATCGCATAAATCAACCGCACTTAGTTCACAAAAGTCAGAATGAATCGAGCCCACATCCCTGTTATCTGAACCTAAGTACCATCGTTCACTACCACTGCTACCTTCGCCTTTATCTTTCTTATCTTCGCCTCGCATCTTAACATTAACACGCTTTTTAAAATCATCAGGGGTTTCATTAGCGTTAATAACATCAAATCGGAGCCCACAGGACGGATATCTATATTTATCTTTCCAACCAACCTCTCCAGGTCCAGGCTCGATAAAATATGATAAAGTAACTTTTAGTGTAACTGGCACCTCACCAAGAGCGCGAAGTTGCTCTTTAGGCCAAGGTAATTTATGAAAGTGCATTTCATTCATGCTATTTTTTTCGAATGGTTGCAGTTCACCTTGAATTATAAGATTTACGCTATTATTCATACACTGAATAGCTTTTTGCAAATCTGGAACACCATACCCACATGCTCTAAGTAAACGCCTACGACCTTTTGTTTTTGTATCTTCAATACAAAATTGTTTTTTCATTTTATCTGTCCAACTGGCTGAATGAATAATAAGTGCACGTATTGTTTCAGGCCAAGCATTGGGATATTCTGCTAAAAGCTGTGCTCCCATCCATGCCGCTTGGGCAGTAGCTGAACTGGTTCCCCATATAGTAGAAAATTGTTTCAATAAAGGACGATAGTTTGTGGTTAATAATGACAAATCTATACATTCTGTAAAATCAAACCCATTAGTGGCCATATTGCCACCATCAAGAAGTATTTCTGGTTTTATTGGCCACTTACTGCTCCAAGTTTCAGAGGTTGAGCTGTATGGAGAAATTTCACCAGCATCAGCCACAGCAGAATATCCTTTATAACTTGAGTCCGAAATAGTAATACTTTGAGAGTACGCACCAACGGTTATAGCATTCCATGCTTGTCCTGGGCTTTCGATGCTATGTAATGTACTTGAATCAGGATAGCCTACCTTTGTAAGTTCATCAGGATAAACATTACCTGAACTAATAAAGAATAACCTTTTTTCACTTTCCTCATCTGCAGCAGAGGTTATGCTATCGATCGATGCAGACCAAGAAGTTGGGCTACCATCTCTTGTATTATATTCTGGCGAAGTCACTGCCATACAAAGAACACGTTTAATGTTAGGATTAGATATTTCCGCCAGAGAAACAGCTTGTTCTGTTATTGCCCCATATAACTCATAGGGATTTGAACCTTTAGGAGGCAAAATCTTCACTGACTCTACCTTGTGTGGAATAAAAATATTTTCGGTATCTTCTAAGGCTTGTCTTAAATCTCTATATAATGCAATACCGGCCATCTCTGTTCCATGACCCTGATGATCCCCAGTGCCCCATACCGATTTTACCGCCTGTATACCATCATCTTGAATACCCTTATTGAGCAAAGGATGGGATGAGGTGAGCCCTGTGTCCAATAAACAAACTGCTACATTATCATTCTGAAAATGAGTTCTTCTTAAGAGTTCATCAATCCAATCTTGTTGTTCATTATTTGGCAATTCTTCGAAGAAAGTTGTAGCTTCCTGTGCCCTTCTTATTTCCGCTATATATGGACATGTACTTATAAACATTTTTAGTTGTTCTTCATTGGCTAACACAAGTTTAACAATACGCTCAGGAAAAACAATTCGGTTATCGTCTACTCTAATTTGATTTTGTTTGCAAATCTCCAAAAAATTTATTTCTGCTTCTTCCCAAGCTTTAAGTTCTTTATCAACATAATCATAACGCAACCATACCTCACACCAAACAGGCGTAGAAGTTGGCATGGCCTTTTTTTCACCAATCCAAAAGGAATCTAACATAGCTAACTTGACATCTTCAATACTTCCAATTAAATCATTATTCCTTGGATTGCCTGCAGTCGTCTGTTCATTAGCATAAGCCTCTGCCTTTTTTATAAAATATGATTCTTTCCCAGCAGGGATATATACAGTCGCTTTAATTGTCTCAGATTCTTTATCTTCATGAACATTTAAAAGGCGTATACCTTGTTTCCGATTTTCTAAGCTCTTAATCGCCAAATCATGTTGTGAGGCACTTGAAAATTCAAGGTATACGCCTTCTTTATAGCGAATCGCAGCGGCCTGCTTTTGTGTAATTGCAGATTTATAAGAATTCTGCAATTTTGTTTGAATTAATTCTGCATGAGATTTGACATTTCTTTTTGGGTAAGAAGCCCCTCCCATTTGTGGTTTTGATACATAAGGCATAGCTTCTGCCGTATTAGAGAGAAAAATATTCTTTTTATCTACAGCCATTCACTACGCCTCCTTTTTTCCATATATAGCATGACGTTGCTTGACTAAATCTATCACTTGATGCTGTGAAATAGGATTTCCACTTAGTATAGAATCCTTTATGGCATCCTCACATACACGAGATATTTCTGCCTGGCTAAGACCGTTAGCAACTTTAATGAGTTGATTTGTGATTCTGAACTCTTTATCGTATGCTTTTAACCTATAAACAAATAATCGTTCAATTTCTTTATCTGTTGGCAATGAATAATGGAGAACATCATCAAAGCGTCTGAATAATGCCTGATCCAGCATTTTGGAATTGTTTGTTGCTGCAATTATTATACTGTCAGACGTATCCTGTTCAATGAACTGAAGAAAAGAGTTCAATATCCTTCGCATTTCACCAACTTCATTATCTAAACTCCTATCTGCACCAATAGCATCAAATTCATCAAATAAATAAACTCCGGTCATAGTTTCTATGCTATCGAATACTTGCCTTAGTTTGACACTTGTTTCACCCATAAATTTGGTCACAAGTTTATCCATTTGTACAGTATAAAGGGGAAGTGTTAATTCGGATGCAATTACAGAAGCAGTCAATGTCTTTCCTGTTCCAGGATTACCCTCAATTAAGATTTTGCGCCTATTTGTCAATCCATAAGAATATAACTTATTCCTATTTTTATATTCGTTTAAAATTCTCTTAATCCTATCAGAAATGTCATCATTAACGATTAGTTCTGATAGGTTATGCGAAGGAACGCTAAGTTCCAACATAGGATTTTGAGAATTTAACTGTAATATACTTCCGCGCTTTGTTCCAACCTTGTCAATAAGTGTTTTTAGGTCACGAGCCATTTTGTCATGTCCTAACTTTGCTTCATGGGCAGCAATTTGCAACACAACGGTTTTGAATTTTTCGTCATTATGGTCTACATATGCTTTAACTAAACTTTTTATTTGTTCTGCCGTTGCCATTAGAAATCACCTCCCATATAATCACACTTATACATAGTACATAATACACCTTCTATTAAAAACCGTCAATATTTTTTGAAAAACTAATATTATAAACTTCAGATTTGAAATTGTCAAATATCTTTTTCAATGAATCTTTATGAATCTTTTTCGACCAATCAGAGCAATCAAAAAGCCCAAAGTTTTTACTTCCCATGAACTTTAGGCTTAAAGGCGGCTTTTCACATATAGCCAATTGATTTCTATGCTACTTCTTGCTTTATATGATCATCAATCAAATTGAGTAAGTTTAACTTCATAACATCAACAATATTAATCTTCATAAAACTCAATCTCTTGTTCCATAATGATGCCATATTTAAAGTGAATTTCAATTTTGGATTCATTTATTACCTTGATTCTAAGTATCAAGCGTCTGATTAAATCCTCATCAAACTCTCCGACCCTGCAGCTTACCCTGCCAAGGCAAGAGTCCATTCCATCCACCCTTTGCTCATAATCATCGGCCAACTTCTGTTCCCTTGCCTGCTTTAATTTTTTCATCTTAAGGGATTGTATTTCTTCTGCAATTTTTCTATACTGCTCATCAAAATCTTCATTGACGGCTCCTTGCTTTGCATTTTCTTCGATTAAGTTAAGGAGCTGCTTTTGCAGTTTGTTAATTTCCTCATCAAACTCTGTTTTTATGTTTTTTGTTGTGTAGTTACCGATCACCCGGATCACATTCTCCCTGAATGCTCCTACAAGCTCCCTTTGATTTTCAACTACACTATCCACAGCCTTCATAATTGCTTCCTGTAGGGGTTTTTCTTTCAAGGTGGCGGAATGCTTGCATTTTTTTGTTCCATTTAATAATCTGCTTTCACATCGCCACACGGGAGTAAGATTTCCATTCCTTGACCAGGTCTGCCTGCGATAAGGGTGGGAGCATTCTCCGCAGACAAGAATGTCTGAGAGTACATATTTAGAACTGTACTTACTTTTTTCTTTTTTAGCTCGCCTGGCAATGGACGGCTTATGAAGGCTTGCTCGTCTTGCTCTTTCTTCTTGCACTTGGTAAAAAAGCTCCTTTGGGATAATTGCTTCATGGTTATCCTCAATATAATACTGAGGCACGATGCCGTCATTTTTTACCCTCTTTTTTGTAAGAAAATCCACCGTATATGTCTTTTGTTGCAGTACATCGCCCATGTATTTTTCGTTCTGGAGTATCTTTGCGATGACAGTATCATGCCATTTGTCTTTTCCAGTCACTGTCTTGATACCCTCTTCCATAAAGGTATTCGCTATCTGCTGTGTGCTTAGCCCTTCAAGATAAAGACGATAGATTCTTCTGACAAGCTTCGCTTGTTCCGGTACGATGACCAACTCGCCATCCTCATCTTTTGTGTATCCTAAAAACTTTTTGTGATTGACTAGCACTACACCATTTTCATATTTTCTTGCGATTCCCCAGCGTGTATTTTCACTTAAGTTACGGCTTTCTTCTTGTGCTTGGCTGCTTAAGATGGTGATTAAAAGTTCGCCTGTCGCCTCCAGTGTATTGATGCCTTCCTTTTCAAAAATGATGCCGATATTTTTCTCCTTCAGTTTTCTTATGGTTTGCAGGGAGTCTACTGTATTTCTTGCAAAACGGCTGACTGATTTAGTCAATATTAAGTCGATTTTTCCTGCCATGCAGTCATCAATCATGGAGTTAAAGTCATCTCTTTTTTTCATATTGGTTGCAGACTTCCCGTCATCTGCGTAAATGCCCGCCAGTTTCCAGTTTGGATTCTGCTGAATTTTCTCTGTATAATAAGATATCTGAGCATCGTAACTGCTTTCCTGCTGTTCCAGCAAAGTGCTGACTCTACAGTAAGCTGCAACCCTTAATGCTTTTAACTGTACCTTGATGCTCCTGTCATATGCTGGTTGTGAAGGTATGATAGATACATTTTTCTTTTTAACTGCTTGCATATTTATCCCCCTTTCTATAAGTTTCATGGACAATCAGTCCATTAATAAATTCTATTTCAACTCGTCCATCTTTATAGATGACCAGTTTTTTGACTGTCTGTAAAAATAATTCTTCATTAAATTCGGTTTGCTGTTCCCTGCCTGAAAGGGCTTGCATTATGTTTTTCGTATGATGTTCGTAGTCATGCACCTGTGCAGTTTGATAAAGGAGTGCTGCCCTTTGGAAAATCATCGTCGCCAGCTCTTTGGAGGAAAATTGTTCGTCTGCTTCTATGTCTTTAATCTTTTGATCAAGCTTCCGAAATTCTGGTGAATAACACTTTGGAGTCTCCTTTTGTTTCTTTTGCAGTAAAGAAGGGGTTTTTATTATCTTGTTTACAGCAAGGGTAAAAACTTCTTTGATCTGTTCATCTGTGATTACCCCGCAGATGCAATGGACTCTGTTTTTATAAATATAATGCTTGCACTTCCATTTGCTTTTTTCAGCGGGTTTGCCACTATTCTCTATATATTTTCTGAATACCTCTCCGCACTCGCCGCACCAAAGTCTGCCACTGAATGAGCTTTGATTGTTCATGCTATTTGGCTGCATAACCCTTCCGAGTTTTTTACGTTGCTCTTGCCTTCGGTTCTGTACCTGTTCAAAAATTTCCGTTTCTATCATCTGCGGATACATCTCATCGCCCAAATACTTTATGTTTTCTAAAATCTTGCCGACAGAGCCATGGTTCCAGGATGGTTTGTTGTTTGCATTTGGAAATCCCTTTGCTGTAAGTTCCTTTGCTATTGCATAGGTAGAGAGCCCCGAAAGATAATCAACAAAAACCTTTCTTACTACCTTTGCTTTTTCTTCTTCAACATATATCTTTCCGTTTCGCATCCGGAACCCTATCGGTGTATGTCTTTGCATCTTTGTTATCCTCCTTTCCACAGGCTTCTGAAAATTCCAGCATATTCTTTAGTCGGAAGGTTACAGTCTTTCCTTCCTTTATAATAATCTGATCCACTGTTTCTAAAAACAAATCCTCACGGTATGTATCCTGTATCCCCGGATTGTTTTCCAACAGTCCTATAAGCTGTTCAGTATAAAAAATCTCTGTTTCAAACCCACTGTCATCAAGCAGGGCTTTCCTCTTTTTTCGCATGGCATCCAACTCTATTTGCAGGGCAGTCTGTTTCTCTATAAAAATAGCAGAGTCAAGATATCCCTTTGCAGCTACACCGCTTAAGATATGACTCTGCTTCGACAGTTCCATTATTTTTTCATTACACTCTCTGATGTCCTTTTCCTGCTGTTCATCTGCACGCAACTTTCGTAAGGATTCCAGCATGGGAGAAAGGATTTCCAGGTAATTGCCGGAGAGCTTATTCCACATCAGGGTAAATGCTTCTTGTATAATATCCTCCCTAATTGCTACCATACTGCATTTTTCTTTATCCTCGATATGCTGGATACAAGACCATTGCACTTTCTCATAAGTCTTCCCGATATAAATTTTCTGCCTTCTAAACACCTTTCCGCATTCCCCGCATATAATCTTACTGCTGTAAGCATATCTGTTCAGCGATTTTGTAGTATCAGTTTTCATCTGCTTACGACGGTATTCATAAATTTCCTTAACCGCTTCCGCTTCCTCCGCACTGATGATGGGTTCATGATTCTCAGAAATAAAATACTGAGGTAGCTCACCCTTATTTCTTTTTCGCTTGAAGGGGATTACCTCAGTAGTAAATGTCTTTTGCAATATTAAGTTTCCTGTATAGATTGGGTTAAGAAGAATTTCCTTTATTACTCCATCTGACCATTTTTCAGCGCCTCGAATGGTTTGTGTTCCTTTCTCAGTCAATTCCCTTGCAATAACATAGGAGCCTTTGCCGTTTAAATACTGTTTGAAAATATAGCGGACGGTTTCTGCCTCCTGTTCATCAATAACCAGCTCACCCCCTCCATCTTTAATATATCCGAGGGCGGGTGTTCCTATTTTAAAGCTGCCGTCTTGAAACCGTTTAATTGCCGCCCATTTATTGTTGGTTGAAATGCTTTCTGCCTCTCCTTGTGCCAGAGAGCTTAAGATGGTCAAGAGCATCTCACTGCTTTCGAATAAGGTGTTGATATTTTCTTTCTCGAAAAACACTGCAATGCCAAGCAGTTTTAGCTTACGGATTGCCTTTATACTGTCAACGGTATTTCTTGCAAAGCGGGTTACCGATTTTGTGATGATCATATCTATTTTTCCTGCTTCACAATCTTTTATCATGCGCAAAAAGTCATCTCTTTTTTGCAGCTTCGTTCCACTTCGTGCTTCATCCGCATAAACTCCGACATACTGCCAATCACTTCTTTTGCTAATCAGTTCTTCGTAATAGGCTGTCTGTGCAATAAATGAATTCTGTTGTTCTCTGGAATCCGTACTGACACGGCAGTAGGCGCAGACGCGTTTTGTAGGCTGAAGCTGCATCATTACCTGAGGTTTTACAGGGTTTATTTTTGTTATCTTTTTTACTTTTTTCTGCTTGCCCGCCATGATCGTTTCCTCCTTTCTAACAGATTTTTCCTCTGTTAGCAACACACATTACCACACAAGTTTTAGAATAGCTACTGTTATTACACATATACTTTTGCAAGTTGGGGAAGAAAGGTCTGGCGGTTCAAAGCATCGATTTCTTCATATTCTTCATTGGTTATTAGGCCGTTACGAAGCAGAATTCCCAAGTACTTCAATGTGATTTTATATTTTACTTCATTAGCTGTTTGTTCCTTTGACATAAATATATCCTCCCTGTATCTAATGTGATTTTTCCTTTTCATAACCGCATTATTTTGCCCGTATAACTTTAGCCGTTGTTAGCCCTAAACTAAGAGACAATGCCTGGTCAATTGAAATCATCCGCAACTCACTTAGGCTTCCTATGTATTCCAAAAGCCGGATGCGATCAATAGTGCGTATCTGCTCCAGCAGTACCACCGAATTTTTCTGTAACGGCTCCATACACCCAATTTCCACATGAGTGGGCAGCTCCTTTTTAAGCTTGCTGGTTATAGCTACGACAATGACCGTGGGGCTGTAACGGTTTCCTATATCATTCTGTATAATAAGCACGGGTCGGATACCACCCTGCTCACAGCCCACAACTGGACTTAAATCAGCATAGAAAACATCTCCACGTCTTATAATTCTTTTTTGTTCCTGCAAAATGTTCACCTCCTTTTATCTGCTTAATGGCACAAAAATACAAACCGCTCTGCTTGTGATTACTCTGTTTACGTATACAGAGCGGTTTGCATGGCTTCTGACATTAAGTTTTTTTCTATGTGCTTAATTCGACACTACTTCCCAAGCACAAATGGCAATAACCTAAACTGCGGTTAGCTATACCGCATCATGGGACTTTCACCCTCGCCGGGATCTCCGCCGACTGCCCTCATTGCGTGATCCCCCATTTAAGGGGGGCTGTGACTGGACAGAAGTATCATTATAGGCTGACGGGATTATTGCGAAACAGACTGCTACAGCCTGTTTGACCGTCGGATGGGTACCGCTTAGCACCTTATTTGGCCGTCTTTGATAGGTTTATAAATGGGAAGAAATTAACAAAACAGAAAAGAAAAAAGATAGATAGTAGGTTCATTTTCCCATTAAAATCCTACAGGTGGTCTTGGCGCATCCTCGGAAGTCGCTTTGCCTTTTAAAGCACCGTCAGCTAAAGTATTTAGGTTATCGGATATGAAGTTTTCAAAGAACAATTGGGGTATAAAAAACCCCCTCACTACTAATCCGGTTTCGTGAGGGGGTTGGACCAAATTATTTTTAGTTTTCCAAAAGTTTTTTTAATCTGGCCAGTATTCGTTTCTTTCTATTGTGGATTGTCATGCGAGGAATACCAGTTTCCGCTGCCAGCTGATGCTCACTTTTATTCTGGAAAAACAAAGAGAAAATCAGTTCTTGTTCCTCCTTTGGAAGCTGTGCGAGACATTCATGGAGTTGAGCTTGTCCACCACTATATCTTCAACGCGAGGCGAGATTAAATCAGGGATTGCATCTTCTCCATTGGTTTCCTTTGTATCCAGGGCACTATAAAAAAATACACCATGTTTTGCATCTTTTTCTTGAAGATGAAGTTCACGGCGTTTCATTCGGTAATAAGTCAAATAAACTTCCTCCGTAACGGGTACAAATTCATTCTGTACTCTTATTTGATATTTTTTCTTTTCTGCCATATGATATATCCTCCGTTTTCTGAAATTTTGATGGTGAGTCAAAATGTCAGAAGGGGAGGTGAGCGGCAGCGAGGCTCAACAATCAAAGTACTTTTAAGTTCTAATTTTGGACAAAAAAGGAGAATAACCTTATTTATTGTCGAAGACAAAAAGTCAGTACATTGCCCATGGCAAAATACTGACTTTTTGTAAATGTTAAAATGAAATTGTAAAAAATCTGATTGATATGTACGGAAGAGTCTATTTTTATTTTTATCCCCCGGGATAATCAGGGCAGCGGTTCATTCCATGTCCTCC
>ERZ764778.305-NODE-305-length-60055-cov-10.327317_pt1 | contig 60055 bp, 39 predicted proteins | sample MGYA00374951_ERZ764778 | MGnify/ENA primary metagenome ERZ764778 (study PRJEB28918, sample SAMN05720193) | bioreactor metagenome | isolation source: Anaerobic biogas reactor | place: USA:Washington, USA | collected 2015-08-08 ...
GTCTACATGGGCACGTGGCCGCACGACGAGGCAAACAAACTCGCGGAACGCTCGAAGCTGAGGGTCAATCCGATCAACGGTGTCCTCGAAGGCATCATCGGTGAGCTCGACGGCGACGAGGACCGAAAGAAGCGGACCGTCGTCCCGGATCCGCGGGGCGAACTGAATCGGGTCGTCACTGCCGCACCGACGTCGTATCTCGGTGCGACGTTCAGCCTCGCCGATCTCACGGAACGGCTCGGGTTGGACGCAGATCTGGCCGAACGCGCACTGGCTGCCCCCGACGAGAGCACCCTCGTCAACATCGCGGCAAACGCGGTGGAGTGGCAGGGCAGTGCACTGCTCGAACTCGCGACCGGCGCGCACATCGACATGATCCGCGAGAAGCTCGGGTTCTCCGACACCCCCGTCGATGAGACACTCGACGAAGACGAGCAGATCCTCAAGGCGCTCGAACAGCCGGCGTCGAAGATGCAGTTCACCTACGTCGAGGACAACGAGGAGCTCCGTCGGGTCATCGAGGGCGGTGACTTCACGGCGTGGCGGACCTTCCTGCACCCCGAACAGCGCAGGTATGTGGAGCAGAACTTCAACGGAGCTTTCCGCCTGTCGGGTGGTGCCGGCACAGGAAAGACCGTTGTCGCGATCCATCGTGCGCGTCGCCTGGCGAGGGCGGACCCGACTTCCAGAGTCGTACTCACCACATACAACAAGACTCTCGCAGCCGACCTGAAGGCCGCGCTGAAGACACTCGATCCCGGCATCCCCATCGCCGACCGGATCGGTGATCCCGGTGTCTTCGTCAGCGGGATCGACGCGCTCGGGCATGCTGTCCTCAACCAGGCCCGCGACATCGGTGATGCGGCTGAGGCCGTACTCGGATATCGCACCGAGTTCACTCACCAGCGCACCAACACCGACAAGGTGTGGCGTGGAGTCGTGCAATCCGTGAGCAGTGGCCTCGACTCGAAACTTGCAACACCGGGATTCCTCGAGAACGAGTACGTGACCGTAATCCTCGCCAACAAGGTGACCACTCTGGAGCAGTACGCGAAGGTCGCCCGTCCGGGCCGTGGCGTGCGGCTGACACGACCACAACGAATCGCAGTGTGGAAACTCGTCGACGCGTATCGACGTCGGAGCAGGATGGACGGGAGCCTCAGCTTCCCCGAGATCCTTGCAATCGCTGCCGAACAGCTGCTCTTGCGCGCAGAAGCCGACAAGGACTTCCTCACGAACCATGTGCTCGTCGACGAAGCTCAAGACCTCCACGCCACCCACTGGGCTCTCCTGCGTAACCTCGTGGCAGAAGGGCCGAACGACCTGTTCATCGCCGAAGACTCACACCAGCGGATCTATGGACAACCTGTCGTGCTGGGACGACTCGGAATCAAGATTGTCGGACGTGCTCGTCGCCTGACGCTGAACTACCGCACCACCGCCCAAAACCTGCATTTCGCCGTCAGCATCCTCTCCGGCGCCGACTACAAGGACCTCGAGCAGGGCGAGGAGAGCACCGACGGATACCGGTCGGCGCGCCTCGGACCCAATCCGAAGTTCCTCGAATGTGACGACGCCTCAGACGAACTCGACAAGGTGGCCGACCAGGTCCGCGAATGGCTCGCACCACCTGCCGACCCGAACGAAGCTCCCCTCGACCCGTCGAGCATCGCCGTGCTCACGCGCGGTAAGACCGACCGGACGCAGTTCATTCGCGCCCTGGGCGAACGCGGCATCGACGCCAGAGCACTCGACGACAACCCCTCCACCGCAGGATTCGTACAGGTACTCACCATGCACCGCTCGAAAGGCATGGAGTTCGCCCGAGTCATCCTCGCCGGAATCGACAATGCCCATGTCCCCTCCGCCGCGACCCTGCGCTCGGTTTCAGAGGGGGAACGGGCGGACGCACTGCTGCGAGAGCGTTCGCTGCTCTACGTCGCCGCCTCGCGCGCACGTGACGCACTGGTCGTGACGTGGAGCGGGAAGAAGTCGGAGTTGTTGGGCAGCCCCTCCGAACAGGACGGGTCGTCATGCCCCAGTTGAGGTTGGCCGGCGTCGACCTGCAGATCAACTTCGATACGGTTCAGCCAGCAACGCTCGATCCGGACGATGGGCGCCTGGGCTCGCGAGCAGGCCAGGCCCAATCCATTCGCGATGCGAAGGACTCGACCCTGCCGGCCCCAATGCACGAATCCACGAGTCACCCAACCACCTCTCGTCGATTCGGGCGATCGTCGTCCTACCGTGCTGCCAGGCCGTACACGCTGGGTCCGCGTTCCGGTAGTCGGTCCACCCTGCCCTGCGAGACGAGGTCCACGACTGTCGACTCGATGTGCTCGCGGTCCTCGCCGAGCCGGTGAGCGAGATCCGACAACGAGACCGGACCGGATTCGAGTGCTCCGAGAATCCTCGACGCCAGTGGGGACTCTGCACCCGGATCGGGTTCGATCGGTGTGGCGGCACCGAAGCCTGAGCCGACCTCGACGTCCGCGTCGTCGACTTCGCCGGCGACCCGGTATTCGGTCCGCTTGCCCGGAACGGGGATTTCGCTGACCACACCGGCTTCGAGAAGTCCGTCCAACTCGGCGAGCACTATCTTCCAGTCCATGTCGAGCCGACCCGCGATCTCGACGACCGGAAGGGATTCGTGCCCGAGCGTCGTCACGATCGTGTCGCCCAGCGGCGACACCGTCGGCCGCGCAGGAACCTCCGCGGGAATCAGCGGTTCGGTGTCAGCGACCTTCGACGTCTCCACCGTCGCAGGCTCGACCGCTGCCACCGTCGGTTCCGGTTGCACCTCCGGATGCTCGGCGATGTCGACAACATCGTCAGCCGAAGTGTCGTCGTCGACCAACTCGACCGGAGCCCAGTTCTCCTCGGGAGCGGCAGCTACGTCCGCAACCCCGACAACGTTGGGTGTGATCCCGCGTCGTTCGAGTTCGGCCCACAGCCCGGTCAGCGACCCGACCGGGTCGAGGTAGTACTCGGATTCGCGGATCCTCCAGAACTTCCACCCGCATCGCTGAAGCTCACGTTCCCGTTCGAGGTCGGCTCGCTGCTGGTCGGGGCTGCTGTGCCAGTGGTCGCCGTCGCACTCGACCGCGAGTTTGCCGGCCGCACCCGTCACCACCAGGTCGATGCGTCGTCCGTTCGCTTCGACCTGAGGATTCACGTGATAGCCGCGCGCCACGATGTCGAGGAACACGCGCTGCTCGAAGAGACTGTCGAACGCGTCGTGTCGCTCGTCGCGGGTGACGCCGTCGGGCATGGGTTCCGCCGGCGCCGGCGACGTCGACTGCATGTACGTGAGCAACGAATGACGAAGGTCCGTGGCCCGCAGCGAATCGGCGGTCCGGGAGTGGAACAGCCACAGCTGGTCCTGCGCGCGCGACGCCGCCACGTTGAACCGTCGCTGATACTCCGTCTTCGTCATCGCGGCGATGTTCTGCTCGGGCGCCACAACCATCGACAGGAACACCACGTGCCGTTCGTCGCCCTGGAAGTCCGGGGGCGTGCCGACGCGGAGCCGGCGCTCTTCCCACTGGTCGGGGGTGAGGCGGTCGAGCAGTTCGTTCTGGATGACGTCGACCTGCGACTGCCCTTGCAGGACGACGACCCCGAAGGTCTTGCCGTCGTATGCTTTGTCGTCGAGGCACGTCGCGAGCGCATCGGCGAGCGCCCGCGCCTCGACCCGGTTGGTCAGCGACGCATTGCGGCCGGTGACGACACCGCCTTCGACGTAGGTGGTGCGCAGCGGCGGTAGCCTGTCGGCACCGAACTGCCGCACCGGTACCAGTGGGGCGTCCGCGTAGAACTGGTTGCTCGACCAGTTGATGATCTCCGGCATGCAGCGGAAGTGCTCGCGCAGTCGAATGATGCTCCCGAAACGGGAACGTAGCAGCGAGAACACGCTCGATCGTGGTGTGAAACTGTCGCGCAGATACTTCGGGATGTCCGACAGGTACGAGTCGAGCCGACTGAACACGCCGTCGAGCGCACCCGACGCGACGTCACTCGGCGCGCACTGCTTGTCGTCGCCGACGACGATCACGCGCGGCGCCAGCCACAGCAGGAACAGGCTGCTGATGTCGGCCTGGCTCGCTTCGTCGACGATGACGACGTCGAACGAATTCTGTTCGGGCGGAATCGATGCCAACACCTGCTGCAACGGCATCACCCACGCCGGGACGGCGCCCTGCGCGACCTGCATGGCTTCACGCGCACCCGCTCGGTACCGTTCGGCGTACTTGCCGGTGCCCTTGCCGATGCTGGCGACGTGGTCACGGTACGTCTGCAGTGCTTGAACCTGCGTCGCCGTCGTGCGGTCGAGGCATGAACTCCACGCTTTTTCGGCCGCGAGTTGCGCGGTGAGCCGGGCGATGTCCTTCTCCACGACGTCGAGTGCATGCTCGAGTGGGCTGTCCCGACGCTCGTGGTGGTGCCGCACCCATTCTTCGGCCCGGCGCCACGCCCACGCACTGTCGATGGAGGTGAGGCGCGCCGACCGGTCCGGGTTCGTCGGGTCGTCCGCGATCGCCTGCGCGAGCGCCGGTGCCGCATCGGCCAACCGGGTGTGCAGCGACTCGAGTTGCATTTCCTCGTGGTGTTCACGGACCGCGACGTCCCAGGCGTCGAGCGCCGCGCGGATACCGGCGCCGTCGGCGTCGTGCAGGGCCTGCGTCAATGCCTGGCCTTCGGGTGACGCGCCGCGGACGGTCGCGTCGCGCACGCGGGCGGCCACCGACTCGAGCCAGGATCTGCTCGCCTCGGCACTGCTCGCGGCGGCGATGGCGTGCGCCGAGTCGCCGACCGACCGTGCCTGGGCGATACTCGCGATCCGCGGTGCATCCGGGCTCACCGCCTGCAACGCGTCGCTGACGTCGCGGACGCGCGCGGTGAGGGCATCGACGATCGTCCGGTCACGGTCGATGTGGGTGAGGATGCCGACGGCGCGGCTGCGCGACCCGTCGAGGGGGATGTCGATTCCGAGGTCGTGCAGGATGACGCCGACTGCTCGTGCGATGTCCAGGGCGCGGAGGTGTTCGGCGACGATCCGCACGGTCGGTGCCGTTGTGGCGGCCACACCGTCGACGGTCGCGAGTGGACCGAGCGCCTCGACGGCCGATTGCTCGTCGCTTCTCCGGAACCGCGACAGGCCGGTGCGCCACGACTCCCCCGCGTCGAGTTTGTCGGCCAGCGCCTCGTACGCGTCGAACGCTGCCCGGCCGACCGCGGGTGTCTCCACCGTGTGGGTGTCGACGAATCGGTCGGCTTCCTGCGCCATCCGGACGAGTTCGGGAATCTGTGCGGTCTTGCCCCACAGGTGATGTGCCTGGCCGGACAGGACGTGATCGGCCGCGCGCTGGAAGCGCGGGTCGAGTTGGTCGACATCGCGTAGGGCGCCGCGCAACTGCTCGCAGAGCCCCTGGATGCGGGTCAGTGTGTCGGGCGATGCCCCCTCCAGCATCCGCAGCAGGCCCGGCACCTCACCGCCGGTCGCGGCGCCGGGTGCCTGCGCGATCACATCGCACGCGTTCTGAAGGTCCGCGATGGGGGGAAGGGAGAGTTCCGGGAAGACCTGACGGCGACGTCGCGCGCGTTCGGTGCTGGACCGTTGGTGCAGGGACAGCAGGGTGTGCAGTTCCTCCGCGGTGAGCGGAGGTGTGTCGGCGAGGATCGGAACGGGCAGCCAGCCGTGCCGGGTGGCCTGCTCGTCGACCTGGCGGACGATCGACGCGGCCGTGCCCTGATAGCCGGTCGCGACCTCCGGATGAACGTAGGTCTCCGATTCTCGGGACTGCCGGATCTGTTCGGTCAGCACGGCCCGACGACTCAGTGCGTCGTCGCGTTGCGCCGCGAGTTCGTCGATCCGCTGCCTGGTGCGGGTCGGGTTGAACTGTGCTTTGCGGGTGGCGATCTCGCTGACGCTGCGATTGAGTTCGGCGGATCCTCCGCGGGCGGCGTCGGTGACCGACACGCACAGTTCCTGCATCTCGCGTGGAAGCTTGTCGCGCAGCACCCGCAGCGCCTGGGCTTTCTCGCTGGTGACGAGCACCCGCTGGCCGCGCGCCAGCAGCGCGGAGACGAGGTTCGCGATGGTGTGGGTCTTGCCGGTGCCCGGTGGGCCTTCCACGACGACACCGCTGTCGCCGGTGAGCCGATCGATGATGTCGCGCTGCTCCTGGTTCGCCGGCAGCGGGAACAGCGGGTCCTCGGCGATCAGCGCCGACGACGCCGTGCCCGACCGGTCGAGCCAGGCCACCCGGTCGGCGGGTTCGATCGCTTCGACGAGTTGTGCGAGCCCGAGCGGCACCCGGCTCGACTCACCGGCAGCCGCCTCGGTCATGCGGTCGTAGTACTCGATCAGCGCGTAGGCCCCGCGTTTGCGGAGAACCAGCGTGGGTGACGGCGTCAGGAGTTTGTCGGGCGACGATGCGTCCTCGGCGCGGTCGACGACGTCGACGCGCACGGTGAGGGCACGGTCGGCCCAGTCCTTGAGGAACACGGCGGCGGCCGGGTCGACGGGTGAGGCGACACGCGTCGCCAAGGATTCGTGCAGGTTGCGGGTGCCGGACGGGTCGAACACCTCGAGTCCGGTGAGGAGCTGAGTGTCCTCGAGCGACGGCCCGGCCTCCGGGTTCAACCGCACCAGCAGATCGCCGGAGGCGGCGTGTCGCTCGATCACCGTGGACTGCGTGATCAGGTGCGTGCGGACCTGGTCACCCGCCACCTGGGATGACAGCTGAAGCAGTCCCGACGCGATGACGAGTTCCAGCGACTCGGGTTGCGCTTCGAGATCGAGCAGTGCGCGCTGCAGGAACGTGTAGAGGTGCCATGCGGGACGCCGCTCCCGGTCGACCGCTGCCCACGCCCGCCACTCGTCGAGCCAGGTGTCGAAGCCGTCGAGGTCGGCGGGAGCGTCCGCGCCGAGCGTCGGTTCGACCGCGGAGTCGCCGATCGATCCCCGGAGGTACGTCGCGACCGGTGTGGGAGGCCGCGGCGGATCCTCGAGATGGACACGCCGCGCGCGGAGGACGACGTCACCGGCCGCGGCGTCGGTGCTGAGACCGACGTCGAGGTTGCCCTCGTCGAGGGGCATGACGGCACGGTGTTTCTCCGCGACGCGGACCGGAGCGCTGCGGGCTTTGACCAGCTCGGACAGGAAGGCGAGCAGGCGTTGCACACGATCCTTCAGCTCGGGATCGTTCTCCTTCGACTCCACACCCACTCCACTCACCCTGCAGCCTCGACCGTGATCCGACGAAACGGACGAGTTCACCATAGGAAAGAGGGGGGACACGTGTGTGCCCGGCCCGCCCCTGGTGGCGTCCGCCCTTCCCGCTCGTCGCCCTCACCGCAGCTGTTTTGCGCGAACAACAATCATGCAGTACATCTCACAGCGCAGGGGAGGGTGTTACACCGTCGGCCGGTTGTCGCCGACCTTCAGGGCACGCAACCCCTGGTCGACGCACGGCACCGCGTCCGCCCCCACTCGTCGGTCCCGGTGGTCGGATCGGATCGGGGGGTGGGTACGGTTCGTCCGTCCACGTGCGGGAGGGGGTGCAGGTGGGCGCGCGCACGGCCGTCGGCGAACCCTCTCACCGGAGGACGAGACGGAGACCTGCGATGGCGAGAAGGCATGCCCGAACAACTGTGGCGGTGCTCGCGCTGGCGGCGACGGTCGCGGTGGTCGGATGCACGGGCGCGGGCGACCCGAGCAGCAGTGCCGCGGCGCAACCGCAGGCGCTGATCCCGGCCGCACCGGGTGAGCTCGATCCGGGCCCGTACCGCAGGACGCCGCTCGACATCGACGCACCGGTCGTGCCCAACGCGGCGGCGGGCAGCTACCGCGAGAGTCAACGCCTCGCGGAAGCCGTCGTTCTGCCCGTCGAGGTGGACGCCGAACTCGTCACACCGTCAGCACGCGACACCTATTCCATCCCCGACGGGAAGATTCTCTCGTTCGCGCTCACCGGGCAGATCGACGAGGCGATTCCCGCGATCGCCGAGAAGTACGGGTACTACGCGGGATTCACCACCCGGCGACGGACCGACCTGGGGTTCGAGGTGGGGACGAGACGCATCATGACGCACGCGGTGCTGCAGTTCCCGGACGCGGAGTCCGCGGCACACGCCGCCGCCGACCTGCACCGCGACAGCCTCACCCGGAGCTCGGTGATCATCCCGGACCTGCCCCCACCCACCGAGTATCCGATGGTGTCGCTGCCCGACAGTTTCGTGGGTGTCAAGACCGGGGACAGCTACGTGATCGGCAGTTCGTTCACCCCGTACGACCGTTACGTCATCCACACCGAGCTCGACGCCATGGCCTTTCCCGGCGCCACGATCGACCCGTGGTCGTGGGTCGAGACCACGATGGCGACGACCCTGGATCTGCAACGAACCCTGCTCGACGGATTCCACCCCACCGACCCGGCAGACCTGACGGCGCTGGAGGTCGACCCCGACGGCGTTCTTCGGCTCACCGTGCCGTACGGCCGCGACGACTCGGGGGACTTCAACGCCATGTCGGTGTTCGGGGTGCGAGGGGCCGCGCACCTCGCCGCCGATCAGGCGGGCACGCTCGACGCACTGACCGCCACCGGCACCGACCATTTCGCGGTCAACGCAACGAACATCTACAGGTCCGAGACCGTCGGGGGCGCCGAAGAACTGCTGGGCACGATGCCCGACCTGCTCCGTGCTCGCGGTAGCAGCATCGAGGTTCCCGGACCACCCGGGGTGCCGAACAGCCTGTGCTTCGAGATCGTCGACGCCCTGACGGAACACGTGACGTGTGCGGTGCAGCACGGGCCGTACGTCGCGGAGGTCTCCGGCGACACCGGGAAGCAGGCGCATCAGCTGGCGACCGCGCAGTACCTCATCTTCGAGGGCGATGCCGCCGGCGGCTGATCGGGCGCCCGCCGCGCCTACCCGCGCGGACCGTAGATACTCGGTCCCCACTCGGGCAGACTCTCGGCGCGACCGTGTTCGACGAGGCCACCCATCGTCGCCTCGATCTGCTCCCGCGGCTCCCCCAACCAGAACTCGAGATCGGCGAGGGACACCGTTCCGCGTTCCGTCAGCACGTCCACGATCCGGTCCGCGAGCCTCGACGGCTCCGTGGTCGCCGCGACCGGTCCCGCACCGACAACCCGATACTCGGCCCTCTCCCCCGGCGCGGACGATTCCTCGACGACCCCCGCGACGACGAGTTCCTCGAGCACCGCGAGCACGACCGTCCAGTCCATGTCGAGACGCCCGGCGAGTTCGACCACCGCGTGCGACTCCGCACCCAGCGCATCCACGATCATGTCGGCGAGCCGCGACGACGCCGACGTCCCCACCGACGATTCGGGGAGCGGAGCGTCCTCCGCGACCGGCTCCGTGATCACCGGAATCATCTCCGTGATCGCATCGTCGACGGTCGGCTCCGGCCTGCGCACCTGCACGACGACGGGCGCCGGCGCAGCGGGAACCGCCGGCGCTTCCCCGACATCACCGGCGTCCTCGAACACCCACGCGTCGTTCACCGGTTCCGGCGGCACCCACCCCTCGCCGGGCCTCGCGGCACCGGACGGCTCACAGGTGATGCCGCGCCGATCGAGCTCACCCCACAACCCGGACAGCGCCGCCACCGGATCCAGGTAGTACTCGGATTCCCGGACCCGCCAGAACCGCCACCCGCTCCGCTGCAGCTCCCGCTCCCGGTCGACATCCTCGCGTTGCCGCTCCGGGTTCGTGTGCCAACGGTCGCCGTCGCATGCGACAGCGAGCCTGCCGGCGTCGCCCGTCACCACCAGGTCGAGGACATACCCGTTGACCTCCACCTGCGGATTCACGTGATACCCGCGGGCGGCGATGTCGAGGAACACGTTCTGTTCGAAGACGCTGCCGAACGCCTCGTGCCGCTCGTCGCGCGTCACCCCCTCCGGCATCGGCGGGGCCGAGGTCGGGGGTATCGACTGCATGTGGGTGAGCAGCGAATGCCGCAGGTCCGTCGACCTCAGGGTGTCCGCCGTCCGCGAATGGAACAACCACAGCTGGTCCTTCGCCCGCGACGCGGCCACATTGAACCGTCGCTGGTATTCGGTGCGCGTCATCGCCGCGATGTTCTGTTCGGGCGCGACGACCATCGACAGGAACACCACGTGCCGCTCGTCGCCCTGGAAATCCGGGGGTGTACCGACACGCAATCTGCGTTCGTCCCACTGCGCGGGGGTGAGCCGGTCGAGCAGTTCGTTCTGGATGACGTCGACCTGCGACTGCCCCTGCAGGACGACCACACCGAACGTCTTCCCGTCGTACGCGTCGTCGTTCAGGCAGTGCACGAGGGTGTCGGCGAGCGCCCGGGCCTCCACGCGGTTCGTCAACGTCGAGTTCTGCCCGGTGACGACACCACCGTCGACGAAGCTGGTGCGCAGCGGCGGAAGCCGGTCGGACCCGAACTGCCGCATCGGCACCAGCGGTGCGTCCGCGTAGAACCGGTCGCTGGACCACGAGATGATCTCCGGCATCGACCGGAAATGCTCCCGCAACCGGATGACGCTCCCGAACCGTGAACGCAGCAGCGAGAACACACTCGATCGCGGAGTGAACCCGTCGCGCAAGTACTTCGGGATGTCCGACAGGTACGAGTCGAGACGACTGAACACCCCGTCGAGTGCACCCAACGACACCTCGCTCGGCGCGCACTGCCGGTCGTCGCCGACGACGATCACGCGCGGCGCCAACCACAGCAGGTACAGGCTGCTGATGTCGGCCTGGCTCGCCTCGTCGACGATGACGACGTCGAACGAATTCTGTTCGGGCGGAATCGATGCCAACACCTGCTGCAACGGCATCACCCACGCCGGGACGGCGCCCTGCGCGACCTGCATGGCCTCACGTGCCGCGGCACGATAACGTTCCGCGTACCGTCCGGTGCCCTTGCCGACGCTCGCGATGTGATCACGGTAGGAGTGCAGAGCCTGCACCTGCTCGGCCGTCGTGCGTTCGAGGCACGCGCTCCACGCCTGCTCCGCGGCGAGCTGCGCCGTCAACCGCGCGATGTCCTGCTCGACGGCGTCGAGATCACGCCCGAGCTGTCCGTCGGCGCTCTCGTGTCGGTCGCGTACCCACCGCTCCGCGCGCCGCCACGCCCACGCACCGTCGATGTAGGCGAGGCAGGCGGGCCATCCCGGATCCCACGGTGTCGTCGCGATCGCCTGCGCGAGCGCGGGTGCCGCCTCCGCCAACCGCTCGTGCAAGGCGACGAGTTCGAGTTCTTCACGGTGTTCGTGGACCGCCTGCTCCCACGCGCCCAGCGCCGCGCTGATCGCGTCGAAGTCCCTGTCGTGGAAGGCTTGCGCCAACGCGGTGGCCTCCGGCGACACGCCGTCCGCGGTCTCGTCCTGCACATACACGGCGACGGACTCGAGCCACGTCTTGTTCGCCTCCGCATTTCCGACCGCCGCGATCGCCCGCGCGGATTCCGCCACCGCCCGGGCCTGGTCGATGGTCGCGATCCGCGGCGAGCCCGGATTGATGTCCTGCAACGCCGATTCGACCGCGCGTGCACGCGCGGTGAGATCGTCGATGATCGCGCGATCACGGTTGACGAACGCCAGAGCCCCGACGGCGCGGCTACGCGACTCGTCCGCGGGGAGTTCGATGCCGAGATCACGCAGGATGATGCCCACCACCCGCACCGCGTCGAACGCACGCATGTGCTCGGCGACGATCCGCACCGTGGACGCGGTGGTCGCGGGAACCCCGTCGACGGTCGCGGGCTCACCGAGCGCCTCCACGGCCGACTGTTCGTCGCTGCGCCGGAACCGGGCGAGGCCGGTGCGCCACGTGTCGCCGGCGTCCAGCCTGCGGGCCAGCGCGTCGTACGCCTCGAACGCCTTCCGCCCGGCGACGGGTGTCTCGACGATGCTGGTACCGACGAGGCGGTCGGCGTCCTGCGCGGCCTGCACGAGATCCTGGAGTTCGGCGGTCTTCCCCCACAGGTGCTGCGCCTGCCCGGACAGGACGGCGTCCGCCATGCGCTGGAACTGCGCGTCGAGTCGCTCCGCCTCCTGCAGGGCGCCCTGCAGCTGTTCGCACAGGTCATGGATGCGGGTGAGTTCGTCGGGTGAGGCCCCTTCGAGGACGCGCAGCAGCCCCGGCAGCTCACCGCCGGTCGCGTCACTGTTCGCCTGCGCGACGGCGTCGCACGCGTACCGGACGTCGCCCACCGTGGGGAGCGACAGGTCGGGGAACACCTGGTGTCGACGCTGCGCGCGCTCCGCCGTCGAACGTTGATGCAGGGACAGGAGTGTGTGCAGTTCGTCGACGGTCAGCGGCGGGGTGTCGGTGAGGACCGGTCCGGGCAGCCACCCGTGCCGGGCCTGCTGCGTGCGGACCTGACGGACGATGGCCGCGAGCGTCCCGGCGTAGCCGGGCACGGCCTCGGTGTGGACGACCGTCTCCTCCGCGCGCGCCTGCCGGACCTGCTCCGTCAGCACCGCCCGGCGGTTCAGCGCCTCGGTGCGTTGCGTCGCGAGATCCTCGATGCGACGCGCAACCCGACTCGGGTTGAATTGTGCTTTGCGTGTTGCGATTTCGCTGACGCTACGGTTGAGTTCGGCCGAGCCTCCGCGGGCCGCGTCGGTGACCGACACGCACAGTTCCTGCAGTTCCGGTGGAAGCTTGTCGCGCAGAACACGCAGCGCCTGCGCCTTCTCACTGGTGACCAGCACCCGTTGACCGCGCGCCAGCAGCGCCGACACGAGATTCGCGATGGTATGCGTCTTGCCGGTACCCGGAGGCCCTTCGACGACGACACCGCTGTCGCCGGTGAGTCGATCGAGGATGTCGCGCTGCTCCTCGTTCACCGGCAGGGGGAACAGCGGATCGTCCGCGAGCAACGCCGCCGACCCGCTGCCGGTGCGGTCGAGCCACGCAACGCGGTCGGCCGGCTCGATGGCTTCGACGAGCTGCGCCAGGCCCAGCGGCACCGGGTTGGACTCGTCGGCCGCCGCCTCGATCATGCGCTCGTAGTACTCGATGAGCGAATGCGCGCCACGTTGGCGGAGAACCAGCGCCGGCGACACCGTCAACGTCCGGTCGGGCGAGGGTGCGTCGTCGGCTCGTGTGTCGTCGGCTCGGTCGACGAGGTCGACGTGCACGGTGAGCGCGCGGTCGGCCCAGTCCTTGAGAAACACCTCGACTGCCGGGTCGATCGGCGAAGCGACACGTGTCGCGAGGGATTCACGCAGGTGACGGGTGCCCGACGGGTCGAATGCCCCGAGCCCGGTGAGCAGCTGGGTGTCTTCGAGGGACGGGCCGGCATCAGGGTTCAGCAGGACCAGCAGGTCGCCGGAATCGTCGTGGCGTTCGACGACGGTCGACTGCGTGATCAGGTGCGTGCGTACCTCCTCGCCCGCCGCATCCGCGGGCAGGTGCAGCAACCCGGACGCGACGACGAGCTCCAGCGACTCGGGTTGGGCTTCGAGGTCGAGCATCGCGCGCTGCAGGAAGCTGTAGAGACGCGCTGCGGGTCGTCGCTCGCGGTCGACGGCCGCCCAGGCACGCCATTCGGTGAGCCACGTGTCGAAGGCGTCGACCGTCGCGGGCGCTCCGGAGGTGAGGGTGGGTTCGGCACCGGAATCGTCGATTGTGCCGTTGACGTGCGGCGCAACCACTGCGGGAAGCGGCGGTGGCTCCTCGAGATGCACTCGCCGTGCCCGGAGGACGACCTCGCCTGCGGTGGCGTCGGGGCTGAGCCCGATGTCGAGATCGCCGTCGTCGAGCGGCAGCACACCCCGATGGTCGTCGAGGTTGCGGACCGGCGCGCTGCGGGCTTTGACGAGCTCGGACAAGAAGGCGAGCAAACGCTGCACACGATCCCTCAGTTCGGGGTCGTTCTCCCTCGACTCCACACCCACTCCCATCACCGTCCCGAGACCTCACCCACCCGTCGCCGGAACGGGTAGGCACCACCTTAGGAACCATCGCCGACAGTGTGCATGGCCGGTCCCCGTTCCCGCTCCCATCATGCGCGAAGATCGCCGCCCCCACGACCACCACCCGAGACGACTTCGACCTGTTCCCGCGGACCCGATCGTCTCCCGCGCCCGCTACAGCAACCGCGCGAAACAACTACGTCCGCGGGAGCGAACGGTCGGATCGGCAGCTGCCGCACCTTGTTGCGTTGTCGAAGCTCATTCGATGCTCTCGGGTGGATAGTCGCCGTAGATTCCGCGCGTGTCACCGTCCAGGTAGAGGGTGTGCTGCTCGTCGGCGCGGGCCGCCAACCGCAACCGGGCCGCCCGAGCCCGCTCCGCACGTTCACGCCGGCGCTGCCGTGACCGCGTCCACGCCGCGCTGGAGACTTCGAAGACCCTCGGTGCCGACAGGACCGCCACCGTCGCGACGATCCCGAGGACGACGAGCGCCAGCAGAATCCGCCAGTGTTCGACGACAAACCCGAGGACGAGGAAGAACGCGAAGATCCCCATCAATTGCTTCATTGTCGATCACCTCTCGCCGCGCGGGTGGGTCAGCCGATCTTCGTCCACGTCCCGCAGTCATCGGACTTGAACGCGACGTCGGATCCGGAAATCGTGACGACGGCAGTGCCGGACGGAAGGTCGTTCGCGATCAGGTCGCTGAACTCGCCCGACGTGCCGGACAGTCGCTCCCAGTAGCACATCGAACCGCCCGGTGCCTGATATGTACCGGGGTTGATGTCCCTCCCCACCAGGTGAATTCCGTTTCCGAAGGTGGATCGTGCCGCGTCGGCTTCCCTCGGTTCGAGGGCGGCCTCGCGTTCGTCGAGTTCGGCAGAACGTGCGTCGGCGGCGGCGTTGGCTGCGTCCGCGTCCGCCTGCGCTGCAGCCGCGTCGGCCGCCTGGTCCTTCGCATCCGCGAGTGCGGCAACCGCCGCCTCCTGCGCCTCCGCCGCCGCGTCCTGTTCCGACGCGAGCTGGGCTCGCTGATCAGCGACCTCCGCAGCGACGGCCGCATCGATCTTCGCCTGATTCTCCTCGGCCGACGGTGTCCCGACGGCCACGCCGGCACCGGCACCGGCCGCGACCGCCACAACGATCCCGGCGATCCACGGCCAACGTCGAGGTGTGCGGGCCGACGCACCGTCGGGGTCGACGGGGATCCGGGGCATCATCGGCACGGTGTAGTTCTCGGTCATCTCGTCCTCTGGAAGCGGTGGGGCACGACCGACTCGATGCGGCCCTGCGTTCGATCCCCATGACACCGCGGCGGGAGCAGGTGACGGTAGAACTCATCCGATAACCCCGTTTATCACTCCCTGACGACCGCGGCGATCGGCCAGTCGGCACACGTCCGGCACCGGCCCGAACCGGATACTGTCACCCCTGTGACCCTCCACAGCGCGGACGGCGCGACCGCCGAGCCGCAGAACCCGCCCCGCGTGACGGTGCTCGGCCTGGACTTCGCGGGGCTCGTCGTCGCCCTGCTCTTCTTCGCCTGGAGCCTGAGCCCGTCGCTGATTCCCCGCGAGTGGTATTACCAGGGTTCGGTCAGCGGCGTCACGAGCATCATCGGCTACGGGATCGGGGTTCTCCTCGCCTTCCCCGCGCGCAGGTGGATCGCTCCGCGCCTGACATGGTGGCATCGGCGGCACACGGTTCGAGTCGTCGCGCAGATCGCGGTCGCAATCGTGACGGTCACGACGGTGGCGGGAAGCCTGTTCGCAGCGGCGGATTGGCAGAACGAAGTCCGCGCTCTGATGGGAATCGAGCAGACCACCGGATTCGCTTATCTGCGTACCGGACTCGTGAGTGTCGCGGTGTTCGTGGCCGTTCTGTTCCTCGCGCGTGGCGTGCGCCGGTTGGGGCGCGGGTTCGCGGAGTTCCTGGCGTCTCGGCTGCGCGTTCCGGTTGCCGCGGCGGGGGTCCTCGCACCCGCGATCCTCGCGGTGGCGGCCGTCGTGTTCGTCGACCAGGTTCTGTTGGCGAGCAGTTCGACCGCGGCACGGGTCGTCTTCGCCGACGACAACAACAGCACCGACCCGGGTGTGTCACGACCGCAGGAACCGGAGCGATCCGGTAGTCCGGCTTCGGCTTCGTCGTGGGAGGGTCTCGGTCGCCAGGGCCGCACGTTCGTCGACGGCGGCATGCGCGCCGGGGAACTCACGGCATTGAACGACGCACCGGCACTGGAGCCCATTCGGGTGTACGCGGGGTTGGACGCCGACGGCACGACCGGCGAACAAGTGCAGTTGATCCTCGACGAACTCGACCGCACCGAGGCATGGGACCGCGAGATTCTCGTCGTGGCCGGCACGACCGGAACCGGATGGGTGAATCCGGCGGCGGCCGACTCCATCGAGATGATCTACAACGGCAACTCGGCGATCGCCGCGATCCAGTACTCGTTCCTTCCCAGTTGGATCTCGTTCCTCGTCGACGGCTCCGCGGCGCAGGCTGCGGGCGACGAACTGATCAGCGGTGTCCACGAGAGGTGGTCGCAACTACCGGAAGGACAACGGCCGAAGCTCGTCGTCTACGGGGAGAGTCTGGGTTCGCAGTCGGCGGAGGCAGCCTTCGACGACCTGTCCGAACTGCGTCGCGACGTGGACGGCGCCTTGTTCGTCGGCCCGCCCAATTCGAACCTACTGTGGCGCACCATCATCGATGACCGCGACGCTGGCTCACCCGAGGTGCTCCCCGTGCACGAAGGCGGCCGCGGGGTGCGGTTCGCGACCGATGTGCACACACTCGGGGCGCAGCAGGGCCCGTGGGACGCACCACGGATCCTGTATCTGCAGCATGCGTCCGACCCGGTCGTGTGGTGGGGACCGAGGTTGCTGATCGAGCGACCCGCGTGGCTGTCGGAACCACCCGGCCAGGATCGCTCGCCGTCGATGCGGTGGTACCCGATCGTCACGTTCTGGCAGGTCGCAGCCGACATCATGGTGGGAACACTGCCGCCGGTCGGGCACGGGCACAACTACGAGGACCTCATCCCGTACGGGTGGGCCGCGGTCACCGCACCTGCCGAGTGGACACTCGCCGACACGCAGCGTGTCGCGGAGGCGGTCGCGCGCATGGGCGACGAACCGTGACGACCGTGCTATGGTCACGCCCGATCATGGTCGACTCGGGGGATCACATGGCCGGATGGGAATACGCAGCGCTCACAATGACTTCCGTGGTCCTGGTGGGGTGTAGCGCAAATACCGCCACGGAGCCGACACCCACCACCACCACGCGGATCCCCCGCGTCACCGACAACTCCGTCCGTCCCCCGATCACCTTCGACCCCTGCCTCGACATCCCCGACGAAGCGATGGAGGAACTCGGCTACGACGCCCGCGACAAGGATGTGGACGCGTATCCGATGGGCGCCCATTCGTTCCTCGGTTGCACATACAAGGGAACAGAGCGAGTCAATGGGGTACGTCGATTCATCGTCAGCATCCTCGCCGGGAATGTCACTCTGGAGGAAGAACTCGCCAAGAAGGCGGAATACTCGACGCCCATGGTCATCAACGGCCGAGCCGGTCTGCGAGAAGTCGGACATTCAGGAAGAGGCACGTGCACCTACGCCGTTCAGGTCGATTTCGGAGTTGTGCTCTTCTCGCGGTCCTATCTCGCCGACGGGCTCACCACCGTCCCCGAAGACCAATGGTGCGTCGACATGGACGCGATGGTGTCCATGGTCGAGCCCTACCTCACACCCTGACCACGCCACGCTGCTGAAAGGGCACCTACGGTGACTCACTTCGTACGGCTCGATCCGGAGATTATCGACGAACTCGTCGAGTTCGCACGCCGAATCCACGCGGCCGGCGACACGTCAGCGCGGTGAAATAGCCCACGAATCCGGTGCCGCGGACGGAGTTGCTTCCCCCCGCCACAATTGCAACCGCGGGAGGCGATCCGGTCCGCGGCAAGCGTTGTCCACAGGGGGTCGATTCATCCACAGGTATCCCCGATCGGCGGTTCTCCGGCGGGTTTCGTGCCAGCGTACCGGCACCATGGGCGTCATGACCTCATCCGAACCCCTGCGCCGGAGCGACGCACTCACCACGGGCTGGAGCGACGTGCGCATCCGGCAGGCCCTGCTGAACGGCGAATTCGAGCGGCTCGACCGCGGGCTCTACCTGCCGTCGGGTGTCGCGTCACGGCTCGACGAACTCGGCCGACACAAGGTGCGGATCCGGTCCGCGGCGCGCGGCCTCACCGACGGAGCCGCATTCAGTCATGTCTCGGCCGCGGTGATGCACGGGTTCGCGCTGTGGCGACCGGACCTGGGTCGCCTCCACATCACGCGCGACGGGAGCGGCGGCGGTGGCCGCAGCGGCGGGAGGCATGTCCACGTCGGGTCACTCCCGCCGAACGAGATCGTCGACATCACCGGTATCGCGTGCACGTCCGCCGCCCGCACCGTCGTGGATCTCGCGTGCACACTCACCGTCGAGGAAGCGGTGATCGCCGGGGATTCGGCGCTGGCCGCCGACCCTGCGGTGGCGGAGTCGATCGTCCGGCTGCTCGCGACGACGGGGCGTCGTCAGGGCATCGTGGTGGCCAGGCAGATCGTGGGTTTCCTCGACGGACGCAGTGAAAGCGCCGGCGAGTCGTTGAGCCGACTACGCATGAAGCAGTTCTCGATGCCGTCGCCGACACTGCAGAAGACGGTGCTCGATCCGGACGGCGCGTTCGTGGCCCGCGTCGACTTCTTCTGGGACGAATTCGGGATCGTCGGCGAGTTCGACGGGATGATCAAGTACGACGAGGGTGGCAGCGACGCCGTTCGTCGGGAGAAGCGGCGCGAGGACACGCTGCGCGATCTGGGCTACGAGGTGGTCCGGTGGACGTGGGCCGAGTTGTTCGGATTCGAGAGGGTGCGGGCGCGTTTCGAGCGTGCTGTCGCGCGGTCGCGTCGGTAGTTGTGCTTCCCGCGGACGGAGTGGTTTCCCTCCGCCACAACTGCAACCGCGCGAGACGAAAACTGCCGCGGGAACACCCGGGGCCCAGTGTCACCCGTCGACGTCGACCCCGTACCGGACGGCGAGGGCAGCGAGATCGTCGTCGTATCCCTGCCCCACCGCGCGGAGCCGCCACCGCCCGGCGCGACGGTAGATCTCGGCGAGGACCATGGTGCGTTCGGTGGTGCCGGCGTCCAGCACGAACGTCGCGACCGTCCCGTCGTCACCGTCGACGTTCACCGACACCGCACCGACGTCACCGAAGGTGGGTGGGCCGTCGATCGCGGCGGCCACCGTGATCCGTGCGCATTCGTCGGGCACCTGACGCAGATCGACACGCAGGCACTGTTCGCTGCTGCCGTCGACGGACAGTTCGACGGCACCACCCGCACCGACGGGGTTGTTGTAGAAGACGAAATCGTCGTCGCCGTCGACCCGTTCGTCGGCGGCGAGGAGGAACGCGACGACGTCGACGTCGAACTCGCTGCCGGCCGTCTCGGCCTTCCACGCCACGTTCACGGCCCACGACGACGCACGGGCCGGGAGGTCGGTGACCTCCCCGCGCGACAGCACCGGCGCCGCCGCCCGCGCCTCGGTGCGCATGTGGGGCGGGACGACACCGTTCTCGACGGCCGAGTCGACGTCCGCGCTGGTGAGCACGGGCAGGTCACGCGCGCGGACCCGCGGCATCCGCTTGTCGTCCTCGCCGCCGGCGAGAAGCAGGACGTCGGTGACGCCGGCGGTGAGGTTCAGCGACGGGCGGGCGCCCAGTTGGGTGATGCGCGAGCGCATCATGACGGCCTCGAGATGAGTGCCGCCCAGCAGCAGCACGCGACGCCCCGACCACAACTTCGGTTGCTGCCCGTGCAGCGTCCGCGGCGGCGTGTCGGCGACCGGTGCTGCCGCAGCCTCGACGGGCGGCGGCGCCACCACGTCCGCCACGTCGATCGCCTGCGTGACCTTCGGTTGTCCGGGCCGCACGTGCGCGAGCAACTCGTCGAGGCGGCGTTCGTCGACGACGGGGATCCCTTCCGCACGGGCCTTGCGGACCTTGCCCGTCCCCTCGTCGGGGTTGTTGCACACGACGACGGCGGTGCGGCGACTCACGTTGTTCATGACGTCGAGTCCGGCGGCGGTCATCCGGTCGGCCAGGGTGAGGCGCGGGGTGCGGGTGTCGCCGCTGATCACGACCTTCATGCCCTGAACGAGCCCGGCAGTGACATCGAGGCGGCCCGGGTCCTTCCACGGGCACGGCACCCGCGGGACCGTGTCGGGGTAGGCGCTCTTGGCGCTGCGGCAGTCCACGACGGGCAGCGGCAGTTGCAGACTCGTGGCCAGCGACGCGCTCTGCACGAAGATCTCGCTGAGCACCCGGGCGTCGTCGTACGCGTCGTGGGCGCGCAACTGTTCGACCCGCCAGTGCCGAGCGAGCGTGGACAGTCTGTGGTTCGGCACGTCGATCTCGAGTCGCCGCGACAACGCCAGCGTGCACAGCCGCTGTTCGACGGGGCTGTCGGAGCCCGCGCGCCGGAACTCGGCGGCGAGGAAACCGTGGTCGAACGACGCGTTGTGCGCGACCATCGTGTGCCCGTCGAGGAATTCCCCCAGTTCGCGGGCGATGTCCTCGAAGCGTGGTGCACCGGCGAGCCGGTCGCGGGTCAGCCCGTGGATGTGGACGGGCCCGGGATCGCAGCCGGGGTCGACGAGCGTCGAGAATTCGCGTTCGACGCGGCCGTCGGCGCCGAGCGCCAGCGCGGCGACGCTGAGTACCCGGTGACTGTTCGCGCGCAACCCGGATGTTTCGACGTCGACGACCACCCAGCGGTGCCCGTCCGGCAACGACCTCGGCCCGTCGTGCGTACGCGTGTCGATCACGGCAACCTCCCAGCCCGCCGTGTCGGGATCGGCGGCTCCGGAACATTGTCGACTCACACACCGACAGGCGTCACACCACCCCCACCGGAACGGAACGGTCCCGGCAGGCGCCGTGGCCCTCAGCTGTCACCGGCGGCGCGGACGAGCCGCTCCCCCAACCGCCGGCACCGGTCGGCGAGGTCGGGTGGATCCAGCACGGTGAAGTCGTGGCCGAGCAGCGTCATGTGCATCAGCACGACATCGAGATCGTCCGCACCGCTGAGTACCTCGCAGCTCGTCGCGTCGCGCGCGCGGACCACCCCGCCCGCCGCCGGAATCTGCCGGCGGACCGTCTCCGCCGGGGCGCGGACCAGGAATCGAGCCTGCCTTGCGTAGGCGCGACCGGCGACCCCTTCCTGCACGTAGGTCGCCGCGTCGGGTGCCGCGCGCGGCGTGAACCGCCAGGTGCGGGCGGCGACGTCGCGCATGCGGTCGACGCGGAAGCTACGCCAGTCGTCGCGCTCGAGGTCGTAGGCGAGCAGGTACCAGCGGCGGTCGGACGCGACGAGCCGGTACGGTTCGACCCGCCGCCGTCCGGTGCCGTCCCGGGAGGGATAGTCGAATCCGGCCTCGACCTCGTCGCGGCACGCGCGGGCGAGGGTCATGAGGAGGTCGGGGTCGACGGGCTCTCGACGGGCCCCGAAGGAGTCGACGGTCCCGGACAGCGCCTGCACTTCGTGTCGTAGCCGTGCGGGGAGCACCTGGTCGAGTTTCGTGAGCGCGCGGAGCGCGACGTCGCCACCGCTGGTGAGGGCACCGCCCGCGCCGGCGATGAGCGCGACCGCGGTGACGATGGCCTCGTCGTCGGCGAAGAGCAGCGGCGGGAGTTGTCGCCCCGGTCCGAGCCGGTAGCCGCCGCCGATTCCCTTGTCTGCGTTGACGGGATAGCCGAGGTTGCGGAGCCGGTCGACGTCGCGTCGGACGGTGCGCGCGGTGACGCCGAGCCGCTCGGCGAGTTCCGGTCCCGTCCACACCCGGCGACGTTGCAGCAGCCCCAGGAGGGTGAGGACTCGTTCGGTGGTGTCGTCCACCCCTCGAAGAATGCCAGAGGCAGCGGACCGATCCTGTCCTCTTGCCCGGTGAGGGTGGAGCCATGAACACCTTCGACTGGAATCACGCGCTGCGGGAACAGTGGGAGTTCCACTGGAACCACCAGCTCCGCGGTCGTCTGCAGGGGATGACGGACGACGAGTACTTCTTCTCGCCGGTGCCGGACGCCTGGAGTGTGCGGCCGCGCGGCACGTCGACGGCGCAGATGCAGGCCGGATCGGGCGCGTTCACGATCGACTTCGCGTACCCGGAGCCGGTGCCCGCACCGTTCACGACGATCGCGTGGCAGCTCGGGCACGTCGTCGTGGGGGTGCTCGCCGCCCGCAACGCCTCGCATTTCGGGGCGCCGACGGTGTCGTACGAATCCTGGGAGTATGCGGGGACCGCCGCGGAAGCCCTCGACCAGCTCGACGCGCAGTTGACCGTGTGGCTGGCGGGTGTGCGCGACCTCGGCGACGACGGTCTGCTCGTGCCGGTCGGCGACAAGGAGCCGTTCCCGGAGCTCACCATGGCGGATCTGGTGTTGCACATCCACCGTGAGCTGATCCATCATCTGTCGGAGGTCTGCCTGCTGCGCGATCTGTATGCCCACATCCGCGGGCGCGAAGGGCGCTAACCTGCGTCCATGGGCGAATCCGCGACCACCCGTTCCCCATCCGAGATCGTCGCCGAGCTGACGCTCGAGGAGAAGGCGGCGCTCACCAGCGGTCGGGACTTCTGGCACACGAAACCGGTGGATCGGCTCGGTGTGCGGTCGACGATGCTCACCGACGGCCCGCACGGCGTGCGCAAGCAGACCGGCGGCAGCGACCATCTGGGACTGTCCGGGTCGGTGCCGGCGACGTGTTTCCCGCCGGCGGTGGCCTTGGGGTGCTCGTTCGACCCGGCATTGTCGGAGCGGGTCGGTCGGGCCCTCGGCGGGGAGGCACGGGCCCTGCAGGTCGGGGTGTTGTTGGGGCCGGGTATCAACATCAAGCGGTCACCGTTGTGCGGCAGGAACTTCGAGTACCTGTCGGAGGATCCGCTGCTGGCGGGTGTGCTCGGTGCGGCGCTGGTTCGGGGCATCCAGTCGCAGGGTGTGGGTGCGTCGGTCAAGCATTTCGCGGCGAACAATCAGGAGACCGACCGGATGCGGGTGTCCGCCGACGTCGATCCGCGGCCCCTGCGCGAAATCTATCTGCGCGGTTTCCAGCGGGTGGTGCAGGATGCGCAACCGTGGACGGTGATGTGCTCCTACAACCGGATCAACGGCGTGTACGCGTCGCAGAACCGGTGGCTGCTCACCGATGTGTTGCGCGGGGAATGGGGTTTCGCGGGGCTCGTGGTCAGCGACTGGGGTGCCGTCGTCGACCGTGCTGCGGCGCTCGCCGCCGGTCTGGACCTGGAGATGCCGGCGTCGGGTGGCCGCACCGACCGGCAGATCGTCGCCGCGGTACGCTCGGGCACCCTCGACGAGTCGGTGCTGGACGCCGCCGCGACCCGGGTCGTCGCGCTCGCCGCGCGGGCCGTGGACGATCCCGCTGCCCGCTTCGACGTCGACGCACACCACGCGCTGGCACGCCGGGTGGCGGCCGAATGCGTGGTGCTGCTGCAGAACGACGGGACGCTGCCGCTCTCGCCCGACACCCGGATCGCCGTGATCGGCGACCTCGCGCAATCCCCGCGGTACCAGGGTGCCGGGTCGTCGCGGATCGAGCCGACACGTCTCGACGCCGCTCTCGACGAGATCCGCGCGCTGTCGGCCACCGACGTCCCGTTCGCGCCGGGTTACCTCGCCGACGGATCGACTTCCGACGAACTGCTCACCGCCGCAGCCGGTACCGCCGCGGACGCGGACGTGGCGGTGGTGTTCCTCGGTGTTCCCGCCGAACTCGAATCGGAGGGCTTCGACCGGACCGACATCGATCTGCCCGCGTCGCAGCTGCGCCTGCTCGACGCGGTGCTCGCGGCGAGCCCGCGGACCGTGGTGGTGCTGTCGAACGGTGGTGTGGTGGCGCTGTCGGGGTTCACGGCCCGGGTTCCGGCGATCGTGGAGGGGTGGCTGCTCGGGCAGGCCGGTGGCGGTGCCCTCGCCGACGTCCTGTTCGGGACGGTCGATCCGTCGGGGCGGTTGGCCGAGACGATCCCGCTGCGACTCGCGGATGTCCCGTCGTACACGGACTTTCCGGGTGAACACGGCCACGTCCGCTACGGCGAAGGTCTGTTCGTCGGTTACCGGGGATTCGACGCGCGCGGCACCGATGTGTCGTTCCCGTTCGGGCACGGCCTGTCGTACACGAGTTTCGCCTATTCCGATGCGTCGGCGACCGCCGAGGAGGTGGCGGTGACCGTCACGAACATTGGGGGCCGGGCGGGCACGGAGGTGGTGCAGGTGTACGTGTCGGTGCCGGGGTCGGCGGTGACCCGCCCACCGCGGGAACTGAAGGGATTCGCGAAGGTCCGACTCGAACCGGGTGAAGCACGACAAGTGCGGATCCCGTTGCGGCGCAGCGACCTCGCCTATTGGGACACCCGGGTCGACGAGTGGGTCGTCGAGGGCGGTCGGTACGTCGTGGAGATCGGCGCGTCGAGCCGCGACCTCCGGGTGCGCTGCGACGTCGACATCACCGGTGACGCGGTGCGCGTCCCGTTGACTCTGGATTCGTCGATCGGCGAGGTGCTCGCGAATCCTGCGGCGGCGGAGGTGCTCGGGCGGATGTTCGCGCAGTCGGCGGGCGGCTCCGCCGCGCTCGATCCCGCGGTGCTGGCCATGGCGGCGTCGATGCCGTTGGGCCGGGTGCTGAGCTTCGGGGACTTCGGGATCGAGGCCGACCAGGTGCAGGCGTTGCTGGACGCCGCCGCGGACGGATGATCCGGCAGCACACCCGCCCACGCCGCTGTGTTACCGTCTGCCCGCACATTTCGGGGATCGCGGGGGAATCGCGGGCGGGCCGACCGCTGTTTGCACCCCCCGGGGGGGAAGGACACGGGGGGCTCGGTGGACACAGCGGTACGGATCGCGGCGGGAATTGCGGGAGCCATCGCGTTGGTCGTCGGCACGACGGGATGTTCGGCGTCCGGCGACGAAGGCACCGCGGTCGCGGCGAGTGCCATCGACTTCACGGCCTTCGACTCGATCACCTTCAATCCGTGCCTGGACATCCCCGAGCAACTCTTCCGGGATCTCGGTGTGGAACCGACGGAGGCGACACTGAGCACCCGCGTGGATCGCGTGTCGGCCTCCATCACGTGCTCGCTGCGGCCGTCCATCAGTGCCTCGGGCGAGTCGACCCGCACGTTGGTCGACATCGAGGCCTCCACTCGTCCGCACGACGAGCATCCGCAGGTCCACGCCGACGACGCCACACGGGTGGACATCAACGGTCGGGGTGGACTCATGGAGGCCGACGACGTCGCTTCCGACCTCCGGTCGTGCGCACTCAGCCTGAGCACGGCATTCGGCAGCATCGTCATCGACCAGATGTTCTACGGACGCGGGATCGAGCGCCGGGACGCCTGCGAGAGCGTGCAGGATTTCGCCGAAACGATCGAGCAGTACATCGATGCCTGACGCGCCGGGAGCTCGTCGTCCCCGACTGCACCGACGGTTCGTGGCAGGCTGACCTGCGTGCATTCGATCGATGAGGGGTTCGAGCCACCGTCCGCGTGCGTGGACTGGTGCCGCATGCGCATGTTCGATCTGCAGGTCCTCGACGACGGCGTGCAGGTCGACCTGAAATGGTGGAACGACCACCTCACCGCGGCGAAGCACACGGTGCAGTTGCGCGGACGCAATCTCGACGGCCGCATCGTGAAATCGGGGAAGGCCGTGATCCTGCGCCACGACCTGCGGCTGAACAGCGACCTCGTCGACGCCGACCACGACGCACTGGGGTTGCTGTTCCTGTGCGCGGCATGGCGGGTCGGGCACACGCGCCGCCGATCGGCCCTGCGATTCCCCAACGTCACCGACGCCCACCGGCCGCAGGACCGGGACCCGTTCGCGAAGATCCGGGGAACCCTCGACTACTGCGTCAAGACCGGCAAACTGCCGGCCGTGGCGGGACGGTCGTGGCCGGACACCCCCGGTGTGGGGGTGTCACTGCTCGCGACGTTCCTGTGGGCGGTCGGCGTGGGTGTCGAGGGTGGGCCCGCGCAACTCGTCGACCAGCACGGCGTGTCGACACTCGTCCACGAGGGCTGGCTCGAGGATCCGTCGGTCGCGGACTTCACGTTGCGACGGTACGAGCGGTACGTGGGGCTCATCGTCGCGTGGGCAGAACAGATCGGCACCCGGCCCGAACTCGTGGAGATGTGGCTCGTCGAACGCTGGAATGCGCGGCTGGCGGAGGCACGCGACGGCTCCCACGCCACCCCCCGCCTGTTCTGAACGGTGGGCCTGTTCCGAACGGCGTGCCTATTCGGTGGCGGTGAGCAGCACCTTCAACGCCCCGGTCTCCCCGGCTCGGGAGAACACGTCGTAGGCCTCCTCGAACCGGTCGAGAGTGAAGCGGTGCGTGATCATCGGCGACGTGTCGAGCCGACCGCTCGCGACGAGACCGATGAGTGTCGGTGTGGACCGTGTGTCGACGAGCCCCGTGGTGATCGTGAGGTTCCTGATCCAGATGTTCTCGAGATGCAGGGTCGCGGGTGTGCCGTGCACCCCGACGTTCGCGACGTGCCCGCACGGACGCACCAGGTCGACGGCCTGCTCGAACGTCTGCGGGATGCCGACCGCTTCGATCGTGACGTCGGCGCCGAGGCCGCCGGTGAGTTCGCGGACGACCGCGGCGACGTCGTCGCGACCACCGTTGAGCGTGACGTCGGCACCGAATTCCCTCGCGGCGTCGAGGCGGCTGTCGGCGAGGTCGACGGCGACGATGTGGCTGGGGCTGAGGAGTTTCGCGGCCAGGATCGCGGCGAGCCCGATGGGTCCGGCGCCGATGACGACCACCGTGTCGGCCGGTTTCACCCGGCCGTTGAGCACCCCGACCTCGTAGGAGGTGGGCAGGATGTCGGCGAGCATCAGCATCTGCTCGTCGGACACTCCGTCGGGGATGCGGTGGGTGGAGTTGTCGGCGAACGGGACCCGCACGAGTTCGGCCTGGGTGCCGTCGATCAGGTGTCCGAGGATCCAGCCGCCGCCCCCGAGGCACTGACTGTAGCTGCCCTCGCGGCAGTAGCGGCAGCGCCCGCACGATGTGATGCACGAGACCAGCACCCGGTCGCCGGGCGCCAGGGTCTGCACGCCCGGCCCCACCTCGACGACGGTGCCGACGGCTTCGTGACCGAGGATGCGGCCGTCGGTGACCGCGGGAACGTCGCCGCCGAGGATGTGCAGATCGGTGCCGCAGATGGTGACGGCGTCGACCCGTACGATCGCGTCGGTCGGGTCGGTGACGGCGGGGTCGGGAACGTCCTCCCAGGCTCGCCTGCCCGGTCCGTGGAACACCAGCGCCTTCGTGATCGGCCCTTTCGCCGAGTAGGTCTCCGGTCCGTGTACCAGGATCCCACGCTCGCGGGCCGACCGTGCCGCGTTGCGCGGATCACCGTGGGCACCGACCTCCGCCACCGCGCAGCGGACATGTCGGCGGTGTGTGCCAGCATGGGCGCACCCGCCGCGAGGACCCCGTGGCAACCGCCGACCTGCACCGACTCACCCGCCTGCAACGCGAGAACGCGGCGTGGGCGCTGTTGCGCGCCGACAACGCCGCGGTGACGTTGTCGCTGCTGGGCGCACATTTCGATCACGGCACCCGCAGGCTGCCCGCCCCCGAACTGTTCGCGCGGATCGACGTCGACCTGCAGGCGATGCGCGACGAAGGATTCGACCTCCCCCGCACCGGCCAGGCATACTGCGCCGACTGGGTGCGCGCCGGATTCCTGCTGCGCCGCGCCGACACCGAGTCGCGGAGGAGACACTCGAGCCCAGTGAGGCGACGTTCGCTGCGCTCGCGTTCGTCGCCGGATTGGCCGGCACCACCAGTTCCGTCACCGAATCGCGGCTGACGACACTCGCCGGGCAGCTTCAGGATCTGGCCCGCGACTCCGATCCGCGCAGCGAGACCCGGCTCGCGGCGCTGCGCGCCGAACGTGACGCGCTGGACCGGGAGATCGAGGCCGTCGCATCGGGTCGCTTCTCCGTCCTCGACGGCACCCGCGCCGTCGAACGGTCCCGGGAGATCCTGGCGTTGGCCGGGGAGATTCCCGGCGACTTCGCGCGGGTCCGCACCGAACTCGACGCACTCAACCGGGAGTTGCGTGCACGGATCCTCGACGACGACGGCGATCGCGGCGACACCCTCGGTGAGGTGTTCCGCGGCGTCGATCTGATCGGCAACTCCGACGCCGGCCGCAGCTTCACCGGCTTCTACGACATGATCATCGACCCGGAACGGTCGTCGCGGATCGACGAGTGGATCGAAACGGTGCTGCAGCGCCCGTTCGCGCAACTTCTCGGGTCCGAGCAGCGGCGTCGTTTCCGGGCGCTGTTCACCGAGATGGAGGTCGCGGGCAGCGGCTGACGCTCATGGACACCGTCATGATCCTCGCGTTGCGGCACCGGTTGCTGCGCGCACAACCCGGCGAACGCGTCATCGTCGACTTCGACGAGGTCGCCGGGCATCTCGAGGTGTACCGGGCGGCGACGAGCACCGATCCGGCGGGATTCCGCAAGCGGGTGAACTCGTCGTGGAACAAGCTGAAGGACTACTCGCTGTTGGTGTCCACGACCACCGAGGGACGCATGGAGGTGTCGCCGGTGCTGCGTCAGTTGTTCGACGCCGACCAGGTCGCCGCGGTGGAGGCGGAGTTCCGGCGCATCGTCGAGGAGAACGGTCCCGCCGGGCGGGCGGAGGAGCCGTGACCGCCACGATTCACCCCACCCAGTTCCGGCTCGCCCGCATCCAGGTCGTCAACTGGGGCACGCTCCACGGCCACCACGACATTCCGGTGGCGCGCAAGGGTTTTCTGATCACGGGTGCCTCCGGATCCGGCAAGTCGACGCTCGTCGACGCGATCTCGGCGGTACTCATGCCGGTCGGCGGCGTCAAGTTCAATGCCGCCGCTCAGGAGACGACCTCCGGCGCGGGACGCAACCTGGTCAGTTACATCCGCGGGGCATGGCGCCGCGAGGCGGACGCCGACACCGACGCGCTCACCGCCTCCTACCTGCGGACCGGTGCGACGTGGAGCGCCGTCGCGCTGACCTACCGCACCGGCGACGACACTCCCCCGGCCACGTTGATCAAGCTGATGCATCTCGCGCGGGCCGCGAACACCAACAGCGACGTGTCGGTGCTGCACCTGATCGTGGACGCCGACATCGACCTCACCGAGTTCGAACCGTTCGTCGGCCGTGGCATCGACACCCGCGCGATCCGCAAACGGTGGCCCGACGCCACCGTCAACCCGGGGTACGCACCGTTCGCGCGGGCGTTCCGCACCAGGCTCGGTATCTCCTCGGAGGCCGCGCAACGACTGCTGCACCGCACCCTGTCGGCGAAGAGCCTCGGCAGCCTCGACCAGCTGCTCCGCGACTACATGCTCGACGAACCCGGCACGTTCGGCATCGCCGAGCGCGCCACAACACAGTTCCGTGACCTGCGCGAAGCGCACCGCGTGGTGGTCGACGCGCGGCGGCAGGTGGAGGCACTCGACCCGCTCGTCGCGCTGGCCGCGGCCCGCGACCACGGCCTGCAGAGGCAGCGGCAACTGCAGGACGAGGCCGACCACCTCGACGCGGTGCACGCCGCGATGACCGTGCAGTTGCTCGCCGAACGAGTGGAGGAAGCAACGGCGCAGACCGCGCTGCTCGAGGCCGCGGCCGACAAGACCGCCACCGAAGCGGACAGCGCGGCCGACCTCGTCCTCTCCATCAAGGAACGGCTCGCGGGCGCCGGCGACGGACAGCTCGCGACGCTGCGGCTGCGGCGGGACACCGCCGAGGACGCCCGCGACCGGGTGGCGCGGCAACTGCGGACCGTCGGTCCGGCGCTCGCGGCGTGGGGAGCGCACGCCCCCGCGACCGCGGACGAGTTCACGCATCTCCGCGCGCAGATCGATACCGAGCTGCGCGAACTCGACGCCCGCGCCGCCGAGCGCCGCGCGCAGCAGCACACCGCGATCGCTGCTGTCGCCGAACGTCAGAAGGTGCGGCGCGCGCTCCTGGACGACCGGGAGGCACTCGCCAAACGCCGGTCCAATCTCGACACCGACCTGCTCCATGCCCGTGAACTGGTTTGTGCGGCAGCGGGTCTCGCAGAGGAGACGCTGCCGTTCGCGGGTGAACTGATCGAGGTGCTGCCCGAGCACACGGAGTGGAGCGGGGCGATCGAGCGGGTACTGGGAGGGTTCGGCCGCACCCTCCTGGTGCCGGACGAGGTGTATCCGCGGGTCGCAGCGGCGGTCGACGCGCACCACCTCGGAACCCGCCTGGTGTACCGGCGGGTGCGCCTGGCGGCGACGGCACCGGACACCGCGAGCACCGGCGAGAACTCCCTCGTCCGGAAGCTCGACGTGCAGGCCGGGTCGCTCACGGGATGGGTCCGGCACCACCTCGCGGAGCGGTTCGACTACGCGTGTGTCGACACCGTCGACGACCTGCGGCGCGTCCCTCGGGGGGTGACCCGGGCCGGTCAGGTCAAGCACGGCGGCGACCGGTTCGAGAAGGACGATCGGCGTCGCATCGGCGACCGCAGCCGGTGGGTCCTCGGATTCGACAACGAAGCGAAACTCGTGGCGTTGCGCGACCGCATCGCCACCGTCGACGCGGAGATCGCCGAGCTCGAGCAGCGGCGCGACCGGTTCGAGGAGGACGACGCCGAGATCCAGCGGCGCCGCCACGCCGCCGCGACGCTCCGGGACGTGACGTGGACCGAGATCGACGTGGACACGGCGGAGCAGCAGCTCGCGACGCTCGACGAACGGTTGCGGGAGTGGCTCCGCGGCAACACCGAATACGCCACGCTCGCAGCGTCACTCGAACGCGCCGAGGACGAGGAACGCAGCGCTCGGGAGGCTCGGGTGGCCGCGGAGGCCGCGCTCGGGGCGCACCGCGCCGAACTCACCGCGCTCACCACCCGCCTCGGTCGGGCCCGCGAGGACATGGGCGCCGCCGCGCCGGAGGAGGTGGCGGGCCGGATCCGGGCGCGTTTCCACACGGTGGTGCGGCGCGTCACGTACGACAACATCGACCGTGCCCTGCACACCGTCGGGAAGACCATCGGCGACGAGCAGCGTGTCGCGGCGGGTGGGATCAGCGGCGCCGAACGGGACATCACCCGCATCCTGACCGCGTATCTCGCCGAATGGGAGGCGCGGCGGTCGGAGATGCGATCCGAGGCCGAGTTCGTCGACGAGGCCCTGGCGGTGCTGTCGCGGTTGCGCAACGACGGTCTGCCGGCGTACGAGGACGAGTTCTTCCGGCTGCTCAGCGAGCAATCGCATCGCAACATCGGCGAACTGACCCGCGCGATCCAGCGTGCGCCGGGTGAGATCCGGTCGCGCATCGAACCGGTCAACGAGTCGCTGCGGCGGTCGCCGTTCGACACGGACCGGATCCTGCGGATCGATGTGAAGGACCGCCGGTCGGCGACCGCGTCGGAATTCCTCGCCGAACTCGTCTCGCTCGTCAGCGGGTCGTGGAAGCAGGAGGACCGCGCCGACGCGGAGCAGCGGTTCGAGCGGATGGCGGCGGTGCTCGAGCGACTCGATTCCGGTGAACCCGCGGACGTGCGGTGGCGGCGGCTGGTGCTCGACACCCGCCTGCACGTCGGGTTCGTCGGGGTGGAGGTCGATCCGGAGGGCAACGACACGAACTATCACGATTCGAGTTCCGGGCTGTCGGGCGGGCAGGCTCAGAAGCTCGTGTTCTTCTGTCTCGCAGCAGCTCTGCGATATCAGCTGGCACCGGCGGGTGCGGAGTTGCCCCGCTACGGCACGGTGATCCTCGACGAGGCGTTCGACCGCGCCGACCCCGCCTACACCCGTCGGGCGCTGGATGTGTTCACCCGGTTCGGTTTCCACATGGTGCTCGCCACCCCGCTGAAGCTGCTGCGTACCCTCGACGACTACGTCGACGGCGTCACGACCGTGAGCATCCGCGACAAGCAGTACTCGCAGTTGTCGCTGGTGCCGATCCGCGATGCCGCCGGTGGAGGCGACGGATGAAGTCTGTTGCGCCGTCGGCGGTCGTCGACAAGGCCCGCACCACCTACCGTAATCGGCGCGGCCGGTGGATCGCCGATCCGGATGCCGCGGCCTCCGCGTCGGTGACGGTGGCGCTGCACCCTCCGTCGGAGACGGCGGTCGCCGCCGACCCCGATGCGGCGGTGGCGTGGGTGCGCACCTGGCACGGCTATGCCGGACACGGCACCGTCGCGTGGGAGACCCGCCGGTGGCGGAGCTTCGGCACCCAGGACGTGCCCGTGCGGGTGGTGCTGTCCGGTGCCGCGGAGATCGCCGCGGCCGCCGGCCGCGCCGCCGAATGGCGGACGCTGACCGACCGTCGACAGCGGTTGCTCGCCGAGCTGGGTCCGGGCACTGCGGGGCTGGCGGCGGCGGTGGCGGCGACGCACTCGCGCTGGCTCGGCCTCGACGACACCGATTTCGGACGGCTCGTCGCAACGGTGCGCTGGCTCGCCGCGAACCCGTCGTCGGGATTGCTGGTGCGGCAGCTTCCGATACCGGGTGTGGACACGAAGTGGCTCGCGCAGCATCGCGGCACGGTCGAATCCGTGCTCGAGGGGGTGTGCGGCGACCGCGATCTCGGGGTGCGGGCACTGCCCCGCCTGTGCGAGGTGGCGGTCCTGGACCGGACGTTGCTGCCTGCGGCGCCGCGGATCTTCGCGACGTCACTGGGTGAGTTGGCGGCGTTGCCGCTGCGGCCGACGGTCACGGTGGTGCTCGAGAACAAAGAAAGTGTGCACGCGTTGCCGGATCGTCCGGCGACGGTCGCGGTGCACGGCGGCGGCTATGCGGTGCACGAACTCGCGGACGTGCCGTGGCTCGTGGCGTCGGACGTCGTGTACTGGGGTGATCTCGACACGCACGGCTTCGCGATTCTGGACAGGTTCCGGCGGCGGGTGCCGCAGGTGCGGAGTCTGCTGATGGATGCGGGCACGTTCGCGCGTTGGCGGGAGCTCGCGGTACCGGAGCCCACGCCCGCCGGGCACGTTCCCGTGGGGCTCACCGACGGCGAACGGGAGGCGTTCGAGTTGGTCCGCGACGAGGGGATGCGCCTCGAGCAGGAACGGATCCCGTGGCCGTACGTCCTCGACCGGGTCGCGGCCCTGTGAGCTTCACACCAGGTGGTCGCGGCGGGCGACGGTGCTGCGCAGCCCCTCGGCCGCGGCCCGGACCGCGGCGACGTGGTTCTCCGGCACGAACCGGCCGGTGGGCCCGGTGACGCTGACGGCGGCGACGACCGTGTCGTCGACCCCGAAGACGGGGGCGGCCACGCAGGTGATGCCGAGCGCGGACTCCTCACGTTCGAACGCGACCCCGGTTTCGAGGACCCGCTCGAGCTGGGTGCGCAGGAGTCCGGGGGCGACGAGGGTGTGCGGGGTGCGGCGCACCATCGGCGCCGACAGTGCGTCACGGACGACGTCGGGGTCGGAATGCGCGATGAGGGCCTTGCCGATGGCGGTGCAGTACCAGGGATTCCGCCCACCGGCGCGCGACGGCGAGTTCGCCTGGCGGTGGCCGCCGATCTTCGCGACGTAGACGACCTCGAATCCGTCGCGGACACCGAGGTGCACCGTTTCGTGGGTGCGTTCGTAGAGGTCCTGCAGGAACGGCATGGCCATCTCCAGCAGACTGCGTTCGACGGAGGCGCGCATTCCCAGTTCGAACAGTCCGCCGCTGAGCCGGTAGCCGCCGTCGACACGGTCGAGGAGCCGGTTGGTGACGAGTTCTCCGGCGAGCCGGTGCACCGTGGCCTTGTGCAGTCCGGTGCGGCGGACGAGTTCGGCGAGGGGCACGGTGTGGTCGTCCGGGCGGAACGCACGCAGGATGGTGACGGCCTTGCCGAGGACGGTGTCGAGGTTCGCTGGGGCCACCATGCGCCCGAGCGTATCGCTGAGTGAGACGAAACGTTGTGACGTGGGCCCGGCAGGCAGGAAAGTAGAGGTCATGAGCCAACCCACGAACACCACCGCGGTCAGCGATGCCGACATCGCCGCCGCAGCGGACCGCCTCGTGTCCGCCGCCGCGAGCGGCACCCCGTGCACCCCGATCCGTGAGCTGATCGGCGAGAGCAACCTCGTCGCCGCGTACGCCGTGCAGCAGCGTTTCAACGAGACCCGCACGCAGGCCGGGGCCGTCGTCGTGGGCCGCAAGATCGGCCTGACGTCGAAGGCCGTACAGGACCAGCTCGGTGTCGACCGGCCCGACCTCGGTGTGCTGTTCGACGACATGGCCTTCGACGACGGCGCGGACATCCCCATGACCCGGCTCATCCAGCCGAAGGTCGAGGGTGAGGTCGGGTTCGTGCTGAAGAAGGACCTCGTCGACGGTCCCCTCGACGACGCCCAGGTACGCGACGCGATCGACTACGCCGTCGCGGCGCTCGAGATCTGCGACAGCAGGATCTCCGACTGGGACATCCGTTTCGGCGACACCGTCGCCGACAACGCGTCGTCGGGTGTGTACGTCCTCGGCACCGAACGTCGCACCCTCGACGAGGTCACCCCCGTCGACGTCACCATGTCGATGTCGATCGACGGCACCGAGGTGTCCACCGGCAACGGGGCCGCGTGCCTCGGTGATCCGGTCGCCGCCGTCGTGTGGCTCGCTCAGACCGCCCGCGAGCTCGGGCAGCCGTTGAAGGCCGGCCAGGTGATCCTGTCCGGTGCATTGGGTCCGATGGCGGCCGTCGGCTCCGGAAGCACGGTCTCGGTGACCGTCTCCGGTCTCGGCACCGTGACCGCCCGTTTCGTGGAAGGAAAGCAAGCATGAGCAAGACCAAGGTCGCGATCATCGGATCGGGCAACATCGGCACCGATCTGATGATCAAGGTTCTGCGCACCTCCGAGGTTCTCGAGATGGGCGCCATGGTCGGCATCGACCCCGAATCCGACGGCCTCGCCCGCGCCGCGCGCCTGAAGGTGCCCACCACCGCAGAAGGCGTCGAAGGCCTGGTGAATCTGCCGAACTTCGACGAGATCGAGATCGTGTTCGACGCAACCTCCGCGAAGGCGCACATCGCGAACAACGAGCGTCTCGCACCGCTGGGCAAGCGCCTGATCGACCTCACGCCCGCCGCGATCGGCCCATTCGTGGTTCCCGCCGTCAACGGCGACGAGCACCTCGACGCGCAGAACGTGAACATGGTGACGTGCGGTGGTCAGGCCACCATCCCGATGGTCGCGGCCGTGTCCCGCGTCGTGCCGGTCGCGTACGCCGAGATCGTCGCGTCGATCGCCTCGAAGTCGGCCGGTCCGGGTACCCGCGCGAACATCGACGAGTTCACCGAGACCACGTCGTCGGCGATCGAGACGGTCGGTGGTGCCCGCCGCGGCAAGGCCATCATCATCCTGAACCCGGCGGAGCCCCCGCTGATCATGCGCGACACCGTGTTCTGCCTCGTGGACGCGCCGGACCCGGCGACCCACGACGAGATCCGGCAGTCCATCGAGAAGATGGTCGGCGACGTCGCCGCGTACGTACCCGGCTACCGCCTCAAGCAGCAGGTGCAGATCACCGAGATCCCCGAGGACCAGCCGGTGGAGACCCTGCTGGTGGACGGTAACCGCCCCACCCACCAGGTGTCGATCTTCCTCGAGGTCGAAGGTGCCGCCCACTACCTGCCCGCGTACGCCGGAAACCTGGACATCATGACCTCCGCCGGGCTGCAGATCGCGGAGCGCATCGCACAGAAGAAGGACAACGCCTGATGAGCAACACCACCATCTTCGTTCAGGACGTCACGCTCCGCGACGGTATGCACGCGGTGCGTCACCGGATCACCCCGGCCGACGTCAAGCGCATCGTCGGCGCGCTCGAGGACGCCGGGGTCGACGCGATCGAGGTCGCGCACGGCGACGGTCTCGCCGGCGGTTCGGTCAACTACGGTCCGGGTTCGAACACCGACTGGGAGTGGATCGAGGCCGCGGCCGAGGTGCTGCGCAACGCCCGCCTGACCACGTTGCTGCTGCCGGGCGTCGGTACCGTCCACGACCTGCAGCGCGCCTGGGATCTGGGTGTGCGGTCGGTGCGCATCGCGACGCACTGCACCGAGGCCGACGTGTCCGCGCAGCACATCCGGACGGCCCGTGAGATCGGCATGGACGTCTCCGGCTTCCTGATGATGAGCCACATGGCCCCCGCCGAGGAACTCGCGAAGCAGGCGAAGCTGATGGAGTCGTACGGCGCGCACTGCGTGTACGTCACCGACTCGGGTGGACGCCTGACCATGAACGGTGTGCGCGACCGCGTCCGCGCCTACAGGGATGTGCTGAACGAGGGCACCGAGATCGGTATCCACGCGCACGAGAACCTGTCGCTGTCGGTGGCGAACTCGGTCGTCGCCGTCGAGGAGGGCGTGTTCCGCGTCGACGCGTCGCTCGCCGGTCACGGTGCCGGTGCCGGCAACTGCCCGATCGAGGCGTTCATCGCCGTCGCCGACCTGTACGAGTGGAAGCACGGCTGCGACGTGTTCAAGCTGCAGGACGCCGCCGACGACATCGTCCGGCCGCTGCAGGACCGCCCGGTGCGCGTGGACCGCGAGACCCTCACCCTCGGCTACGCGGGTGTGTACTCGAGCTTCCTGCGTCACGCCGAAGCGGCGTCGGCCCGCTACGGGATCGACGTGCGCACCCTGCTCCTCGAGGCGGGCAAGCGCAAGCTGGTCGGTGGTCAGGAGGACATGATCGTCGACATCGCGCTGAACCTCGTCGCCGAGCGCGAGGCCGCGAACGCCTGACACCCCCACCCGTGCGCGTTTCTGGTAGCTGGAGCTACCAGAAACGCGCACGGGTGTCGTCCTGACCCGGACTCACGCGGGGACCGCGTCTCGGCGGCGCACCCGGGCCTCACACTCCGACGGGTGCCGGCTCCGGTACGGCACCGCGCACCGGGGTGGGTGCCGTCGGGGCGGGGGCTGTCGGGGTGGGGCGACGCACCAGCGCGACACCCACGTAGGCGACGAGGGACACGATCGCGGCGAGGAAGGTCGTCCACCCGTCTGCGCCCGCACCCACCAGGGTGTTGGGGACGTGGAGCAGGGTGTTGTCGACGCCGTAGATGGTCGGGGTGAGGACGAAGAACACGACCCGTACCCCGATCCCGGCGACCGCGGCCACCGCGACGGCCACACCGTCACCGCGTGTCCAGAACAGTCCGAGTACGAACGGCACCACGAGCGACGCGAGCAGCAGGTCGAAGGTGAGCGTGAGCAGGATCCCGGTCTGCGGGACGCGCAGTGCCACGAGCGCACCGAGCGCCGCCATCGGCAGCATCGCCCAGCGGGTGGCTTTCATGACGTCCGACGACATCGCGGCGTGTTCGCCACCGACGCGGAACACGTTGCGCACCAGCACTGTCGCGGTGGACAACAGGATTCCGCTGACGGTGGTCAGGGATGCGGTGACGAGACCGGAGAGCACGAGGATCGACAGCCACTGCGGAGTGTACTGGCCGAGCAGCACGTACAGGATCGGCGCGTCGGTGGCCCCGTCTCCCACGATCGACACCGCCGCGAGTGCGACGAACGACAACGGGACGCACAGCAGCAGGATGCCGGTTGCCGCAGAGAAACAGGCGCGCTGCGCGGCGCGCGGTGACCGCGCCGAGAACACACGCTGCATCAGGTCGATCGCGACGAGGTTTCCGAGGCCGAGCGCGACGATCGTCGCCCAGTTGATCGCGGCCCCCTGCATCGGGTCGGTGAGCTGCCCGAAGTCGGTGAATCCCGACCCGTCGGGGTGCGAGAACCCCGCGCCGAACGCAACCCACACCAGCAGCGACACGATACCGACGGCCATGACGGCGAACTGCACGATGCCGGTGTAGACCGACGCGAACATGCCGCCCGCCATCGTGTAGGCGACGACGAACGGGACGACGACGAGCACCGCGACGGTGTAGTCGATGTGCACGAAATGCTCGAGCAGATACCCGAGCGCGACGAGGTTGCCCGCGAGCAGGATGCCGAAACTCGCAACGGTGAGCGCGGAAGCGGTGATCTCGGTGCCCCGACCGAACCGTTGCGCGAAGTACTCGGGCAGCGTCACGACACCGGTGGCGCGCAGTCGTTTCGCGAAGAACAGGCCGACGAGCAGGAGCGCGACCGCCATTCCGAGAGGCATCGCGGCTCCGGCCCAGAAGCCGAATCCCGCGGCGAGGTCGGCGCTGCCGAGTGTGGCATTGGAATCCACCACCTGCGACATGAGCAGCACCGCGAGGACGGGTGCCCCGAGGGACCGCCCGGCGAGCAGGAAGTTCCCCGCGTCGCCGCGGACCTTGCGGGTGGAATGGAAGCCGACGCCCAGCAGTACGACGAGGCACACGGCGACACCGAGGATGATCATGGGTTGCTCCGGACGGTCGGGAGGGGACGACGTGAGCGCTGCGCTGCGCTGCGTGTCCGATCCGGGAGGATGAAAGGTCAGGCTCCGCCGGCTTGCCAGCGGGCACGTTCCTGCGCGAATGCGGCGGACTGCACCGTCCGGAACGCATCGATGGATGCGGTGTTGCGGTCGAGGAAAGCGCGGTGGTCGGCGAGGGAGAACGCGCCGTCGGTGATCTGCACTCCCCCGCCGCGACCGGCCGCGAGATCGGCGCGCAGATCCAGGAGTTCGTCGGGTTCGACGGGGTACCACGAGATGCGGTCGAAGAACCGCAGCAGCCACGGGGTTCCGTCGTCGAACGGCCCGGCGGACTGCGGGTGCCGATGGTTCCACACCTGGGTGGTGCGCCCGACGAACTGGTAGCCACCGGGACCTTCCATACCGTAGATGCACAGGTAGGCACCACCGATCCCCACCGCGTTCTCCGGGGTCCAGGTACGAGCCGGGTTGTACTTGGTGGTCACGAGCCGGTGCCGCGGGTCGAGAGGTGTCGCGACGGGTGCGCCGAGGTAGACGTCGCCGAGCCCGAGCACCATGTACTCGGCCGCGAAGACGGTGTCGAAGACGTCGGCGACGGTGCCCAGTCCGTTCATGCGGCGGATGAACTCGATGTTCCACGGGCACCACGGCGCATCCGAACGCACCCCGTGCATGTAGCGTTCGATGGCCTCCCGGGTGGCCGGATCGTCCCAGGACAACGGCAGGCGCACGTGCCGGCTCGGCACCTCGAGATCGTTGCTGTCGCCGATGCCGTCCTCGATCTCGCCGAGCAGACCGAGCAGGGACCGCACCGGCAGCACATCGGGGTCGACCTTGACCTGCAACGACCGAATACCCGGGGTGAGGTCGAGCAGGCCGTGCGGCCGCTCGGCGTCGAGCCGTCGATGCAGCGCGTGGACGCGGGCACGCAGCGCCAGATCCAGTGTCATGTCGCCGTACTCGACGAGGACGTTGTCGTCGCCGCTGCGCCGGTAGGTCACCGCCGTGTGGCCGTCGCGGCGCGCGAGCACACCGTCGTCGCCGTCGCCCCCGGACGAACCGACGAGCGGCAGTCCGGCACGTCGCGACACGTCCAGGGCGCGACGGGACGCGGCCCGCGCGGCGCGCACGGGTACGAAGCGGACCGTGTCGCCGGGGGCGAGCTGCCCGAGTTTCCAGCGGTCGGCGGACACCACCGTCACCGGGCACACGAAGCCTCCGAGGCTGGGTCCGTCCGGTCCGAGCAGGATGGGGGTGTCGCCGGTGAAGTCGAGCGCCCCCACCGAGTAGGCGTTGTCGTGGATGTTCGACGGGTGCAGGCCCGCCTCTCCCCCGTCGGCGCGTGCCCACTGCGGCGTCGGCCCGACGAGGCGCACACCCGTGCGGTCGGAGTTGAAGTGCACCTCGTAGTCGGTGTCGTACAGGGTGTCCATGTCGACGCGAGTGAAGAATTCCGGTGCGCCGTGCGGACCTTCGGTGACGGCGAGCTGCCAACGGGTGACGAGCGCCGGGATGTGCTCCGACGGCACGCCGGTGGCGGTGCGGGACGTGGCGGTGCCCACGACCAGCACGTCCGATTCGTGCAACGCTCTCCCCTCGTGGCCCCCGAACCTCCCGAGCGTGAACGTGGCGGTGCTGCCGAGGAATTCGGGGATGTCGAGTCCGCCCTGCACGAGCACGTACACGCGCAGTCCCGGACCCGTCACGGTCCCGACGTCGAGGACGCCGCCGGCGGGAACGGTGACGGGACGCCATTGCGGTACGACGTTCCCGTCGACACGCACGGCGACGGGGGCTCCGGTGACACACACGACGGTGGTATCGGTGAACCGCAACGACGGTCCGGCCATGGTGGATTCGAGTCCGGGTGCACCTTCGTCGTTGCCCAGTGCGATGTTGCCGAGGCGGAAGGACAGGTCGTCCATCGGCCCCGACGGTGGAACACCGATCTGCCAGTAGCCGACGCGCCCCGGATAGTCCTGCACGGTGGTGAGCATGCCGGGACGTTCGACAACGATCTTCGTGGTCATCGCGACTCCGGTCGGGTGACGATCATGCGCACCGGGGTGGGATCGAATCCGTTGCAGGGATTGTTGATCTGCGGGCAGTTCGACACCAGGACGAGCACGTCCCGGTCGGCGCGCAGCGCCAGTCTCCTGCCGGGCGCCGAGCGCCCGTCGACGATACCGAGGGTGCCGTCGGCCTCGACGGGCACGTTCATGAAGAAGTTGATGTTGGAGACGAGATCGCGTTTGCCCAGACCCCACCTCGCGCCCTCGACCAGGAAGTTCTCGACGCACGCATGCTGATGCTTCGTGTGATGCCCGTAGCGCAGGGTGTTCGACTCCTGGGAGCAGGCACCGCCGACGGTGTCGTGGTTGCCGACCTCGTCGGCGACGAGCGTCATCAGCGCGGTCCCGTCGGCGTCGCGCAGCACCGAACCTGTGGTCAGGAACAGATTCTCCTGTGCGGCGACGGTCGCGGCGGCGCTGTACCGGGACGAGGTGTCGTGCGCGTCGTAGACGAGGGTGTCGACGGCCTGGTTGCCGTCGAGATCGACGACGGTGAGGACGTCGCCCGCGGCGACGACGGTGGACCACGGGCCTCGACGGCCGACCGTCTCGTCGAGGACGACGGTGCCCGGGACGAGCGCGGGGGTGGCGACGACGGTGGTCATGTCAGTTCTCCGTTCCGTGTTCTGCTGCACCCCGGGCGTCCTCGGTGTTGAGGACCGCGCGGTGGTACTCGGGGTCGTGGTCGGTGCGGTCGAGCAGTGCGTCGAGGTCGGTCGGGGCCCGCCACGCCGTCACCTCGAGGGTGGTGGTCGCGAACGTCGGGGCCGGGTCGAGGGGGTGCGCGGTGTTCGCGATCAGCACGATCAGCGGCAGATGCGTGAGCAGATCGACGTACGCACCGGCACCGGCGGTTCCGATGCTCGTGAGCGTGCCGTCGCCGGCGACCCGCACACCGTGGAAGAACGACAGCGACGGCGGGAGGTCGCGCGGTGCGAGGTCGTGCTTCGCGGCGGCGACCGTGAACAGGGCACGCCCCGCCGGCGACGACGAGTGCACCTCGCCCGCTCCGTACTTCGCGGTGTTCCCGGCGACGTGGGTGGTTCCGCAGAGCGCATCGTGGTGACCGGAGGTGTCGGCGACCACGGTCGCGAGTACACGCCCCTGATCCGAGAGCAGCGGATGCCCCGCTCCGGGATATGCCTGCCAGGGCACCTTCACGGTGTCGGCGACGTTGAGCCGCTCGTGTGTGGCGTCGGCACGGAACAGGAGGAGGTGGGCGCACGCGGAGCCGTCGAGGTCGCGCAGCCGCAGCCGGGTTCCGCGCGCGAGGACCTTGCTCGTGTACCGGCCGCCGGGGACGGTCTCCGCCCAGGTCATCGCGGAGGAGCGGCCGCCGGGCGCGGTGGGCCACGCCGAGGCCGGCACCGTGGGCATTCCGTCGGTGACGGTGCCGGCCTGAGCGCGGGCGTGGTCGCGGGCGGCGTGGGTGGTGGCGGTCGTGAGGGTGTCGGTCATGACGCTCCGATCCGGACGGCGGGAAACTGTCAGCCGACAGTTTTCCGAGCCGTCGTCTTCGGCGGATGACACGCATGTAACGACTCCGTGGCCGATGTTTCCGTCCCGTGTCGATGAGCTCACACCGAAACCCTCGCTACAGCAGAGGCACTCGCTGTGCCAGGGTGTATGCGTGAGCACAGCACGCCCCGGACGTCCCCGGCTGCACGAACCCCGACGTCCCGGCGACACCGCGCGAGCCGAGATCCTCGACGCCGCCGCCGAACTGTTCAGCATCCGCGGTTTCACATCGACCACCACCCGCCGGATCGCCGACGCCGTCGGCATCCGCCAGGCCTCGCTCTACAACCATTTCGCGACGAAGAACGACATCCTCGTCGCGCTGCTCGACGACACCATCGCCCCCACGATCGAGTTCGACACGAGCATCGGCGACGGCGTTCCCGCCGCGGTGCACCTGTGCGCGCTGGCGTGGTTCGACGCGGCCCAACTGTCGGCGGGGCGGTGGAATCTCGGAGCCCTGTACACCCTGCCCGAGTTGCGCGAGGAGCCGTTCGTCGAATTCCGCGAGCGACGTCGACGGCTCGCGCAGCGCTACCGGAACCTCGCGGTCGCGGTACTCGGTGTCGACGACCCGCGCGCCGATCTACCGTTCCGGCTCGTCGAATCGGTCATCGGTATCCGAGCCGATTCGCCCCGCGTCGACGCGGGGTTGCCCGAGGTGCTCGCCGTGGCGGCGCTGCGGGTACTCGGTGTGGACGATCCCGACATCGTGCAGCGGGCGCGCGCCCTCGCCCACCCCCCTCGTGCGCACTTCTGGTAGCCGGGGCTACCAGAAGTGCGCACGGTCAGAGGCGGTCGCGGTGGGTGTCGGGTGGGGTGCGCTCGGCCCCTTCGAGCACGCTCACGTTGTGCTTCGCGCTGCCGAACCCGACGTGCGACTCCGCACGCATCCGCTCCGACATGTGCGGGTAGTGCAGCTCGAACGCGGGACGCTCCGACCGGATGCGCGGCAACTCGGTGAAGTTGTGCCGCGGCGGCGGGCAGGACGTGGCCCACTCGAGGGAGTTGCCGTAGCCCCACGGATCGTCGACCGTGACGACCTGGCCGTACCGGTAGCTCTTGAACACGTTCCACATGAACGGCAGCGTCGAGGCGCCGAGCACGAACGCACCGATCGTGGAGATCGTGTTGAGCGTGGTGAACCCGTCGGACGGCAGATAGTCCGCGTAGCGGCGCGGCATGCCCTCGTTGCCGAGCCAGTGCTGCACCAGGAAGGTGGTGTGGAAGCCGACGAAGGTGAGCCAGAAGTGCCACTTACCGAGTCGTTCGTCCATCATCCGCCCGGTCATCTTCGGGAACCAGAAGTAGATCCCGGAGTAGGTGGCGAACACGATCGTGCCGAACAGCACGTAGTGGAAGTGCGCGACCACGAAGTAGGAGTCGTGGACGTGGAAGTCCAGCGGCGGGCTCGCGAGGATGACGCCGGTGAGGCCGCCGAACAGGAAGGTGATGATGAAACCCACCGCGAACAGCATCGGTGTCTCGAACGAGATCTGACCGCGCCACATCGTGCCGATCCAGTTGAAGAACTTCACGCCGGTGGGGATCGCGATCAGGAACGTCATGAACGAGAAGAACGGCAACAGCACCGCGCCGGTCGCGTACATGTGGTGCGCCCACACCGCCACCGACAACGCAGCGATCGCGAGGGTCGCGTACACCAGGCCCGAGTAGCCGAAGATCGGCTTGCGGCTGAACACCGGGAACACCTCGGTGACGATCCCGAAGAACGGCAATGCCACCACGTACACCTCGGGATGACCGAAGAACCAGAACAGGTGCTGATACAGGAGCACACCACCGGTCGACGGATCGTAGATGTGACCGCCGATGATCCGGTCGACCAGCGCGCCCATGAACGCCGCGGTGAGCAGCGGGAACACCAACAGCACCAGGATCATCGTGATGAAAACGTTCCAGGTGAAGATCGGCATCCGGAACATCGTCATGCCCGGCGCGCGCATGCACACCACGGTGGTGATCATGTTGACGCCGCCGAGGATCGTTCCCAGACCCGTGACGGCGAGCCCGAGGAACCACAGGTTCGCACCCACCCCCGGCGCGTGGATGGCATTGGCGAGCGGCATGTACGACGTCCACCCGAAATCCGGTCCGCCACCGGGGGTGATGAGGCCGCCGAACACCACCAGCGCGCCGAACAGGTACAGCCAGTAGCTGAAGGCGTTCAGACGCGGGAAGGCGACGTCGGGCGCGCCGATCTGCAGCGGCAGGATGTAGTTGGCGAACCCGAACACGATCGGGGTGGCGTACAGCAACAGCATGACGCCGCCGTGCATGGTGAACAGCTGGTTGTACTGCTCGTTGGACAGGAACTGCAGGCCGGGCACCGCGAGTTCGGTGCGCATCAACAGCGCCATCAACCCGCCGGCGAGGAAGAAGCTGAACGCGGTGGTGATGTACATCAACCCGAGCGTCTTCGGGTCGGTGGTGGTGATCAGCCGGTAGAGCACCTCCCCCTTCTTCGCCCGGCGGGGTGGGTACGGTCGCGTCGACCTCGCCTCGACGACCACCTGACTCATGCCGACCTCCTCGACGCGCACCGGACCGCGGCTGTCGCCGACGGATGCCGAGGCGACCCGTCGCGTGGGCGGTCGCGGCTGCATCCACCGGTTTCCCCACCGTAGACCCGCCGTCCGCGGCGACAAGGCGATTCGACGGATCCGGGGACGTTCGTCCCCATTGCCGCTACCGGAGCCACCACCGGATCGCACAGCAACGCCGAATGGTGATCACTGCGGGAAATTCACCGCCGTGATCACCATTGCGCGCAGTTTAGTCCCACACGACGCGGTTTTGTCCACAGGGGTCCGATTCATCCACAGGCGACCGGAAATCGCCGGCGTCGCGGCGGTTTCCCCCACAGCCTGCGGCACCATCGCGTCATGGGCCATCCACGAGCAGTGACGAGAACGCAACTCCTCGCCTCCGGACGGTCGCCGTTCGAGGTGAAACGCGACCTCCGCGCGGGTGAGTTGGTGCCACTCGCCCACGGGGTGTACCTGCCGCGCGCCGACTACGACGCGCTCGACGACGTCGGTGTGCACAGGGTGTGGGCGCGACACGTCGGGTCCACGCTCGGCCCGGCCGCCGCGATCAGTCACGTGTCGGCGGCGATCCTGCACGGCGCACCCGCCTGGAACGTTCCGTTGGACCGCGTCCACGTGTCCAGGCCACACGGTTGGCGCCTCACGAAGAGCCTTCACGCACACGCCGCCCGGTGGTCCGACGGGGACATCGTCACCGTCGACGGTGTCCCCGTGACGTCGCCGGCGCGCACGGTGGCCGATGTCGCCCGGTCGCAGCCGCGTGCGCAGGCGGTGGCGATCGGTGACGCGCTGCTGCGTATCGAACCCGCGGCCCGCTCACTGCTCGGGCAGGCGCTCGAATCCACAGCCGGGCTGACCGGTGCCGCGCGCGCACGAAGCGTCGCGGGCTTCGTCGACGGGCGCAGCGAGAGTGTCGGCGAGTCGCTGTCGCGGGTTCGGATGGCGGAGTACGGGCTCCCGCGCCCCGACCTGCAGCGCGAGCTCGTCGCCCGTGGCGGGCGCCGGTACCGAGCCGACTTCTTCTGGGAGGATTTCGGGATCGTCGGGGAGTTCGACGGCGCAGGCAAGTACCACGACCGTCGCGACCTCGTCGCCGAGAAGTTCCGGGAGGACGCCCTGCGCGATCTCGGGCTCGAGGTGATCAGGTGGAACTGGGCGGAGCTGGATCACTTCGACGTCGTCGTCCGGCGCTTCGACCGTGCCGTCGACCGGAGTCGTCGTCTCGCGGTACCGCAGAGCAGCGCTCGATGGTGATCACTGCGGGAAATTCACCGCAGGGATCACCATTGCGCGTGGTTGTTCGACCCCGGGGAGACGGTGCCGACGACGACGCGCGGGTCGTGCTCGAGCGGATCCGGATCCGCGTCAGCGTCCGGCGCTCTCCACCACCACGCGGTGATAGTCCTGGATCTGCTGCTCCGGGCCGACCTTCGACTCGGCTGTGGCGTAGCCGGTCAGCGACAGCGGAACGTCGTCGGCGACTGCGGCGTACACGACGTCGGATCCCGACATGAACACGACGAGTCCGTCGGCGCCGGCGCCGGGCAGCCCGCTCCACGTCGTGCCGGACGTCCCGAGCACGCTGTTCACCTCGCTCTCGAGGATGGGAACGCTGAAGTAGTACATGCGATCCCACGTACCGGGGTCGACACCGGCCGAGCGTGCGACCTCACCGACGGTCGATTCCTGTCCCGACACGAAGACGTCCTCGAATCCGCTGTCGACGGGGGAATCGGCAACGACCGTCACGGTTCCTCCCCCGCACGCCGCCAACCCGAGGACGGTGACACCGAGGATCCCGAGCCTCCCCGATACGAGCATCGATGTCACGTGTGTTTCTCCCGTCGAGTCGGTGTTCGTTCAGCAGACCGCGTGGACGCTAACACCGGCCCCGGAGGCGAACCAGTGAACGGAGTCACTATCGAAAAGCGCGATCACACGTATTCGCGATCGCCCGGACCGGCCTGTGCGACGTCACAAACTTTCGACGTCATTCCTGTGACGTGAGCTCGGCGATGTCGGTGTGGAGCGCAGCCTGCAGCATTCCGATCGACGAGGTCACGTCGTCGAACTGGTCGCCGACGGCATTCGCGTTGTCCGTCGACAGCTCACGTATCCCCGACCGTCCGATCAGTTCGTCGATGCGCTCGTCGAGCCCGGCGGTGCGCTCGGCGACCTCGACCATCCTCATCCGCGCATCGGCGCGCCCCAGGAGATCACCGATCCGCGCGAGCGCCGCCACCCGGCCCTGGAGTTGCTCCCACACGGGGCCCAGCGCGGCGATCCGCGACTCGAGCCCCGACCGCGCCTGCGGCGCCATCCGCATCGCGTCGGCCAGTTCGGCCATCAACTCCCGCAACGCGGCGGTGTCGGTCGCGATCTGCATCAACTCGTCGGTGACGTCGAGTTGGGCACGCTGCACCGCGAGATGATCCGAGCCCCACACCCGTGAGGCCAGGATCCGGTCGTGCAGCGAGCCGGCGAGGAACAGCAGGGTGTCGTAGCGGTCGGCGAACCGGTCGTCGTCCTCGGGCATCCGGCTCGTGAGCGCGTCCGCGGCGCGTCGGCCCAGTTCGGCAGCCGGGGTGTTCTGCGACCACCGGACGGTGCGATCGCGTGCGACGCCGAGCGCCGACGCCCGCACCCGGTCGAGCGTCGCGTCGGGCAGCGGCGCGGGTGTCGCCTGCAGCGCCGCGAACAGCGCGTCGCGCTGCGCGAGTTCGAGGTGTGTGCCGTCGCGGCGCGCCCGTCGCACCGCACGCACGGACTGCGCGTAGTGCCGCGTGGAGTGCACGAACGCCTGTCGCGCGGCGTCGATGCGGCGCGCGAGGTCGCCGGCGCGACGGTCGAGGACGAGTCGGGCGACCCCGGGCCGCTGCCGGGCCGCGCGGGCGGCAGCACCGCGCTGTTCCTCGGTGAGGATGCGCAGTTCTCCGTATCCGCGCTCACCGATGCGGCGGTCGCCGAGTGCCGCCGACCCGGGTACGGACAGTCCGGTGCGGTGTCGGGCCGCGACGACGGCCCGGACGGATTCGTCGAGGCGCCCGGCGGCGACGGTGACCGCGGCGAGGTCGGACAGCGGCGGTAGGTGTCCGTCGATCCGGCAGTGCGCACAGTAGTGCCGTACCTGCGCGGACAGTCGCTCCCTGCGGTCGGCGGCGTCCGCCGCGCGGGTGTCGGGTCCGGTGGGGTCGCCGGGACGGCCGCTCTCACTCATCGGGATCTCCTCGCTGTTCCGCCACCCACTGTCCCAGAAATCGGTCGTCCCGGACATCGGCAGCTCGCGCCGGCTCGGTGCATTCCCCAGTGTCCACCCCGGGCCGTCCACCCCGCACCCGCGACGTGGCCGTTCGGCCCCATCCCGGTCACTTCGCTTGAGTGGATGCCGCATTCGACTTCCGTGACCGATGTCACAGCCGGAGATCGGGTGCGGGAACGGTGCCTCGCACGCAGATTCCCGGGCGGTCGCCCGGATCGACGAATTCGCTTACCCCCCAGCGGATCAGAGACCTCGAAGGCCGTTCACCGTGGAGTCGCCCGAAAAGCTACCCGCGGGTGTTACCGAAGGGTACGAGCAGGGCCCGAAACGCCTCCGTCCGGCGCCCTGAGCTCGGCCGATGCGAATGCATTTGTCGCACAGCCGGTCCCGATGGGTCGACGGGCGCACTCCCGGCCGTGAACGGAAAACGTGACAAACCCTCATGTTTGCTCCATGCTGTTACCCGGAAGGACCACCCGAAACCAGGGGGCATCGCCGTCGACGACGACCGGCGCGGGTTTCGACGGGACGGTCCGACCGCACCCCCACGGCGCCCGGGGCAGGGCCCACGGGCGGGTGTCCGACACGCATGCCCATGTCGACCACGAGGAGCCGACCGATACATGCTTCCGCTCGCGTTATCAACCCGTGACGTGACGCGGACTATCGGCTAGTTTCGGTTCCTCGCTGGGGTGGAGCTTCGACGCGCGCTGCAATGCGCACAACCATGGAGAACGGTGGCAACGAGTATGTTCAAGCGGATCGCAGTGGTCAATCGCGGTGAGGCGGCCGTACGCCTCATCCGGGCCGTCCGGGAGCTCAACTCCGAGCACAACTACGACATCAGGACGGTCGCGCTCCACACGGACGCCGAACGCCGCGCCATGTTCGTCCGACAGGCCGACGAGGGCGTGACCCTCCGACCGTCGGCCACTGCCGCGACGTCCTACCTCGATCACGCCGAACTCGAGCGCGCCCTCGTCGAAGCGAAGGCCGACGCCGTGTGGGTCGGCTGGGGCTTCGTCGCAGAGGACCCCGCGTTCGCCGAGCTCTGTGCCCGACTCGGCATCACGTTCATCGGCCCCTCCGCGGACGCGATGCGTCTGCTCGGCGACAAGGTCGAGGCCAAACTCCTCGCCGAGAAGGTCGGCGTGCCGGTCGCCCCCTGGTCCGGTGGTCCCGTCGCCACCCGCGCGGACGCGCGGCGGCACGCCCAGGCCATCGGCTACCCGCTGATCATCAAGGCCCGATCCGGTGGTGGCGGCCGCGGCATCCGCAAGGTCTACGCCGAGGACGAACTCGAGCTGGCCCTCGAACGCACCCAGGGCGAGGCCGAACGTTCCTTCGGCGACCCCGTCGTGTTCATCGAGCGTCTCGTCACCGACGCCCGCCACGTCGAGGTCCAGGTCATCGCCGACAACCACGGCAACGTGTGGGCTCCCGGCGTACGCGACTGCTCGATTCAGCGCAAGAACCAGAAGGTCATCGAGGAATCCGCGTCACCGCTGCTCACCGACGAGCAGTCCGACCACCTGCGTGCCGTCTCCGCCGATCTCGTCCGCGCCGCCGGATACAGCGGCGCCGGCACCGTCGAATACCTCTACCAGCCCGACCTGAAGATCTTCACGTTCCTGGAGGTCAACACCCGTTTGCAGGTCGAGCACCCCATCACCGAGGTCACCACCGGAATCGACCTCGTCAAACTGCAGATCCTCGTCGCGGCCGGTGAGACCCTGCCCGGCGACTGCCCGCCCGAGTTCGGTCACGCCGTCGAGGCCAGGCTCAACGCCGAGGACGCCGACAACGGGTTCGCCCCCGCCCCCGGCACCGTTCAGCTGCTGAAGTTCCCGCTCGGATCCGGGCTGCGCGTCGACACCGGCATCGCCCAGGGCGACGTGATCCCGCCCGACTACGACTCCATGGTCGCCAAGATCATCGCGTGGGGTCGCGACCGCGACGAGGCACTCGCGCGTCTGCGCACCGCCCTGCGCGAGACCACCGTCGTCCTCGACGGCGGCACCACCACCAAGTCGTTCCTGCTCGACCTGCTCGACCGCCCCGAGGTCGTCGACGCCGACGCCGACACCGGTTGGCTCGACCGCACCGGCGTCGGCACCGCGACCGGCCCCACCAAGGTCGCCGACGTCGCACTCGTCGCCACCGCCATCGACGTGTACGACGCCGACGAGGCCCGCGCCCGCGCCGCGTTCTTCACCTCCGCGCGCGGCGGCCGACCCCGCGCCCAGCACACCGCCGGCCGCAAGATCGAGCTGAGCTACCAGGGCCAGGCATACGAACTGTTCGTCGGGCAGGTGGGCCCGCACCGCTACCGCGTCGACACCGGCGACCACGAGATCGACGTCGAGGTGGATCGGCTCGGCGACTACGAATCGCGGCTCACCCTCGCCGGCCGCCGGCACCACGTCGTGTCCATCGCCGGACCCGCCCACTTCCTCGTCGAGGTCGACGGCATCAGCCACCAGATCAGCCAGGACGAAGCCGGTGTCGTGCGCACCCCCGCGCCCGCCGTCGTGGTCGCGGTGCCGGTGACCGTCGGCGACGAGGTCGAGGCCGGACAGACCCTCGTCGTCCTCGAATCCATGAAGATGGAGACCGCGGTGCGCGCACCGTTCGCCGGCAAGGTCCGCGAGATCCTCGCCGTCGTCAACGCGCAGGTCGACGCGGGTGCCCCGCTGCTGCGCGTCGACCAGATCGCCGAGGAGACCGTCACCGAGACCGTCGACCGCGTCGACTTCCCGTCCCCCACCTCCGTGCAGGACGACGACGCCGTCGCCGCCGCCCGCACCCGACTCGACGTCCTCGAGGCGCTCATCACCGGCTACGACGTGCCCGCCGACCGCACCGCCGCGCTCGTCGCCGACTACGACCGGCTCGTCGCCAGCGCCGGCTCCTGCGACCTGGTGCGTGCCGAGTTGGCGCTGCTCACCACGTTCGCCGACGTCTGCGAGATCTCCCGTAACCGCCCCACCCACGCGGAGGAGAACAGCGACGACAAGGTGCACAGCCCCCGCGAGTTCTTCCACGGCTACCTGCAGTCGCTCGACGTCGAGGTCGGTGGGCTGCCCGACAGCTTCCGGTCGCGGCTGTCGCAGGCGCTGCGGCACTACGACGTCACCGATCTCGAGCGCACACCCGAGCTCGAGGAAGCCGTGTACCGCCTGTTCCTCGCGCAGGAGCACATCGAGGCGCAGGTTCCGGTCGTCACCGCGCTGCTCGACCGGTGGCTCGAGAGCGACGACACCGGGATCGGGGTGTCGCACGAACTCAACGAAGTCCTCGACCGCCTGATCGTCGCCACCCAGGTGCGTTTCCCTGTGATCGGTGACGCGGCCCGCAACCTGCGCTACCGGTTCTTCGAGGAACCGGTGATCCGCAAGGCCCGCGAGCAGGTGTACGACGGGGTGCGCGGTTCGCTGGCGCACCTGGCGGAGCACCCGCAGGCCGCCGACTACGCGCAGCGCGTCGACGCGCTCGTCGCCACCCCGGAGCCGCTCATCGACCTGCTCGCCCAGCAGATCACCCGCCCGGAGACCGTGCCCGGGCCGCTGCTCGAGGTGATCACCCGCCGCGCCTACAAGATCCGCACCCTCGAGGACGTGCAGGCCCGGATCGTGGGCGGCCGACAGTTCGTCACCGGCAACTTCGATCTGCGCGGCGACCGCCTGTACCTGATCACGACCGAAGCCCCGCACGCCGACCTCGCGTCCGCCCTCGACGACGTCGAGAACTCCGCGAAGACGCTGCCGAGCACCGAGAACCTCGTCGTCGACCTCTACCTCGCGTGGGACGACGCGCCCACCGACGCCGACGCGCAGGCCGACGCGTTGCGGTCGGTGCTCGCCGCCCGCGAGATCCTGGCGACCGCCCGGCGCGTCACGGTCACGGTGTGCCACACGGACAATGCCGAGGAGCACGTCTTCACGTTCCGCCCCTACGAGTCGGGGTACGCGGAGGAGAGCAACATCCGCGACATCCATCCGCTCACCGGGCAGCGTCTCGACCTGTGGCGCCTGAAGAACTTCGACGGCACCCGGCTGCCCGCGAACCCGGACACGTACCTGTACCACATCGTGGCGCGGGACAACCCGTCCGACGAGCGGTTCGTCGCCCTCGCCGAGGTCCGCGACCTCAACCCGCAGCGTGACGAGAGCGGTGCGATCGTGAGCCTGCCGGCGTTCGAACGTGCTCTCGCCAGCTCCCTCGACGGCCTCCGACGCGCCCAGGCGGCGCGTGGTGGACGACGCCTCGACGCCAACCGTGTGGTGCTGTTCGTCTGGCCCGTCGTCGATTTCGCGTACTCGGACCTCGAGCGGCTCGCCCGCAACGCGGCACCGCTGACCGTCGGCGCCGGCCTCGAGGAGATCACCGTCATCGGGTGGCTCAGCGAGAGTCACGACCGGCCGCCGCGGGAGGTCGCGCTGCGCTTCTCGTACCGCTCCGGGGCCGGCGTCGTCGTGCGGTTGACGGACCCGCCGAAGGAGCCGCTCAAGCCGCTCGACGAGTACACCCAGAAGGTGCAGCGTTCCCGCGCGCGCGGCACCGTCTACCCGTACGAGCTCGTTCCGATCCTCACCGGTGAGAACGGCAGCTTCGTCGAGTACGACCTCGACGAGCGCGGGAAGCTCGTCGCCGTCGACCGCCCGTACGGTCGCAACACCGCGGGCCTGATCGTCGGTGTCGTCACCACCCCCACCGCCCTGCATCCCGAGGGCATGACCCGCGTCGCGATGTTCGGCGATCCCACGAAGGCCCTGGGCACCGTCGCGGAAGCGGAGTGCTCCCGCGTCGTCGCCGCGATCGACCTCGCCGAGAAGCTCGGTGCGCCCGTCGAATGGTTCGCGCTGTCGTCCGGTGCGACGATCTCCATGGCGTCGGGCACCGAGAACATGGACTGGGTGTCGCGGGCGCTGCGTCGCATCATCACGTTCACGCAGGACGGCGGCGAGATCAACGTGATCGTCACCGGCATCAACGTCGGTGCCCAGCCGTACTGGAACGCCGAGGCGACGATGCTCATGCACACCAAGGGCATCCTGGTCATGACCCCGGACAGCGCGATGGTGCTCACCGGCAAGCAGTCGCTGGACTACTCCGGCGGTGTGTCGGCGGAGGACAACTTCGGTATCGGCGGGTACGACCGCGTCATGGGCCCCAACGGCCAGGCACAGTACTGGGCACCGAACCTCACGACGGCCGTCGAGGTGCTCTTCGGTCACTACGCCCACGCGTACGTCGCGCCGGGTGAACGGTTCCCCCGTCAGGCCCCGACCACCGACCCCGTCGATCGTGACGTGCAGGTGTATCCGCACGTGCATCCGTCGAGCGACTTCACGACGGTCGGCGACATCTTCTCGTCCGAGACCAACCCGGACCGCAAGAAGCCGTTCGACATCCGCACCGTGATGCGCGCCGTCGTCGACCAGGACCACGGCGTGCTCGAGCGGTGGGCCGACATGGCGGAGGCCGACACCTCCGTCGTCTTCGACGCACACCTCGGTGGGCATGCCGCCACCGTGATCGGCATCGAGTCGCGGGCCATCCCCCGCAAGGGCTGGTTCCCGACGGACGGCCCCGACCAGTGGACGTCGGGCACACTGTTCCCGAAGTCGTCGAAGAAGACGGCCCGCGCCATCAATGCGGCGAGCGGAAACCGCCCGCTCGTGGTCCTCGCGAACCTGTCGGGCTTCGACGGCTCCCCCGAGTCGCTGCGCAACATGCAGCTCGAATACGGGGCCGAGATCGGCCGCGCCATCGTCAATTTCGACGGTCCCATCGTGTTCGTGGTGGTCTCCCGCTACCACGGCGGTGCGTTCGTGGTGTTCTCCGGAGCACTGAACGAGAACATGGAGGTACTCGCCGTCGAGGGGTCGTTCGCCTCGGTGCTCGGTGGCGCTCCCGCCGCAGCCGTGGTGTTCACCCGCGACGTGAACAAGCGCACCGCAGGTGATCCGCGCATCGTCGAACTCGAAGCCCAGATCGCCGCCGCGGACGACGGCGAGAAGGCCCGTCTCGGAGTGGAACTCGCCGCGATGCGCACAGCCGTACGGTCGGAGAAGCTCGGCGAGGTCGCCGCCGAGTTCGAAGCCATCCACAACATCCAGCGCGCCCAGGAGGTCGGTTCGGTGCACCGGATCGTCCCGGCCGCCGAACTGCGTCCGCAGATCATCGCAGCGCTCGAGCGGGGTATCGCCAAGACCCTCGCCTGACCGCCCGTACACCCGAGCCCCGCATCTCCCCCGAGGTGCGGGGCTCGGGTGCGTCCGTAGGCGTATGCGTCCGCCTGCCGTGTGCGTGGCACGGGTCAGTCGAGAGTGCGGATCCAGGTGATCAAGGCGTTCGCGACCTCGTGGGGCACCTCGGGTATCAGGGCATGACCGCTACCGGGGATCAGCACCGTCGTCACCAACTCCGCGCCGAATTCGTCGACGAGCTCGGTGCGGCTCTCCGGGGGCCGGAAGACGTCGTCGGCCGCCTGCAGGTCGAGCAGCGGTGCATGCGCGACCGGCCACCACGATTCCTTGTCGGTGGCCGCCATCGCGGCCCGCTGCAGTTCGATCGCGTCCGGCCACCAGCCGTCGAGCCACACCGATGGATCGTGTCCGGCGGCGAAGAACACGGCGGCGAGGTGCTCCAGTCGCTCACCGTCGGGCAGGGACGTGTCGGAGCACTTCGCGACCCGTTCGGTGAGCGACGCGGGGAACCGGCGGGCACCGGCGGCGAGCACCGCCACACCGCGCACCGACTCGGGGTGGTCGGCGTCGAGAACGCGAGCGACGTAGTGCCCGAACGCATGTCCGGCGAGCACTGCGGGAGCCGCGTCGAAGTGGGTGAGGACGTCGGCGACGTCGGTTGCGAGGTCGTGCAGGTCTGCGCCGGCCGTATGCCCGCGACTCCGCCCGACACCGCGCAGCTGGGGGCGCAGAGCCCGGTATCCGGCGGCGGCGAGGTCGTGCGCGACGGGGTCGAACTCGTACGAATCACGGCCCAACGACGGCAGCAGCACGACGACGGGACCGTCGCCGTCGATCTGCACTTCGAGCTCTGCCGTCCGCGTGGCCACCATCTGCGTCTGCGTCACGTCTCGCATCCTGTCAGGTGCACGTCACACACGCCGAACATCGACGGAACCGTCGCTACGCACAACCTCTGTGCGCAACATCACACCCGCCCAGAGAGGGACCTTCGTCGGTGCGGAGCAAGCCCAACGGCGGTCGCTCGCGGAGATCGGCGTGGCACGGAGTGCGCCCGATTGATGCATCGAATGCCACTAATCCCGGCGGATCGTCCGGAGTTCCAAACATACTGTCGGCCAATAGTTTATCCATGGAACAACCGCACCAACAAGATCGATCGGGCGCGCGCACGCAACATACTGACCGCACAGTAATACTCTGGGCCACCACGACTTCCGGCCGATTCACGCAAAACACCCACGGATACCCGAGCGAACAGACAGCATGTCCGTACCCATCGGTAACCAACATCAACATCTCTGAATACTTTATCCCCCAACGCATTACCCGTGGTTCATGCGTGCGTCACCGCTCCGCTACCCCGGTACAGAGCACATGACAACGACGGCCCGGTGCTGCATCATGGTTGGCGCAGGGAATTGCCGGAGCAGCGCAGCACGGCAACACATCAAGCGGGGGAACAGTTCTCGCACTCGCACATCACCGGGATCGAGCACGCGCAGGGCGTGTTCGATACGTCGTGACGATCGCCAGCCAGAGGAGACCACAATGACCAGCACCGTCGAGCCCACCACCCAGTTGACCCAGGGCAGCAAGCTGCGCGGCCGCGTCGCCTTCGTGACCGGCGGAACCCGGGGTATCGGCAGCGCCATCAGCCGCAGCCTCGCCGGCCAGGGCGCCACCGTCGCAGCGGGATACGGGCGCAACACCGCCCAGGCCGACCAGTTCCTCGCCGAACTGAAGGCCACCGGCCAGGACGGCGCGCGCTACTCGGTGCACAAGGGCGATGTCGCCGATGCCGACGACTGCCGACGCACCATCGACGAGGTCATCGCCGAGCACGGCCGCATCGACATCCTCGTCAACAACGCCGGTATCACCATCGACCGCACGGTGCTGAAGATGGAGGACTCCGACTGGGACACCGTGCTGAACGTCAACCTCTCCGGTGCGTTCTACCTCGCGCAGGCCGCCCTGCGACACATGCTCGAGCGCGGCACGGGTCGCATCGTCAACGTGTCGTCGGTCATCGGCGAGACCGGCAACATCGGTCAGGCCAACTACGCGGCCTCCAAGGCCGGACTGTTCGGCCTGACCAAGACCCTCGCCAAGGAAGCCGCCTTCCACCTGGGCAAGTCCGGAAAGCTCGCCAGCAACGACATCGGCGTCACCGTCAACACCATCACCCCCGGCTTCGTCGCGACCGAGATGGTCGAGACCATTCCCGAGCGTGTGCTCAGCCGCATCACCGACTCGATCCCCGTCAAGCGTCTCGCAGATCCGCAGGAGATCGCCCGCGTCGTCCACTTCCTCGCCGCGGATGCGTCGGGTTACATCACCGGTCAGGTGTGGGGCGTCAACGGCGGACTCGACATGTGATCGCCTACACACAGACTCACCCGAACGAACGGTCCCACGCCTCATGCAGCCTTTCGAACTCAACCGGCACGGACGGATCGTGTTCCCGTCCAATTTCTTTCCCGAACTCGACTTCTCGACCATCACCAGCGTCGACCACCTCGACGCGGTGATCCGGCGGGACTTCGACACCAAGGCTCCGACGGTGTCGGAGATCCTCTCCCGGCACGCCCAGGGCGTCTACCGCTCCAAGTTCGAGTTGATGCGCGACGTCGCCCTGAACATCTTCTGGGCAAACCGATTCGCGCTCACGATGTTCGAGAAGCGCGCAACCCGCTGGGCGGATGTCCCGCGCGGTCGCGACGATCTGTTCATGCCGATCGTCACCCCGTGGCCGGAGTCGACCCAGCGGATGGCGGAGGTCGAATCCGCGTACCGGGGACTCCCTGCCGCGTGGGACGACAGCGCCGAGGATGCCATCTTCTCACGCCTGTTCGATGTCTTCGCCGCACGCAAGCACATCGCGGGCGACCTTCCGACCGTCAAACCCACTGTCGGACAGCTTCTCTCCGATCCCGAGAACGTGACGATCCGGCTCGGCGCCTACGATCCGAACTTCCCGCTGTTCGGCTACGACGAGATCCTCGACTACGACGCGGATGTCGCCGAACTCGAGGCGCTCGGCCGGTGGTCGATGGTGCTGCACAACCAGCAGCCGTGGGATCGCAAGCAGATCGAGCTCGTCTCGGTCGACGAGCTGCGCGACGACGACTACGTGGTGGTGTTCCATCCCCGCGACCGCGAGGTCCAGCGATTCATCACCCGCGCGATGTCCGGTCGCGCAGGCACGGCCGTCGGGTTCACCTCACCCGAGCCCGTCGAACCGGCGGCGCCCTACCCCGCCGTCGACGTGCGCAGCGAGTTCGCGGTCCGACCCCGCATCGACGCGATCGCCGTCGCGCACGGCGACCAGGTGTGCACCAACGAGGACCTGATCCGCAACTCCGCGTACAACTGGTCGCCGATGACGGCCGACGAGATCGTCGCGAAGACCGGAATCGAACAGCGCCGCTACACCTCCGGCACGTTCGAGGATCTGGCGCTGTCTGCGGCACGGCAGGCGGTCGAACACGCGAACGTCGGCCCCGAGAACATCGGCGCCGTGATCGTGTGCACGTGCACGAGCGGGAGGCTCATCCCGTCACTCGCCACGTGGATCTCCGGTGAGCTGGGAATCGCGCAGAGTCACGCGTCGTTCGACCTGATCGCCGCGTGCGCCGGCATGCCGTACGGTCTCGCCGAGGCCACACGGATCCTGCAGCAGGTCCGTCGCCCGGTGTTGGTGGTGTGCGTCGAGAAGTTCTCCGACAAGATCGGCAGCGTCCGGCCGTCGCGGATGATCTTCGGCGACGGCGCCGCCGCCATCGTGGTGTCGCCGGCCACCGAAGGCGCCGAGCCCGACATCGAGTACTTCAACAGCTACGCGAGCGGACCGACCAGCCAGGTCAACTCGATCATCTGGCCGAACCCGGACTTCGACAATGCGATCACCGTGTACGGACCGGAGGTGAAGTCGCTCGCGGGGCGGTACCTGCAGCAGATGCTCGACGAGATCGCGGCCCTGCCCGCGCCCGCGGGCACCGAGGGTTCGCTGCTCGAGAGCATCGATCTGATCGTGCCGCATCAGGCGAACAAGACGATGATCATCGAGCTCGCGGCAGCGGCCGGCCTGAGCGCCGACCGGTTGTACTTCAACATCGAGACCGTCGGGAACGCATCGTCGGCGAGTATCCCGCTGGCCATTCACGACGCGGTCCGCGACGGTGTGATCGACCGGCCCGTCCGTATCTTCGCGCCCGGTTTCGGGGCGGGTGCGGTCGCCGGATACACGGTGATGCGGGTAGATCCATCGGTCGTCGTGCCGTTCCGTCACGCGGACGAGCACGCAGAGATCGATCCGGCGCACGGAACGCCGTCACCCGACGACGTCGAGCTCGCGTTCCACTGACCCCACCGTGCCCGTCGGCCCGTCCGTAACGTTTGTTGCGGACGGGCCGACACGTGGTCGAGTGCGGCGCCCCCACGGCACCGCCCCTCCCGAAAGGCACAACTACATGAAGATCCGTCGCTTCACCGCGGCCGCCGTCGGCTGCCTCGCGCTGACCGTCGTCGCGCCTGCGAGCGCCACTGCGTTCCCGCTGGTGAACCTGCTTCCGACGGGCATCGCCGATCTGATCGGCTCGGGCTCGGCGAATCCGTTCGCTCCCCCGCCACCGGCGCCCGCACCCGCACCCGCGCCGCCCGTTGCTCCGGCACCACCCGTCGCCCCTGCGCCCGCACCGCAGCAATCCACACCGGCACCCGCACCGCAGCGGTCTGCCCCGAGCGGCGGCTACAAGAACTGCACCGAGGCGTGGAACGCCGGTGTCGCTCCGCTGTACCGCGACGAACCCGGTTACGCTCCGCGTCTCGACCGCGACGACGACGGCAAGGCCTGCGAGGTCGACCCCCGCTGATCCACCCGTGGGGCCCGGGTCATCCCGATCGGGTGTGCACACACCGATGGTCACGTTCCTCGGAGCCATCGGAAGCGGCACTCCCGATCGGGATTTCCCTGCTCGATGCAGTCGGTGGGGTCTCGACCGAGCCGTGCGGCCGCAGATCGACACGCCGCGCTTCGCACTCGCTGCACCGAACGTAGAGCACCCACCCCGCCGAGGTGGAGTGCCGCGATTCCACCGTCCAACCGTGTTCGTGGGCAGGGGGAAGCACAGGGTCGGGCTCGCCGTGACTCGTCCGCGTGGTCATGTGCACCACCATGATGTAATGCCCTTATGCATCTCAACCCTTACGGCGAGTACGCGGTGCTGCTGGCGGCATCACTGGCCAACGCCTGGCCCGCCACGCGCGGCGACATCGTCGCGCGCACCCGAGATGTCGGGATGACGATGGAGTTCGCCGAGGCACCCGACGATCACCTCCGCACGCGCGAGGTCGTCGACGACTGGCTGACGGTCGTGGACGCGGCAGACCCGAACGAACGCGCACGTCTGCTCAACGCCCAGATGGCCACGGCCACCGCGTACCCCCGGTTGACCGACCACGACGACGAGGGCTGGCACCTCCACTACCGCGCCGAGGAGACATCACTGCCGGACGTGCTCCGTTCCGTCATCAGTGTGGGTACCGCGCTGCACCTGACCACCCGCGGTATGCACCGCCTCGGACGCTGCGCCGCGGGACGCACCCCCGGGGATCCGTGCACGGCCGTGGTCGTCGACGTCACACGAAACGGACGTCAGCGCTACTGCTCCGTGCGCTGCGCGAATCGCGCGGCCGTCCGCCGACACCGGGCCGCGGGCCGATGACCCCGCGTCGTCGACGGAAGGCAGCACCGACGATCTCGTCGACCGAGATGAGAGCTCTCTCATCTCGGTCTCATCGGTACATCACGCGACTCGACGACCCTCGAGGGCGTGAAGATCGTCTGGACTGTGCTCGGAGCAGCCGTGGCTGCCGCAGCGGTGATCGTGTGGTTCGCCGTGCGTCCGGCCGAACCCGGCGAACCGATGCCCCACGCGCCGATCGTCGCCCCCGCCGTGACGACTTCCCCCGATGCGGACGTCCGGC
>ERZ764778.307-NODE-307-length-59916-cov-6.317385_pt1 | contig 59916 bp, 55 predicted proteins | sample MGYA00374951_ERZ764778 | MGnify/ENA primary metagenome ERZ764778 (study PRJEB28918, sample SAMN05720193) | bioreactor metagenome | isolation source: Anaerobic biogas reactor | place: USA:Washington, USA | collected 2015-08-08 ...
TACTTCGAGTGCCTGCACGAGCTCAAGCTGATCGTCGACCTCATGTGGGAGAAGGGTATCGCCGGCATGCGGTACAGCATCAGCGACACCGCCGAGTACGGCGACCTCACGCGCGGGCCGCGGGTCATCGACGAGAACGTGCGCGACACCATGCGTGAACTGCTGGCCGAGATCCAGAGCGGCGAGTTCGCGCGCGAGTGGATCCTCGAGAACCAGGCCGACAGGCCCGTGTACAACGCGCTCAAGCGGCAGGGGAGAGAGCACCTCATCGAGACGGTCGGCAAGGACCTGCGCGCCATGATGAGCTGGATCGACGAGGGTGGGCTCGACATCGACGTCTGAGCGTCAAGGCGGATTGACGTCCCGGGCGGCGGGCCGGGCCGGCGAGCGGCCCGGCCCGCCGCATTTGTGCATCTGGACACAAGCGGTCGGGACGCTGTATCATCCGGGGCATGCGGAGTCCGTCACATCGCCCGTCGTGACGGCTGGCGTGGCTTGGCCTCTCCGGGTCAGGCCACGCCAGCCGGCTCCGCTCCGCACGACTCCCTTCCGGTCCGGCGCACGCGTGTGCGTCGTGCCGTGGCGCCTGCGGACGGCGCGTCTGCACCCACGGCTCACGGTGGGACGATCATGGGCCGGGTCCGGCCCCGGTCCGCGGCCGCCCCGTCGCGGACGGACCCGCCGGACCAGCCATTTGTGCGAGGGCGCGGAGGTTCCTACAATGACGCCTCCGCACCGTGACCCGGCAGGCTGCGCCGCCTGAGCGCCGGCCCCGGAGCAGTCGAGAAAGGACCGTACGATGCAGAAGCGCTTCCTCATCACTCCCGGCCCCACGCCCGTGCCGCCGGAGGTGCTCTCGGCGCTGGCCGAGCCCGTCGTCCATCACCGCGCGCCGCGCTTCACCGAGATCCTCAAGCAGGTCGTCGCGGGGATGAAGGACATCTACCAGACGGAGAACGACATCATGGTCTGGGCGGCCAGCGGCACCGGCGCCATGGAGGCCGCGGTGGTCAACACCGTGAACCCCGGCGACCATGTCCTCGTGGCCTCCGTCGGCAACTTCGGCGAGCGTTGGAAGAAGCTCAACGCGACGTGGGGCGCCGAGGTGACGGCGATCGACTACGCCTGGGGGACCAAGGCCGATCCCGCCGACATCGAGAAGGCCCTCGCCGCCGATCCGGCGATCAAGGCCGTGTTCGTGCAGCACAGCGAGACGTCCACCGGCGTGGTCAACGACATCAAGGCGATCGGCGAGATCGTCGCCCGGACTCCGGCGATCCTCGTCGTCGACGCGATCAGCGGTCTGGGCGCCACCGACCTGCAGACGGACGCCTGGAACGTCGACATCGCGGTGGGCGGCTCCCAGAAGGCGCTCATGGTCCCGCCGGGCCTCGCCTACGCCGCGGTGAGCGAGAAGGCGTGGAAGGTCGTCGAGCAGTGCACGCAGCCGCGCTTCTACTTCGATTTCGTCGCCATGCGCGAGAAGATGAGCGGCGCGTCCGCGCAGACGCCGTACACGCCCGCCGTGAACCTCATGGTGGCGCAGAACGCGGCCATCGACCTGATCAAGGCGGAGGGCCTGCAGAACGTCTTCGAGCGGCATCGCGTCCTCGGCAGGGCGGCGCGCGAGGGCGTCAAGGCGCTCGGCCTCGAGCTCTTCGCGGTCGAGGACCCGGAGGCCAACTCCGTCACCGCGGTCAAGGTCCCGGAGGGCGTCGACGGCACGAAGATCGGCAAGATCGCGCGCGACAAGTACGGTGTCTGGCTGGCCGGCGGACAGGGCCGGGTCAAGGGCAAGATCTTCCGTTTCGGCCACTGCGGCTACTTCGGCCACAGCGACATCGTCGTCGGTCTCAGCACCGTCGAGATGGTGCTCGCCGAGCTCGGTCATGACGTCAAGTGGGGCGCCTCCGTCGGCGCCGCCGAACAGGTGTTCGCGAAGAGCACCGTCCTGCTCTGAGGAGGTGGGCCGGAATGCCTGAGCAGAAGAAGGTCCTGGTCAAGGAGAAGCTCGCGCCGGAGGGCGTCAAGTACCTCGAGGACCAGGGCTTCCAGGTGGACATCGGCACCGAGTGGGGCGCGGACGAGCTGCTGCGGCGCATCCCCGAGTACCATGGGCTCATCATCCGCTCGGCCACCAAGGTCACTGCCGAGGTCATCCAGGCGGGCGAGAAGCTGCAGGTGGTGGGACGCGCCGGCGTCGGCGTCGACAACGTCGACGTCAAGGAGGCGACCAAACGCGGCGTGATCGTGGTGAACGCCCCGCAGAGCAACGTGCTCAGCGCGGCCGAGCAGACAATCGCCCTGCTCATGGCGAGCGCCCGCAACCTCGCGCAGGCGCACGCCGATCTCAAGAACGGCGTCTGGAACAAGGGCAAATGGGGCAAGGGCGGCGTCGAGGTGCGCGGCAAGACGCTGGGCATCATCGGCCTCGGTCGCATCGGCTTCCTCGTCGCCGAGGACGCCCGCGGCCTCGGGATGAACGTACTCGCCTACGATCCGTTCGTGCCGGCCGAACGGTTCCACGAGCTCGGCCTCGAGCGGGCCGACAGCCCGGACAGGATCTACCGCGAGGCGGACTTCATCACCGTCCACCTGCCCAAGAACGCCGAGACGATCGGCTTCATCAGCGACGAGGAGTTCGCCAAGATGAAGGACGGCGTGCGGGTCATCAACGTCGCCCGCGGCGGCATCATCGACGAGGAGGCCTGGGCCCGCGCCATCGAGAGCGGCAAGGTGGCGGCGTCGGCGGTGGACGTGTACCCCACGGAGCCGACCACCGAGAGTCCGCTGTTCAAGTACGAGAGCGTGGTGGCGACGCCGCACCTCGGCGCCAGCACGGTGGAGGCCCAGCTGCGCGCCGGCACGATCATCGCCGAGCAGGTGGCGGCGGTGCTGCTCGGCAAGTTCGCCAGCAACGCGGTGAACATCCCGCTGGCGCCCGGCGAGGACGCCGATGAGGTCATGCCGTTCCTCGGCATCTGCGAGAAGCTCGGCAAGCTCATCGTGCAGATCGCCGACGGCCCGGTGGACGCCTTCGAGATCGCCTACGGGGGCGGCATCGCCCGTTACGACACCCGCATCCTCACGCTCGGCGTGCTGGAGGGTGTGCTGGCCGGCAAGGTCGACGGCCCCGTCAACTTCGTGAACGTGCAGAGCATCGCCGAGGAGCGGGGCATCACCGCCAAGGAGACCAAGCAGCCGGCCGCGGTCGACTACCTGAACCTGGTCACCGTGACCACGCGCGACCGGCAGGGGGAGCTCTCCGTCTCCGGCACCGCGCTGGGGCCGCGGAACCGGCCGCGCTTCGTCAAGGTCTACCGCCAGGACGTGGACATCGAGCCGGCGCCGCACATGGTGTTCCTGCGCTACGCCGACGTGCCCGGCATGATCGGCAGGATCGGCACCCAGATGGGCAAGTTCGGTATCAACATCGGCCAGATGAGCGTCGGCCGCGAGGTCAAGGACCAGCAGGCGGTCATGGGGCTCACGCTGGACGAGAGCATCAGCTGCGAGCAGCTCGACGAGCTGCTCCACTGCTGCGGGCTCTCGGACGGCAAGCGGGTCGAGCTGTAACGGACGCCCCGCTCTCCACAGGCTCTCCGGGGGCGGCGGGCCGTCGGCCCGCCGCCCCCGTCCCACATCATCCGCGGCCCGCGACCACCTGCAGGGTCACCGGCAGCGAGCTGCCGCGCGCGTGGTCTTCGTGCGCCGGCAGTATGACCCGCAGCCGGTAGGTCGCCGAGCCCCTCGGCAGCACCCACGCGATGGTGTAGCGCGAGCGCGCATCGAGTCTGCCCGAGGCCACCGCGCGCCAGCCGGACCGTGTCCACCGCTGCACCTTCATGGAGGAACCGGCGTGCCTGGGCGCGACCGATCCCCTGAAGTACTCGACGAGCCTCTTCGCCTTCTTCCTGTGGGAGAGGGAGAGTGTGACCCTCGGCGCGACCCGGATCAGTGTCGCCTTGCTCTCCAGGTCGCCGAACGAGGCCACCCAACGGGCGTTCGACCGGGGTCGGACGGCTGCCGTGTAGCGGCCCTGGGCGTCGGTGACCACCGCGGTCCCGGTGGTCGTGCCGAGCCGGTGGACGAGCACCGGGGCGCCGCCGACCGGGGCGCCGCCACGTGTCAGGAGGCCGCGGACCGTGACCGCCTTTCCGAACCTGACGGTGCGCAGGTCCGGGAGGATAGTGAGCTGGTCGGTCGTGCCGAGCCGCGCCGCCGCGTGGGCGTCGCGCACGGGGCCGTGGGCCGCGCCTCCGAGAACCAGGGCCGTGAAGAGGACGATGACGAGCGCGCGCCGTACCATGACTGCTCCCCCCGGACGCCGTATGTGTCGTCGTCCAGCGTATCAGAAGCGGACGTCTCGTCGGCGGTGATCCGGCTCGGTGGACGGCGCCACCGCGCGGCCGGGGCGTCGCCGAGCTGTCCGGGACGGAGGCAGGCGGTGCCTGCTTGCGCCTGCCCGCAGCCGTGACGTAGACTCACCGGACCATGCGTCGCCGTGCGACAAGCGAGACCAGCCGGGAGGCCCACATTGAGGTACGCGCCCGCGACCTCTCCCTCCTCGGCTGTCTGCTGCTGCTCCCCCCTCGGGGGGATGCGTAGACAACCGCCGGCCGGCACGGCCACTCCCTGGATCACACCCGGATCCGCGTTCCACCCATCGACGACGCATGCCTCGGGGGAGGTGGAGGTGACTCGTGAGCAGTAGCAGGTACATCAGGATCTTCGACACCACACTGCGCGACGGCGAGCAGGCGCCGGGCGCCACCTTGAACAGGGCCGAGAAGCTCGAGCTCGCGCAGCAGCTCGCCCGGCTGCGGGTCGACATCCTCGAGGCCGGTTTTCCGATCGCCTCGCCGGACGACTTCGCCGCGGTGCAGGACATCGCGACCGCGGTGAAGGGTCCGCGTATCGCCGGGCTGGCGCGTGCCAGGGAGGAGGACATCAGGGTCTGCTGGGACGCCGTCAAGGCCGCCGAGGCGCCGCGCATCCACACCTTCATCAGCACGAGCCCCGTGCACATGAAGTACCAGATCAGGAAGACGCCGGACGAGGTGATGGCCGCCACGCGGAGCATGGTGACGCTGGCGGCCGGCCTCGCGGCACAGCACTCGGAGGCCGACGTCGAGTTCAGCGCCATGGACGCGAGCCGGTCCGACCCGGAGTTCCTGGCGCAGGTGCTCGACCTCGCCGTGCAGTGCGGCGCCACCACGATCAACGTGCCTGACACGGTGGGTTACGCCCTGCCGCTGGAGTTCGGCGACTTCATCCGTGAGCTCTACCGGCTGGCGCCCTCGCTGCGTGACGTGCACGTGAGCGTGCACTGCCATGACGACCTCGGGCTGGCGACGGCCAACTCGCTCGCCGCCGTCCGCGCCGGCGCCACCCAGGTGGAGTGCGCGGTCAACGGCATCGGTGAGCGCGCCGGGAACGCGTCGCTCGAGGAGGTCGTGATGGCGCTCCGCACCCGGGGCGCGTACTTCGAGTGCGAGACGGGCGTCGAGACCACCGAGATCGCCCGCACGAGCCGCCTGGTCAGTACGCTCACCGGCTATCAGATCCAGCCCAACAAGGCGATCGTGGGACGCAACGCGTTCGCGCACGAGAGCGGCATCCACCAGGCCGGCGTGCTCAGCGAGGCCTCGACCTTCGAGATCATGACGCCCGCCGACGTCGGCGTGACCGACAGCGACATCGTGCTCGGCAAGCACAGCGGGCGCCATGCGCTGCGGGCCAAGCTGGCCGAGCTCGGTTACGCGCTCTCCGATACCGAGCTCGACGACGCCTTCAAACGGTTCAAGGACGTCGCCGACAAGAAGAAGCGCGTCACCGTCCTCGACCTGGAGGCGTTGGTCAACGAGGAGATGCGCGAGCGCGAGGACCATTTCACTCTCCGGAGTTTCGTCAACCAGTCAGGCTCGGCCATCATCCCCACGACCCAGGTCGAGGTGCTGGTGGGCGGCGAGGTCAAGAAGGGCCGGAGCTTCAGCAACGGGTCGGTCGAGAGCGTCTTCGCCGCCATCGACGACGCCGTGGGCATCAGCGGCAGCCTGGCCGACTACCAGGTGCGCGCCATCTCCTCCGGCAAGGACTCGCTGGCCGAGGTCCGCGTGGCGGTGGAGGTCAACGGCCGTCCGTTCAACGGACAGGCGGTCAGTCTCGACGTGATGGAGGCTTCGGCCAAAGCGTACGTGCGGGCCGTGAACAACGCCGCGGCCGCGGGGGAGGTTTGATGGGTTCCACGATCACCGAGAAGATCCTCGCCCGTGCGGCCGGTAGGGGCGAGGTACACGCCGGCGACATCATCGAGGCGAAGGTGGACCTCGCGCTCGCCAACGACATCACGGCGCCCCTGGCGATCGCCGAGTTCGAGAAGGCCGGGTTCACGGAGGTCTTCGACCCGGCCAGGATCGCCCTGGTCCCCGACCACTTCACGCCGAACAAGGACATCAAGGCGGCGGGCCAGGCGAAGAAGGTCCGCGAGTTCGCCCGCAAGCACGGGATCGTCAATTACTTCGAGGTGGGGCGCGTCGGGATCGAGCACGTGCTGCTGCCCGACGCCGGCATGGTGGCGCCGGGCGACGTCGTGATCGGCGCCGACAGCCACACCTGCACCTACGGCGCCGTGGCCGCCTTCAGCACCGGCGTCGGCAGCACCGACTTCGCCGCCGCCATGGCCTGGGGTCACGTGTGGCTGCGGGTGCCCGAGACCGTCAGGTTCGTCTACTCGGGCACCCTGAGTCCATGGGTGACGGGCAAGGACATGATGCTGCACACCATCGGCCTCATCGGCGTCGACGGCGCCCTCTACCAGGCGATGGAGTTCGCCGGTGAGGCCGTCGACGGTCTCCCCATGGACGAGCGCTTCACCATGTGCAACATGGCGATCGAGGCCGGCGGCAAGAGCGGCATCGTGGGCTTCGACGAGAAGACCGCGCGCTATCTGGAGAGCCGGCCGGCCGGCAGTCGTGCGCGTACGGCGGGCCAGGTGTTCGCCGGCGACCCCGATGCCGACTACGCGCGCGTGCTCGAGATCGATGCGTCCGCCGTGCGGCCGACGGTGAGCAAGCCGCATCTGCCGAGCAACACGGCGGCGGCGGCCGATCTCGCCGACGTCCCCATCGACCAGGTCGTGATCGGCAGCTGCACCAACGGCCGGCTGCACGACCTGCGTCAGGCGGCCGACGTCCTCAGGGGCAAGAAGGTCCACCCGGATGTGCGCTGCATCATCCTGCCCGGCACCCAGGACGTCTGCCTCGAGGCCATCGCCGACGGGACCATGCAGACGCTCATCGAGGCGGGCTGCGCCTTCAGCACGCCCACCTGCGGCGCCTGTCTGGGCGGCCACATGGGTGTCCTCGCCGAGGGCGAGCGCGCCGTGGCCACCACCAACCGCAACTTCGTGGGCCGCATGGGGCACACCGGGGCCGAGGTCTACCTCGCGAGCCCCTACGTGGCGGCCGCCTCCGCCGTGGCCGGCCATGTCGCCACCCCCGACGACGTCGGGGCCGTGAAGGGAGGTCCGCGATGATCTTCGTGGGGACCGTGCACAAGTACGGCCGCGACGTCGACACCGACGTGATCATCCCGGCCCGCTACCTGAACACCAACGACCCGGACGAGCTGGCCAGGCACGCGATGGAGGATATCGACGCCGGCTTTGTAGACCGCGTGCGTCCCGGCGACATCATGGTCGCCACCGAGAACTTCGGCTGCGGCAGCTCCCGTGAGCACGCGCCGGTGGCGATCAAATCCGCCGGTATCAGCGTGGTCGTCGCGGCGTCGTTCGCGCGCATCTTCTACCGCAACGCGATCAACACCGGTCTGCCGATCGTGGTGTGCCCCGAGGCGGCCGCCGAGGTGGAGTCGGGCGACCGGCTCAAGGTCGACCTCAAGGCGGGTGTGGTCGAGAACCTCACACGGGGCAGGGTCTACACGGCCGAGGCGTTCCCGCCGTTCATGCAGGAGCTGATCGACCGCGGCGGCCTGCTGGAGTACGTGAAGTCCCGCGTCGGCGGGGAGCGCGCGTAAGCGTCGCCGCGACGGGCCATCCACCACCGGAGAGAAGGACAATGGGGAAGACGTACAAGATCGCGGTGCTCCCGGGCGACGGCACCGGACCCGAGGTCGTCGCCGAGGGGCTCAAGGTGCTCGGGGCGGCCGCCGCGAAGCATGACTTCAAGCTCGATCTGACGCAGTACGACCTCGGCGGCGCGCGCTACCTGCGCACCGGCGAGATCCTGCCGCCGGCGGTGCTCGACGAACTCCGCGGACTCGACGCGATCTACCTCGGCGCCATCGGGCATCCCGACGTGGCGCCCGGCATCCTGGAGAAGGGCCTCCTTCTGCAGCTGCGTTTCGAGCTGGACCAGTACATCAACCTGCGTCCCGTGCGGCTCTACCCCGGCGTCGAGACCCCGCTCAAGGACAAGGGGCCCGCGGACATCGACTACGTCGTGGTGCGCGAGAACTCCGGCGACGTGTACGCCGGCGGCGGCGGCTCCATGATGCCGGGCACGCCGCAGGAGGTGGCCGTCCAGAACATGGTCTACAGCCGCGCCCAGGTGGACCGCTGCCTGCGCTGGGCGTTCGAGTACGCGCGCCAGCACGGCAAGAGGGCGCGCGGGGTCGGCGAGGACAACACCCTCGGCCTGGTCGGCAAGACCAACGTGCTCACCTACGTCTACGACCTCTGGTTCCGCGCCTTCAACGAGATCGGCGAGGCCGAGTTCCCGGACGTGCGGCGCGAGTACTACCACGTCGACGCCACCTGCATGTGGATGGTCAAGAGCCCGGAATGGTTCGACGTGCTGGTCACCGGCAACATGTTCGGCGACATCATCACCGACCTGGGGGCGATCACCCAGGGCGGGATGGGCGTCGCCGCCGGCGGCAACATCAACCCGGACGGCGTGAGCATGTTCGAGCCCATCGGCGGCTCGGCGCCCAAATACACGGGCATGGGCGTGATCAACCCCATCGCCGCCATCGTGGCCGGCGCGATGATGCTGGACACGCTGGGCGAGTCCGCCGCCGCGGCGGACGTCGAGCGCGCCGTCACCGAGGTCACCGGCACCAGGATGAGGAGCATGGCGTCCGGCCAGATGGGCCACTCGACCGCCGAGGTCGGCGATCTCGTGGCCGAGCGGGTATGAGCCGCCGCGGGAACCGACTGGCGGCACCCGGCGGCGACGAGCCGACCGCAGCATCCCCGGCCGTCCCGGCGGCCGGGTGACACGCACCCTGAGGAGGAAGACGATGGCCCCGATCCCCGAGATGGAGTCGATCTGGATGGACGGCCGGCTGGTGCCGTGGGCCGACGCGAGGATCCACGTGCTCACGCACGCGCTGCACTACGGCTCGGGGGTCTTCGAGGGCATCCGTGCCTACAAGACGGACGAGGGTGCAGCCGTGCTGCGGCTCACCGAGCACCTCGAGCGTCTCCTGCGCTCGGCCAAGCTGTACTACATGCCGGTGCCGTACACCGTGGAGCAGCTCCACGACGCCACCTTCGAGGTGCTGCGCGGCAACAGGCTGGACGCCGGCTACATCCGCCCGCTCGTCTTCCGCGGCTACGGCGAGATGGGCCTGTTCCCGCTCGACGCCCCGGTCAACGTGGTCATCGCCGCCTGGCCGTGGGGCAGCTACCTCGGCGAGGAGGGCGTCCGCCACGGCGTGCGCGCCAAGACGAGCAGCATCCAGTCGCTCGACCATACGGCGCTGGCGCGTGCCGCCAAGGCGACGGGACAGTACCTGAACAGCATCCTCGCCAAGATCGAGGTCCTCAAGGCGGGGTACGACGAGGCCATCATGCTGACCGAGCGTGGCCACGTGGCCGAGGGCTCAGGCGAGAACGTGTTCCTGGTCCGCGACGGCGTGCTGAGCACGCCGCCGCCCAGCGACGGCGTGCTCGAGGGCATCACCCGCGACATCATCATGCGGCTCGCGCGCAGCGAGGGCATCGAGGTGCGCGAGCGGTCCATCGCCCGCAGCGACCTGGTCATCTGCGACGAGGCCTTCTACACCGGGACGGCGGCCGAGGTGGTGCCGATCCGCGAGATCGACGACCACCTCATCGGCGAGCCCGGCCCCGTCACGCGGCGCATGCAGGAGCGCTTCAAGGCCATCACCGCGGGTCGTGACGAGGAGTTCGGTCACTTCATGGAGTACGCGAGGGCGTAGGCCCCCGGCGGCGGGGAGGACCTGATGCACGACCAGCGGGTACAGCTGTACGACACGACGCTCCGCGACGGCATGCAGCAGGAGGGCATGTCGGTCTCGGTCGACGAGAAGGTGCGGATCGCGCACAAGCTGGACGAGCTCGGCATCGACTTCATCGAGGGCGGGTTCCCCGCCTCCAACCCCAAGGAGACCGAGTTCTTCCGGCGCATGCAGGACGAGCCGCTGACGAACGCTGAGCTGGTCGCCTTCGGCATGACCCGCCGCAGGGGCGTCGCGGCCGAGGAGGACGAGAACCTGTGCGTGCTGGCCGATGTCTTCACGCCCAGCGTGGCCATCGTCGGCAAGACGTGGGGGCTGCACCTCGCCAAGGTGCTGTGCGTGAGCCGCGACGAGAACCTGCACATGATCGACGAGTCGGTGCGCTACCTTGCCGGGCGCGGCAAGCAGGTCATGTACGACGCCGAGCACTTCTTCGACGCCTGGCGTGACGACCCCGGGTACGCGCTGCAGTGCGTGTCGACCGCGGCCGCAGCGGGCGCGACCGTCGTCTGCCTCTGCGACACCAACGGCGCCAGCCTGCCGCCGTTCGTCGCCGACGTGGTCGGCGAGGTGGCGGCGGCCCTCCCGCAGACGACCGTCAGCGTGCACATCCACAACGACTCCGACTGTGCGGTGGCCGACACCCTGGTCGCCGTCGAGGCCGGCGCACGTCAGGTGCAGGGCACGATCAACGGCTACGGCGAGCGCTGCGGCAACGCCAACCTGTGCAGCATCATCCCGGCGCTCAAGCTCAAGATGGGCCGCGATGTGGTCAGCGACGAACAGCTGGCGCGCCTCACCGAGACGGCGCACTTCGTCGCCGAGGTGGCGAACGCGACCGTGCAGGCACACGCACCCTACGTGGGCCGCTCCGCCTTCGCCCACAAGGGAGGACTGCACATCGCCGCCGTGGAGCGGGCGCCGCAGACGTTCGAGCACGTCGACCCGGCGGCTGTGGGCAACGAGCAGCGCATCGTCGTCTCGGAGCTCTCCGGCAAGGGCACCGTGGTGCGCAAAGCGCAGGAGATGGGCCTGCGGATCGAGGCCGACGACGTGCGCGTCGCCAGCGTGCTCAAGCGGCTCAAGGACCGCGAGCACGCCGGCTACCACTACGAGGCGGCCGACGCATCCTTCGATCTCCTGCTGCGCCACGAGCTGGCGCCACACGCGCCGTTCTTCCGCCTCGAGAGCTTCCGCGTGATCGTCGAGAAACGCGAGGACGGCCACACCGTGGTGGAGGCGACCATCAAGGTGCACGTGAACGGCGACCGCCTCATCAGCACGGCCGAGGGCAACGGCCCGGTGAACGCGCTCGACAACGCGCTGCGTCAGGCGATCGTGGGCAAGTACCCGCACCTCTCCGACATCGAGCTCGTGAACTACAAGGTCCGCATCCTCGACGAGAGCAAGGGCACGGGCGCGGTGACGCGCGTGCTGCTCGACGCCAGCGACGGCGAGGAGAGTTGGGGCAGCATCGGCGTCAGTGAGAACGTCGTGGAGGCGAGCTGGGAGGCCCTGGTCGACTCCATCGAGTTCGGGTTGTTGCGCGGGCACCAGGGCTGATGCACAGAGGCGCGGGTCGTGAGGCCGTCGTCCTTGCGCCCGCGGGAGTGCGGGTGACGAGGTACTGTCGAGAGAGAAGGAGGCGCACCGTGAGCGACGCCGACAGGGTCCTGGAGATCATGACGGAGGCGGGCGAGCCGCTGAACGCGGGCGCCATCGCCGAGCGCTCCGGCATGGAACGCAAGGCCGTGGACAAGGCGATGGCCCAGCTCAAGAAGGAGGGCCGTATCGAGTCGCCCAAGCGCTGCTACTGGGCGCCCAAGGCCTGATCCGCCGCCTCGGCTGCCGCGGTCACTCCCCGTCCGGGCCTGTCGCGCCGTCCTCCGCGGTGGCGACGATCGCCGTCAGCGTCGCGCGGTCCGGGTAGGCGCCGACGTGGCGCACGCGGCCGTCGACGAGGATGATCGGCAGCGATTCGTAACCGTGCGTGGCGACGGCCGCCGTCGCGTCCGCGTCGCCGCCCAGTTCCTTGCCGGTCACGCGCGGGTCGATGCGGCGCACGGTGACGCCCTGCCAGCGCAGCCACTCCAGGTCGCCCGCGAACCGCGGCAGGGCCGGGTCGGTGGCGCTGCAGGCGCAGCCTGAGCTGACGCCGGGCTTGTCGACGACGAGCAGGTCGACGTGCGGGCGCGTGCTGGTGTGGTCGGCGGCGTCGCGCATCCGCGCCTCCTTCGATCCGTTCACCGCATCCATGCGCGCCGGCCCCGCCCGGCAGCGACGACGGCGTCTGCCGCCGTCCTCGGCATGGTCAGGCGATGAGGGCGGCCATGCCGGGGAGCAGGATGTTGTTCTCCAGGTGTACGTGCCGGTGGATGTCGGCCTCGAACTCACGCAGGCTGCGGAAGGTGAGGTCGTACGTGGCGCAGGCGTCGGGCGGGAGCGCATAGCCCATCGCGAGGTCGCGGATGCGATGGAGCGCGCCGCCGACCTCGTCGTGCTCGGCGGCGAGCTGTCCCACGCCCGTGCGCAGCGTGTCGGCGTCGGCGGGATCCACGGCCTCGCCGGCGCGGGTCGCCGCCTCGGCCCGCTTGACGGCCGGGAAGAAGACCCGCTCCTCCTCGTCGAGGTGCGTCATGAGCGCGGCCGCCATGGCGCTGTAAACGGCGCTGATCTCCGCCAGCTCCGGATGGTGCGCGCCGTGTACCTGCTCGATCTTGCGCGCCAGAGCCCCGATACGAGGGGCGTTCTCGCGCACGTAGGTGTGATGGGCCGCGTCGATGTGGTCGATCAGCTGCGTGAGCGTCCAGGAGGTGACGTCGTCGTCGTGCGCGGCCGGCGCCGTGGCCGTCGCATGGGCGAGATCCTTCTGCACCCGCTCGAGGTCGACCCGCGCGGCCACACATGCGTCGCCCAGCGCGACGTCGCCGCCGCAGCAGAAGTCGATGCCGTAGCGTTCGAAGACGGCGGCGGTGCGGTAGTCCCTGGTGACGATAGCGCCGACGGTCTGGGTGCGGAGGTCGGCAGGAGTGTCGGGTCTGTCGGTCATGAAGCGCTCCCTGTGAGTCATGGGCCGATCGGGGCGGGGCGGATCAGCAGGACGATCCGCGCGTCTGGCCTTGAGTCTCCCACGCGGCGCACAGCTTCACGCTTGACCTTCGACAAGCGGTGTCCCGTTCACACGAGGCAGGCGCCGGATCAGATCGGCGGACTCCTTCCGCGGCCGGTAGACTGGACGGGGCGCGGGGCGCCGGAAGGAGCATCAGCTCACGGGCGCCGAGAAGATGCCGCGGCCTTCTGGTATGTACCATGAAGTGATACCATAGACGGAGCCGTCGCCATGGGGCGAGACCCGATGGCGCCGGGTCGCGGACGCAGGGTGGCCAGGACCATGAACGAAGAGAGCTCGCCGACCAGGACAAGCCCCCTCTACCTGTGGGTCGCCTCGCTGTTGCGCGACAGCATCGAGGCCGGCGAGCTCGCGCCCAACGCATCTGTCCCCTCGGAGCGCGCGCTGAGCGAACGGTACGGCATCAGCCGCATGACCGCGCGTCACGCCCTGGAGACGCTGATGCACGAGGGATACGTGTGCCGCGACGCGCGTCGCGGCACCTTCGTCGCCGAGCCTCGACTGCACTTCAGCGTGGGCAGCTTCACCCAGATCATGGCCGCCGGCGACCACGTGCCCGGCTGCGAGGTGCTGACCGCCGAGACGCTCACCCCGGACCCGCTCGTCTCGGAGATGCTCCACCTGCCGTCGGGCGGGCGCATCCATCTCGTGCAGCGTCTGCGCTCCGCCGAGGGCGAGCCGATCGCCATCGAGAACATCCACCTGTCGGCGGAGCGCTTCCCCGATCTTCTGGATTTCGACCTCACCAGCTCGCTCTGGGAGATCCTGCGGTCGCACTACGGTGTGCACCCCACCAAGGCCGACGCCCGCGTCATCGCGGTGACCCTGGACCGGTTCGAGGCCGAGACGCTGAAGGCCAAGGCGGGCAGCCCCGCGATCGCTCTCACCCGCACGGTCTACGGGGCCGAAGGGGAGGTCGTCGAGCTCGCCCGCGACGTCTACCGGGGCGACCGTGCCGAGTTCCACGTGACGGCGCCGGTCGATGCCCGTCTGCCGGCCACCCGTCGGATCTGAGGCGCCTGCGGCCCGTCACAGTCACCCCCCAGCCGAGGAGGATCATGCTGGACGCACTGAAGGACGCCATGGCGTCCGCCGCCGAAGAGCTCGAGAAGATGCCTGAGAGGGTCGTCCAGCTCTTCCATCACAACGACGCCGACGGTCTCACCTCGGGCGCGATCCTCACCCGTGCGTTCGAGCGCAAGGGGTTCGAGGTCAGGCGTTTCTGCCTCGAGAAGCCCTACCCGGCCGTCCTGGAGAAGGTCTACGAGCAGGAGGGCAAGATCATCGTCTTCGCCGATTTCGCCGGCAGGATCGCCCCGCTGCTCTCGGAGCTGAATCAGGGCCGCAACCTGACCCTGATCCTCGACCACCACATCGCCGAGCCCTCGACCGACGCCCGCGTCCTGAACCTGGACCCGGATCTCTTCGGCCTCAAGGGCGACCGCGACATCTCCGGCTCCGCCACCGGCTACCTCTTCGCACGCACGCTCGACCCGGCCAACCGCGACCTCGCGCACCTCGCCGCCATCGGCGCGGTGGCGGACGGGTTCTTCGTGGACGGCGCCCTGGTGAGCGAGAACCGCGCCGCCGCCCTGGAGGCCGTGGAGCAGGGCTGGTTCAAGATCGAGCCGCGCGAGGGCGGTGGGGAGGAGTACCTGCTCAGCGGCCCGCGCGGCTGGACGCCTGTGCTGGAGTTCGGCGATTACCTCGACATCCTGGGCGCGGTCGGCTATTACGGCGAGGGTCCGGAGGCCGGCGTGAGGGTCTGCCTCGAGGGCGTCTCCGAGGAGTCGGACCAAATGGTCGACGAGTACCGGGCGACCATGCGCAAGGCGTTCGACGCCGAGATCGCCGCCCTGCGGACGGACGGCTTCCGCCACACCCCGCACATCCAGTGGTTCCACGTCGGGGACCGGTTCTTCCCGATGGGGGTCAAGATGATCGGGGTCTTCTGCGACGCGGTCAAGGTCATGGACATCGTCGACCCCGAGAAGTACATCGCGGGCTACCAGGTCGTCCCCGACGAGGTCCCCGGGTTCGGCCCCGTGCCCATGCATCAGGTCAAGATCTCCATGAGGGTGGCTCCCTCGATGGAGGAGGTCATCAGGTCCGGGCGGATGCCGGGCCTGCACACGTTCCTGCCCGAGGCCACACACCGGTTGGGCGGCTTCTCCGACGCGTGCCACAGCCTTACCGCCGCGACCACGGTCGAGATCGGCAAGGAACAACAGCTCATCGACGAGATGGAGACGATCCTGGGGGAGTACGGACATGGGTGAAGGCAGCGGATTCGGCAAGACGATCCTGATCGGCGACCAGTTCGTCCTCGAGGAGGTGCCGGCCATCGTGGCCGCGATCCCGTACTCGACCGTGACCACGGTCGAGCGGCTGGAGAGCGGCAGCGGCTGGACGTTGGACGACCGGCGTGACGAGGTCCCCGGCTACAAGGAGAAGAAGCGCGAGCAGCACGGGCGCTCGATCGACACGATCCTCGAGGCGATGGGGGTGGACGTCGCGAAGACGCCCATCAAGATCACCATGGGCGGCACGCTGTTGGCGGGCAGCGGAGTGGGCGCCAGCGCGGCGAGCTGCGTCTCGCTGGCGCGCGCTCTGGACGCCGAGTTCGGCCTGGGCTACACGATCGAGCAGATCAACCACGTGGCCTGGCAGGGGGAGTTCCCCTATCACGGCGTCGCCAGCGGCGTGGACAACACCGCCTCCACCTACGGAGGCCTGCTGTTCTTCTACCTCAAGGACAAGCAGCAGCACTTCGAGCAGATCGCGGTCTCGAAGCCGGTCGACATCGTGCTCGCCAACAGCGGCGTGACGGTCGACACCGCCTCCCTGGACGCCTTCATCGACGAGCAGAAGGAGGCACAGCCGGAGCTGTTCGCCCAGCGGCTGGAGAGGATCAGGGAAGAGGGGCGGCGCATGAAGGCGGCTCTCGAGGCGGACGACTGGACCGCGGTGGGCGGCATCATGTCGGAGAACCATGAGCTGCTGACCGAGATGGGCATGTCGCACGAGAAGCTGGACGAGATGTGCGCCGCCGCTCTCGACAAGGGCGCCCTGGGCGCCAAGGTCACCGGCGGCGGGCGCGGCGGCTACATGGTGTCGCTCACCCCGGGACGCGAGCTGCAGGAGTCGGTCGCGTCCATGTTCGAGGCGCGCGGACACAAGGTGATCCGCGCGACCATCGGCGGGCCCGCGGCCCATGGCTGAGGCCGCCGGGGGCACGGCGGGACCCGACCACGGCGGGCCGGCGTCATCGCGGCGAGGCGCGCCGGCCCGCCGGGCCACGCCCACCGGCTTCTTCCGGGGCTACATCTTCGACCTCGACGGCACGGTCTACCTCGGGGACGCGCTGCTGCCCGCGGCCGGCGAGACCCTGGCGACTTTGCGCGCCCGGGGCCTGCGCACGATCTTCGTGTCCAACAACCCCACGCACCCGCGCGAGCACTACGCCGCCAAGCTCACCCGGCTCGGTGTACCCACGCCCGTCGAGGACGTGATCACGTCGACGCAGGTGATGGTCGACTTCCTGGACCGGCGCATGCCAGGCGCACGTCTGTTCGTCCTCGGAGAGGAGCCGTTGTGCACGGCGCTCCGTGCCGCCGGCTACACGCTCACCGAGCAGCCCGGCGAGGTAGACGCGGTCATCGCCAGTTTCGACCGCACCTTCGTGTACCGGAAGCTGCAGATCGCCTTCGACGCCATCCGTGCCGGAGCCCGCTTCTTCGCCACCAACCCCGACCCGTACTGCCCGGTCCCGGGTGGCGGTGAGCCCGATTGCGCGGCGGTGATCGCCGCGGTCGAGGCCTGCACCGGCGCCCGGGTCGAGGCGGTGGTGGGCAAACCGTCGCGCCACATGATCGAGGCCACGCTGGGCCTGCTCGGCCTGCCGGCGCGGGAATGCCTGATGACCGGCGACCGGCTCGAGACCGATGTCATGATGGGCCTTGAGGCGGGGCTGTCCACCGCGCTTCCACTGACGGGCGCGACGACGGCGTCCGACCTCGCCGACTCGGCGATCCAGCCGACCTACGTCCTGCGCGACCTCGGCGACCTGCTGCCGCCCAGCCCTGTCGCCGGGCCGGTCGCCGGGGATTGACGGCGGCCTGCCGCGGTCAACCGGTCGCGGCGGAGGCGTCGACGCGCAGGTCGCGGACCGCCATGCGGGCGGCGTTCGACGTCTCGTCGTCGAGCATCGACTGGGCGGCACGCTCGGCGTCCAGCCGGGCGCGGTAGTGCTCCGCTTCGCGCTCGGCGGTCGTCGCGTCCCAGCCGAGCAACGGCGCCATGATCCGGGCGACGGCGTCGGCGGCCAGCGCCCCGCGGTCGGCGGCCTCGAAGGCGACGTGTGTGCGTCGGGTGAGCACGTCGTCGATGTGCAGGGCGCCCTCGTGGGTGACGGCGTAGTGCACCTCGGCCGAGACGTACTTGTCGGCGCCCGGCAACGGAGCGGCCATGTCGGGCTCCCGGGCGATGAGGTCGAGTATCTCCATCGCCATCGTCCCGTGTCGTGCCACGAGGTGGTCGATCTGCCCGGGTGAGAGCCCGGCGGCGCCCGGATGCCGGCTGAGCCGGTAGCCGGCGCCCGACAACCCCACGGCGCCGAGCAGCGCCTGATCGGCGCTGCGGCTGGGGTCCACGGCGAACGGCAGTTCGTGCGCAGCCGCGTCGACCGCGTCGCGCGCCATGAGGCGATAGGTGGTGTATTTGCCTCCGGCGATGCTCACGAGACCGGGGGCGCTGCGCCACACCATGTGCTTGCGCGACATCTTGGCGGTCTCCTTGGCGTCGCCGCCGAGCAGCGGCCGCAGCCCGGCGTAGACCGCAGTGACGTCGTCGAGCGTCAGCGGCTCCACGAGCATGGTGTTGACCCTCTCCAGCAGGTATTCCGCATCGGTGCGTGTCGCCGCCGGATGATCGAGGTCGAACCGCCAGTCCGTGTCCGTGGTTCCGATGATCCACTGCTCGGCCCACGGCAGCACGAACAACACACTCTTCTCGGTGGGCAGGATGAGCGCCCAATCCGAGTGGATACGGTCCTTGGGTACCACGAGGTGCACGCCTTTGGACGGACGCACCTGCGTCGTGGGTGTGACTCCGGCGAGGCGCTCCGTCTCGTTGGTCCACACGCCGGTGGCGTTGATCACCGTGCGGGCATGCACGTCCAGCTCGACGCCCGATTCAAGGTCGGCGACGCGCGCGCCTGCGACCCTGCCGCCGTCGTGCAGGAATCCGACGACCTTCGCTGCCGAGACGCATGTGGCGCCGAGCGCCGCGGCGGTGCGCGTGAGGACGAGCGAGAGGCGGGCATCGTCGACCTGCGCGTCGTAGAAGCGGATGCCGCCGTGCAGGGCGTCTTCGCGCAGGCTCGGTACCGCGCGCAGGCAGGCGCGGCGGGAGAGATGACGGTGGCGTGGCATCGCCGGATGGAGTCCTGCGAGGGCGTCGTAGAGGAGCAACCCGGAGCCGAGGAAGGCGCGGTCCCACGCCATCCGCCGCAGAGGCATCAGGATCGGCATCGGGTGCACCAGATGGGGCGCGATCTTCTTGACCAGCAGACGCCGCTCCTGCAGCGCCTCGCGTACCAGCTCGATGTCGAGCTGCTCCAGGTAGCGCAGACCGCCGTGGATCAGTTTGCTGGAACGGCTGGACGTTCCGGCCGCCCAGTCCCTCTTCTCGACCATGGCGACCCGCAGCCCGCGGCCCGCAGCGTCAAGGGCGATGCCGCAGCCGGTGGCGCCGCCGCCGACGACGAGCACGTCGAAGAGGTCGGTGGCGAGGCGCTCGAGCGCCGCCGCCCGTTGCGGCGGTCCGAGCGCTGCGGCGTCCCTGCAGCACGCCGGTAGGAAGTCGGTCGTCCCGGTGTCAGTGGTGATAGCAGTCATCTCAAGCCTTCAGGTCCGCATCGTTGTGGCTTCGTCGTGGTCCCCGCTCGCGAGTCGGCTCCCATGGCGTCTCACGCTCTCCGCTTGACGACGGCGTCGGAGAGGACGTCGGCGGCTTCGTTCAGGCGCAGTCCCACGACGTCGAGGCGGCGCAGCAGCTCGCGGCGTTTGAGCATCTCCATGGACAGTGGTCCCTGGAAGAGCAGGGCCACCTCCTCGTCGTAGCGGCGCCGGATCTCGTTGGCCGACTTCTTGGCCGTGAGCGCCGCCTGGCCCGTGTCCGCCGGAGAGCGCGTGATCGTGCGGACGGCCGCTCGCAGGTCGTCGATCGCCGTCGCCGCCTCCTCGAGCGGGGCCGAGAAGACATCGGTCGCGGCCATCTCATAGAGATCCAGCTCGCGCACGAAGTCGTGGATGTTGTCCAGGACGTCATCGATGGACCGTGAGAGACGGAACAGATCCTCACGGTCGATCGGTGCGACCAGGACGCCCGCCAGCCCGCGGACCAGCTCGGCGCGTTGCACGTCGCCCTTGTGCTCGATCCTCTTCATCTTCTCGCGCGCGGCGGTGATGTCGGTCGTCCCCGCCGCCACGTCGTGGGCCAGCCGGCAGGCGGCCAACACCTCATCGAGCTGGCGCTCGAGGGAGGTGACGAGCGCCAGGCTGCCGCCGCGTCTCATGCGCCGCAGTGCCCTTTGTACGCGCGTCCTCTTCACCGGTACGCCATCCTTCCGGCGGCGGTCAGCGCCGCAGCCAGGCCCATCGTGGCCGGCAACGTCACGATCCACGCCCAGCCGATCTTCCGGACCTCGGTCCAGCGCACCGTCGCCGGCGAGCTGGCGATGCCGCTGCCCACGGCGGCGCCCGCCACCGCCTGGGTGGACGAGACGGGGAAGCCTGCGGCCGAGGCCGCCAGGACCACGACCGCCGAGCTGAACGAGGAGGCGATGAAGTGCGGCGTACGGATACGGACGACCCCGTCGGCGACCACCGGCGCGACCTTGTGGATGGTCAGCATGATGCCGGCTGCGAACATGGCCGCGATGGCCGTCTGGCTGACGGCGTCGGCGCGGACCGGATCCGTATGGGCGGCGGTCGCGACGGCGGCGATCGCCACCATCTTCTGCGCGTCGTTGGCGGCGTACGCGACGCTCTGCAGCAGGTACGAGCCGATCTGGGCGCCGCTCATCGAACGTCGCGCGATGACCCGTCCCACGGGGCCGGAGAGGATCTTGTAGACGGCCCAGCCGGCGGGCACGCCGATCAGCGGAGCTGCGAGGGACATGATCAGCACCTCACCGACCACGGTCCACTGCACCGGCAAAGAGGCCCCCAGGCCGGCGCCGACGATACCCCCGGTGAGAGCGAGCGTGAGACTGGTCGGCGTGCCGCGCCGCGTGAGCACGAGGACGACGATGAGCGACGCCAGCACCGCGACCAGCAGCGCCGTCTGGCCGTCCCGCGACTCGAAGGCCACCAGGCGATGCGCCAGCGTCGTCGCCACCGCCGTGCCCAGGAAGAACGGCCCCACGGCGACCATCGCCGTCAGGATGGCGATCGCTGCGGCCACGCCGATCACCCGCGTGCGCGTCCCCAGCGCGACCAGCGTCGCCCCGTCGTTGGCGCCGTTGGCCAGAGTGAAGGCCAGCGTCGCGGCCAGCAGAAGGATCCCGGAGAGCGTCATTCGTGTGGCTTCTCATCTCTTCGCATCGCTCATCATCGTCCAGCCCGGCGTCGCCCGGGCGTGATCCCTCAGACCGTCATGCTGCCCTGTGGTTCCGACACATCCCCCGGAAGTGGGGATCCTGACCGGCCGTCCGCACGCGTCGCGCTCACCGCCAGCACCGGGCGCGGGCGCACGCTCAGACGGACCTGCGTGCCGGGGGAGAGCATCGAGCTGTCGGCGCTCGGCATCTGCACCAGCACGAGCTCGTCGCCGGGCAGTCGCACGCGCACCATCGAGATCGGACCACGGAAACTGACCGCGGTCACCCAGCCGTTGCCGTCCGTGCCGGGTGCCAGCTGCATCGACTCGGGGCGCACCAGTACCGTCACGTCCCCGTCCTTCGCGGACCCGTCGAGCAGGGGCAGCCGGTCGCCCAGCACCTCGACCAGGCCGTCCCCGGCCACGCCGGGCAGCCGGTTGGTGAGGCCGACGAAGTCGGCGACGAACTCGGTGGCGGGTTTCTCGTAGATCTCCGTCGGCGGTCCGATCTGCTGCAGCCGACCGTTGTTGATGACGGCGACACGGTCGGCGAGGGTGAAGGCCTCCTCCTGGTCGTGGGTCACGAACACGGTCGTCGTGCCCACCTCCTGATGCACGCGGCGGATCTCGTCGCGCAGCTCCCCTCGTACCTTGGCGTCCAGTGCCGACAACGGCTCGTCCAGCAGCAGGACGCGGGGCCGGATGGCCAGGGCGCGGGCGAGTGCCACGCGCTGCTGCTGACCGCCCGAGAGCTGGTTCGGATACCGGTCGGCCATGGCGCCGAGGCCCACGAGCTCGAGCATCTCGTCGGCCCGCCTCTGTCGCGTCGCCTTGTCGATCTTCCGCATCCGCAGTCCGAAGGCCACGTTGTTGCGCGCCGTCATGTTCGGGAAGAGGCTGTAGGCTTGGAACACCATGCCCATGTCACGCCGGCTGGCGGGCAGGGAGCCGATGTCCTTGCCGTCCACCAGCACCTCACCGGAGTCCGCCTCGTCGAGCCCGGCGATGATCCGCAGCGCGGTGGTCTTGCCGCAGCCGGACGGCCCGAGGAAGGCGACGAACTCACCGGCCTGGATGTCGATGGAGAGACCGTCGAGGGCGCGCGTGGGGCCGAACAACCGGGTGAGACCGACCAGTTGGACGGTCACTCCGGAGCGGTCGGGGCGATCGGCGGTCTTCTCTGTCTCAGGAGTCACTGCCATTCACCCCTTCCGCCTGCGCCGCTGCACGGACGACGCGGCGACGGCGGGATCCGACCGTCGACACGACGAACAGCAGGACGAACCCGAAGATGAGGGCGGCGAGTGACACCGCCACCGACACTCCGGCGTTCCGCAGGCCCAGCAGATTGACGATGACCTGGAGCGTGTCGTAGTTGAGCAGGGACGAGATCGTGAACTCTCCCAGCACGAGCGCGATCGCCAGCACGGAGGCCGAGAGCAGGCCGCCCCGGATGGCCGGCACCACGATACGGATGAACACCTGTGGCCACGACGCCCCCAGACCACGGGCGGCCTCGGAGAGGGTCTCGATGTCCACCGCGAGCAGACTGGCGTGGATGGCGCGATAGGCGTAGGGGAGCACGAGGATCACGTAGACGTAGGCGAGCAACAGTGGCGAATCGCCGAAGATGTAGTTGACCCAGGAGTACACCGGGGCGAGGCCCACCACGAGCACGATCGCCGGGATCGACAGCGGCAGCAGACAGATGAACTCGATGACGCGCCGCAGCCGGGGCACGCGCAGATGTACCCACACCATCGTCGGCGTCAACAGCACCAGCATGCCGATCACTGTGAGGGCGGCCAGCTCGAGCGACAGTGTGACGGCGCCGAGGAGCTCGCGGTTGACGCCGATGTCCCTCCAGGCGGCGAAGCTGCGGCTCCATCCGACATCGCGGGTCGAGAACTCGAGCATGGCGACCAGCGGCAGCAGCAGATACACGCCGACGACGCCGAAGACCACCCAGCGGGTCATGGAGCGGAGCTGGAAGCGGCGCCTGCGGACGGGCCGCGTCTTCCGGACCGCGGCCGTCATGACGCCCACTTCGCGGTACGGCGCTGCAGTAGAGCGTGCAGGCTCATGACGATGATCACGACCACGACCATGCCGAAGGCGAGCGCCTTGCCGACGTTGGCCTGGCCGATGACGAGCTCGCTCTGCATGTAGGTGCGGATCTGGAGCGGGACGATCGGGCTGCCCTGGCTGATCAGCGCCGCGGCCGTGGCGTACGCCGAGAAGGCGTTGACGAACAGCAGGAGGAGGGCTCCGATGAAACTGGGGGCGAGGATGGGGCCGGCGACGTGGCGCCAGTAGGCCCACGCGTTGCCGCCCAGGTTGTCCGAGGCCTCACGCCACTGCGACTGCAGGCCGTCGAGCGCCGGCAGGAAGATGAGCACCATGAGCGGGATCTGGAAGAACGTATACACCACGCCCAGCCCGAAGAAGCTGTAGATCCAGCCGGCGGTGGCGTAGGGGCTGAGGCCGAAGAGGTGCTGGACGACCAGCGTCACCAGGCCGCTGTAGCCGTAGGTGGCCAGGAATCCGAAGGCGAGCATGACGCCGCCGAACTGGGCCAGGACACCGGACACCGCGAGCACGGCGCGCCGCAGCACCCCGTCGGGGTCGCCCTCGGCGACCGCCCAGGCCAGCAGGCCGCCGAGGATGCCGCCCGCCAGGGCGGTCGCGGCCGACAGCTCCAGCGAGCCTTTGAAAGCGTTGAGGTAGGCGCCGGTACTGACGACCGTGCGCACGTTGTCGAGCGTGGTCTCTCCGCTGTCGGTCGCGAAAGCCCCCGCGACGACGAGGACCGTCGGCCAGAGGAGGAAGATGACCACGTATCCCAGGAACGGCACGGCGCCCAGAGAGCGAGCCGCCGATCGCAGCTGCTTCCGGCGCGAGCGGGCCGGCCCCACAGGGGGGCCGGCGCTCGGGGCGAAAGAGCCGCCCCGAGCGCCGGCCAGGCCGACGTCGCCGTTGGCCGGGTCCGGGTCAGTGCCGCCGGTCGGCGTCACTGAACCGCCTTGTCCCAGTTGGCGAGCAGGTACTCCTGCGCCGCCTCCTGCTGCTCCAGTGTGAGGGTGACCGGCGTGCCGACCACTTCGGGCAGGCTCGCGACTGCCTCGCTGTCGACCGTGCCGGCCTCCACCATGGCGTCGTAGAGGACCGGGAAGGCCCCGCCCCTGAGCCACCAGTTGGAGCCCTCCGGGGAGTAGATGAACTCCTGCCACAGGCGGGCCGCTGCCGGGTGCGGCGCGTACTTGCTGACTGCCTGGATGTAGTACGCGGCCACGATGTTGTTCTCAGGGATGATGACCTGCCAGTCGATCTTTCCCTCGACCTCCTTGGCCATCGCCAGGAGGTTGTAGTCCCAGTCGATCACGACCGGCGTCTGGCCGGCGGCGACGGAGGCAGGAGTGGGGTCGACGGGCAGCAGGTTGCCGGCCTTGCTCAGCTTGGAGAAGAACTCCACGCCGGGCGCGATGTCGTCCGGTGAGCCGCCGTTGGCCATGGAGGCCATGACGACGCCGTTGAAGCCGGCCGCGGCCTGGGTCGGGTTGCCGTTCAACGCGACCATGCCCTTGTACTCGGGCTTGAGCAGGTCGTTGACCGACGTGGGCGCAGGGACCTTGCCGGCGTCGAAACCGATCGCCATATAGCCGGTGTAGTCCGCGTGCCACAGGCCGTCCGGGTGCTTGAGGTTGTCCGGGATCTTGTCCCAGTCGACGATCTTGTAGGGCGCGAAGAGGTCCTCGTTGGCGGCGGCGATGGCCGCGCCGACGTCGACCACGTCGGGTGCGCGGTCAGTGCCCTTGAGCTGCTTGATCGCGTTGACCTCATCCTGGCTGGCGGCGTCGGGCTGAGCCGAGTTGATCTTGATGTCGTACTTGGCCTCGAACGCCTTGATGATCTCGCCGTAGTTGGCCCAGTCCGGCGGCAGCGCGATCACGTTCAGCTGGCCCTCTTCCTGGGCGGCCTTCACGAGGCCGTCCATGCCGCCGAAGTCCTCGACCGACGTAGCCGTGGCCGCGTCTGTGCCGCCGCCCTCCCCGGTGGTCTCGGATTTGCCGCACGCCGCGACGACGAGCAGCAGGGAGACGACGAGGACGGCGACGATCGACAGCGCCGCCCAACGGAACCGTCCGGTAGTTGACATCTGTCCTCCTAAGATGTGGTTCGTGACAGGAACGCGTGGAATCGCTGGAGCACCCCTTTCTCTCCCGGGACCAGCCAGGTCGTTACCGGCTGCCCCTGTCGATGACGACGGCATCGTCGTCTCTCATCGGCATCCCCCCATTGGCCCCTCTTTGCACATCTCCCGTGGTCGCGAAGTGGTCTGTCCCCCTCGGTCGATATCTGGCTAGGGGAGACCCACTCGTGGGCGGAGGCTGGACGGGACGACATGTGCCGGTGCCCTCGCCGAACGTGCGCGCGCCGAGATCAGCCTCCCCTCTCTGCCCGCCACACCGGCGGTCCTCTCTCGGCTGCTCAGTTCCTGGTATGTACCATGCTCGCAGGTGGCGCCGTCGATGTCAAGGATGCGGCATGGAGCGCCGGCCCGGAGCCGCGGCGGCAGCCGTCCTCCATGTTAGAATCCGGCCCATCCATGGCCGCCGATTTCGTCCATCTCCACGTCCACAGCGAGTACTCGCTGCTCGACGGCGCCTGCAGGGTCGTGGACCTCGTCAAACGCGCCAAGGAGTTGGGCATGCCGGCCGTGGCGCTCACCGACCACGGCACCCTGGGCGGCGCCGTCAAGCTCTACCGCGCCGCCCAGTCAGAGGGCATCAAGCCCATCATCGGACTCGAGCTCTACGTCGCCACCGACCGCTTCAGCCGTGCCGGGGTCAAGGAGCGCAACGCGCACCTGACCCTGCTGGCCCGCGACGAAGCGGGCTACAGGAGCCTCGTCAAGCTCTCGACCCAGGCTTACCTCGAGGGCTACTACTACAAGCCACGCGCCGACTGGGAGCTGCTCAGCCGTCACCACGAGGGACTCATCGCCCTCACCGGCTGTATGAGCGGCAAGGCCGCGCTGCTGCTCAAGGAGGGCGACGACGCCGCGGCGCTGGCCGAGGTCACCCGGCTGGCGGAGCTGCTCGGCCCGGAGAACGTCTACGTCGAGCTGCAGGACGCCGGCCTGCCCGAGCAGCGCGAGCTGCTGCCGCGGCTCGCGCGGCTCGCCGAGAAGGCCGGCCTCAAGACGGTCGCCACCAACGACGTCCATTACCTGCGCCACGAGGACGCCTACGCGCACGACGCGCTGCTCTGCATCCAGACGCAGAGCAATCTCGCCGACGAGGACCGCATGCGGTACGGCAGCGACGAGTTCTATCTCAAGTCGGCCGAGGAGATGGAGGAGCGCTTCGCGGCGTACCCGGGGGCCGCGGCCAGGACGCTCGAGATCGCGGAGCGCTGCAACGTCGAGCTCGACTTCGGCGGCTACAAGTTGCCGGTCTACCCGGTGCCCGAGGGGCATACCGAGGGCTCCTACCTGCGCGAGCTGTGTGAGCAGGGCGTCCGCCGCCGGTACGGCGCCGAGCCTGCCGACGAGGTGCGGGAGCGTCTCGACTTCGAGCTCGGCGTGATCGGCGAGATGGGCTTCGAGTCGTACTTCCTGATCGTCTGGGACTACGTCAAGTTCGCCAAGGACAACGGCATCGCCGTGGGGCCCGGACGAGGGTCCGCCGCGGGGTCCATCGTCAGTTACGCGCTCGGCATCACCGACATCGACCCGCTCGAGTACGACCTGCTCTTCGAGCGCTTCCTCAACCCCGGCCGCAAGAGCATGCCCGACATCGACATGGACTTCAGCGTCGCCCGTCGCGAAGAAGTCATCGACTACGTGGCCCGGAAGTACGGGCGCGACAGGGTCGCGCAGATCATCACGTTCGGCACCATGGCCGCGCGCGCGGCCGTGCGCGACGCGGCGCGCGTCATGGGCAAGCCGTACGCGCTCGGGGACAGGATCGCCAAGATGATCCCCGAGCAGGCGCCGCCGGCGAGCTTCGCCCAGGCGATGCTGCCCGGCGGCGAGCTGAAGCAGGCGTACGACGCCGATGCCGAGGTCAAGGAGGTCGTCGACCTCGCCATGAGCCTCGAGGGGCTCATCCGCAACGACTCCATCCATGCCGCTGCCGTGGTGATCGGCGACAAGCCTCTCACCGAGTATCTCCCGCTGCAGCAGAAGGGCGACGCCGAGCTCGTCACGCAGTACGACATGAACGACGTCGCCCTGCTGGGTCTGCTCAAGATGGACTTCCTCGGCCTGCGCAACCTGGACGTCATCGAGGCCGCGCTGGAGATCATCGAGAAGGCCCGGGGCGTGTGCATCGAGATCGACCGGCTGCCGCTGGACGACGAGAAGACGTACAGGATGCTCGCCCGCGGCGACTCCACCGGGGTGTTCCAGTTCGAGAGCGCCGGCATGAAGGAGGCGCTGCGCGAGATCGGCCCGACGGAGTTCGAGGACCTCATCGCGATCGTCTCCCTCTACCGGCCGGGGCCGATGCAATACATCTCCACTTACGCGCGCAACAAGAAAGCCCCGGCCTCGGTCGTGTACGACCACGACGCCCTGCGGCCCATCCTGGAGCCGACGCACGGTGTGACCATCTACCAGGAGCAGTACATGGCCATCGCCCGTCGCGTCGGCGGATTCAGTCCGGCCCAGGCGGACGATCTGCGCAAAGCCATCAGCAAGAAGAACATGGAGCTGATGACCACCCTCAAGGACCCCCTCATGGAGGGCCTCGCCGAGAAGGGCGTGCCGCCGGCGGTGGCCGCCAAGCTGTGGGCCGATTTCGAGGCGACCGGCAACTACTCGTTCAACAAGAGCCATGCCGCCTGCTACGCGATGATCAGCTACCGCACGGCATGGCTCAAGGCCAACTATCCGGTCGAGTACATGGCGGCCCTCATCAGCAGCGTCATGAACACCAAGGACAAGGTGCCGTTCTATGTGAACCAATGTCACGAGATGGGCATCGAAGTGCTGCCGCCGGACGTCAACACGAGCGTCGTGGAGTTCACCGTGGTGGAGGGCAGGATCCGTTTCGGCATGAACGCGGTGAAGGGCGTCGGGGAGGGCGCCATCGAGGCGATCATCGCCGCCCGCGAGGAGGGCGGCCCCTTCGAGTCCATCTACGACTTCTGTGCGCGCGTGGATTCGCAGATGGCCAACAAACGGGTGCTCGAGGCGCTCATCCGCGCGGGGGCGTTCGACAGCACCGGCGATCCGCGGCGCGGCATGCTCGAGGCGCTCCCCCGAGCCATGGCCGATGGGGAGCGCAGGCGCAGGGACGCCGCACACGGCCAGGGCGGTCTCTTCGACCTGGTCGCGCCCGAAGACAGCGGCCAGCCGCGACCCACGGTCCCCCAGGTCGAGTTCGACCAGACGACGCTGCTCAAAGCTGAGAAGGAGGCGCTGGGCCTCTACGTCTCGGCCCACCCTCTCCAGGGGCTCCGCGACCAGTTGCGCGACGAGATCGAGACGCCCGTCAGCCAGATCGCCGACGCCGACGACGGAGGCGTGACCTGGACCGGGGGCGTCGTGTCGGGCGTCCAGAAGCGCGTCAGCAAGAACGGGGGCGTGTGGCTCCTGTTCCGCCTGGAGGACGTGGACGGCGGCGTCGAATGCCGCGCCTGGCCGAAGGTGTACGAGCAGTACCGCGAGTCTCTCGTGGAGGACGCCATCGTCAAGGTGAAGGGGCGCATCGAGAGGCGGACCGAGGGCGACGCCGTGCTGGCGGTGATCGAGGTCGTGCCTTTCAGCGGCGTGAGCGAGTTCCACCCCCTGACGCTCGTGGTCGACGCCGGGTGTGTGGAGCCGTCGGTGATCGACGACCTGAGGCGCATCCTCTGCGACTTCCCGGGTCCCGTGCCCGTCGTGCTCGAGATGGAGCGTGGGGAGCAGCGCGCTCGACTGCGCGTCGGCGACAACCTGCGCGTCGACCCCGTGGCCGGCCTGTACGCGGAGCTCAAGGCGTTGCTCGGCGAGAGCTGCATCAGGGTCGGTTGACACGGTGGCGACCACGGGCACGACACACCCGGAGGACCAGGAGGACCGGCGATGATCCCCGAGGGCATGCGCGACGTGCTTCCGCCGCAGACCGTGAGGCTGCGCGCCGTGGAGGACCTCCTGCGCGCCCGTTTCGCGGCTTACGGGTACGGAGAGGTACGCACGCCCTGGCTCGAGTTCGCGGCGACGCTGGAGGAGGCCGAGGACGACGTTCTCTCGGGCGGCTACCGTCTGCACGACGAGCAGGGTCACGAGCTCATGGTGCGCACGGACATGACGGTCCCCGTGGCGCGCATGGCGGCCGACCGCTGCGACGACGTGCCGCTGCCGCTGCGGTTCAGCTACGTGGCGCCGAGCATCAGGCCCTGGGCGCCACAACGGGGTCAGGACGGCGAGTTCTGGCAGGCGGGGGCGGAGTTGCTCGGACTGGACTCGGCCGAGGCCGATGCCGAGTGTGTCGCCCTCCTGTGCGATGCCCTTACAGGGCTGGGCCTCGAGGAGTTCACCGTGACGCTGGGCTCCGCCGCCTATCTCATGGCGCTGATCGACTCACTGGACCTGCCCGACGACGATCGCGAGACGTTCACGGCGGCGTTCGGCGACCGCGACTACCCGCTGCTGGAGAGCGTCGCCGGCAACGCCGCCGTGGACGAGGACGCGCTCAAGGTCCTGTGGCGCATCATCGAGCTGAGCGGCGGCGAGGAGATGCTCGGGCAGGCCCGGAGGCTGGCGCGCAACGACGTCATGGAGGCCGCGCTCGCGCGGCTCGCCCGCGTGCGTGACCTCGTCGACGAGGCCGGCTTCGGCAGACACCTGGCGTTCGATTTCGGTCTCGTGCAGGAGCTCGGTTACTACTCCGGCCTCATCCTCGAGGCGTACGCCCCGGGGGTCGGCCTGCCGCTCGCCAGCGGCGGCCGCTATGACGGCCTGGTGGCGCGTTTCGAGTGGGACATCCCCGGGGTGGGGTTCGCGGTCGCCGTCGACCGCGCCTCGGACGCCCTGGCCGAGGCCGGCGTGCCGCTCGTGGGCGCGCCGGCCGCGGTCCCGTTCCCGGGCGGCCTCGAGGCGCCGGCGCGGGCTGCCGAGTTGCGTCGCGCCGGCATCGCCGTGCTCGCGTTGCCGGAGGGAGCCGCGGCGGAGCCGCCGCTGATCGTCCGTCGTGGAGGTGCATACACGCTGCGTCTGGCCGACGGCCGGGAGGTCGGCGGCGATGCGGCCGCCGTCGCCGCCGCCCTGGGGGCCTGATGAGGATCGGCCTCGCTTGCGAGGTGAGCACGCCACCGGCCGAGGTCCTGGATCTCCTCGGGGCGGCCGGTCTGCCGGTCTCCATGTTGCGGGGTGAGACCGCGCCGGCGCTCTTCCATCCGAACGGCGTCACATGGTTCCTGGGCTCCGCCGCGGATGTGCTCAGCGGATGCGACCGCGGCGCGCTCGACGCCGGTGTGGTCGGCAGCGACCGGCTGTTCGAGGGGCGGCTCGGGGTCGTCGACCTTCTCGACCTCCGGCGCTGCCGTGACGATCTCGTCCTGGCCGTGATGCCCAGCGCCGTGCACGCGGATCGGCGGCTGCGCGTCGCCACCCGGCACCCCCGCGCCGCAGCGCGCCACTTCGGCGCCACGGGGGAGCAACCGGAGATCCTGGTGGTCGACGAGCCGCTCCTCGCCTCGTCGCTCGGCATGGCCGACGGCGTCGTCGAGCTCAGCGCTCGACTGCGCAGCGACGTGCGGGGGGCGCCGCTTCTCGAGCCGCGCGCCGTGGTGGCGTCGTGCAGCGCGCACCTGGTGGCCTCGCGCTCCGCGCGGGTGCTGCGGCGCCACGCCTTCGCCGGGCTCGTGGGACGTCTGCGCGTCGCCAGGGAGGAGGCGTGAGGCGGCCTGCGCGGGCGCGCGTCGCCCATCACGACGTGAGCAGCCGCGTCGGTGCCGCCGGGCCCCAGGGGAGGGTGGCGCGCGACGATCCCGGGGCGGTACAGTCTCGTCCTGAGTACAGCTTCGGCGCCGGGCTTGCGCTGATCGCGGACTCCGTCGCCGTCCGGCAGGAGGTCGGCACGACATGATCGTCTTCCCCGCCGTCGACATCCAGGACGGCAAAGCCGTGCGTCTGCGTCGCGGCGACTTCGGCGACGCCACCGTCTTCAGCGACGATCCCGTGGAGCTCGCCCACCACTGGCGCGACCAGGGCGCCGAGGCGCTGCATGTGGTCGATCTCGATGCGGCGCGCACCGGCGAGCTCACCAACTTCCGCCTCGTCGAGCGGATCGTCGACAGTCTCGACATCCCGGTGCAGTACGGCGGCGGCATCCGCACACCCAGATCGCTGGCCTACATCGCCGGCATCGGCGTCCATTGGGTGGTGATGAGCACGGCCGCCGTCACCGCGCAGGGCCTGCTCGACGACGCCGTCAACTGGCTCGGCAGGCGCCTCGTGGTCGGTCTCGACTGCACCGACGGCATGGTGGCCACCCACGGCTGGCAGCAGCGTTCCCAGATGAGCGCCATCCGTATGGTCAGGAACCTGGCGGAGCACGGAGTCGCCCGGGTCGTCTACACGGACACCGCCCGTGACGGCATGCTGGGCGGACCCAACCTCCTCGGCCTCAAGGACCTGGCGGAGGTCTCGCCGCTCGAGATCGTCCTCTCCGGCGGCGTCGCGTTGCTGGACGACCTCCGCCGCCTCAAGAAGCTGCGTGAGGAGAAGGTCGTCGGCGTCGTCGTCGGCCGGGCGTTGTACGAGCGGTCGTTCACGCTGCCCGAGGCGCTGGCCGTGTTCGCTCCTTGAGGGGGCCGTCGTGCCGTGCCGACGCACCACTGCGGGTCCGGCTGCGTGCGAAGCGCCGGCGTGTCCCGGCGCGCCTCGGGCGGTGGCCGACTCCGGCGGGTGACGCGGCTCCCGTGGCCCGCACCCCCACACCGTGAAGCGATCCCGTCACATCCGTCTCCACGGGCCTGCGGGGGTGGACCCTCGCGAGCTCGTCGACCTCGTCGCGGCGGCGCGTCTCGTCTGCTTCCCCACGGACACCGTGTACGGGGTCGGCGGCGTGGCGACCCCCGTGGTGCGCGAGGCACTGCTCGCCGCCAAGCGGCGCGACGCCGCCAAGCCGCTCCAGCTGATCTACTCGTCGCGCCGCCTGCTCGAGGTCTCGCTCGAGCTGGGGCCGCACGTGCTCGAGGCCGTACGGCGTCTCCTGCCGGGGCCGCTCACGCTGCTGGTGCCGTATCCCCCCGGCCTGACGTTCCCACCGCCGGGCGAGGTGCGCCACGGGCTGCCGGGCCCGCCCGGCGCCGGGGAGTGCCGGATGGCGACGCTCGGCGTCCGCGCGCCCGCGTGGCCGGCGACGGCGCAGGCCCTCGCCGGACTGCCGTTCCCGCTGCTCGCCTCGAGCGCCAATCCGAGCGGAGGACGGGCGCCGCGGTCCGTGGACGAGGTGGAGGCCGGTCTGCTGGCCGCCTGTGATCTCGTCCTCGATGCGGGGCCTGTGAGCGGCACGGCCTCGACGATCGTGGACCTCAGCCTGTTCGAGACCGAGCGCAGCTGGCGTATCCTGCGTCCGGGGACCGTCGACGGGCGCGACGTGGCCGCATTGCTGGACGGCGATCGAGAGGAGTCTCAAGGATGAGGACGTTGCCCTTCCATCAGCTGGACGTGTTCACCGATCGGCCCTTCTCCGGCAATCCTCTGGCGGTGTTCCCGGAGGCGGAGGGGCTGACCGCCGTCGAGATGCAGGCGATCGCCAGCGAGATGAACCTGTCGGAGACCACCTTCATCCTGCCGCCGGAGGGCGCCGGCGACGCCCGGGTGCGCATCTTCACGCCGGCGCTCGAGCTGCCCTTCGCCGGACATCCGAGCATCGGGACTGCATGCGAGCTCGTCCGTCTGCGCCTCGTGGACGTCTACCAGCCCGTCACGAGGGTCGTCCTCGAGCTTGACGTGGGACCGGTCGCCGTCGAGGTCGCCGTCCGCGACGGCCGGCCCGTGTCGGCCACCGTGCACCAGCGGGCGCCCGAGTTCCTCGCGCCCGCGCCGCGCGGATCGGCGGCCGCCGTGCTCGGTCTCGACCTCGAGGACCTGCACCCCGAGTTCGACCCGGTGCCCGTCGATACGGGCCTTCGTTACACGATCATCCCGCTCGTCTCCCAGCGGGCGCTCGCCCGGGTCTCGCTCGATCTGGAGCTGGCGCACGAGTTCGAGCGTCGCCACGCCGAGGTCTACCCCTGCGCCTTCACGGGACGCTCGGAGCCGTGGATGGAGGCCCGTGGGCTGTTCCCCTTCGCGGGGATCGCCGAGGACCCGGCGACCGGCAGCGCGGCCGGGCCGCTGGCCGCCTACATGGCGCGCGAGGGGGTGCTCCCCATCGACGAAGAGCGTGTCGTGCTGCAGGGCGCGCAGATCGGCCGGCCGAGCTATCTCACGGTGGCGGTCTCGGGCGCGCCCGATGCGATCGCGGACGTGCGCGTCGGCGGTCGCGTCCATCGCGTGCTCCAGGGCGAGCTGTATCTGCCGGACTGATGCGGGGAAGAGCGGGCGAACGGGGGCGGCGCGAAGCGCCGGGTCAGGTCGGGGCTGATACAATCGGCGCCCTCCGGGCCGTGGCCGCCGGCCTTCATCACGAGGGCGCCCGCGCCCGTCTCGACCTCTGAGCGGAAGGAGCTCGTCATGAAGATCGCCGCCGGTGCGGACCACGGTGGGTTCGCCTTGAAGCAGGCCGTGGTACGTCGTCTCCGCTCCCTGGGGCACGAGGTGACCGACGTGGGCACGCATTCGGAGGACGTCTCCGTCGACTACCCCGTGTTCGGTCACGAGGTCGCCGGCATGGTCGCCTCCGGTGCGGCGGAGCGCGGGCTGCTCGTCTGCGGGACCGGCATCGGCATCTGTATGGCCGCCAACCGCCACAAGGGCGTGCGCGCGGCGGACTGCTTCACCCCGTATCACGCCGAGATCACCCGCCGCCACAACGACTGCAACGTGCTCTGCCTGGGCGGTCGTCTGCTGAGCGAGGACGAGGCGTGGGCGATCACCGAGGTCTGGCTCGAGACGCCGTTCGAGGGCGGCCGTCACGAGCGTCGGGTCGGACTCCTCGACCGGGAGGACCCTGTTTGACCCCCGGCGTGAGTCGACTGCGCCGGTCCCCCCAAGGGGCGCCGGGCGTCCACGGCGGCCGTCGTCGCAGGCTCTCATGACGACCGCGGACGACAAGGCCGGCGGTCGCCGCCGTCCGAGCTGGGACGAGTACTTCCTCCAGCTCGCGGCGCAGGCGGCCACCCGCTCCACGTGCCTGCGCCGCCAGGTGGGCGCCGTGCTCGTCCGGGACAAGCGGATCCTGGCCACCGGGTACAACGGCGCCCCGCGTGGCGTCGCCCACTGTCTGGACATCGGTTGCCTGCGGGAACAGCTCGGCATCCCTTCGGGGGAGCGACAGGAGCTGTGCCGTGCCATCCACGCCGAGCAGAACGCGGTGATCCAGGCGGCCGTCCACGGCGTCGCCATCGAAGGTGCGACGCTGTACACGACGCTCCATCCCTGTGTGCTGTGCGCCAAGATCCTGATCAACTGCGGGGTGCGGGAGATCCACTACGTCGAGGGTTATCCCGACGATCTCTCCCGGGAGCTGCTCGCCGAGGCCCGGGTGGTCCTCGTCAAGGAGGCGTCGCCATCGACGGTCCGTTGAGCCTGTCGAGCCCGCTGCGCACGGCGATCCTGGGCTTCCTCATCGCGGCGTTCATCGTGTACGTGGTCACGCCGCTCATGGGCCGTGTCGCGCACCGTACCGGGGCGGTCGACACGCCCACCGACGAGCGTCGCATGCACGAGCTGGCCACGCCGCTCCTCGGCGGCCTCGCGATGTACCTCGGCTGGATGGTGTCGGTGATGCTCCTCGTGGAGGTCGACCGGTCGGTGTGGGGCATCATCGGCGGTGCCACCATCGTCGTCGCCGTGGGCCTCTTCGACGACCTCTACGAGCTCGAGCCCGTCGTCAAGTTCATCGGCCAGCTGCTGGCGATCGGCGTCGCCGTGTACTTCGACACACGCATCACCCGCATCGGGGTCCCGTTCACCGGGATCACGTGGCACCTGCCGCTGGCGGCCTCCCTGCTGGTCACCGGCTTCTGGATGGCGATGATCATCAACATGGTGAACTTCATCGACGGCCTTGACGGACTCGCGGCGGGCGTCTGCGGCATCTCGGCGCTGACCTTCGCGGTCATCTCGCTGGCGACAGGGTTCGCCTCCATGGGGGTGCTGGCGGCGGTGCTCGCCGGCGCGACGTTCGCGTTCCTGCGGTTCAACTTCCATCCGGCCTCGATCTTCATGGGTGACGCCGGCTCGATGCTGCTCGGGTTCGTGCTGGCCTGCGTCAGCGTCGAGAGCGTGATGAAGGGTACGGCCGCCGTGGCGCTCGTACTGCCGCTGCTGGTGCTCGGCGTGCCGTTCGTCGACCTGTTCCTGATCGTCTGGCGCCGTTGGCGCCGGGGGGTGCCGTTCTACGCCCCCGGGCAGGACCACGTCCACCACGACCTCGTGCTGGTCCACGGGTTCTCGCAGCGCAAGAGCGTGTTGTTGCTGTACTCGTGGTGCGCCTGTCTCAGCGGCCTCGCCATCGCCATGCAGCAGCGTTTCTGGCCGGCGATCGCCGTGTTCGCGGTCGCGGCCGGCGTGTCCACGACCCACATGGCGCGGCTGCTCAGCAGGTATCGCTCACGCCGCCGGGGCCTGCCCGACCCTCTGGCCCCCGGTGTGGGCAACAACCCTGTCGGCGATGCGGGACCCCGCGCGGACGGCGGCTTATGACGGCGTCATCGCCGCGCCCAGACCGGACGGACAGGCGCCCCGGCACGGTCATTTGCGGGCGTCAGACGCCGTGGGTATAGTGTGACCGCGGAGCATCCGAAAGACGGGAAGAAGGCGCCGCCGCGACCCTCGGGTTCCGCGGAATCCATCGCGTTCCTGCTGCTTGCAGGCGTGGCGGTGGGGCTCGCGTTCGGCGCCGGCGTCGACTGGGTCTTCGGCACGTTCCCCCTGTTCGTGGGGATCGGTGTGTTCATCGGCTTCGGCCTGGCGTTGTACGCCATCTATCTGGAGACGAAGTGAGGGGCAGGAGGGTGAGCGTCATCTCTAAGCCGTACCTGACGCCTCTCCTTCTCGTCACCGCGACGCTCACATGCACCGGCGTGGCGGCGCTCACCGGACGGCCCGCATGGGCCGCCGCCGCCGGCGCGGGTCTGGTGCTGGTCTATTGGGCGCTCGAGGTCGTGGCGTGGCGCTCGGCCTCCCGGGGGACGATCAACCACGCCGTGGCGGCGGCTGTGGGCGGGGCCGTCGTGCGCATGGCCGTGGCGCTCGTGTGCCTCGTCGCCGTCGGCGTCCTCGCGCGGGCCGCCTTCCCGGCCGCCGCGCTGTCGTTCCTGGCCGCGTTCACCGTGTACATGACGGTCCGCATCCACGCCTTCGCGGGCGCTGCACACCAGACGCACGGGGCGGGGCCGCGGTGAAGCGCAAACGACTCATCTGGGGCGTCGTCGCGGTGGTCGCCCTGGGGGCTCTCGTCGGGTACGACCTCCTCAAGACGCCCGGGCAGAGCGAGCAGGTCGAGATCGTCGAGGAGTTCGAGCTGCAGCCGCTCATCAAGCTGCCGGCCATCGGCCCGTTCGACCTGTCGGTCAACAAGGCCGTCGTCTATCTGTGGATCACCGCCGCCGTCCTGATCGTGTTCGCCCTGCTCGTGCGGCGCTCACTCAGGCAAGAACCGCCGAGCCGCTTCCGCGTCCTGATGGAGCTGCTCTACGCCCTGGCGCACGACGGCATCGTCGGCGCCGTCATGAAGAGCGGCCGGGCGACGTGGTTCCCCTACATCGCCGGCGCCTTCTTCTTCGTCCTCACGGCGAACCTCATCGGGCTGATCCCGCTGCCGTTCGCGCATCACCACCAACTGGGCTTCTACACCGCCACCGCGAACCTCTACGTCACGCTCGCCCTCGCGCTCTGCACGTTCGTCTTCACGCATTTCGCGGGGCTGCGCCAGAACCGCGGCCGGTACTTCATCAACTGGGCTCCGTCCAGCGCCCCGCCGGTGCTCAAGCAGCTGATCTGGGTGATCCACAGCGTGAGTGAGGTCTTCCGGCTGGTCTCCCTCGCCGTCCGTCTGTTCGCCAACATGCTCGCCGGACACGCCATCCTGGCCGTCTTCTTCGCGATGGCGCTGATCTTCCAGAGCGTCCTCGCGGCGCTCGTCCTGCAGGGGGCCTCCGTCCTCATCTACATGTTCGAGATCTTCGTGGCCTTCATCCAGGCCTTCATCTTCGCCATCCTCTCCGCGGTGTACATCGGTGGAGCGCTGGACCAGGAGCATTGATGCTCACGACGACGACGTCGACGCCGGGGTGCGTGCGACATCAAGGAGGAGACTGAATGGACGCCGAATCCGCCAAGCTTCTGGCCGCCGGCATCTCGATGGGAGTCGGCTCGATCGGTCCGGCGCTGGGCCTCGGCATGCTCATCAGCAAGGCGCTCGAGAGCATCGCCCGTCAGCCCGAGGTCGCGGGCGAGATCCGCACCAACATGTTCATCGGCATCGGCGTGACCGAGGCGGTGGCCCTCTACGCGTTCGTGATCGCCCTGATCCTCATCTTCGTCGCCTGAGCGCGGCCCGGCGCCTGACCAGCGAGGAGTGACGTATGCTCGCCCCTGAACCGGGCCTCATGATCTGGACGCTCATCACCTTCGGGGTGGCCGTCCTGGTGCTCACGGTGTTCGCGTTCAAGCCGCTGCAGAAGGCCCTCGACGCGCGCCGGCAGAACATCCAGGACGGCATGGACGCGGCCGAGGCGGCCCGCGCCGAGGCGCTGCGCCTGCTCGAGGAGTACAAGGCCACGCTGGCGAAGGTGCGCGGAGAGTCGGAGGAGATCCTCGAGCGGTCGCGCGCGACCGCCGACCACGCCAAGGCCGAGATCATCGCCGAGGCCAAGTCGCAGAGCGAGCGCATCCTGGAGGAGGCGCACGAGCAGATCGAGCGGGACACCCGTGCCGCGCTGCGCGCTCTCAAGGGCCAGATCGCGGAGCTCACGGCCCTGGCCACCACGAAGGTCGCGGCCAGCAGCTTGACGGAGGCCGACCAACGCCGCCTCATCGAGGAGGCGCTCGCAGAGCTCGACGTCGAGAAGCTCGGCGTGGAGGGCGACGGGTGAGCCAGGAGCAGGTCGCCCGCGTCTATGCGCAGGCCCTGTTCGACGCCGCCCGCGAGGCGGATGCCGTCGAGCGGGTGCGCCGCGAGCTGGACGACGTCGCCGCCGCGCTCGCCGTCTCAGGACCCCTGCGCGCCGTGCTCGCGGACCCGCAGGTCGAGACGGGCGCCAAGGCGCGTGTGCTCGCCGAGGTGACGCGCGGCGGACAGCCGCTGCTCGTCGGCGCCCTGCAGCTCATGCTCGAGCGCGGCCGCTTCGCCGCGGTGCCCGAGCTGCAACGGGCCTTCGCCGCCCTCGCCGTGGTCGAGGAGGGCGTCGTCGAGGTCGAGGTCGTCTCGGCCGTGGGTCTGACGCCTGAGGCCGAGGAGAAGATGGTCGCCCGCCTGCGGGAGGCGACGGGTCGGCGGGTCGATCTGGCTCGCCGGGTCGACCCCTCCATCCTGGGCGGCCTCGTCATCCGCATCGGCGACAAGATCGTCGACGGCAGCGTCAAAGCACGGATCAGCCAGCTGCGCCGCAGGCTGGCCACCGCGGAAGTGAGAGGTGACGTCCAGTGAAACTGCGACCCGAAGAGATCGCCTCCGTCCTCAAGGCCCAGATCGAAGGCTATCAGGCGGAGATCGAGGTCGAGGAGGTCGGCACCGTCCTCGAGGTCGGCGACGGGATCGCCCGCATCTACGGCCTGCGCGGCTGCGTGGCCATGGAGATGCTCGAGCTCCCTCACGACGTCATCGGGCTGGCGCTCAACCTCGAAGAGGACATCGTCGGAGCGGTCCTCCTGGGTGAGGACACGCTCATCAAGGAGGGCGACGTCGTCAAGCGCACCGGCCGCGTGCTGCGGGTGCCGGTGGGCGAGGCCATGGTCGGCCGCGTGGTCGACCCGCTCGGCCGTCCGCTCGACGACAAGGGCCCCATCGAGACGGACTCGTATCGGCCTGTGGAGTTCAAAGCGCCGGGCGTGGTGGAGCGTCAGGGGGTCAAGGAGCCGCTGCAGACCGGCATCAAAGCCATCGACTCCATGATCCCGATCGGTCGTGGCCAGCGGGAGCTCATCATCGGTGACCGCCAGACCGGCAAGACCTCCCTCATCGTCGACACCATCATCAACCAGAAGGGCCAGGACGAGATCTGCGTCTACGTGGCCATCGGCCAGAAGGCCTCGACGGTCATGCAGGTGGTGCAGAAGCTCGAAGAGTACGGGGCGATGGAGTACACGATCGTCGTCGCCGCCACCGCTTCCGCCTCGGCGCCGCTCAAGTACCTCGCGCCGTACGCGGGGTGCGCCATGGGCGAGTACTTCCTTTACAGCGGGCGGCACGCCGTCTGCTTCTACGACGACCTCTCGAAGCAGGCCGACGCCTACCGCCAGATGTCTCTCCTGTTGCGCCGTCCGCCTGGGCGCGAGGCTTTCCCCGGCGACGTGTTCTATCTGCACTCCCGGCTGCTGGAGCGCGCCGTCAAGCTCAACGACGAGCTCGGGGGAGGATCACTCACGGCGCTGCCGGTGATCGAGACGCAGGCCGGCGACGTCTCGGCCTACATCCCCACCAACGTCATCTCGATCACCGACGGCCAGATCTTCCTCACCTCCGAGCTGTTCTACTCCGGCATCCGCCCGGCGATCAACGTCGGCATCTCGGTCAGCCGCGTCGGCGGCAAGGCGCAGGTCAAGGCCATGCGCCAGGTCGCCGGACGCCTCAAGCTCGACCTGGCGCAGTACCGCGAGCTGCAGGCGTTCGCCCAGTTCGGCTCGGATCTCGACGCCGTCACCCGGCGCACCCTGGCCCGCGGCGAGCGCATGGTCCAGGTGCTCAACCAGGGTCGTTTCGACCCCATGCCTCTCGAGGAGCAGGTCGCGGTGATCTTCGCCGGCAACCAGGGGTTCCTCGACGACCTGGAAGTCGACCAGGTGCAGCAGTTCTGTCAGGGGCTGCGTGACCATCTGCGCAGCCAGGCCGGCGAGCCGCTCGCCGACATCCGCGACCGGGGTGAGCTCACCGAGGACACCGAGGCCAGACTCAAGGACGCCGTCGCGGCCCACCACAACGCGTTCGCCGCCACGGTGGAACCCGTGGCCGAGGTCGTCGGACCGGACACGGACGCCGCGGGGCGGCAGGCGGCGGCGGAGGGGGCGGAGGCCTGACGTGGCGACCCTGCGCGACATCCGCCGACGCATCGCGTCGGTCCAGAACACGCGCAAGATCACCAAGGCGATGGAGATGGTCGCGGCCGCCAAGCTGCGTCGCAACCAGCAGCGCATCGAGGCCCTGCGCGCCTACGCCGCCGCCATGGTCGAGATGATGCGCGACCTGGCCACCTACGCGGAGCACGACCTCGACCACCCGCTGCTACAGGCGCACGACGAAGAACGGACCGTCTCCCTCATCGCGATGACCGGCGACCGGGGGCTGGCCGGCTCGTTCAACGCCAGCGTCATCCGGCGCGTGCTGGAGGAGGACAGCAGGCTGCGCGCCGAGGGGATGAAGACCCGCCTCACCGGCGTGGGCAAGAAGGGCATCGGGACGCTCAAGTTCAGGGGCCATGAGCTGGTCGCCTCATGGCAGGACCTGAGCGACCACCCCGAGTACCATCACGCACGTGCGATCACCAAGCGCATGATCGAGGTCTTCGTCGGCGGGGAGACCGACCGCGTGCGGGTCTTCTACAACCACTTCGTGTCGCCCATCGAGCAGCGGCTGGTGGATGTGACGATCCTCCCGATCCCGCACCAGGAGGTGACCGGCGGAGCGGGGCGTCGGCCGGTGAGCTATCTCTACGAGCCCAACCCGGCGGACATCTTCGAGCGGCTGCTGCCGGCCTACATCGAGATCACGGTGTATCGCGCCCTGCTGGAGTCGAGCGCCAGCGAGCAGGGCGCGCGCATGTCGGCCATGCGCAACGCCAGCGAGGCGGCGGAGGAGATGATCGACGACCTCACGCTGGCCCTGAACCGCGCCCGTCAGGCGGCGATCACGCAGGAGATCCTCGAGGTCGTCGCCGGCGCGGAGGCGCTGGGATGACCACGAGACACCCGAGCGAGCGGAGTTGACGCGATGAACAGAGGCGAAGTCGTCCAGGTGATCGGGGCGGTGATCGACGTCCGCTTCCCGGACGAGATCCCGGCCATCTACAACGCCCTCAAGGTGCGTATCGGCGAGGGCGACGACGGCAACGAGGTGATCTGCGAGGTGCAGCAGCATCTCGGCGACGACAAGGTCCGCGCCGTCGCCATGGACGCCACCGACGGCCTCGGCCGCGGCGTCGAGGTCATCGACACCGGCGCGCCCATGACGGTGCCGGTGGGCGAGGCCACGCTGGGTCGTCTCATCGACGTCAACGGCAACACGATCGACAAGGGCGAGCCGCTCACGGACGTCGAGCGCTGGCCCATCCATCGCCCGGCTCCGTCGTTCGAGCAACTCGACCCCACGGACGAGCTGTTCGAGACCGGCATCAAGGTCGTCGACCTGTTGGCGCCCTACGTCAAGGGCGGCAAGATCGGCCTCTTCGGCGGCGCCGGTGTGGGCAAGACCGTGATCGTGCAGGAACTCATCAACAACATCGCCACACAGCACGGCGGCCTCTCCGTGTTCTGCGGCGTCGGGGAGCGCACCCGTGAGGGCAACGACCTCTGGGTCGAGATGCAGGAGTCGGGCGTGCTCGACAAGACCGCCCTGGTCTTCGGCCAGATGAACGAGCCGCCGGGCGCGCGTCTGCGCGTCGGCCTGGCCGGCCTCACCGTGGCGGAGTACTTCCGTGAGGCCGGCGGCCAGGACGTGCTCCTCTTCATCGACAACATCTTCCGCTTCGTCCAGGCGGGCTCCGAGGTCTCGGCGCTCCTCGGCCGCATGCCGAGCGCAGTCGGCTACCAGCCCACGCTGGCCAACGAGATGGGCGAGCTGCAGGAGCGCATCACCTCGACGAAGCGTGGCTCGGTGACCTCGGTGCAGGCCATCTACGTACCGGCGGACGACCTCACCGACCCCGCCCCGGCGGCCACCTTCACGCACCTCGACGCCACCACCGTGCTCTCCCGGGCGATCTCGGAGAAGGGCATCTACCCGGCGGTCGACCCGCTCGACTCGACCTCCCGCATCCTGACCCGCGACGCGGTGGGCGACGAGCATTACTCGGTGGCGACCCGCGTGCAGGAGATCCTCCAGCGCTACAAGGAGCTGCAGGACATCATCGCCATCCTCGGCATGGACGAACTCTCCGACGAGGACAAGGTGATGGTCCAGCGGGCCCGCAAGATCGAGCGCTTCCTCAGTCAGCCGTTCACGGTGGCCGAGGCGTTCACGGGCACGCCGGGCAAGTACGTCCCGCTGGCCGACACGATCCGGGGCTTCAAGGACCTGGTCGACGGCAGGTGCGACGACTTCCCCGAGCAGGCGTTCTTCATGGTCGGGAGCATCGACGAGGCGGCGGAGAAGGCCAGGACGCTCTCCGGCGCCGAAGCATGAGCGGCGTCCGGTGAGCGACGAGCGCACACTCGCGGTCCAGGTCGTCACGCCCGAAGGGCAGGTCTACGCCGGCGACGTCGCCATGGTGGTGCTCCCCGGCGTGGACGGCGAGCTCGGCATCCTTCCTCGGCACCAGCCGCTGGTCACGCTCCTGGGCCTGGGCGAGACGCGTATCCGCACGGTCGGCGACGACTGGGAGTACATCGCCACCGGGATCGGGTACGCCCAGGTCCTCTTCGACAAGGTGCTGGTCGTGGTCGACCATGCGGAGCTCGCCGGGGCCATCGACGTGGCCCGGGCCGAGAAGGCCGAGGAGCGCGCCCGGGCCCGCATGCGGGAGAGCGGCGACCTGGGCGCGCGCGCCGAGGTCGACTACTTCCGCGCCGAGGAGGCGCTCAAGCGCGCCGTGAACCGCCTGAACGTGGCCCGGCGCGTCCGCTGACGGCCCGCAGGCGCGGACGACCCGCAACGGTCGATGTGGGGGGCGCCGATGGCGCGCCCCACATTATACTACTGGGCATCTGATGGACGGCTTGAGCGAACACGACGCGCGCCTGTTGGTGCGCGGCGGCAGGCGTCTGGAGGGAGAGGTCGTCCTCTCCGGGGCCAAGAACTCGGCCCTCAAGCTGCTCGCCGCCAGCCTGCTCACCGCCGACCCGTGCGTCATCCGGCGCGTGCCGCGGATCACTGACGTGGGCACCATGGTGACCATGTTGCGCGCCCTGGGTGCGGAGGTCGCCGGAGAGGACGACGCGCTGCATGTGCGCGCCGGCGCCGGGTTGACCGGGTGTGCCCCCTACGAGCTCGTGCGCACGATGCGCGCCAGCATCATCGTCATGGGGCCGCTCGTGGCTCGGCTGGGCGAGGCCACCATCGCCATGCCCGGCGGCTGCAACATCGGGCCGCGGCGGATCGACTTCCACATCCGCGGTCTGGAGAAGCTCGGCGCCCGCGTCGACATCGACCACGGGTTCATCCGCGTGCGCAGCGACGGACTCAGGGGCGCGCCCGTGCCGCTCGACTACCCGAGCGTCGGCGCGACCGAGAACCTGCTCATGGCGGCGACCGCCGCCGAGGGCGAGACGGTGATCGAGAACGCCGCCCGCGAGCCCGAGATCATGGATCTGTGCGCGTTCCTCCAGGGCATGGGCGCGGAGATCGAAGGGGCCGGCACCAGCACCATCCGCGTCGCCGGCGGACGCCCGCTGCACGGCGTCGTCCACTCCGTGATCGCCGACCGTGTCGAGGCCGGGACCTATCTGCTCATGGGAGCCGCCACTCAGGGCCGCGTGTCGACACTCGGCCTCGACCCCGTTCATCTGGGGTTGTTCCTCGCCAAGCTGCGCGCGATGGGAGTGCAGGTTGACGAAGGCCACGAGCGCATCACGGTGAGCCGTGACGGGCCGCTCTTCCCGGTGGACATCGCGACGTTGCCGCACCCCGGGTTCGCCACCGACCTGCAGGCCCAGACCATGGTCCTCCTCACGCTCGCCCAGGGGACCTCCATCGTCACGGAGAACGTGTTCGAGAACCGCTTCGTCGTGGTCGACGAGCTGAACCGGCTGGGCGCCGGCATCGAGACCACCGGCCACCACGCGGTGATCGCGGGCCCGCGCTCGCTGAGCGGCACCGTCGTCGAGGCGCCGGACCTCCGCGGTGGCGCGGCGCTGGTCACGGCCGGGCTCATCGCCGACGGGCTCACCGAGGTGCGCGGCGTGCACCACATCGACCGCGGGTACGAGGACATCATGGGCAAGCTGCGAGGCCTCGGCGCGGACGTCCTCCGCAGTGCGGACGGGCCGCGAACCGGAGCGTCCACGACGGCGTCTCCCCCTGCGGGCGAGGTCGAGCGCGCGCGCCGCACATGAGCGCGCCGGGACGAGCATGAGCAGCTATCGCGTCTACAGGGTCGGCGAGGAAGAGCACGTGCGCGAGGCGCTCGCGCCCCCGCCGCTGCGTCGCTCGCGCCGTGCGCGCCGGGTGAGCTCTGTCCGGCGCGCGTGGACCTGGGCGCCCGTCATAGCGGCGGTCGCCACGGCGGCAGCGCTGTTCTGGCTGTACGGTCGCGAGGCCGTCGACAACTCACGGGCGGCGCTCGACATCCTGCGGGAGGTCGAGACGGTGCCAGGCTGGCTGCTCCTGGGGGCGCCGGTCGTGGCGCTCGCGACGATGGCTCTGGCCACCGCAGGCCTCGCCTTCGGTCGCCGGCGTGCGATCAAGGCCGTCGCCATGGTGGTGGTGGCGCTGGTACTGGCCGCCCCCGGCCTGGCGGTCGGGTACGCCAACGGCCTGGTGGTCCCCGTCGGACAGAGCGGATCTCCGGAGACCACGGTGCAGGAACGGGAGCAGATCGCCGCCGCCGACGCGGAGATCGCCCCTCCGTTGCCGGACAAGCCGATGAACATCCTGCTCATCGGCTCCGACAGGTCGGATATCCCCGACGACCCGGGGCGCTCGGACACCCAGATGCTGCTGCGTCTCGACCCCGACACCAGGAGCATCTCGATGCTCTCGTTGCCCCGTGACCTCCGTGTGTACATAGAGGGCGTCGGCTACGAGAAGATGAACGCGGCCTACTCCTACGGCGGTCCCAAGGCGGTGATCAGGACCTTCAAAGAGCTCACCGGCCTCCCGATCAACGGCTGGATCGAGACCGACTTCGCCGGTTTCTGGCACACGGTCAACATCCTGGGCGGCGTCTACCTTCCCATCGACCGCAAGTACTTCGTCCCGGCCAGCGCCAACTACAAGTCCATCAACCTCGAGCCCGGCTACCAGCTGGTGCGCGGCAAGCAGGCGCTGAACTTCGTCCGCTTCCGCCACGACCAGAGGGGGGACTTCACCCGCATGCAGCGCCAGCAGCTCTTCGTCAGGGAGCTGCAGCGTCAATCACGGCGCTGGAGCGGGGACTGGGACCGGGTCATCAGGCTCATCAAGGCGATCACGCGCGAGACCCGTTCGAGTCTCAGCTCGCTGGCCAAGATCGAGCCGCTCGTGGAGCTGGCGTTCCAGGTGGACACGTCCCGCGTGTACCAGACGCACCTCGAGGGCGACACGCCGATGCTCGACGGGATAGCGTACGTGACCGCCTCCGAGGGGCAGATCGCCGAGGCGGTGCGCCGTTTCACCCATCCCGCGCAGGCCCCGGTGAGACGCAAGGACGAGGCGCGGGTCGCGAAGAACGTGTTCCCCGTGCGCGTCTACAACGGCAGCGGCATCGACGGCCTCGCGACCGCCGCCGCCACCCAGCTGAGCGCGCAGGGCTACAAGGCACAGGCCGTCGCCGACGACTACGAGTACCCCGACAGGGTGACCGCCGTGTACGCACCCAGGAGTCTCCGTTCCCACGCCGACGCCGTCGCCGCCATGTTGTCGCCGGCTGAGGTGCGCGTCATCCCTCGCGGCCCCGGCGTCGTCGACGGCATCTCGGTGTTCGTCGCCTCGTCGTTCGACGGCGTCCTGGACGTCCCTGATGCGGTCGTCGAGGAGCGCCAGACCCTGCTCGCGGGCCAGAAGGTCGGCTGGGAGACGTGGAAGCTGACCGACGCGGCCACGCCCCTGCGGCTCCAGGCTCCGGTGGCGTGGCCGGCGGGGTCCGTGTACGACCAGTTCCACAACTACTCGATCGAGACGACGGACGGCAGGCGTCTCGCTGCCTCAGTGGCCGTCGCGCGGACGCCGCTGTCCGGCTACTGGAGCGTCCAGGCCATGCGCTGGCTGCGACCGCCGGCGATCGAGAGCCCCACCGGCACGAAGAAGGTCGGTGGCCGCACCTACATGCTCTTCTACCAGGGCGACAGTCTCCACATGGTCGCCTGGAGGGAGCGTGGGACCCTGTACTGGGTGCTGAACACCCTGGACGATCAGCTGTCCAACGATGTCATGATGGGACTCGCGACCTCCTGCAGGCCCGTGAAGTGAACCGGCTGCGGGCACTGGCCCGGCGACTGGATCCGTGGACCGCTCTCGTGCTGGGCGGACTGCTCGCGATGGGGGTCGTGATCCTGCTCGCCACACCCGGCCCCTGGCAGCGCGTCGTCGGGGAAGAGCCGCCGGTGAGGCTCGAGGCGCCCGCCCCGGACGACGTCGCCCTGTTCGTGATGGGGGGCCGGGGAGGCGCCTGCTCCGGCGTGGTCTGGCTCCACCTCGACGCAGAGCGGCATGGGCTGACGGCGGTTGTCGTGGCGCCGCTGATCTCGGGGTTCGCGCCGGGTGACGGGTACGCATCCGTCGCCGACATCGCCGGCAGTGCCGGTCCGAGCGTGGCCGCAGCGGCGCTCGGAGCTGCACTCGGCGTCGACATGGACGCCTGGGTGGCACTGGACCGCGGGTCGGCGGACCTGGCACTCCAGGCGATGTTCCCGCTGACCGACTCGTACCCGGCGCGCGTCGGGTACCGCCAGGCGCGGCGAGCGTGGCGGGGCGCGGGCGACGCCGGGAAGGCGTGGCTGGCGCAGTTCCGCACCCTGCGATCCTCCCTGCGCTCGATCCGCTATGAGCATCTCGGAGTCGTGGCTCTCTCCAACTACGTGCTCGGGTTCGGCTCCGTGCGCAGTGACCTCAGCCTGCAGGGCGCGGCGACATTGGCGGAGACGCTCAAAGGAGTGGACCGCTCGCTGGTCGAGGTGCGCGCCACGCCGGTGATCGTGGAGCGCTGCCGCGGCGGGCGGGTCTGGCGGGCGGACACGGAGAAGGTGCGGGCACTCGCTCAGGCGTTGACCCGCGGCCTCCCGCCGCCTGTGAATGACCGGCTCGTCAGCGAGCGCACCCGTGCGGCTCGGGTGGTGGTCGTCGCGCCCTGGCCACGGGCACGCGCCGTACGCTACGCGGATGAGGTGCGCCGGCGTCTCATCGCGTCGGCCGGCGCGCCGGTGGAGGTCACGCTCGTGTCCGGGGGCGACGGACTCCTCGCCGCACGCGTCGCCCGTGAGCTGGATCGCCGGCCCGCTCTCGCGGTCCTGGTCGCTCCCCCTCCCGGAGGCGAGGGGGTCGCGGCCGTCGTCGCGGACGTGTGTCGCACGCTGCGGGAGCGCGGGCAGGAGGCCGTCGTCTCGGGCCCGCTGCCCGGGGACGGGGTCACGGGGGTCGCCGTGACGGAGGCGCCGCCGGCGGCCGTCGCGGACGGTCTTCCCGTCTCGCCCGTTCCGCGAGGGCGACTCATCCTCACCGAGGACGCCGCCCTGACGGTCGCCGCCAGGGCCAACGTCCAGACACTGGTGCGTGCCTGCTGGCCGCAGGTGTTGGCGCCGTCGCTCGCGTCCACCCGACTGGGGCTCTCGTTCGTGGCCGCGCGCCACATCGGCGTCGGCGTGGTCGGCAGTTCCGAGGCCGCCGTCGCCACGCTGCTGGCGCGACTCCGTCTGTGGGGATATCAGCCCAGCTTCCTGGCGCGCGAGGAGATCGGGCCGATGCGGCGGGGAGCGGGTCTGGTCCTGGCCTACCGTCCCGACGCTCGACGGGCGGCCACCGCTCTTGCCGGTGACCTCCGCCTGGCGCCGAGAAGTGTCGTCAGGACTGACGACGCCGCACGCGAACTCGTGGTGATCTCAGGGCGATGAGGTGGGGAACGCCGAAGGCGCCCCTCCCCGCGCGGGGAGGGGCGCCTTCGGCGTCGTGGATAGGTGTCGCCGGCTACGCCCGGCTACGCCTGAGCAGACTGCCGCCGCCGATGAGCGCGACGCCGGCGCCGAGGAGCAGCAGCACCTCGCCGCCGGTGAAGGCGAGCTCGCCGCCCTGTGCGCCTGGAGCCTGTAGGCTCGCGAGGAAGTCCTCGAGGACGCCACGCAGGTCGGTGTACTGCTCGTAGACGGGATTGGCCTGGAGGTACGCCAGAGCCGCCTTGATCTGGGCGCTGCTCCAATTGCCGTCGATCGTACCGTCTTTGGCGTCCTTGATGATCGAATCGATGACCGACTGTGGCACGGCTGCCTGGGCGATCGCGGTGAACACCAGGACGAGCAGCAGCACGACGACGGCGGCTCCCAGGATCTTGGTCCTCATGACTTCACTCCCCCTTGTAGTACGGCTTCTCAGCACAGTGCTCCCTCTTCTCGGACACTGGCCCGCGTCGAACACCATACCCCACGATCGGCACTTTACCACCCTGCGGCGGCGCCGCAGCGCAGGCGTCACACTATAATGCCCGCGATGGAGATCCCTCGACACCCACCCCGCGTCGCCGGGGAGCCGCTTGTCAGGGTCCGCGACAGCATCCCCTATGCGCTCGCGCTGGGCGCCGTCGCGGCGTTCTCGTTCCTCTCCGGCGGATACGTCGTGGGACGCAGCACCCCTGTCGCCGTCGCCTTCCTCTGCGCGGCCGCGGTCTGGGTCTGGTTCCTGCGGCGCAGCACACGTCCGTCGCCCCTCTTCCTCGCCGCGCTGGTCGCGTTGGCCGCTTTCGCGGCCTGGTCCGCACTGTCGGTGCTCTGGTCGTTCGGTCCGGACCTCACGCGGATCGCCTTCAACCTGACGGCGTTCTACCTCGCGGTGGTCACCGTCCTGGGGCTGACCTCGGCCCGTGGACTGCAGGTCAGGGTCGTCGTCTACGGGTACCTCGTCGTCGCGACGGCCGTAGGCACCTACGCTTTCCTCGGCAAGGCCTGGCCCGATGTGGTCACGCACGCCCATACGTATGCCCGGCTCGACAGCCCGGTCGGGTACTGGAACGTGCTCGCGCTCATGATGGTCATGGGCATCTGCGCCGCACTGGCGGTGGCCGGCGACCGTGCCACCCCGGTAGCCGTGCGTACCGTCGCCGCCGCCGCGGCGGTGCCGATGGGCCTGGCCTTCTTCTTCACCTTCTCACGCGGCGGCTGGCTCGTGCTCTTCGCGGCGTTGGCGCTCTACTTCGCCCTCACCACCACCCGTCTCGCCAGCTTCGTCTCGCTCGTCGCCGTCGTCGCGCCCCTGGCCGGGATACTGTGGCGACTGCGCGGCCTCGAGACCCTGTTCGCCGCGACGACGGACGACTCCCTGCGCGCTCTGGAGGGCGGCGCGCTGCTGCGCTGGACGGCGGCGGCGCTCCTGATCACGGCCGGAGCACAGCTGGCCGCGGCTCTCGTCCAGCGCGGCGTGTCGTGGCCCCGCTGGTCCGTGCTCGTCGCCGGGGCAGTCGTGGTGGTGGTCCTCGTGGTGGTGGCGGGCGGCGGGTCGGCGCGCTTCGTCCAGCAGCGCGGCGGTACGTCCTGGGTCGGGCTGAAGCTGCATGCGCTCGTCACCGACGCCGAGTCCGAGCAGGGAGAGAACGCCGCGGACAGGTTGTTCGTCTTCACCAGCAACGGGCGCATACCGCTCTGGCGCGAGGCACTGGCGCAGTCGCGCGTCGTCCGCGCGGCGGGCACCGGCGCGGGGACCTTCGCGTTCACGCACTACCGCTTCCGCCAGGGGGGCGGGATCGTGAAGCACGCCCACGGCCAGTGGTTTAATGTGCTGAGCGAGCTCGGGGTCGTCGGGTTGGGGCTCCTTGTCGCTGCGACGGTGCTCCTCGTCGCGGCCATGATGGGCAATCCGTTCGCGCAACGCCGCGACCGCCTGCATCCGCTCCTGGTGGCGCTGCAGGCGGGAGTGGTGGCGTTTCTCATCCACATGTCGTGGGACTGGGACTGGGACATGGCTGCCGTGGGGACGGCGGCGTTCGTCTTTGTCGCGGTCGGCGCCTCGTACCGGACCACCCGGCAGGCGGACCAGCGGCGTCACACCGAGGAGCACGGTGGGGAGGAGGGCGTCGACGCGCAGCCACCGGGCCGCTGGGGTCGCGCCGGCTGGGGCGTGCGCGTCGTGGCCAGCGCGGCGTTGTTGTTGGTGGCGGCGAGCTGGCTGCCCCCGTATTTCGCCCTGCGGGCCCAGAACGCCGCGCTGGCCGCGGCCGCGGACGGCGAGGTGACGGTGGCCCTGGGGCATGCGCACCGCGCCGCCACGTGGGACCCGCTCGCCGTGAGACCGTTGCTCACCGAGGCGATGCTGCTGCAGCAACTGGGGCGCAACCGCGAGGCGCACGTGCGGCTGCAGACGGCGGCGCGGTTGCAGCCGCAGAACTACGAGGTCTGGTACGCACTGGGCATGCTGGAGCACGGCGTCCTGGGACGGGATGCGGCGGCGAGGTCGTCCTTCAGCCGTGCGCTCGCGCTCAAACCGGACGACGCCGACAGCCTGTACGAACTGCGGCGACTCGCCCAGTAGGCCGGCAGCAGGTCGCGTGGCCCGACGGTCAGCCCCGCGTGGTAGACTCCCGGCCGTAGAAGGGCCCCCTGATCCTCACCGGAGGTGCAATCCCGCATGGAAGACGCTCCCATCGGGGTCGTCGGTACCGGCTACGTCGGCCTTGTCTCAGCCGCCTGCTTCGCCCATCTCGGTCATGACGTCGTGTGCATGGACGTCGACGAGAGCAAGATCGACCGGCTGGAGCGCGGGGAGATCCCGATCTACGAACCCGGTCTCGAGAGGCTCGTCTCGGACAACGCCGCGCGACTCTCGTTCACGACGTCGTACGACGTGCTGCTGGAGGGGTGCCGCATCCTCTTCATCGCGGTCGACACCCCGCCTTCTCCCTCCGGCGACGCCGACCTCTCCCGGGTGCAGCACGCGGTGCGTGAGGTCGCGGCGCGCGGCGGCGAGCGGCTGCTCGTCATGAAGAGCACGGTCCCCGTGGGGACCGGTGAGAAGGTGACCGCCGACCTCGAGGCGATGGGCGCCGGGCGCATCACCTACGCGTCCAACCCGGAGTTCCTGCGCGAGGGCGCGGCCATCCAGGACTTCCTCGAGCCGGACCGCGTGGTCATCGGCAGCTTCAGGGACGAGGACGGCGCCGCGGTGGAGGCGCTCTACCGCGGCATCGACGCCGAGATCGTGCGCACCAGCGTCCCCACCGCCGAGATGGTCAAGTACGCCTCCAACGCGTTCCTCGCCACCAAGATCTCCTTCATCAACGAGATCGCCAACGTCTGTGAGCAGGTCGGGGCAGACGTGCGCACCGTCGCTCACGGCATGGGCCTCGATCACCGGATCGGGCCGCACTTCCTGCGCGCCGGCATCGGCTACGGCGGCTCGTGCTTCCCGAAGGACGTCCAGGCGCTCAAGCAACTGGCGGGCAACACCGGCTATCATTTCCAGCTCCTCAACGCCGTGATCGAGGTCAACGCCCTGCAGAAGCGACGCGTGGTGGGCAAGCTCAAGGAGCGCCTCGGCGGTCTGCGCGGCCGCAGCGTCGCGCTGCTCGGGTTGACCTTCAAGCCGGACACGGACGACCTGCGCGAGGCGGCCTCCATCGTGCTCGCGGGTCGTCTCATCCACGAGGGCGCCGAAGTCAAGGCGTTCGACCCCATGATCGCCGCCGGCGAGCATCCGCTGTTCCCCGGCGTGGTCATCTGCGAGGAGCCGCTCGAAGCCCTCGCCGGGGCCGACGCCGTCGTCCTGGTCACGGAGTGGCAGGAGTTCTCCCGGCTCGATTGGCGAGCGGCCGCGTCCGTCATGGCCAGGCCCCTGCTCATCGACGGGCGCAACTTCATCGATCCCGAGGTGGCGGCGCAGGCCGGGTTCGTTTACGAGGGTATAGGCCTTGGTGACGAGGCGCCCGCGCCGGTCGCCGGTCCGGCGCCGGCGTGAGCGTGGCACGAGACATCCCCCGGCAGGCCGTCATCCTGGTCGGCGGCGAGGGCACGCGGCTGCGCCCCATCACCTCGCGCGTCCCCAAACCGGTCACGCCGGTGGTGGAGCGACCCTTCGTCGCGTACATCCTCGACAACCTCACCCGCCACGGGGTCGAGCGGGCCGTGTTCTCCTCGGGGTTCCTCGCCGAGGCGATCCAGGCCGTGATCGGCGACGGCGCCACCTTCGGCCTCGAGGTCTCCTATGTGGTCGAGGAGGAACCGCTGGGCACCGCGGGGGCGATCGCCAACTGCGACGCGGTGCTGGACGAGGGCAGCTTCTTCGTCTTCAACGGCGACGTCCTCAGCGACGTCGACCTCAGCGCCCTCGCCGCGACCCACCTGGAGAAGGGCGGCATGGGGACCATCTTCCTCACCGCGGTGGACGACCCCAGTCGATACGGGCTGGTGGAGCTGCGTGAGGACGGTTCTGTGGCGAGCTTCCTCGAGAAGCCGGGCGACTGGGAGGGCACGGCGCTGATCAACGCCGGAGTCTACGTCCTCGAACCCGAGGTCCTCGAGCTCATCCCGCGCCGGCGGCTGTTCTCCATCGAGCGGGGCGTGTTCCCCAAGCTGGCCTCCGCCGGGTCGCTCTACGGCTACGTGGACCGTGGCTACTGGCGCGACATCGGCACGCCCGACAGTTATCTGCAGGCCCACTTCGACATCCTCTCACGGCAGGTCGACACCGCGGTGGCCGGGCTGCTCGGCGACCAGTACCTCTATCTGTCGCCGGACGCCGAGGTCGCCTCCAGCGCGCGGGTGGTGCCGCCGTGCTACATCGGCGAGGGCGTCCGCATCGGCGAGGGCGCCCGCGTGGGCCCGCTCGCCGTCCTCGGAGGGAGGGCGGTGGTCGGCGAGGGCGCCGTCGTGACCGAGGCGGTGGCACAGGCGGAGGTCGTGATCGGCTCCTATGCCCAGGTGGAGGGCAGCGTCCTGGTGCGGGGGGCGAGCATCGGCGCCGGTACGCAGCTCAACGGGGCCGTGCTGGGCGAGGGCTGCGTGATCGGCGCCGGCAACCGGCTCGCCGGCGGGATCTGCGTGTACCCCGAGACCGAGCTGCCCGACAACTCGATCCAGTTCTACGAGCAGCTGCGCGGCAGGGAGGGCGCATGAGGATCCCCGACGGTATCTTCAAGGCGTACGACGTGCGCGGCCTGTACCCCGAGGAGCTGGACGAGGCGGTCGCCGAGCGTATCGGCTGCGCCCTGGCGCAGCAGCTCGGGGCGCGGCGGCTCGGCGCCGGCATGGACCCGCGGCCCTCGTCGCGCGGCCTGCTCGAGGCCTTCGCCGCCGGGGCCGCCGCCGCCGGGGCCGCCACGGTCGACTTCGGCCTCGTCCCCACGGAGATGCTCTACTTCGGAGTGGCTGCGCGAGCGCTCGACGGCGGTGCCATGATCACCGCCTCGCACAACCCGCCGCAGTACAACGGCATGAAGCTCGTGGGGGAGGGGGCGCTGCCGCTGAGCGGCGACGCCGGCATCCCCGAGCTCAGGGAGCGCAGCCAGGCGCTGGAGGAGCTGCCGGCGGGCGACGGCGGCGCCGCGCGCGAGCGGGTCGACCTCTACCCGTCGTACGTCGCCCACCTGCACGGGCTGGTCGACGTCGCCGCGTTCCGACCGTACAAGGTCGTCATGGACGCCGCCAACGGTGTGGCCGGCAAGCTCGCGCCGCTCGTCTTCGGGGGCTCGGCGCTGGACTGCGTGGAGATGTACTTCGAGGTCGACGGCACGTTCCCCAACCACGCGCCCAATCCGCTGCTCGAGGAGAACAGCCGCGAGATCCGCGCGCGCGTCCTCGCCGAGAAGGCGGACCTGGGGATCGCGTGGGACGGCGACGCCGACCGCTGCTTCTTCATCGACGAGGCCGGGGAGTTCGTGCCCGGTGACTTCGTGACCGCGCTTCTCGCCGAGGCGCTTCTGCTCAAGAACCCCGGCGCCAGGATCCTGTACGACCTGCGCGCCAGCCGCGCCGTGCCCGATGTGATCAGGGCCAACGGCGGCGTCCCCCTGGTCAACCGCGTGGGGCACGCCTTCTTCAAACAGCGTATGCGGCGCGAGGGCGGTCTGTTCGGCGGCGAGGTCTCGGGGCACTACTACTTCGCCGCCAACCACAACGCCGACTCCGGCTTCATCCCGGCTCTCCTCGTGCTCGACCTGCTCTCGCGCAAACAGGCGACCCTGGCCGAGCTGCTGGAGCCGCTGCGGAGCAGGTACTACATCAGCGGCGAGATCAACTCGACCGTCGACGACGTGCCGGCGGCGCTCACGCGCCTCGAGCGCCGCTTCTCCGACGGGGAGCAGGGCCACCTGGACGGCATCTCCGTCGACTACGAGCACTGGCACTTCAACGTGCGTCCCTCCAACACCGAGCCTCTGCTGCGCCTCAACCTGGGCGCCGATTCACAGGCGCTCATGGAGGAGAAACGCGACCTCGTGCTGGCGGTCATCCGCGGCGGATGAGCGCGAGCGGACCCATGGACCTCGGCCCGGCCCGGGTGGCGGAGATCGACGCGTCCGGCATGCTGGCGCAGGTCGCCGGTCTGGCGGCGCAGCTGCGCGAGGGCTACGCGGACGCCCGGGCGCAGCTCGCCGAGAGGATCGTCGGCCCCTCGTCCGTCGCCCCGCGCGACCAGCCGGACGGACTGGTCGTGTGTGGAATGGGCGGCTCCGCCATCGGCGCCGACCTCGTGCTCGCCTGCCTGCCCGCGATCACCGTACCGGCGGCCGTGGTGCGCGGGTACGACCTCCCCGAGTGGGTCGGGCCGCGCACGCTGGTGATCGCCGTGAGCTACTCGGGGGAGACCGAGGAGACGCTGGCCTGCGCCACGCGCGCCGGGGCGCGGGGCTGCGCTCCGGCGTGCATCGCCTCCGGCGGCAGACTCGGCGCTCTCGCCGAGTCTGAGGGCCTGCCGTGGGTGCGGGTGCCGGGCGGCGGTCAGCCCCGGGCCGCGGTCGGCAGGCTCTCGATGGCCCTGCTGGCCGCCCTCGAGGCGGCGAGGCTGACCGGCCGGCACGACGAGGAGGTGGCTCAGGCGGCGGCCCAGCTCGAGGCCGACGATGCCCTCCTGGCTCCCGGCCGGCCGGACACGGACAACGCCGCGAAGAGACTGGCGCGCACGCTCGAGCAGCGTCTCGTGGTCGTGTACGGGGCCGGGCCCACTGTCCCGGTCGCCCGGCGCTGGAAGGGCCAGGTCAACGAGAACGCCAAGGCGCCGGCGTTCTTCAACGAGCTGCCGGAGCTCGATCACAACGAGATCATGGGCTGGACCAGCCTGCCGCACGTCGCGTCGTCGGCCGTCGCGCTCTTCCTCACCGACGTGGCGGCCGGGGAGCGTCTCGGGCGGCGCGCCGATCTCACGGCGCGCGAGTACGAACGGCTCGGCGTGACGAGCGAGGTCATCGCCGCGCGCGGGAGCTCGCGCCTCGCGCGGCTCTTCTCCCTGGTGCAGCTCGGCGACTACGTGAGCTGTTACCTCGCCCTGCTGTACGGGATGGACCCCACCCCGGTCGACGCCATCGAGGCGTTCAAGGCGGGCCTCTCCGACCCCGCCGGATGAGGGCGCATGTCAGACGCCGTCGTCCGGTGCGTGATCGCGGCGGCCGGCGCGGGCTGCCGGACGGCCGCCGCGGATCTGCATCCCCACGCCGCAGAGGAGACCCTGACGCGGGAGCAGGCGCGTCCTTCGACGCCTTTCGAGGGAAGGCTGTTCGAATTGTTCGAGGGGTTCCCGCGCGGTGAGGTCGTCGGCCTGACGGTGCCGGTCTGGGCTGTCCCGGGCGGCGCCGGCCCCGATCCCGGCCGCCTCGTCCCAGTCGCCGATCACGTCAATCTCGAGGGGCGCGGCCCGCTCACCGGCCGCTGGCCGGTCGGCGTGCCGCGCGACTTCCCCGACATGACCGGCGTATATCAACCCGGCGTCGTTCGGCGCCGCGGGGGGGCTCGGGTATACTCGTCCGGCGTCACGGCGGCAGGCGTCGCCGACGCCCGCCGTCTCACGCGCTTCGAGGAGCGGGCGCTCCGGGAGGGAGGCTGGCCCATCGTGTCCGACTTCCTCGTCCCCGTCGCCGTGGTCGCCGCCTACTACGGCGTCAAGCTGGCCGCCTGTGGAGTGGTGCAGGCGCCCCGAATGAAGAGAGAGTGAGGCTCTGCGCATGAGCAACGACCACGACATCAAGGACATCGGCCTCGCCCCGCAAGGGCTGCTGCGCATCGAGTGGGCCGACACGCACATGCCCGTGCTCGCCGCCATCCGCGAGCGTTTCTCGCGTGAGAAGCCGCTGCGCGACGTGCGCGTCGGCGCCTGCCTGCACGTCACCACCGAGACGGCCAACCTCATGAGGACGCTCGCCGCCGGCGGCGCCGACGTGGTGCTCTGCGCCAGCAACCCCCTCAGCACGCAGGACGACGTGGCCGCCGCGCTGGTCGAGGAGTACGGCGTGCGCGTCTACGCCGTGAGGGGCGAGGACGACGCCACCTACTACCGGCACATCAACGCCTGCGTCGACCACCGTCCCCACATCACCATGGACGACGGCGCCGACGTGATCGGCGTGCTGCACGGGGAGCGCCCCGACATGGCGGCCGACATCATCGGCGGCACCGAGGAGACGACCACCGGGGTCATCCGGCTCAAGGCCCTCGAGAAGGAGGGCCGGCTCATGTTCCCGGTCGTGGCCGTCAACGAGGCCAACACAAAGCACATGTTCGACAACCGCTACGGCACCGGCCAGAGCACGCTCGACGGCGTCGTGCGGGCGACCAACATCCTCATCGCCGGCAGCACGGTGTGCGTCGCCGGCTACGGCTGGTGCGGACGCGGTCTCGCGATGCGCATGAAGGGACACGGCGCCGACGTGATCGTGCTGGAGGTCGACCCGCTGCGGGCGCTGGAGGCGGTCATGGACGGCTTCCGCGTCATGCCGGTCGCCGAGGCGGCCAGGGTCGCCAAGCTGTTCGTGACCGCCACGGGCGACATCCACGTGCTGCGTCGCGAGCACTTCGAGGTCATGCAGGACGGCAGCATCGTGGCCAACACGGGGCACTTCAACGTCGAGATCGACATCCCCGCACTCGAGGATCTGGCCGTGAAGAAGCGGGCTGTGCGGGAGTCCGTGGACGAGTACACCATGGCGGACGGCCGCCGCATCTACCTGCTGGCCGAGGGCCGTCTGGTCAACCTGGCGGCGGCCGAGGGTCATCCGGCGGCCGTCATGGACATGAGCTTCGCCAACCAGGCGCTGTCGGCGGAGTTCATGGTCAAGCATCACGCCGAGCTCGAGAGCAAGGTCTACGTGGTGCCGGGCGAGATCGACGACGAGATCGCCCGCCTCAAGCTCGCGGCCCTGCAGGTCGAGTGCGACACGCTCACCGAGGAGCAGGCCGCGTATCTCGCCTCCTGGGACCAGGGCACCTGAGCAGCGGCGCCGGCATGCGGGCCCAGCACGCGAAGAACGGGCGTCCCGGCGGCGGCGTCGCCGCCGACGCCGGCGGCCACCAGGGACCGGGCGGCTCCCGTCTGCGGGTGCGCACCGTCGAGATCCGGCCGGGCGAGGTCGTCCTCATCGACCAGCTCGCCCTGCCGCACGAGGAGCGCTACGTGACCTGCCGCACCTGGCGGGAGGTCGCGGACCGCATCCGCGACATGACGGTCCGGGGTGCGCCGGCCATCGGCGTCACGGCGGCGGGCGGCGTCGCGCTGGCCGCCGCCGAGGCGGCCGCCGCCGGCCCGGACGATCCCGGCGCCCTGCGGGCCGCGCTCGAGCAGGCCGCCGCCGGGTTGTCGGCCACGCGGCCCACGGCCGTGAACCTGCGCTGGGCGCTGGACGAGATGCGGAGCGTCTGGGAGGCGGCGCTGGCCGCGGGCGGCGCGGCCTCGCGGCCGGCAGCGGTCGCCGACGCGCTGCTGCTCCGGGCGCAGGCCATCCACGACGACGACGTGGACCGCTGTCTGCGCATCGGCGAGCACGGCGCCGGGTTGTTCAAGGCGGGCGACCGCATCCTCACCCACTGCAACGCCGGCGCTCTCGCGACGGCCGGATACGGCACCGCGCTCGGCGTCGTCCGTTCGGCGGCGGCCCGGCATCCCGGGATCTCCGTCTGGGTCGACGAGACGCGCCCGTGGCTGCAGGGGGCGCGTCTCACCGCCTGGGAGCTGCAGGTCGAGGGCATCCCCTACCGCCTCATCAGCGACAACATGGCGGGCCACTTCATGCGCCGCGGCGAGATCGACGGCGTGGTGGTCGGCGCCGACCGCATCGCCGCCGACGGCGACGTGGCCAACAAGATCGGCACCTACAGCCTCAGCGTGCTGGCGAGAGAGCACGGCGTGCCCTTCTACGTCGCCGCGCCGCTCTCGACCGTCGACCTGGCGACGGAGACCGGCGACGGCATCCCCATCGAGGAGCGCGACCCCGCCGAGGTCACCACCTTCCGTGGCGAGCGGATCGCGCCCGAGGGCGCCGAGGCGCGCCACCCGGCGTTCGACGTCACGCCGGCCGCCGGCGTCACCGCCATCGTCACCGAGGTCGGCGTGCTGCGGCCGCCGTTCGGTCCGGCGCTCGCCGGAGCCTGCGCGCTCGGGAGGTGCGGCCCGTGACCGGCGCCGGACCTGTGCACGCCTACCTGATGGCGGCCGGCCTGGGCACGCGGCTCTACCCGCTGACGGGCCTCACCTCCAAGCCCATGGTGCCCATCCTCAACCGACCGGTCATGGAGCACCTGCTGCACCTGCTCCGTCGCCACGGCGTCACCGAGGTGGCGGCCAACCTGCATTACTACCCGGACAGGATCCGCTCCTACTTCGGCGACGGCTCCGGGTTCGGGGTCGACCTCCGCTACAACCTCGAGGAGCAACTGCTGGGCACCGCGGGGGGTGCCGACGCGTTCCGCGCCTTCCTGGGCGACGCCACGTTCCTCGTGATGAGCGGCGACGGGCTCACCGACGCCGACCTCACCGCCTTCCTGGCGGCGCACCGACGCTCCGGCGGCGTCGCCACGCTCGCCGTGAAGGAGGTCGACGACCCGTCCCTGTACGGTGTGGTCGTGCACGACGACCACGGGCGCGTGACTGGGTTCCAGGAGAAGCCGTCGCGTGAGGAGGCCAGGTCCAACCTGTGCAACTGCGGCATCTACGCGTTCGAGCCCGAGGTGTTCGACTACATCGCCCCGGGCGCGTTCGTGGACTGGGCGCACGACGTGTTCCCGGCGCTGTTGGGCGACGGGCGGCCGTTCCACGTCTGGCGGCTCGAGAGCTACTGGAACGACGTCGGCAACATCGAGCAGTACCGCATCGGCAACTTCGACGCCCTGCTCGGCCGTGTGCGGCTCGGCGTCCCCGGGCGTGAGGTGGCGCCCCGTGTGTGGGTGGGCGAGGGCACGGAGATCGAGCCTGGCGTGCGCCTGGAGGCGCCGATCCTGCTCGGGGCGGGGTGTCTCGTCGAGTCCGGAGCCGAACTAATCGGCCCCCTGATCATCGGTGACGGCTGCGTGGTCGAGGGCGGCGCCGTGCTCGAGGGGATGATCCACTGGGACGGCGCCAAGGCGGGCCGTGGCTCGCGCCTGGCCGGCAGCATCCTGGGGCGTCACGTCGTGGTGCGTCAGGGGGCCGTGGTGCACGAGGACGCCGTGGTCGGCGACAGGTCGGAGATCGCGCCGC